>Ga0302319_10009482_pt1 | contig 18707 bp, 17 predicted proteins | sample Bog_T0_2_FD_203319 | JGI IMG/M metagenome (GOLD analysis project Ga0302319, IMG submission 203319) | Peat permafrost microbial communities from Stordalen Mire near Abisko, Sweden - Bog_T0_2 | ecosystem: Environmental > Terrestrial > Soil > Wetlands > Peat | place: Sweden: Abisko, Stordalen Mire... | reverse complement strand
TGCATTTGTTCTTCAAGGACGCCTGCGAGGCAACACTCACCCACTGCCCGGGTACGCCGCTTCCCTTGCACCCCCCCAGCCCCCGGGTGTAGCCTGACCAGTTCTATTCAGATGCGATTGCGGCCATCACGCTCCTCGCGCTGCCAGTCGCTCCCATCCAGTGGCCTGCACCTATTCGCGTTAAAAGGAGACCCATGTCCACCGAATATCGCAATTTTCTTGCCCTCTCTTACGAGGAACTCGAAGAGAAGAACCTCGAAGCCAAGGCCGAGCGCCTTGCTCGCGTCAGCCCCGACGAGATTCGCGAAAAGCGTATCAAGTACCTCACCGACGAGAAGCGCATCAAGGCTGTCACCGTCCTCTTCAGCGATTTAGAGGGCCGCCTCCACCTGCTCGACTACGACAAGAAATTCCTCCTCGGCGCCTACGAAAACCTGACCTTCGACGGCTCCTCCATCCGCGGCTTCACTGCTCAAAAAGAGTCCGACCTCCGACTCGGCATTGACTGGAGCGCCTTCTACTGGGTTCCCGCCGACGTCTTCGGCAACGGCAAGGTCCTCGTCTTCGGCACCGTCATCGACAAGGACGGCACCCCTTACTCCGGCGACCTGCGCGGCGTTCTCAAGCATTACGCCGACGGCCTCTACGTCGAAAAGCAGTTCACCCTCAACGCCGCCAATGAAATTGAAGGTTTCCTTTTCGCCGGCCGCGACGCCGAGAAGCGCTACCACGAAACCGGCAAGTTCGAGTTCATCAACACCGGCGGCTACTACCACGTCCTCCCGCTCGATCCGCTCCGCGTCTTCATTGACACGGCCGCCGAAGTGCAGCGGGCAATGGGATTCCAAAACGAGAAGGACCACCCTGAAGTTGCCCCCAGCCAGTTCGAAATCAACTACGGCTATGGAGAAGTCGTCGCCGCCGCCGACCAGATCCAGCTCTACAAACTGCTCACCCGCCAGATCGCCCACAACATGGGTTACACGGCCAGCTTTCTGCCCAAGCCCGTCGTCGGCGTCAACGGCAGCGGCATGCACACCAACGTCTCCATCTCCCAGGGCAAGACGAATCTCTTCTGGGACCCCGCCGGTCAGGAAAAACTCTCCGCCTTCGGTTGGGAATTCATCGACCGGATCCTCACCTACGCGCTCGACCTTTGCCTCATCCTCAACCCCAGCGTCAACTCCTATCGCCGCCTCGATCCGCACTTCGAAGCCCCCAACCAGATCAAGGCCTCGGCCACCGATCGCGGCTCCATGGTGCGCGTCCCCATCGGCAACTCCCGCTCCATGCGCGTTGAAGTCCGCTCCGTAGCCCCCGACGCCAACCCCTATCTGACCCTCTACTCCATCTTCAAAACCGGCATCGACGGCACCAAGGCCGACATCGACAATCTCCGCCAGGCCCAGCGCTACCTGCCAGACAATATCCAGGCCGCCATTGAGGACTTCAAGGCATCCCCATGGATCTCGGAGATTCTCGGCGCCGACGTCCAGGGCCGTTTCGCCGACCTCAAGCAAGCCGCCGCCAACCGCTCCCCACGCGAACTCGGCACCTTCGTCAAAGGCTCCGAAGTCCAATACCACCACGAAGTCTACAACCAGTCCCTCTGGAATTTGTTTTAGGCAACTCGGCCCTTCTCGAATCCACCACCAAATGCTCCGTGCCCCATCCATTCGCAGCCTCATCGCGAATGGGTGGGAAAGCACAGAACCCAGTCCCTCAGTCCCTAGTGCCCTGAGTCTAAAGTTCATAACAAAATAGAGACTGTCATCCTGAGCGAACGGGGCTCCAAACGTTCTCCAGTTTGGGGGTGGTGAGTCGAAGGACCCGCATTTGTTTTTCGGAAATTCAACAAGGAACTTTAGACTCAGAACACCAGACCCTGGTCCCTGGTCCCTTAGTCCCTAGTCCCTAGTCCCTAGTCCCTCATCCCAGCCCCAGCATCCTTCGATTCTTCTCCGCGTCCGCCCCGCCCCCCGCGAAATCATCGAACGCCTTCTCCGTCACCCGAATCATCTTCTCGCGGATAAACCTCGCCCCTTCCGCCGCGCCCACTTCCGGATGCTTCAGGCAACACTCCCACTCCAGTACCGCCCATCCCGGATAGTCGTACTGCGCCATCTTCGAGAAAATCGACCCGAAATCAATCTGCCCATCCCCGAGTGAGCGGAACCGGCCCGGCCGGTCAATCCACGCCTGGTAGCCGCCATACACCCCGCTCCGCGCGCTCGTCCGGTACTCCGCATCCTTCACATGGAACGCCCGCACCCGCTCGTGATAAACGTCCAGGAATCCCAGGTAATCCATCTGCTGCAGAATCATGTGGCTCGGATCGTACAGAATATTCGCCCGCTTATGCCCGCCCACCGCGTCCAGAAACCGCTCGAATGTAACCCCATCGTGCAGGTCTTCTCCGGGATGCAGTTCATAGCAAACGTCTACGCCGGCGTCCTCGAACGCATCCAGAATCGGCAGCCAGCGCCGGCCCAGCTCTGCAAACGCCTGCTCAATCAGCCCGGCCGGCCGCTGCGGCCAAGGGTAAAAAAACGGCCACGCCAGCGCCCCGGAAAACGACGCGTGCGCCGTCAGCCCCATCCGCTGGCTAGCCTTCGCCGCAAACAGCAGCTGCTCCACAGCCCAGGCCTGCCGCGCCTTGGCATCCTCCCTCAGCACCGCCGGCGCAAAATCTGCAAACGCAGCATCATACGCCGGATGCGTCGCCACAAGCTGCCCTTGCAGGTGCGTCGAAAGCTCCGTCACCACCAGCCCCGCCGCATCCACCACGCCCAGAATGTGGTCGCAATAGTCCTGGCTCTCCGCCGCCAGTTTCAGGTCAAACAGCCGTCCGTCCCAGCTCGGAATCTGCACGCCCTTGAATCCCAGCCGCGCCGCCCACCGCGCCATCCCATCCAGCGAGTTGAATGGCGCCTCATCCCCCGCAAACTGCGCCAGAAAAATCCCCGGCCCCTTGATCGTCTTCATCGTTCGTCTCTCCAAGTCTTCTGAATCTAAACTTCACAACAAAACAATGACTGTCATCCTGAGCGAACGGGGCCCCGAACGTTCTTCAGTTCGGGGGTGGTGAGTCGAAGGATCTGCATTTGCCCTTTCGTGCATTTCACTGAGAACATCAGACTCACCACACTCAAAATTCAACCCAGCTCTCCGTCCGATCGCTCAAAATCGCCCGCTCAATAAACCGCATCCCGCGCACCCCAGCCTCAATCCCCGGCAGCGTCGCGGGTAGCGGATCGGCCTTCCCCGTCCTCCAGGCAATCAGCGCCTCCGCAAACTCACGATACAGCACCGCAAACGCCTCAATATACCCCTCCGGATGCCCGCCCGGCAGCCGCGTCACCGCCAGCGCACCCGCGCTCAAATATCCAGCCGAAGCATGCCAAATTTCCTCCGGCCCCTCCTGCCACTTCACCCGCAGCCGGTTCGGATCTTCCTGCTTCCAGTCAATCGACCCATTCTCGCCATACACCCGCAACCGCAGCCCGTTGCCTTCGCCCGCCGCCACCTGCGACGCCATCAGCGTCCCCGTCGCGCCACCCTCCAGCCGCAGCAGCGCATTGCAGTCATCGTCCAGCCTGCGCCCCGGCACCACCCTGCGCAGCGCCGCGTTCATCCCCGTCACCTTCAGCCCCGTTACATACTCCGTCAGGTGAAAAGCGTGCGTCCCGATGTCGCCAATGCATCCGCCCGGCCCGTTCAGCGCGGGATCAGAACGCCACGCCGCCTGTTTCTGTCCGGTTGCCTCCAACGGCATGCTCAGCCACCCTTGCAAGTACTCGACAGCAACCTTGCGAATCGCTCCCAGCTTCCCGCTCGCACAAAGCGCCCGTGCCTCCCGCACCAGCGAGTAGCCCGCATACGTGTGTGTAAGCCCATACGGCACGCCGGCCTTCTCCACAACCGACCGCAGCACCAGCGCCTCGTCGTACGTCGCCGTAGCTGGCTTGTCGCTCATCACCGCAATCCCCACGCTCAGCGCCGCCTCCGCCACCGGCAGATGCAGATGATTCGGCGTCGCAATCACCACCAGGTCAATGCCGTCCGCGCGCCGGCTCTCAGCCGCAATCATCTCCTGGTAGCTCGCGTAAGCCCGCTCAGGATCGATGCCAAAACTCTCTCCCGCCGCCCGCGACCGCTCCGCCGATTGCGAGAACGCACCCGCCACCAACTCGATCTTTCCATCGAGTTCCGCCGCCATCTTATGCACCGGCCCAATAAACGCCCCCGGCCCACCGCCCACCATCCCCATCCGTAACTTCCCGCCCATAGCTCCAGTCTCCTTGCACCGTATTGAATAGTCCCAGCTTTGAAAGGGCATGACTCCACAGCTTTGTGAAAAACCCTCTCGTGCGGTAGGCCGGGGATTTATCCCCGGCAAAAAGCCAATAGAACGAATAGGGCTTCAGCCCCTGAGGTGCGTTCTTCGCCCAATTCGAACCAAAATCAGCCCTTTCTCACCAACCTGTTCAGTCGTGCCACAAAGACTTCCCAAAGAACGCGGGCTTTGGACCCTGAGGGAAGGTTCTGCTTTGAATGCCCCCACCGTCACAAACATCACCAATCTGTTAAAGTCCCATCCAGCTTCCGATTCACCGGAAGATACGCCCGCTGATACTCATACTTAGCCGCTAACTCCTCATCCAGTTCCACACCTAGCCCCGGTCCATCCCCCGCATACATCAACCCATCCTTGAAGAAATACTGGTGCGGAAACACAGCATCCGTCTCCTTCGTATGCGGCATAAGTTCTTGGATCCCGAAGTTATGAATCGTCGTATCAAAATGCAGCGCCGCCGCCATCGTCACCGGCGACAAATCCGTCGCCCCATGGAACCCCGTTCGCACATGATACAGCGCCGCAAAATCCGCCGCCTTCTTCAGCGCCGTCACTCCGCCGCCATGCACAATCGTCATACGCAGATAATCGATCCACTGGTTGCGAATCAGGTCATGCGCATCCCAGATCGAATTGAACACCTCACCCACGGCAATGGGCGTCGTCGTATGCTCGCGAATCACCTTGAACCCCTCCTGCAACTCCGCCGGAGTCGGGTCCTCCATCCAGAAAAGATGATACGGCTCCAGTTCCTTGCCCAGCCTCCCCGCCTCGATCGGCGTCAACCGGTGATGGCAATCATGCAGCAGGTGCAACTCCTCGCCAAACGCCTCGCGCACCCGCTTGAAAAGCGTCGGCACATGCCGCAGATATAGCTCGCTCGACCATTCGTACTCCGAAGGCAGCCCGCGCTCCGCCGGCTCATACCGCCCCGGCGTTTTGGCAATTCCATACGTCGCCGCCAGCCCCGGAATCCCGCTCTGCACCCGCACCGCCTTGAAGCCCTGCTCCACATGCCGCGCCACATCTTCGAGCGCCGCCTCCGTGTCCTTCCCATTGGCATGCCCATACACCAGCACGCCCTCGCGGCTCTTGCCGCCCAGCAGGTTATACAACGGCGTATTCAGCGCCTTCCCCTTGATATCCCACAGCGCCACATCGACGGCCGCAATCGCCGCCATCGTCACCGGCCCGCGCCGCCAATACGCCCCGCGGTAGAGATACTGCCAGATATCCTCGGTCTGAAATGGATCGCGTCCGATAATACATGGAATCAAGTGGTCGGTGAGATAACTCGCCACCGCTAACTCGCGCCCGTTCAGCGTCCCATCGCCCAGCCCGTAGATACCCTCGTCTGTCTCCACCTTCAAAGTGACAAAATTCCGCCCCGGCGACGTTACCACCACATAAGCCCGAGTAATCTTCATCGGCGTCCTACTCCCTGGCATCCAGCTTCGAACTGATAACTGACAACTGATAACTGCCTCACCTATTCACGCCTGAGGCCAGAAATCCCCCATCCACCGCAACAATCTGTCCCGTCACAAACGAAGCCGCCTCCGACGCCAGAAACACCGCCGCCCCTGCCACTTCTTCCTCCCGTCCAAACCGTCCCATCGGCGTCCGCATCAGCAATTCCTCTCCACGCGGCGTCCCCTGGATAATCTTCGAATTCAGTGGCGTCGGAAAAATCCCAGGCGCAATCGCATTCACATTCACGCCCTTCGTCGCCAGTTCCACCGCCAGGCTTCGAGTCAGCGACCCCACCGCCGCCTTGCTAGCCGAGTAGGCCGCCACCTCGTGAAAACTCACAAACGTCGACAACGAAGCGATGTTCACAATCCGCCCATACCCCGCCGCAACCATCGTAGCGCCAAAAATCTGGCACGCCCGCAGCGTCCCGGTCAAATTCGTCTCCATCACCCGCTGCCAGTCCGCCTCCTCCAGTTCCAGCACCGGCTTCTTGAACGTGATTCCCGCCGCGTTCACCAGAATATCCACTTTGCCGAACGTCGCAATCACCGCGTCATGCAGCCCCCGCACTGAGCCCCGATCCCCCACATCGCTCGTCACCCGCAGCGTCCGCCGTCCCAGCGCCTCAATCTCTCCGGCCATGGTCTCCACCTGCTCTGCACGCCGCGCCGTCGCCACCACATCGGCCCCATGTGCCGCCAACCCCAGCGCAATCGCCCGTCCCAGCCCCGTCGTCCCACCAACGACCACCGCGACCCGTCCGCGCAAATCAAAAAGGCTCTGGTTAAAGAGGCTTCCGCTCATCAATCCGCATTCCCCCAGCGATTCCCAACCCCAAAACACTATCATGTAAGGCGATTTACTTGCTCTCCCGCGCAAACTCCCCACCCGCCTACCGCCAATGCGTTACAGTGTCAGTTGGAAGCTGCCTGCTCATCATGAACCCTCTCGTTGTCCCCGACTCACCCCGCCGCTGGGACTGCCTCTCCCTCGGCGAAGTCATGCTCCGCCTCGATCCCGGCGACGCCCGCATCCACACCACCCGCCAATTCCAGGTCTGGGAGGGCGGCGGCGAATACAACGTCGCCCGCGGCCTCCGTCGCTGCTTCGGCCTGCGCACCGCCATCGCCACCGCGCTCGCCGACAACCCCATCGGCCGCCTCGTCGAAGACCTCATGCTCCAGGGCGGTGTCGACCTCTCTCTGCTCAAGTGGGTCAAGCACGACGGCGTCGGCCGCGACGTCCGCAACGGCCTCAACTTCACCGAGCGCGGTTTCGGCGTCCGCGCCGCCGCCGGCTGTTCCGACCGCGGCCACACCGCCGTCAGCCAACTCGCCCCAGGCGACTTCGATTGGTCCGCAATCTTCGGCCCCGAGAACGGTACGAAGTGCCTGCATACCGGCGGAATCTTCGCCGCCCTCTCCGCCTCCACCGCCCAGGTCGCCGCCGAAGCCATGGACGCGGCCCGCGCCACCGGCGCCATCGTCTCTTACGACCTCAACTACCGCGACTCGCTCTGGAAATCCATCGGCGGCAAGCCCAAAGCCCAGCAAGTCAACCGCGACCTCGTCCGCAAGGTCGACGTCCTGCTCGGCAACGAAGAAGACTTCTCCGCCATGCTGGGCGTCGAGCTCAAAGGCGTCTCCGCCGACTTCGACGAGTTGCCCATCGCCGCCTACGAAGAGATGCTTCGCGAGGTAGCCGCCCTCTATCCCAACCTCAAGCTCATCGCCAGCACCCTGCGCACCGCCACCACCGCCAGCCGCAACGCCTGGGGAGCCATCGCCCTCTACGAGGACCAAATCGTCCACGTCCCCCAGCGCGAAATCGACATCTACGACCGCGTCGGCGGCGGAGACAGCTTCGCCTCCGGCCTGCTTTACGGCCTGCTCACCGGCAAGCCCGTCGAATGGGCCCTCCGCTGCGGCGTAGCCCACGGCGCCCTCGCCATGACCACCCCCGGCGACACCAGCACCGCAACCCTCGCCGAAGTCGAACGCCTCATCCAAGGCGGCTCCGCAAGAATCGCCCGCTAACAAAAGTCATGAACATAGAATGAACTGTCATCCTGAGCAACCTACCCACTTTCAGTAAGGTACAAAAGAAATGAACCTGTCATCCTGAGCGACCTACCCACTTTCAGTAAGGTACAAAAGAAATGAACCTGTCATCCTGAGCGAAAGGGGCCCCAAACGCTTTTCAGTTTGGGGGTGGTGAGCCGAAGGACCTGCATTTGCTTTTCTGGGGAACCTCCGACAGTCCACACCAACCCAGCCTGCCCACCGAAGGAACCAATATGTCCGAAACCACCGCCCAGATCCTGGAACGCGTCGCCCTCATCCCCGTCCTCCGCGCCCGCAACGCAACCCAGGCCCACGCCGTAGTCCAGGCCATGCTCGCCGGCGGCATTACCGTCGTCGAAGTCACCATGACCGTCCCCGGCGCTGTTGACCTGCTGAAGGAACTCAAAGAAGAATACGGCGCCAAGTGCCTGCTCGGTTCCGGCACCGTCACCACCCCCGCGCAGGCCCAGGCCACCATCGACGCAGGCGCGGAGTTCGTCGTCAGCCCCAGCCTCCATCCCCCCGTCATTGCCTGCACCAAGGCCAATGGCAAGCTCTCCATCCCCGGCGCGCTCACCCCCACTGAAGTCATCACCGCCTGGGAACTCGGCGCCGACTACGTCAAAATCTTCCCCTGCTCCGCCATGGGTGGCGCGCCCTATCTCAAGTCGCTTCTCGCCCCGTTTCCCCACCTCAAGCTCATCCCCACCGGCGGCGTCACCCACCACACAGCCACCAGTTTTCTCGAAGCCGGAGCCCGCGCCCTCGGCGTCGGCAGCGACCTCGTCAACCTGGCCGCTGTAGACCAGGGCCACCCCGAAATCATCACCGAAGCCGCCCGAAAATACCTGAAACTCATTGCCGACTACCGCGAAAGAACCGGCTCCTCCAACTAACTCTGGGTGCCCCATCCATTCGCGCACTTTGCGAATGGGTGGGAAAGCACAAAACCCAATCAGCGGTTCCTTCGTTCATTCATCTCTCACAGGCCCTCGGGTTCACTGGGCGATATACTTCCTGTGCCGCCGCAATTCCCGTGAGCCCTCAAATGAACGAAGCCGCCCCCAGAAGCTACGACCGAAACTTCCGCCTCGACAACCGCCGAGCCCTCGTCACCGGCGGCGCCAGCGGCATCGGCGAAGCCACCGTCAAGGAACTCGCTCGCGCCGGAGCCGAAGTCTACATCGCCGACCTCAACCACCAGGCCGCCGAAGCCCTCGCCGCATCCATCCCCAACACCCACGCCCTCCACCTTGACGTAACCAGCCCCGCTTCAATAGCCGCCGCAATCTCCCAGCTCAGCCGCCTCGACATCCTCGTCAACAACGCCGGCATCGGCCACGTCGGCTCCATTGAAGCCACCGAGCCCGAAGACTTCGACCGCATCCTAAACGTCAACGTCCGCTCCGTCTACCTCGTCACCCGCGCGTTTTTGCCATTACTTCTTGCCGCCCACCAACAAGACCACAGCGCCCCAGGAACGATCGTCAACATAGCCTCCGTAGCCGGCCTGGTCGGCGTCAAGCAGCGCTTCGCCTACTGCACCAGCAAGGGCGCCATCGTCGCCATGACCCGCCAGCTCGCCGTCGACTACCCCAAAACCCTGCGCGTCAACGCCATCTGCCCCGGCACCGTTGAAACCCCCTTCGTCGAAGGCTACCTCGACAAATTCCACGCCCACAACAAAGAAGAAACCCGAGACGAGTTGAAGGCCCGCCAACCCATCGGCCGCCTCGGCCGCCCCCACGAAATCGCCTCCATGGTCCGCTACCTGGCCTCCGATGAAGCCGCCTTCATCTCCGGCTCCATCTTCACCATCGACGGCGGCTGGACCGCCGCCTAGCTTCCAGAGTCTAGAATTCATCACAGAAGAAAACCTGTCATCCTGAGCGAAAGGGGCCCCAAGCGCTTCTCAGCCTGGGGGTGGTGAGTCGAAGGACCTGCATTTGTTCTTTCCCGCATTCCCGCATCAATCCAAGTAACGGAGCCCTCATGAAACTCGTATCATTCTCCCTCGCCGACGGCCGCATCCGCCCCGGCTCCCTCCTCGAAGACACCAATCTCGTCATCGACCTCAGCGCCGCCGGTTATGCTGACACCCTCGCCGTCATCGCCGCCGGCGTCACCGAGCCCGACCCTGGCATAACTTTCCCGTCCTACCCGCTCAGCGAGGTCCGCCTTCACGCGCCCATCCTCAACCCACCCCGCATCTTCGCCATCGGCCTCAATTACAAAGACCACGCCATCGAGTCCGGAATGGAGCTCCCCACCACCCCCGTCGTCTTCTTCAAGCTCCCTACCGCCATCGTCGGCCCCGGCGACCCCATCATTCTCCCCGTCAACTCCACCCAGCCCGACTACGAGGCCGAGTTTGCCTTTGTCATCGGACATGGCGGCTTCCGCCTCTCGGCAGACGAGGCCATGAGCCACGTCTACGGCTATACCAACGTCAACGACGTCAGCGCCCGCGATGTCCAGTTCGCCTCCACGCAGTGGTCGCTCTCCAAGTGCTTCCCCACCTTCTGCCCTCTCGGCCCCGCCATCGTTACCGCCGATGAGATCCCCGATCCCCACAACCTGAAAATCGGCCTTACCATTGACGGCGAGCAGTTACAAAACTCCAATACCCGCGAGTTAGTCTTCAAGATTCCCCAGTTAATCGAATACCTATCCTCAATAACTCCCCTGCTCCCCGGCGACATCGTCTCCACCGGAACCCCTCCCGGCGTAGGTCTCGGCCGCACCCCCAAACGCTGGCTAAAACCCGGCGAAACCGTCACTGTAAAGGTTGAAGGCCTCGGCTCTCTCACCAACCCGGTAGTAGCCGAATAGGGGCCGGAATTCTGTTCAATTTTGCTCATGTTTTCAAGGTTATTTGTGCACCTTTTGGACTCCGGGATGCCACAATAAATTTCCATGGATCAAAGCGGGAGTCTCGCTGCCGGAGTTACCGGCTTCAGGGTATTATTGCCTCAGTCGCTTCACGCTAAATGCGGTGAATAGCGTAGAAGCTCGGGACAAAACGAATGCTTTTTCAAAAGAAGACTCGTGATTTAGCCCTTAGCCTCGTTGCCAGCGAGGCCGATGCGGGCACGGCCACCCTGCAAACTCAACCCGCAACCATGCGCGTCTACGAAAGGCTGCGGCGGCAGCTCGGCGCGCCCGTGGGAGTAGACGGCTTTCAAGCACTAGCTTCCCGTGCTTTGGCTCTTGCAAAGTCGCAATCGCCCCACCTCAGCGCGGTGCAGGTTACGGCAGATGGGGCCTTGCGCGGTCTTGACCAGGTTGAATCCCAGGCAAACGCGGACGATGATGGCGACGCCGGAATCACCCTGATTGCGCAGTTGCTTGGGCTGTTTCTTACCTTCCTTGGCGAAGCAACCACGTTGCATTTAATTGAAGACCTGCGCCTTCAGGTTGACGTCAGTCCCTTGGTTGCAACAACCACGGAGAACACGATAACCTCAGTGACCGATGAACTGGTAATGGCTGCGACATTCGATGACCTTCTAGTCGAGGTTGACCGGCTCAGGAGTGTGAGCCATCATATTGAAGCTCTTGCTGCTATGCATCCTGGAATGGAAGAAGGACTCGTCAGTGTTGCCGGAAACATTCGCAGCATCGCCACAGTCCTGGATGTTTTCACACTCATTCGAAGCCGGGCTGGCGGTCCGCAGGAAGATCCGCCAGACAGGCAAACGAATCTCTACATGAATTAAGCTCAGCGGGCGCCCCCATAGGCGGCTCTGAGCGTTGAACGCCCGAGCCGCGGAACGCACACGATTGAACCGAATACTACTGATTCCTCTCTTCAGAAGTGTATAACTGCTATTGAATTCTGCAGGTTTGAGCGATGCCTGGTTGAAAATGACGACTCCCTTAAAAATGCGGGCCTTGGCCCAGCGACTTCTCGATTACGAAGCATTTGCGGGCGAGACCTCCGAACCTGGGGAATCCGCGACTCTTCGTGTATATGAAAAGCTGCGCCAGGGTCTCGGCGAATTCACGGGAGTTGCTGGTTTTCAGTCGCTCGCTTCTCGAGCCCTCGCGTTAGCCAGGGCAGAAGCCCCAAGCCTTAATGCGCTGCGGGTCTCCGCGGATGGATCTCTACACGGCCTGCGCGAAATTCAACTTCAATTCGACATCGACAAGGTTCGGGCTGGCGAGTTCCCCGCTGGCGAAGAGGAGTTGCTCCTCATCGCTCACTTACTCGGCCTGCTATTTATCTTCCTAGGCGAAACCTTAACGTTGCGCCTGCTCCGGGTTAAGTGGCGGGGAGCAGCCCTCGACGATCGCAATTCCGAGAACGGGAGAAAAGCGTGAGCACTCAAGACAAAGTGAAGATCAACAAACTATCCACCGGAGTTCCGGGCCTCGACGAGATTGTGGGTGGCGGTCTTCCGGAATTCTCCTTCAACATCATCGCCGGTGCCCCCGGTAGCGGCAAGACGACGCTGGCGCACCAGTTCGTCTTTGCCAATGCCACCCCAGAGCGCCCTGCGCTCTATTTCACCGTCCTGGGCGAGTCAGCCATCAAAATGCTGCGATACCAGCAGCAATACACGTTCTTCGACCCGGCCAAGCTTCCCGGCTCCATTCGCTTCATTAACCTGAGCCAGGTGGTCCTGGAGAAAGACCTTGGCGCGGTCCTGGAGCAGATTACGAAGGAAGTTGAAAAGGCCAACCCTGCTGTCGTTGTGGTCGACTCCTTCCGCACCATGGTTCGAAAGCCAGAAAGCGACATGGACCTGCAGTCCTTCATTCAAAGGCTGGCCCTGTTTCTGGCCAGCTGGCAGGCTACAACGTTCCTGATCGGGGAATACGCCGAAGAGGAGCTGCGCGACAATCCCATCTTTACCGTGGCCGATGGTCTGTTCTGGCTGCGCCAAACGGCGGAGCGCAATTCCATTGTGCGCAAGTTGCAGATCATCAAGCTCCGCGGTCAGGATTCCGTGCCGGGCCTTCACACATTCCGCATCACCGATGCCGGAGTGCAAGCCTTTTCGCGCACCTTTGGCTTGACCGCACGCAAGAGAAATCCCCCCACCAATCGGCGCCTTTGCTTCGGCATACCGGAATTGGACAAGATGCTCGGCGGCGGCGTTCGCGAAGGCGATAGCGTACTCATAGCAGGGTCTTCCGGAACCGGGAAATCTGTCCTGGCAACCCAGTTCATCGCTGAAGGGATAAGCCGCGGCGAGCCGGGAATCGTAGCGGTCTTTGAGGAGCGCCCGGAAGCGTATGCGGAGCGGGCCACCAGTTTGGGCTTGGATCTCGAAACGCCGCAGACAGACGGAAAACTCACCATACTCTATCTCCGTCCCCTCGATCTCTCCGTGGATGAGACCATGCACTCCATTCTCGATGCCGTGCAGAGGATTGGCGCCAAGCGCCTCGTCATCGATTCCCTGGCCGGCTTTGAAATGGCCCTCTCGCCCGGCTTCCGCGCCGACTTTCGTGAATCGCTTTACCGCATGATCTTCGCCTTGACTGGAATCGGCGTAACCATCCTGAGCACGGTGGAAGTGGATGAGTCTTTCACGGAATTTCCCTTCAGTACCTACTCAATCTCTTTCCTCACCGATGACATCATCCGGCTGCGCTACGTCTCCATCGATGGCCAGCTCCGCAAGATCATGGTCGTAATCAAGATGCGAGGCGGAAATCATGCCAAGGATATTCGGGAGTATGAAATCACAGAAAAGGGCGTCGTGATTCTCGGCAAACGCCTCACACACTATCAAGGCCTCATCAGCGGAATTCCCGTTCGAGTTGACCGGCTCGGCTCGGCCGAAGGGCCCCCGCTGGATACAGGAGCTGAGCATAAATCCTGACCGGGCATCCGCGAATTCGAAGCCGAGGCCAGCCATATTCTGGATATGCGGCGCTCCGGGTCGCGATTGCTTCATTCTCCGCCTAGGTGTTATTGAAAAGCCGGGGCTGACGTGTCCCGAAACGACGCGCCTGCCTGCTTCCAAGCCCATCATCTGCACCGCCAACTGTGCAGCCGTTTGCAGCCGTTCCGGCCGGTTTTAATAAAGGACGATCCGCTTGGTGGACAACGCTAAGCGCTCGCCATCCATGTGCAAAACTGAACAGACACAGGCGCAATGGAGCAATCATGATCGTGCAGAATGACTTTCACTTCAATAAATCGAGGGAGCAACCTGCCAGGGTTAGGGATGCGATTCTCTTATAGCTGCTCATAACTGCCTCCATTTCAGGTTGTGCTGACTACTCGCAGAGATGCGATTGGTTGCGACGGTTTGGCGGCTAGCCGGCTTCTGGTACTTCCCAAACAACCAAAATCGAAACTGACTGCTTTCAAAAGCCGATCCACTCAACTGGTGCTGCGAACAAACTGTAACGAGGTATTTCTCGATGATCCATGCCCCCAAGAAGCCGTTTGATCCATTCACCTTCCTCTCCCACCCCGGGCTCGGCAGACGGATCGTGAATCTCGACCCCAAGGAGACATTCTTTTCTCAGGGGGATAGCGCAGACAGCATCTTCTATCTGCAGGAGGGTCGTGCGCAACTTGTCGTCGTATCCGCAAAAGGCAAAGAAGCAACCATAGGTCTGCTCTCCGCCGGCGAGTTCGTTGGAGAAGAATCGCTCGCAGGAGTAGTTGGTCTACGAATGGCCACAGCTTCCGCAGTCACCCCCTGTACAGCACTCAAAATCGTGCGCTCTGAAATGGTTCGGGTAATGCACGACGAAGTTGCGTTTACCAACTTGTTCGCAAGGTTCCTGCTCGGTCGTAGCATGAAAGCCCAGGCCGATATTATTGATCACCTTTTCAATACCAGTGAAAAGCGATTGGCCAGGGTGCTGCTCATCATGGCCGAGTTCGACCAGCCAGGCACCCCGAATAAGTACATCCCGCCCGTCACCCAGGAAACTCTCGCCGCCATGATCGGTACCACCAGGTCACGCGTTAGTTTCTTCATGAATCGCTTTCGCTCGCTTGGCTTCATTGACTACGATGAACGGATTCAGGTGCACAGGTCCCTGCTCAACGTCATCCTGCACGACCAGTTACCAGAGCACAAAGTCCAAAAGCCAGTCACCATGCGCGCGCTGATTGAAGGCGCCCACCCCGTCCGCCACGCCCCAAAAGCGACCGCAAAGTAGCCGGGCCGTGTGCCCCATCCATTCACAGTTTCATCGTGAATGGGTGGGAAACCAAAACGCCAAACCAACCGTATTTCGCTGACTAGCCGACTTGCTGTCTACTTGCTAGCTACCCCCGCTGTTCTTCGTGCTCCCCGCCAAACCACGCGTACAGCGCCACCCCTGCAAAGCAAATCACCGGCACAAGGTAAGAGACCGGAACACCACTCGAATCCCTCAGCATCCCCATCACCTTGGTCAGCGCTGCACCACCCAGAATGGCCATCACCAGCAGCGAACTTGCCGTCTTGGTCTTGTCGCCCATCCCCTTCAGTCCCAGCGCAAAAATAGTCGGGAACATGATCGACATAAAGAAGCTTGTAGTCAGCACGCAAACCACGCCAATCCAATTCGGCTGCAGCACGCCAACCAACCCCAACACCACGTTAGCCACCGCATAGAATCCCAGCAAAGTCCGTGCGCTGATGTGCTTCATCAGCCACGCCGAGCTGAATCGCCCCACCGCAAATGCGGCCAGCGTCCCCGTCAGCATGTACCCCGCAGCCTTGTCGCCCACCCCTGTCGAGTGCTCCACGTAAGGAATGAAATAGCTCCACGTGCCCACCTGCGCGCCCACATATAAAAACTGCGTCACCACCGCCAGCACAAAATGCCGCTGCAGCAGGGATACATGACGCGGTGGCCCAGCGTCTGGCCGCGATGCGTCCTCGTTATGCGCATCGGGAAACCGAGTCAACAGCACCAGCACTGCCCACGCCAGCGCCACTGACCCCAACACTATGTACGGCGCAACCACCCGCAGCGTCTCCGTGTGCAGATAATCCCGGTAGGTCCCGGCCGCCTGCATCGCGGCCACATTCGCATCGCTCATCTGCACGCCGCTGAAGATGAACACGGTGCCAATAAGCCCCGCCGTAATCGATCCCAGCGGATTGAACGCCTGTGCCAGGTTCAGTCGCCGCTCGCTGGAAGCCGTCGGCCCCAGCTGCGCAATGAAGGGATTCGACGCCGTCTCAAGAAACGAAAGCCCGCTCGCAATCACGAACAGCGCCGCCAGAAAAAACTCGTATCTGTTCGCCTGTGCCGCAGGATAAAACAGCAGGCATCCGGCCCCCAGCAGCACCAGCCCGGTCACAATACCCATCTTGTATCCGAACCGCTGCATCAGTTGCCCGGCCGGAATCGCCAGCAGAAAATAGCCCAGGTAAAACCAGATCTGCACCCCCGCCGCGCTCGACCCGTTAATCTCGAACGACTTCATAAACTGTCGAATCAAAATGTCGTTCAGGTTATTTGGAATCGCCCACATGAAGAACAACCCCGTCACCACCACAAACGGAATCAGCCGGCCATGCGGAATCAGTGGCGCGTCCCCATCCCCCAGCCGCCGTTGCTTCCCGTCACTCCCCATCGAGCCAGTAGAAATTCCCACGTCGTCCCTCCCCGACTCTCCAGTACAGTTATCGGTGACTGAAATCGTCCCAACCTTTCTACAGAATCCCCCTCCACTCTGGCAACTTGATTCGCGCGCATCCCAAGCGAGTGTCAGGTGTCTGGTACTCACTGCAAAACGAGGCTGTCATTCTGAGTGAACGGGGCCCCGAACGTTTTTCAGTTCGGGGGTGGTGAGCGAAGAATCTGCGTTTGTTCTTTCGCGCTTGGGTAGCGAGTGATCTCGAAAGTCGTGCTAGACTAGACCTAGTCAAGTCAAAGAGGTCGCCATGGCCACAGCTGATGTTTCCACCGCTTCCAAGACCGTAAACATCTACGAAGCCAAAACCCAGCTCTCCAAGCTCGTCGACCTTGCTGCCGCCGGCCAGGATATCGTCATAGCCCGCGCAGGCAAGCCCGTGGCGCGGCTGACAACCGTCGAAAAGAAGAATCGGATGGCTGGTTTTGGCGCTATGAACGGCAAAGGCTGGATCGCGGACGACTTCAATGATCCGCTTCCTGCTGATCTCCAGGCGCTCTTTGAAGGACGCGAATGAGGGTCCTCCTTGACACAAACATCGTCTACTGGTGGTTCTATGAATCTTTCCGTCTACCGCCGGCAAGTGTCTCAATCGTCAAGCAAGCCACCAGCGTCTTCATTTCATCCGCCTCCTTGTGGGAAATTGCCATCAAGGTTCGCCTGGGAAAGATGAATGTCGAACCTGCCAGACTGCTGGAGCTCATCGACGCGACTGATTTTATCGAATTGCCGGTGACTTTTCGCCATGCAATCCTCGTTGCGGATTTGCCCCTGTACCACGCGGACCCTTTTGACCGGCTGTTGATCGCTCAGGCGCTGCGGGAACCAATGCATCTCATCACTTCCGACCGTCACCTCAAGCAATACAGCGAGTTGGTCATTGAGATATAACGATCACTCAGCCTCGCGGGAGGTGCCACAATGAATGGCCTGTTGGCAATCATCAAAGCCCAAATGCAACTGAGCGCCTCTGTCAAAGACCGGCAGGATTTCCGCTACCTCTACACTGACCCGCCAATTTCGTTTGTCGAAGAGTATCCCGAAATCCCTGAGCCAGTGGGCAAGCCTTCCCCAACTCTCCTCGCTGCGGAATGGGTACGCGGAGATCTGCACTCAGAGGACATGCCGGCAATCGCAATTGAACTACTTGAGTCAGGCTTGGATACCCCAGCTATCAGGCGACTTGCCGGAGAAATGCACGTCGCAAGCTCTGCAGACGTTGAGCCGATTATTGGCCGCATGTTTCGCGAACTCGCTATACCCTACCCGATTTCTGAGTCGCAGGCATTCCTCATCTATTCACGCCAAGTCGCCCGCGAAGTGATCCACGGAAAACGCAACGCGTGGGCTGCCGCCAGCCATCTCGCGAAGGGCACTTGGCCGCGCCATCGAGAGATCCAAGAGATTCGAGCTTGCTCCGAATTGCTCGATGCGCTGGAATGGAACGCAGTCAACCGTGGAACACTACCTGAGCTCACAGCGGAGTTAATCGAAGTCTTCGCACGCCTGGGCGCCAACGCAGACTGAAACCGACCCCTGCTTTCAAGCTCTACAGCACCCTCCCCAGCCACTGCCCCGTATGCGACAACAAACACCCCGCCACATCCTCCGGCGTCCCCTGCGCCACCACCAGCCCGCCGCCCTCGCCGCCCTCCGGCCCCATATCGATCACCCAGTCCGCGCTCTTGATCACGTCAAGATTGTGCTCAATCACAATCAGCGAGCCCCCGCCGTCAATCAGCTTCTTGAACGCCGTCAGCAGCTTCGAAACATCGTCAAAATGCAGCCCCGTCGTCGGCTCGTCCAGAATGTAGAGCACCCTGCTCGCCTGGCTCGGCTTGGCATTCGCGTTCGCCGCCCTCACCTGCGCCAGATGCGCAGCCAGCTTCACCCGCTGCGCCTCGCCGCCTGACAAAGTCGTCGCGCTCTGCCCCAGCCGCAGATACCCCAGCCCAATCTCGTCCAGCACCGCCAGCTTTTCCAGCAATTTGGTCTGCCCCGCAAAAAACCGCAGTGCCTCCTTCACCGTCAGCTGGAGCACATCGTGGATATTCTTGCCCTTGTACTCGACGTTCAGCACCTTGGCCTGGTAGCGCGTCCCGTTGCAGTCCTCGCAAGGCAGCTCCACATCCGCCAGAAACTGCATCTCCACCGTAACCGTCCCGTCGCCCTCGCAGGTATTGCACCGCCCGCCCGGAACGTTGAACGA
>Ga0302319_10009480_pt1 | contig 18710 bp, 18 predicted proteins | sample Bog_T0_2_FD_203319 | JGI IMG/M metagenome (GOLD analysis project Ga0302319, IMG submission 203319) | Peat permafrost microbial communities from Stordalen Mire near Abisko, Sweden - Bog_T0_2 | ecosystem: Environmental > Terrestrial > Soil > Wetlands > Peat | place: Sweden: Abisko, Stordalen Mire... | reverse complement strand
TCTGCGTGGCCGGGCGATTTGGGGTGCGTCTTCTGTAACTTGATCGCCTCCATCGACCACGCCATCGCTAATGGAATGAGTCCCGAAGAGGCGGAAGCCGCTGGCGGGCTGATTCTGCGGGGGAAACACTGCTTTATTTGCCTGAATGCCTATCCATATACCTCGGGGCACGTGATGGTGATGCCTTATGCGCATCTGGATCGGCTGTCGATTCTGCCGGTTGAGGCCGCACATGAGCTGATGGATTTGGCGCAACAGACAGAAGTGGCGCTGCAAAAGCTCTATAAACCGCACGGGTTCAATTTCGGGATGAACCTGGGTCGCGCGGCTGGGGCTGGAGTGGCCGGGCATCTACATTTGCATGCGCTGCCAAGGTGGGCTGGGGATACGAATTTTATGACCACTGTGGCCGAGTCGCGAGTGCTGCCGGAAGATTTGGAAATTACGTGGAAGCGGATGCGGGCGGCCTTCGGGGTTAGTTGACCCCGCCGTTCACAGGAATGGATTGACGACGCGAACCTTCCCGAACGTTTGATTGTGCTTCAAGTCTTCGGAGAAGAGGATTGTGCACTCCGCACGCAGCGCGGCGCAAACGATCAGGGAGTCATACCAGCTCAATTGGTAACGGCTCCGAAATGCAAGAGCTTCATGGTAGAGAGCCACCGAGGAATGAACACGCAAGAGCGGAAGGAAGACTCTCTCCAGATAGAGTTGCGCTGATTCGGTGGACATGGGCGCCACCATGCGCTTTTGTGCATTGAAGAACTCTTGCACCACCTGGAAGCTCACAACACCCTTGTGCGAACTGAGGCTATCGCGGACCAATTCTGTAGCTTTGAGCTCCTTGACCGCATCACGCCGGTCGATCGAGTAGATGAAGATGTTCGTATCTAAGAAACATCTATCGTTCATTCAGTTCGTCCCGAGTGAAATGCCGGCCCGCATTCACGTCCTTCAGGCGATCCATCAGGTCGTCGAAGGCCTCAACGTTGCCCCTGCTTGAGGTGAATTGCTTCAACCACTCACGGAAAGCCTCGTTCAGCGTAGTGTGACGCTCGCGAGCGACAAGGCGCGCTTGATCGATGAGTTCTTCTTCCGCACTGAGGGTTATGTTGCGCATACGGGAATAGTGTACACGAAAACAGTGCAAATTGTTATCTAAATTGTCCCTTGCGGTCCGTATTTCAGTTCCATCTCACGACCATACGCTGCATCGCGTTCGGCTTGGGCGGCATCGAGCGCATCGAAGACGCCTGGGCGATTCTCAAGGACGGGCGATCCATATCGCTTGAAGACTTCCGCGAGGAATCCGAACCATTTTTCAATTTCGGCCTCGGAATTCATCTCCAGGCGCTCCGGAAGGGAGCGATATTTCTCATCGTGATTCAGATAAAGGAGGTCTTCAATCCAGAAACACTTTGACTCTGTGGATTCAAGTCCAAAAGAGCATGTCATAAACGGACTAATGGAATGCTGGAGTTCCACGTATACGACACCGGAACTGAAGCGAATCCAGGCTGGCTGTGCCTCCACTTCTTCGAAATTTAGTTCTGTGCGCAGAAAACTGAATAACTCCCGAACAATTCGCAGAAAACCGAGATGGCCATCCACTGGGGGCTGTACCGTGGCGACTATCTTGATTAGCTCGTTGCCAGCCTTCAGAATAGGCGCATAAATTCTCTGTTCATCAGGGGACTTGCTTTCGAGAATTCGCTGCAGCCGCGCGAGGAGCAATCGTTCGCCCCTTGCGCGCTCTGGATAATTCCCTCTCGTGTCGTTGTCAAGGACTCTTCGGCCGAGATGCCGCCAGTCATCCGCGGCCTCATAGCAGTCGTTGGCAATTGGAATTGTCGCCCTGTTCGGTTTGAGCGAAGGCAGGTACGACTCGAGGTCGATCACGAGCGCTTGAAGAAGAGGCGTCATTGATGGTTCGAGTGGCATTCGATGTCCCTGCTCCCTCCGACGTTACTCGGATTCGCTTGGCTCATCAGCTTGGGCGGCCAATGCCAGTCCCGGCTCATCGACTCCAGCAGCATCCAACAAATTGCGCGGCAGCGACTTCCCAGTCCGCACACCCAGTCCGCGCAGCATCTCCACCTGCCGAATCAAGTTCCCGCGTCCTTCGCTTAGCTTCTTCATCGCTTTTCCATAGCTGTCGTCGGCGCTGCGGAGGCTCTTGCCTACGGCTTCAAGATCGCTCACAAAATTGACGAATTTATCGTATAGCTCGGCACCGCGATTCATTACATCCTGGACGCTGCGGGCTTGTAACTCCTGCTGCCACAGGTTGTCCACGATTCGGATGACGAAGAGCAGCGTCGTAGGGCCAACTAATAGCACTTCCTTTTCGTACGCATAGCGCCAAAGGCCCTCGTCTTCATGGAGCGCGGTCAGAAACGCGGGCTCGATGGGGACGAACATCACTACGAAATCCGGCGTGTCCAGTGCTTCAAGCTTGTGATACTTGCGCCCTGTCAAGTCGTCTATGTGGCCGCGCACACTGGCCAGGTGACGCTTCACGGCCAGCTTGCGGTCCTCATCCGTGGCCGCGTTCACTGAGTCTGTATAGGCGTTCAGCGATACCTTCGAGTCGATCACCAGATGACGGCTGCCGGGCAGGTTCACGATCACGTCTGGACGAGATTTCCTTTGGCGCTCATCCCCGTTGCCAGCCGCATCAAAAGTCTCCTGCACGCGGAATTGCTCGCCTTCACGGAGGCCGGCCTTTTCGAGGAGATTGCGGACAATGAGTTCGCCCCAGTCGCCCTGGGCCTTCGACGATCCGCGCAGAGCGGTGGTCAGATTGCGGGCTTCTTCCGATAGCTTTTGATTGAGTCCGCCGAGGGTTCCGATCAATGTCTCCAGCTTGGTTACGCCGGTTTTCGAGTCAGTTTGGGCCTGCTCCACCTTTGTCCGGAATTCTGTGATTTGCTCACGCAGCGGAGTGAGGAGATGTCCCAACTCATTCTTGTTGGCTTCGGAAAACGACTTGGATTTTTCGTCGAGAATCTTCGCGGCCAGTGCCTCGAATTGGTGGGCCAGGGTCTGCTTGGCGCTCTCAAGCAAGGCCAGTTTTTCGGCAAGATTCTGGCGCTCGTTGCGAAGATCGGCCTCCAGTTGGCTGATTCTCGCCGAGGACTGGGTTTGCAACGCGCTTTTGGTCTGCAATTCTTCACGCAGCCCGTCCCGCTCGGAACCCAATTGACTGATGGTTCTTTCCCGCTCCGAGGCCAGCGACTCGAACCCGGCGCGTACGGCTGACTCAGCATGGGCCTTGACCAACTCGGCCCGCACCACGGCAAGTTCCTCAGTCAATTCCTGGCTGCGGCGCTCCAACTGCACCTTTTCCGCTTTGCCGGATGCACCCCTTAGCAGAAAGCCAATAAAAATTCCTACGAATGCAGCCACCACTCCGAGAATCAAATCCTGCATCGCCTACCTTCTCCCACTTCGCCTAATGTACGCCTTTTGCCTGTGCATTTCGCGGCAATGTCGGCGAGATGTTTGTTCTCTGTTCCCCAATCGCTGCTCGCTCGATCCTCATCCTTTACACACCCGGACCCGCCCGGTAGACTTGGAGTTCGGGGCCACGCGCTTTTTTTGTGCACGATGGTTGTGTTCCGCTGCCCTTTGCCGGTATCGTTAGCAGGCGGAATGGGATTTAGCTTCAGCCCGTAGAGATTTTCAAGTTCCAAAAATACTGAGGAGATTCAAGCATGGCCGTAGAAGAGAAAGTGAAGCAGATCATTGTCGAGCAGTTGCAGGTGGACGAAGCCGAGGTAACCCCCGGCGCCAGCTTCCAGGAAGACCTGGGCGCGGATTCGCTCGACGTGGTCGAACTCGTGATGCAGTTCGAAGAAGCCTTCGACCTCGAGATTCCGGACGAAGACGCCGAGAAGATCAAGACCGTGAAGGACGCCATCGACTACATCGAGAAGAACGCGAAAGGCAGCAAGTAACCCCTTGTCCAATGTGCCGCGCAGAGTCGTTATCACCGGACTCGGTCTGGTGTGCGGTGTGGGCAACACCGCTCCCGAGGTTTGGCAGCAGCTTCTGGCAGGCGCCAGTGGCATGGCGCCCATTCAGGGCTTCGATACCACTGGCTTCTCCGTCACCTTTGCCGCCGAGGTCAAGAACTTTGACGCGCTGAACTTCGTGGACAAGAAAGAATCCCGCAAGATGGGGCGCTTTACGCACTACGCCTTTGCCGCCACCCAGGAGGCGATTGCGCAGTCGGGCCTCGAAATTACGCCTGAAAATGGCGACCGCGTTGGGGTCTTTATCGGCTCCGGCATCGGCGGATTCGAGGTGATCGAGCGGGAACATTCCAACCTGCTGACCGGCGGGCCGCGCAAGATTTCTCCTTTCTTTATTCCAGCGGCAATTGTGAACATGGCGGCGGGGCATATCAGCATTCGGTACGGCGCCCGAGGGCCCATTTCAGCGACGGCCACGGCCTGCGCGACCAGTGCCAACTCAATTGGCGATGCGGCCCGGATGATTATGCACGGCGATGCGGACGCGATGATTGCCGGAGGTGCGGAGGCAGCGGTTACGCCCTTGTCGGTGGGGGGCTTTGCAGCCATGCGGGCGCTCTCTCAGCGCAACGACGAGCCCACACGCGCCAGCAGGCCCTTTGACAAAGATCGCGATGGATTTGTGATCGGCGAAGGCGCTGGGATTCTTATCCTTGAAGAGCTTGAGTTTGCCAAGGCTCGCGGGGCAAAGATTCTGGCTGAAGTGATCGGCTATGGAATGAGTGCCGATGCGTACCACATGACTGGTATCGCTCCGGAGGGCGCTGGGGCACAACGCAGCATGAAAGCCGCTCTGAGAGACGCCGGCATCGCGCCTGAGGAAGTGGGCTACGTGAATGCGCATGCTACTTCTACTCCAGCGGGAGATGGCAATGAGTCGCGAGCGATCGAGTTGGTGTTCGGTGAGCATGCGCTGAGCCACAAGCTCAAGGTTTCCGGCACCAAATCGATGACGGGGCACCTGCTCGGAGGCGCTGGCGGACTGGAAGCCGGCATCTCCGTGCTGGCGCTGGTGAATCAGAAGCTGCCGCCCACGATCAATCTCGACAATGCGGACCCCGAATGTCGTCTGGACTATGTGGCGAACAAGGCTATCGACCACAACTTCGATGTGGCGCTGTCGAATTCATTTGGGTTCGGCGGGATCAACGCTACGCTCATCATGCGCCGCTGGAACGAATAGCAGTCTAGAATTGAGCCTGACTCCCAGGAGGCCGGCTTGATTGCGATGACCTGCCGCGGATCTGTCCATCCCTTCCGAGTTATTTTTGTCCTGCTCTGCACTCTAACGGGCTGGGCTGCGCAGGCTATCTACGGCCAGCAGCCGCCTGCCTTTGACGCTACGAATCTGCGCGTGCCGGCGGAACTGGGCGCAACCGGCGTCTTCATTGGGGGAGACGACCCGGCCTTTGCCCGCACCGATTACGACGATTCGAAATGGCTCCCTGCCGATGACAAACGGCCGATCCACGAGATCTTGCCTAACAGCCATCCGGAGGTCGTCTGGCAGCGGATTCACGTCAAGGTTTCGCCCAACCAGACTGGCCTGGGGATCGAAACACGGGATGTTTCCGACGTCTTCGAGGTTTATGTCAACGGGCAGAAGCTACTCGAATCTGGCCACTTCACTCCCTGGGGCGCACACACCTACCACGTCCGGCTTGTTGTGCGCATTCCGGATGCCCAAATCGCAACCGGAAATCTTGTCATCGCGATTCGAGCACACCTGAAGCCGTCGTGGTTGTCGAAATCGAGTCAAGCTGCCTTTTTCGCAGAGATGGTCACTCTGGGGCAAGAAACCGCGCTTTCCGATCATGCCGTTCTCGCCGTCCTCTATGAAAACGCATTCAACTGGCTCGTCGCGTTCATGGGCATCGGCCTAGGCGTGGTTTCCTTTGCGCTCTTTATGACGCAAAGGCAGCAGAAAGAATACCTATGGCTAGCTCTTCAGGGCCTGAATTGGTGCATTGGACTTCCCATCGATATCACACAATCTTTCAGGACCCTGCCGGTCGGCTTCGACTATCGTGACACGCTTTTCGGCATGCTTGGGGATTTTTTCACGTTTCTCATGATCTTCGCGTTTGTCCGTCTCAAATTCGGCGGATGGCTGCGCACCTATATCGTGTTGAGTTGTGTCTGCGTCGTCGCTGTGAAGTGGGTGGGTTTGTCCGGCGTTTCGCTTCCCACCTCGATTACTATCCTGCGGGTCCCGTTCCTTGCCATATACGCCATCGTGCTCCCCGCTGTGCTCATCGCACATCTACGGCGCGGCAACCGGGAAGAAAGCATCCTGCTGATTCCCGTGATTTCCACGGCCGTGGTTGCCTTTTTCTCGGCGATTGTTGCCGTGATGGAGGCCATCCCCGCCCTCCGGACTGCAGGAGATCAGCTGAACCAGAAAGTTAGCAATCTTCATCTCGGGCCATTCGCCCTAAACATCGGGATGGTAGGAGCTTTGATCTACTACACTTCGTTGGCCATCATCATTGTGCAACGCGCCACACGGACCAGCCGCCAGCAGACCCTGCTGGAAGGCGAGATGGCTGCGGCGCGCCAGATCCAGCAGATCATTCTGCCGGAGCAGATCGAAACGATTCCTGGATTCACAGTGGAAAGCGTCTATCAACCCGCGCAGCAAGTCGGCGGCGACTTCTTTCAAGTGCTTCCGTCAGGAGAAGGCGGCTTGTTGCTGGTGTTGGGCGACGTAGCCGGCAAGGGATTGCCCGCCGCCATGCTGGTCTCCGTGCTGGTAGGCGCGATTCGCGCGACGGCGGAATACACGCATGCGCCGGCAGAGCTGCTGGCGAGCCTCAATGAGCGGATGATGGGCCGCACAAAAGGCGGCTTTTCAACTGCGCTCGCCGCATATATGGCGGCCGATGGCACAGTGATAATCGCCAACGCTGGCCACTTGTCGCCGTATCTGGATGGACACGAGATCGAGCTACCGGGCGCTCTGCCGCTGGGAATCATGAGCGGTGCAACCTACGAGACAACGCAGTTTGAATTAGCTCCCGGCAGCCGGCTCACGTTCTACTCCGACGGCGTGGTGGAAGCGCAGAACGAAAAAGGCCAACTACTTGGATTCGAGCGGGGACAGGAGATTTCGAAGCAGCCCGCAGCCGCCATCGCCGAGATCGCGAAGCGATTCGGCCAATCCGACGACATTACTGTGCTGGCGATTTCGCGCACCTCGATCATTGCGACCGCGGCTTGACTACCTCGTGTGGGGCCGGTCAACAAATGTAGGGTTTGCGGGTTCGTTCGGTATTCAGATTTGGCGGCATCAACGCTAAGCTAATCATGCGGCGTTGGATGGACTAGTTCGGAAGGGTCGTATACAAGACGGCGCGAATCCCATTCGGAATTCGCGCCGTCTTGTTTCTGCCGGAACCGGCCTAGCCCATTACTGCTGCCCAGCCAACACCGATCAGGACGATAATAGCCCACCATCCGAAGACCGCAATGTAGCCCGAACTGCGCTTGACTCCAGCTACGATGGCGATCCCCATACCCATTAGAAAGAGGGTCCAGATAGTGACGGCGTCGAGGGAGCTCGTCAGCGCGTAGAGTGCCTTGTTGGCCTCTATTGGATTGGGGTAGAGCAGCGCCGCAACATTTGTCGGTGCAAAGTTCTTGATGTTGAATGTTTCCGGCGTGCCACCTGCAAACAGAACAACGATTCCCAACAGCGTCTTGACAATAGACACCAGGTTGGCGAAGAACCATACCGCGAAGACGCCTCCGAATGTGGCCTTGCCGCCAAAGACAAAGTTGATGGTGCCCCAAAGTACGAGAGAGACGACAGCTGCGATGATAAGCAAAAAAATCGGGCCGGCGAGGAAGACACCCTCCGTAACGTAAAGGGAGATTTTGGCCGTCATCTCACGCTGTGCAGGCGGCGCCTGGGCCATTTGCTCCTGTTGCTTTTCACTGGCCAACTTCATCTGGTTGTCGACCACGGTTTGCATCGTGACTTTGTACGATACGGCCGCGAAAAAGATGTATCCAAAAACCGCAAGGATGATGAACGGCAGCCACCAGCTCTTGTTACCGCGCTTGATATCTTCAAATGTCTTGGAAGGCGCCGCGAAGACACTGGTTACGCGCTGCATTGGCGACAGGCCGGAGACTGCTTCGGCTGCAGGTTGAATTCCCATATCACTCATGATTTCGCCTCTCGAAAGCCGGTTTGGCTGGTTGCATTTCTTCCAAATTGGGAGACAGAGAATTTACGCCCCCGGTTGCATTTTTCTGTTTGTGACGATCCGCAGCGCATTTGACTTGTTTCTGGTGACTTCGGAAAAGAAAATGGCATTGCCCGCGATTGTAACCCTGATTGGCCTGAAAAGCCCAATCAAATTCTGTGGAATAGGCTGTGTGTGCGGAGACTCTACCGTCCTAGGCCAGGTACCGCGCTTGCAATGTCACGAGCGGTGTGCAGAGGCTTGGCCGGGGCTGGTTTCTGTTGTCCAGGCGCGGGCTGACCAGTCTTGCTTTGACCGGGCTTTGCCCGCAGAGTCGAACTCGCCGGCCTGGGAGGCGCGTAGCTCTTGTATACCGTGATGTGGAAACAGGCCTGCTGGAATTCCTCTTCGACGTCAATCTTGCCTGCCGCTTGCAAGGGCGTCAACCAGTAACGCATCCAGCCAATCTCCTGGCGGGACATTTCTTTTTTTGCGATGTCGATGGTGGCGCCAGTCAGGTGGGGGCTCACGATATCGCCTTCTGCCGCCGCTGCGTTGCCATTCACCACAATCAATCGCTTCTGGTAGGCGACCGTCCGCACTGCCGAACTAACGTCAATTGGATCGTGAAACTGGGCCGCGTGAGCGTGCGCCAGATCTGACAGAAAACGGGCCGTCCAGGGCCGGCAATAACGGTGATGCTCTGGCAGTTCCTGGTTCACTGTCAGGGCCGCCGAAACAGGTACTGGAACCAGGAATCTTCGAGCAATGCGATCTGACAAATCCTCTTCGTCCTCGATCCGCTCCAGACCCTCGGCGTCAGCTTTTTCGTTCTGGCGCTCCAGCGATGTGAGCGACCCACGCATCGGGGGCAGCATTACGATCCGCTTTCTGCCCAGGGATGCGGGCTTCGCGACGGGCTTTCCAGCGGGCGGCGGGATATCGCGTTCAGGTTGCGACTCCATGACTGGAGGGCTCGGCTCGTGGGCGGGAGCTCTGATGGCATCGGGCAGGCGCACCTGCGCGCGCTCCTCGGGCTGCCTTAAATGCGGCTTCCCCGGGGCTTGATGTTTGGCGGCCGCAGCATGACTTGTCTTGTGATGAACAGGAGCTACAGCTGGGCATCCGGCAGAGCGCGCTGGACCGTGGCTGGAAGGGCGGAGGCTCGAATGCTGGATGGCTTTTTTATGGGTATGTTTCGCCGATTTCGCAGAATGAGTCCGCGTGGGCGAAGGTGTAGCGGTGTCCTGGGCAAGCAGGATCTGCGAAGCAAGCGCTGTCGTGAAGAGGACAGCCGGCACGAGAACCATGAGGGAGGTTCGGCGCATGAGGAGGAGTGCGAAGAATCCAGAGCCTCTTCAGTGTATGCCGGGGCGCCTGAAATTCAGAGTACCTAGCAAGGTGCGGCTGTGTCCGATAACTATAAGCCTTGGTTATCCGGCTGAAAACCGGCCGCGAATTATTGAATACAACGCTCTAGCTTGATACCTTCTGCCTGATCTGTTTGATAAAGTCGTACACTTCGCTGGCGGTGTGAAGGGTAAAGCTGTCGGCGCGGGGCGGAGTTTTTTCGGCTGCGGCCTTGCGGAGAACTTCAAGCACATAAACTGCAGTTGGAACCAGCTTATGAACATCCAGTTCCGGACGAACTTCGAGAACCGCCTCCATGACGCGGTTGGCGTCATATTCACTGGTGAAGAACCGGATAGTCCTTCGGCCCGGGAAGCGGCTGTCTGGGATGGTTAAGCACCGGCCACTTCTCCCTTGGATTGCCCAGGCTCGCGAGTCCTCGTCGAATTCCCCGAGGGTCATATCAAGTGATCGCGGTTGGATCATTTGCGGATTCCTCCGTCTTTCTTCACTGGCTCGATGCACCTGCCGAAACCGCTCGGCCTGCGTACGATGCATTCTGCCGATTTCCCAAGCCTGGGGCGAAAATCATTATCGCAAATGCCTGGGACTCATTTGATTCAACTTACTGTAACAGTGTTGGCTCGTCGTCTTTCAATTCTTCCGGCGGAATAATGACGGCCGCAGCTACTTTGTCATCAGGCTCCAGGTTCAGCAGACGAACTCCCTGCGTAGCGCGTCCCGCGGCGCGGATGGTCTTGGTGTCGATGCGGATGATCTTGCCGAATTGGCTTATGACCATCAGTTCCGACGTATCGTCGACAAGTTGAATGCTACTGACGCGACCAATGCGCGGAGTCACGGCCATGTTCTTCACGCCCTTGCCACCGCGTGTCTGCAAGCGGTATTCCTCGACGTCCGTGCGCTTTCCAAAGCCGTTTTCCGTGATGGCGAGAATCCGGAACTCCCCAGGCTCATGTTGCTTGGGCGTGACAGCAACACCAACTACATAGTCGTTCTTGGCCAGGTCAATGCCTCGAACACCGTAGGCTGGACGGCCCATGGACCGAACGTCATTTTCATCAAAGCGAATAGCCTGCCCAAGGTGCGTGGCCAGGAAGACAATCTGGCTGCCATCGGTGATGCGGGCCTTGACTAGCTCATCGTCCTTGTCGATGCCGATGGCAATAATGCCACGCGCCATGACGTTCGAGAAATCCTTGAGCGGCGTCTTCTTTACCGTACCGTTGCGCGTGGTGAAGAAGATGAATTTGCCTTCTTCTTCGAGATCGCGCACAGGAAGAATGGCGCGCACGTTCTCGCCCGGCTGCAGGTCTAGCAAACTCTGCATGGACTTACCTTTGCCCGTCGCGCCCACGTCGGGCACTTCATATACTTTGACCCAGTAGACCCGCCCTGTGTTGGTAAAGCACAGCAGGTAAGCATGCGTGGAATCGACAATGAGCTGCGCTACAAAATCCTCATCGCGCGTCTTCATGCCGGTGCGTCCAGTGCCGCCGCGGCGCTGCTGGCGATAAATGCTGATGGGCGTCCGCTTCAGATAGCCCTGGTGGCTTACGGTTACGGCAACCTGCTCGTCGGCGATGAGGTCTTCAAGCTGGAGTTCGGCGGACTCGTCGACGATTTGGGTTCGGCGCACGTCGCCATAGCGGTCGCGAACTTCCTCCAGTTCCTTCACGATGACGGCGCGGAGTTTGGTGTCGCTGGCCAGGATCGACTCGTATTCGGCGATCCGTGCACGCACTTCCGACAGTTCCTTGAGCAGTTCGTCGATTGAGAGCTGTGTCAGGCGATAAAGTTGCAATTCGAGAATCGCGTCAATCTGGCGAAGGGTGAGACCTTTTTCCTCGTGCGGCAGTTTCACGCGGTCAAGAGTGATGACAATCTCAGCGCCCTTGCCCCAGGCGTAGAGGTTCTCGCGAGCCTCAACACGAGAACCCGATGCGCGAATGATCTTAATTACAGTGTCAAGATTGTCGAGCGCGATCTTCAGGCCCTCGAGGATGTGTTCGCGTGCGCGATCTTTCTTGAGCAGGAAGACCGTTCGCCGCTGCACAACATCGACGCGATGATCGATGAAAGCCCGAATCGCTTGATCCAGGCTGAGTTCCCGCGGCTGGCCATTGAGCACCGCGAGGAAAATCATGGAGAAGCTTTCCTGCATCTGCGTATGCTTGTAGAGCTGATTGAGGACGATTTCAGGCTGCGAGCCGCGCTTCAACTCGATGACGATGCGCATGCCGTCGCGATCGCTCTCATCGCGCACGTCGCTGATCTCGTCGATGATTTTTTCGTTGACCAGTTCGGCGATGCGCTCGATGAGCTTCGACTTGTTCACCTGGTACGGAATTTCGGTGACAATGATCGCCTGCTTTTCCTTGGTCAGGTTTTCGGTTGCCACACGGGCGCGCATCATGAAGCGGCCGCGGCCTGTCTTGTACGCCTGCGGGATTCCAGACTTGCCATAAAGGAATCCGCCGGTCGGGAAGTCCGGGCCTTGCACATGCTTCAGCACTTCCGCGAGGCCCGCGTGCGGGTTGGTAACCAGTTCAATGGCCGCGTTCACTACCTCGGTCAAATTGTGCGGCGGAATGTTGGTGGCCATGCCGACAGCGATTCCACTCGATCCGTTGACGATGAGGTTCGGAATCCGCGTCGGCAACACTACCGGCTCAAATGTGGACTCGTCATAGTTCGGCGTAAAGTCCACTGTCTCCATATCGATGTCGGAGAGCAGCTCGCCGGCGATGCGCGACATGCGGCACTCGGTGTATCGCATGGCCGCGGGAGGATCGCCATCCACCGAACCGAAGTTTCCCTGCCCATCGACCAGCGTGTAACGCAGCGTAAACGGCTGCGCCATGCGCACCAGTGTGTCGTAGATGGCCGAGTCGCCGTGGGGATGATAAACACCCATAGCCTGGCCGACGACCTTGGCGCACTTGGCGTATTTCTTGTTGTATTCCAGACCCATTTCGCTGAGCGTATACAGCACGCGGCGATGGACAGGCTTGAGGCCATCAAGAGCGCTGGGCAACGCGCGGCCGATGATCACCGACATCGAATAGTCGAGGTAAGAGCGTCGCATTTCCTCTTCGATGTTGATCGAAATGAGGTTGGTGCCGCTGTGGGGCGGGGTTCCGCCTTCAAGGGGGAGCAGGGGATTCTGATCGTCAGCCATAGGGTCTTTTCTGGCCCGCGGGAAGGCGGCAGAGAGGGTCCAGAAAAAGCGGGGCCGGACTCCACGGGCTGTGGTTCTATTTTACCCGCTGAAAGCCCGTTTCAGCAAGGTGAATCGAAACAAATAAGTCCTTATTATGGTTGAATTTATAGTAATTATTAAGCGATCACTCGGAAGCTCGAAGCGGCTCGGGCTACACGGCGGGTTTTGGGCTTGGTTTTGGCGGCATTTCCAGATCCCTTTCTTGCACGTCTCTCGCCCAGGTATTCACCTAATTCGGTCAAAATTGCAGGCCGCGCCAGACACTAAATTCATCCCTTCTCCGCCCTTACAACAGCCCCGGCAGACTCAGCACGCAGAACACCGCCTGTAACACCACAATCGCTCCGCCTGCGGCCATTGCCAATCTTCCGTGCGGGCTTTCATACGCATCGGCAAACACGCCGCCCACAAACGTCAGCAGGAAAGGAATCGCCCAGAACCACGGACTCCCCGGTGCGCCAGTCATAACGACAACCATCAACACAAGAGCGCAGAGTAGCGGTGCGGTATTGCCAAAGTAGCGCGAGTGCCTGAGCCCCAGATAAAGCGCAATTGCCGAGGCAGCGGCCACAGTAATCCCGGCGTTTCCAAGCGATGAGAAAAATCGCCTCGCCGGGTCCAGAGAAACCGACAGAAACCCGGCACCGGAGCGGAATACGTAGCTGAACGCATCCGGAGAAAACCCGTAGCACGCGAACACCAACAGCATTGCTCCGACCACTGCGATGAGCACCACCGGCAGCACTTGGCTTCTGCGACCTTCGGCAACCCAAAACATTGCCGCCAGACCCAGCACAGCCACCGCCGGCAATGCCGCAATGTGTGCCGCTGCCGCCAATCCGAAGGCCACTGTCAGCAGCGCAATCCGAGGTCGCCACTTGCCAGCCGGTCCCTGCATTGCGTGGGCCACGCCCATGCAGGTGTAGACGCCACCGTAGACTGCAAGTGCTGCAAGCATCTCTGGATTGGGCGCAACGCAGGCCCTCAACACTGCCGGAGAAAAAGAATATAACGCTAGAGCTGTGTACCCCCCGAAGTTGCCGTAAAGCCGCCGCGTTACCCACCACAGCCCGGCGCCCAGCATGCATCCGGCAAGAAGAAATGGTAGGCGCAGCAGCAGCAGCACATGCGTAAGCTGGTGCCTAAGTTCCCAAGTGCTAATTTCGCCCCCGGCCTGAAATACGCGGTCTTCGGGTTTGCGAAAATGGTCTAAGCCGCGCTCCACGAGGAGGTTTAGCGTGAGAGGAAGGCCGGCGAGCCTGTAGCCCAGAATGCCATCGTGAATATTGCCGCAGGTGGTGAAGTAGCCGGTCAGAGCCGAAGGGCGCTCCCAAGTCTCACGGCCGCACCGCGCGTATTGATAGTCACGATCGCTGAGCGACTGATGCTCCGTGACCCAAAGCCCCTGGATAAGGAAAAGAGCTAGCAATCCCGCCGCAATGCGCTGCGGAAGATTGAAGTGGAAGCGGCGAATCCTGCTAAACCTAAGCGTCATCACGTTCAAGCGAGTTGATTCCAGTCTAAATGTCGCGACCCGCACCGCCAGCGCATCGCCCCCGAAGTTCATAAGGTGCTATGCTCCTTGCCAAGGGGTTGCGCATGGGCACGTTCTTCACAATCGGCCATTCCAACCACTCGACAGAAACGTGGCTAGCCCTTCTTCGCCTGCACAACATTGAGGTAGTTGTAGACACGCGCAGTTCTCCGTATTCCAGATTCGTTCCTCAATTCGACAGGGAGATTGTCCAGCGGTCAATCGAAGAAGGCGGGCTGCGCTACCTCTTTCTCGGTGCGGACTTGGGCGGACGGCCAGCGAACCCCGCTTACTACGACGCTTCGGGCCGCGTTGTCTATGGCCGCTTACGCGACGACTCCAATTTCAAAGCAGCCATCGCCCGTCTCGAGACTGGAATCGAGCGATTCCGTGTAGCTCTGCTCTGCGGCGAGGAAGACCCCGCGCATTGCCACCGACGACTGCTTATCGGTCGCGTCCTCACTGAACGCGGGCAAACCATGCTTCACATACGCGGCGATGGCCAAGTAGACACCGACGAGACGGTTGCTGTCGCCTCGGGAAAGCCGCTTATCGAGGCGCAAAAGGAACTGTTTGCGGAAATCGAAGAGGACAAATGGAGATCTACAGCATCGGTTTTACCCAAAAGAGTGCCAGCGAGTTCTTCGGCACGCTGAAAGCTCATGGGATTGAGCGCCTCCTCGATGTGAGGTTGAATAATACTTCCCAACTTGCCGGATTCGCCAAGCAAGCTGACCTGGCCTACTTTCTCCGCGAGATATGCAGGGCGGATTATGAACATGAGCCCCTGCTGGCGCCCACACAGGAGATGCTTGACATCTATAAGAAGCAGAAGGGGGGTTGGGATGATTACGAAGAGACTTTCCTTGCCCTAATCCGATCTCGACGCATCGAAACCGCAATCGACAAACAGAAATTCGAGCAAAAAACTGCACTGCTATGCAGCGAGGCAACAGCTGAGCATTGCCATCGCCGCCTGGTTCTTGAGCATTTCGAGAAACATTGGGAAGGGGTTGAAATTCATCATCTTTGACTCACATCCCGAAGTTGGAGCCAACTCCACTTGGACCGACCGAATTCTTTGCGTTGCTAACTCCTACAAGCATGACCATCGGTGTGTCGCCGGAATCAGCCTGATCACAAAGCAGTGGGTCCGCCTCATCGGGAGGCAGGTTCAAGGCTGCCTTACAGTAAGAGAGGCGTCTTATCCAGACGGAAAGGAGACGGCGCCCCTGGATGTTTTCGAAGCTGAATTAGGCGAGAAGTGCGGCTCCCGCTCGCACCCAGAAGATGTTTACGTGACAGGGAAGCCATGGCATCTTGTGAGGCGGTTCTATGCACCTTCCGACAGCCCATTCCTTGCCGTCTACGTGAATAAGGAGCCGGTCGTACTGCAAGGATATTGCGATAGGGTCCCCACCAGTACGTTTGAGAAAACACCTGCGAAGTGCTCCCTCGGAGTCGTTCATCCGGAAGACCTTTGGTGGTGGATTCGGGAAGAGAAGGGCAAGCGCCGGAATCGCGCAATTTTTCGTCTCGGAAATGTCGGCCGCGTCCGATACGATCTGGCCGTCACCGATCCCATCTGGCTCGCTCAACTGAATCTTTTGCCAGCTGGCATCTACCCCCATCTATTCATCTCCGGCAAGCCCTTTAACACACTCCTCACCGTGAGCCTCAGCGAACCTTTCGACGGCTTCCACTATAAGTTGGTGGCCGCCGTCTTGTGTCTTCCGGCGTAGTTTGTCTTTGCCGCGGGACCCTCTCGGTTGCGCCTGCAACCCGGCCCCGCTACACTTCTCGTCAGCATGGCCATCGCACGCGACAACTCACCGGAACGGCTCGTCAGCGCCTCACGCGCCGAAGAAGAACAGGGATTCGAACTCAAACTCCGCCCCCGCTGGCTTGGCGAGTTCATCGGTCAGGCCAAGGCTAAGGAACAGCTCGCCATCGCACTCGAGGCCGCTAAATCCCGCGGCGATGCGTTGGATCATGTACTGCTATTTGGGCCCCCGGGGTTGGGCAAAACCACGCTCGCCACCATCATCGCCAATGAACTCGATGTGGGATTCCAGCAGACCTCTGGGCCGGCACTCCAGATCCAAGGCGACCTCACCGCGATCCTCACAAATTTGCGTGAAAAGCAGGTACTGTTTCTGGACGAAATTCACCGCATGCAGCCGGTGCTGGAAGAAAAACTCTACACAGCGCTCGAAGATTACAAGCTCGACATCATCATCGGTCAGGGCCCGGCGGCGCGCACGCACGTGATGGAGATTCGCCCATTCACTTTCATCGGCGCAACTACGCGGCCGGGGCTGCTGTCATCGCCGCTGCGGTCTCGGTTTGGGATCTTGCTGCGGCTTGAATTTTATTCGGAAGAGGACCTGCGGTTCATTGTGACTCGTTCAGCAGAAGTGATGGGAGTGCCCATCGACCAGGACGGCGCCGCCGAAATTGCGCTTCGCTCGCGGGGTACGCCGCGTATCGCCAACCGCCTGCTTCGCCGCGTACGTGACTATGCTCAGGTGCGCGGGACTGGCGTCATTGACCGCCCAACCGCCAACGCGGCTCTCACCATGCTGGAAGTGGACGCGCATGGGTTCGACGAGATCGACCGCAAGCTGCTGCTGGCAATCATCCAAAAATACGACGGAGGGCCTGTCGGCCTCAGCACCCTGGCTGCAACCCTCGCCGAGGAACAAGACGCTCTCGAAGAAGTCTACGAGCCGTTCCTGATCCAAATCGGATTTCTTGACCGCACGCCCCGTGGCCGCGTTGCAACTCGCTTGGCGTATGAACACTTCGGCCTGATCATGCCTGGCCGACAGACACCATTGTTTTAGATAATCATCGATGGAACATCATCATCTGAGGGAAAAACCTTATGGCACTTACTGAATCCACCATGCTCTCGCTCGGCACCATTGCACCGGACTTCGCCCTCACCGATGTGGTAAGCGGAAACACAGTTCATCTTGTCGATTTCCGCGGCAAGAAGGCGCTCTTGGTCCTTTTCATCTGCACGCATTGCCCTTACGTCAAGCACATCGAGAAGGGCCTTGCTGCACTGGGCAAGGACTACGCCGGCAAGCCCCTTGCCATCGTCGCAATCAGTTCAAACGATGTGACCACGCATCCCGACGACAGCCCTACCGGCCTCAAGCACCAGGCTGAAACCTTTGGCTTTGTTTTCCCCTATTTGTACGACGAAACGCAGTCTGTGGCGCATACCTACAAGGCTGCATGCACTCCTGACATTTTTCTTTTTGATGCGAATTTCAGGCTGGTTTATCGTGGTCAATTTGATTCAAGCCGGCCTGGAAACGGCGTACCCGTTACTGGCGAAGACCTGCGCGGTGCGATCGATCTGGTTCTTGCCGACCAGCCCATCCCGACGGAGCAACGGCCGTCCATCGGCTGCAACATTAAGTGGAAGGCGTGAGGGAGAGCAAGCCAGTAAGTCGGTTTGCTAACAAGCTGACTATCTGGCTACAGTGCGAGCCCTTTCAAATACTCTCTGAACTTATCCGCAAACTCGGGCCGCTTCAGCGCAAACTCGACCGTCGCTTGTAACATGCCGAATTTATCGCCAGCGTCGAAGCGCTTGCCTTTGAAGGTGTAGCCAAACACCTTCTCTTCCTTGAGCAGCGCTTTGATTCCATCGGTAAGTTGAATCTCACCACCCGCGCCTGGCGTCGTCTTTTCAAGCAAATCAAACACACGCGGAGTTAGCACATAGCGGCCAATAATTGCCTGCTTCGAAGGCGCTTCTTCGAACTTCGGCTTCTCCACCATTCCGGTGCAGTTATAAATTCGCGGATTAGTCGCATCCTGCTCGCCGGCCAGCACCCCATACGCGCTAATGCCCGGCCCCTCAATCGTCATCGTTGCCAGCACCGATCCACCGCGCTCGTTGAACACGTCGATCATCTGCTTCAGGCATGGAGGATCGGCGTCGATCACATCGTCCGGCAGCAGCACGGCAAACGGCTCGTCACCGACCAAATCCTTGGCGCACAATACTGCGTGGCCCAACCCGAGCGGCTCCTTCTGGCGAACATAACTGATCCGCGCCATGGAAGAAATGCCGCGTGAAACTTCGAGCAGTTCCTTTTTGCCCTTCCGCTCCAGCGTTGCATCCAGTTCATAACTGATGTCGAAGTGGTCTTCCATTGCACCTTTGCCGCGGCCGGTCACAATGATGATGTGCTCAATACCCGACGCTATCGCTTCTTCAACTCCGTATTGCAGAATTGGCTTGTCAACAAGGGCAAGCATTTCCTTGGGAATTACTTTTGTTGCCGGCAAAAAACGTGTGCCCAAACCGCCTGCAGGAAATACTGCTTTACGAA
>Ga0302319_10009477_pt1 | contig 18712 bp, 14 predicted proteins | sample Bog_T0_2_FD_203319 | JGI IMG/M metagenome (GOLD analysis project Ga0302319, IMG submission 203319) | Peat permafrost microbial communities from Stordalen Mire near Abisko, Sweden - Bog_T0_2 | ecosystem: Environmental > Terrestrial > Soil > Wetlands > Peat | place: Sweden: Abisko, Stordalen Mire... | reverse complement strand
TGCACCTGATCCTGTTTTTCGTTTTTGCCGGATTCTGCCTGGCTGGGGCCATCAACCTCCTGCTCCAGAGCCATCCCATCAACAGCGCCCTGTCGCTGATTGTGGTGATGACCTCGCTGGCTGTGCTTTATCTGCTGCTGGGCGCGGAATTTCTGGCTGCCGCGCAGGTGATTGTCTATGCCGGCGCCATCATGGTCCTGTTCACGTTCGTGGTGATGCTGCTCAATGCCGGCCGCGAAGAGCGCACCATGGGCAGCGGTGTGGCGCGCGCCGTGGGCTTCCCCGCCGTCGTCGCCATCCTCGGCGTCATCGCTACTGTGATTGTGAAGGCACAGGACCTGGGCGTGGCGAAACTCGGCGAAGGCCTCACAAATGCGCCGGGCAGCACCAATATCGAGGCATTGAGCAAGGTGCTTTTCACCGAGCTTCTGCTGCCCTTTGAAGTCACCTCTGTGCTGATCCTCATCGCGATTCTGGGCGCGGTAGCACTGGCCAGCCACGATAGAGAAAGGCAGGCCGGCAAATGAATTCATCCCTCGGGCAAGACGTTCCGCTTTCCTGGTATCTGCTGCTGAGCGCGCTGCTGTTTACACTCGGCGTGGTCGGCTTCCTCATCAAGCGCAATCTGATTACCGTCTTCATGTCGATTGAGCTGATGCTCAATGCCGTCAACCTTTCGTTTGTGACCTTCGCGCACGAGTGGCATGCGGTGAAGGGGCAGATCTTCGTCTTCTTTGTGATGATGGTGGCCGCGGCCGAAGCTGCCGTGGGACTGGCCATCATCATTGCCGTCTTCCGCGCCCGCGCAACCCTGGCCGTCGACCGTATCGACCTGATGAAACTATGAACGCAATTTTTCATCTCTGGCTGATTCCGCTGTTACCATTCGCAGGCTTTCTGTTGAATGGACTGTTCGGACGGCGTCTGCCCAAAGCAGTGGTGACTGCCATTGCGTTACTTGCTCCTCTGGCCGCATTCGCGTTGGTGCTTATCGCCGTATCAAGCCTGCTCGGACCCGCAGATGGGCCCAGCCCGTTGCCCTTCGTAGAAACCTGCTCGCATCCGTGGATCGACATCGGCACACTCCACATCGACTTCAGCTTCGTCCTCGACGAGCTTTCGCTCGTCATGCTTCTCGTCGTTACCGGCGTCGGCTTCCTGATTCACGTCTACTCCGTGGGCTACATGAAGCACGAGGAAGGCTACGCGCGCTACTTCAGCTACCTGAACCTGTTCCTGTTTTTCATGACGGTGCTGGTGCTGGCCGGCAATGCCCTGCTGATGTTTGTGGGCTGGGAGGGCGTGGGCCTGGCGTCGTACCTGTTGATCGGCTTCTACTTCCAGAAGACCTCGGCGGCGAACGCGGGCAAGAAGGCCTTCATCGTCAACCGCATCGGCGACTTCGGTTTCCTGATCGGGATGTTTCTGCTGCTGGCCAACTTTGGCACGCTGACCTTCAGCGAGATCGCCGAAAAGCTCGCGTACCCTAGCTGGCAGGGCGGCGTGGTCACGGTGATTGCGCTTTGCCTTCTGCTGGGCGCGGCAGGCAAGTCTGCGCAGCTTCCGCTCTACATCTGGCTGCCCGACGCCATGGAAGGCCCCACACCCGTCTCCGCACTTATCCACGCGGCCACCATGGTTACTGCCGGCGTCTACATGATCGCGCGGACGCATGTCTTGTTTGACCATTCGCCGTTTGCGCTGGGCGTGGTCGCGGTCGTAGGCGCGGCCACGGCTCTGTTTGCGGCCACCATCGGCCTGGTGCAAAACGATATCAAGCGCGTGCTGGCCTACTCGACGATTTCGCAGCTGGGATACATGTTTCTGGGCTGCGGTGTAGCGGCCTACTCGGCGGCCATCTTCCACCTGGTCACCCACGCCTTCTTCAAGGCTCTGCTCTTTTTGGCGGCCGGTTCGGTGATCCACGCTATAGGCGGTGAGCAGGATCTGCGCAAGATGGGCGGTCTGTGGAAGAAGCTGCCAGTCACCTTTGCCGTGACCACCGTGGGCGTTCTAGCGATCGCCGGATTTCCACCTTTTGCCGGATTCTTTTCAAAGGACGCGATTCTCTACGCCGCCTTTGCACAGGGCGGAAGCGGAAGGGCTCTTTGGTTTGTTGGCCTGGTTACAGCCCTGCTGACCTCGTTCTATATGTTCCGGCTCTGGTATCTGACCTTCCTCGGCAAGCCTCGGAACGAGGATGTTCATCCGCATGAGAGCCCATTCTCAATGCTTGCGCCGCTGGTGATTCTGGCGCTGCTTTCGATATGCGGTGGCTGGATTGGTATTGAGCGCTTCTCGGCATTTCTGACGCCCGCAACGGGTGCTCGCGCTATGGAAGCGGGCAGCGCGCAGCTTGAGCTGACCTTGAGCGTCCTTGCTGTTGCGGTTGCGGCCTTGGGCTGGCTAATCGCCTATCTTTTCTATCGGGAGAAGTCCGCGCTCCCGGCGCGTTCGGCCGCCGCGCTTCCTGGCGGCTACAAGCTGCTTGCCAACAAGTATTACGTTGATGAAATCTATGGGGCGACGGTGGTCAAGCCGTTACTTGGCCTCTCGACATACTTTCTGGGTTGGGTGGTGGATACGGGGCTGCTGGGCGGCGCGGTCTGGCTGCTCGGCGGCATCGCCACATTCGCCGGTGCTCTGCTACAGCGATGGCAGTCGGGCAATATCCGCTCGTATGCGGCGTGGCTGGCAGCCGGCGCTGCGGCGGTTCTGCTTTTTCTCGTTGTTCCCTGGCCCGCTGTGCTGGCCAGTCTTTCAGCAATTCATCTCGGCGGGGCGGGACACTAGAGAATGAACGCAATCAACAACTCGATTCTCACATTGATCCTGCTGCTGCCGCTGGCCGGAGCGGTGCTGGTGGCGCTCCTGCCCGACCGCGCCAAACTGCCTAACTGGGTCGCCCTCGCGACGGCGCTGGTCACCTTCGGGCTTACGCTTCACTTGCCGGCGCATTTCGATCAAGGCGCAAGCGGCTTTCAATTTGCCGTCAAGGTGCTGTGGGTCGAGAATCCCGCAATCTTTTACCACGTGGGTGTGGATGGGCTGAGCCTGTGGCTGGTGGTGCTTACCGGCCTGCTGGCTCCTGTGGGCGTTCTGGCCAGTTGGAACGCCATCGCCGAGCGCCGCAAGATCTTTTTCGTGCTCTTCCTGTTGCAGCAGACGGCCATGTTTGGCGTCTTTATCTCGCTGGACCTGATGCTCTACTACGGCTTCTGGGAGCTGTCTCTTGTGCCCATGGCCATCCTGATCGCCATGTATGGCCGCAAGGAAGGCCCGAAGGCCGCAATCAAGTTCTTCCTCTTTACCTTCATTCCCTCTGCGCCGCTGCTGGTGGCGATTTTGTGGCTCTATTCGCAGACTCGCAGCTTTGACTTCGCCGACATTCACAATCAAATCGCCCTCGGGCTGATCCCCGCCGGTCCGCTTTGCTGGGTGGCTCTCGCATTTCTCTTCGCTTTTGCGGTCAAGGTGCCGGTGTTTCCGCTGCACGGGTGGCTCGGCGATACCTTCAGCGAAGCGCCGGTGGCCCTTGCCATGGTGGTGGCCGGCAAGCTGGGACTTTACTCCATGCTCCGCTTCCACATCGGGCTTTTCCCGGTGCAGGCGCGGGCAGCGGCTCCCTATTTGATTGCTATCGCCGTGATCGGCATCCTCTACGGCGCGTGCCTGGCGCTGGTGCAGCGCGATTTCTGGCGGCTGCTCGCTTTTGCCGCGCTGAGCCACCTGAGCCTGATTGTTCTGGGCATCTACGGGTTTACCGCTACGGGCTCTGCCGGCGCTGTCTACCAGATTCTCAATCATGGGGTGGTGGACGGCGCGTTGTTTGTGCTGCTGGGCGTGCTCTACGATCGCTACTCTACAAGCGAGATCGGCGTCTATGGCGGCATGGCAAGCAAGCTGCCTCGCACGGCTACGCTTTTCGTTATCGCGGCCCTGGCCATGATCGGCTTGCCCATGCTGGGCGGCTTTATCGGCGAGTTCCTCATCCTCTCCAGCACATTTACCGGCGTCAGCAAGGGCTGGGCAGTTGCCGCCGCCGTGGGTGTGATTCTGAGCGCAGCCTACATGCTGTGGCTGGTGCAGCGGCTCTTCTACGGGCCGGAAAGCAAGCTGGCGCTGTCGAGGCCTCCAGACGATCTCCACCGCCGTGAGCTGGCTGTGCTTTGGCCGCTGGCCGTGCTGATGCTGGTGTTGGGAATCGCACCGATGCTTTGGCTGCCGTCCATCGAAACCGGCACGCACCCTCCGCGGTTGGGCTCGAATGGATTGCCTGAAAGGAAGACCTCAGGGGCTAAAGCCCTCGCCTCTCCTACGGCATTTACGGCACGACTGAAGTCGTGCCCTGACACAATGCAGGACTCTTCAGGAATCTGTACAGTTCCCACTAATCCCATGAATGGGGAGGGCCTGCGGTGAATCCAGTTCCCGATATCTTTCGCATCCTTCCTGAGTTCGTGCTCGCGCTAACCGGCGTGGCCGTGATGATGATCGACGCGTCGCTGCCGGCCGCATCTTCCCGCCGTTGGCTTGGCTGGGTCGCGGCCATCGGAACCACCTTTGCTCTCTTTGCGAGCGTTTGGCAGCTTTCCCTGCCGCAGGGCGCCGGTTTCTACGCCACGGTTGAAACCAGCGCCTTTACTGTCTTCTTCCATGTGCTCATCTGCGGCATCGTGCTGGTGGCGCTGCTGCTCTCACTGGACACGCTTCCCGAGGACAGCCATCATCAGGGCGAGTTTTATGCGCTGGTGGTATTCGGCGCGGTGGGCATGTGCCTGCTCACGGGCGCGGTCGAGCTGCTGGTGGTCTTCATCGCTCTGGAAATCTCCTCCATCTCCACTTACATTCTGGCCGGCTACCGCAAGAACACCAGCCGTGGGCCCGAGGCGGCCATCAAGTATTTCCTGCTCGGTTCTTTTGCCACGGGATTCCTGCTTTACGGCGTTGCCTTGATCTTTGGAGCAACGGGCACCACGCAGATCTACGAGATCGCCCGCCTTGCGCCCACTGCGCAGAATCACGGGTTTATCCTTGCCGGACTGGCGTTGATGCTGGTGGGCATTCTTTTCAAGGTTTCCGCCGCGCCCTTCCATGTCTGGACGCCCGACGTGTACGAAGGCGCGCCTTCGCCGGTGGTCGCGCTCCTCTCCACCGCGCCCAAGGCAGCCGCCTTTGCCTTGCTGATGCGCGTGGTCTACGAGATGTTTCCGACGTTGCACGCGCTCTGGGCGCCGCTGTTGTGGATCGTGGCCGTGCTCTCAATGACCGTAGGCAACTTGGCCGCGCTGCGCCAGCAGAATGTGAAGCGGATGCTGGCCTACTCCGCGATTGCCCATGCGGGCTACCTGCTGGCGGCCTTCGCCGGGCAAGGAAACAGCGGCATCGCGGCCGCCAGTTTTTATATTGCGGCATACGCGGCCATGAACGTAGGCATCTTTGCCGTGCTCACGCTGGTGAGCGGGTACGACGAAGAGCTGCCCATGATCGACGATTACCGCGGACTGATCTACCGCTCGCCACTGCTCGGCAGCCTGCTGATCTTCTTCCTCGTCTCGCTGGTCGGTATACCCTTCACCGGCGGATTCTTCGGCAAGTTCTATTCCTTCTCAGCCGCTGTGGATGGCGGCGCAGTGGCGCTCGCCATCATCGGCCTGCTGAACTCGGGATTGGCCGCAGCCTACTATCTGCGGCTGGCGCTGGCTGCCGCGGAGCGGCCAGAGAACAAGAATGCCGAAGCCACGGCTCCCGCTCCCTATGTGGGCATCGCGGTGGGCGCGGCATTGCTGTTTGCTGTTGCCGCCACACTGGTTCTCGGCATCAAACCTGGCTGGGTGCTGCCCCTAGCCGAGGACGGAGCGCACACGCTGCAAGCGCCTCCTGTAGATGCTATTACTCCGGCGATCAGTGTTGCGCGGGAATCAAAGCAGTAGCAGCTACAACCTTGTTCACTTGCGCAGCCGGCGCTAGCAGACTCTTGTAATACCCAGTGATCAACCCAAGGACACGCTCATTCGCATAGTGCTCAGCTACCCAGGCTCGCGCTGCTTCGCCCATGCGCCGCCGCCGCGCAGGGTCGCGGAGCAGCTTGAGTACGGCTTCGCTGATGGCCTCAGGGTAGCCGGGAGGGATGAGCAGGCCTGTCACCTCCGGCACTACGGAGTCCCGCGAACCCGTTGCGATGGTTGTGATGACTGGAACGCCGGTTGCCGCGGCCTCGAGTACGGCGTTTGGGAAGCCCTCCCGCCGGGTGGGAAGAACCATCAGATCCATCGCGCGATAGTAAGGCGCGGTATCGGCCACGAACCCGGTGCAATGAATACGCGGATGATTCCCGATACGTGCGCGCAGCCGGGGGCACAAAGCATCTTCCGCGGCATCGAACCAGCCCACCAGCATCAGGTGCGCTTCCGGTTCATATTTGAGAATGGTGTCGAAGGCATCCATCAGCTCGGGCAAACCCTTGTCGCAGGTTAGCCGCCCCACAAAACCCAGGACTGGGGCTTCCTCTGGGAGGCCGAGACGGTCTCGCAGGCCGCTTGGACCTGGCGAGAATCGCTTTATGTCCACCCCATTGCTGCTGCCAGAGCCAAGCAGATTGAGCTTATCCGCTGGCGCCAGCCCCATGGCAAGCGCTTCAGCACGCATGCTTTGGCTGTTGCACAAGACAATCTGCGCACAGAATGCGGCCATCCGCTCCGCCGCCAGCAAAATGCGGCGCTTGAAGCCTGCCGTGCCCTCGACTTTGAGCCCGCGCAGCATATAAATGCGTGTCGGCACTCTCGCCAGCATGGCCGCCAAGGTGCCCAGGAGCCCGGCCTTGGGAGTGCTGAATTCTGTCATATCCGGCTTGAGCCGAAGCAATAGCCACCAAAGCCGCACCAGCGAAACGATATCCGCGAGCGGCGCAATCTCCCTTCTCATCGGGATCGCGATCGGCTGGACCCCTTCGCGTTCGGCTGTCCGGTCCAGCAATTCGCCGGGACTTGAAACCAGGGTTACGCGAAAGCCCGCTTCGCGCAGCGCGCGCAGGCGCCCGGTAAGAGTCAGGCAGGTTTGTGAATTGGTGATGCCCACGACAATGTGGGGCGCGGGCTGCATTGAACGAACTTGCGGTTCAGGGCCGAATAAAAGAGCTTCGGAAATAAACATAGGCCGGAGTACACTCCCTGCTTTTCCAGACAAGTCTTTGACGATGTTCAGAAACTTGCCTTCAACGCAGAGGTATAGGTCTGTCAGGGCGTTCGCCATCGAACAAGGCCGAATCGAAGCAACAAGGCTTTCGCCCTTAGTGCATGAACTCTGTGAATCGTTTTGAAGTCGTTGAACGGGTTGTCAGTGAAATTAAAGATACTGTACCAGTTTTACACAGTGGAAAACTGAGTGTTTGAAACGCAAAGGTATTGGGTACCAGCAAGGCGCTGAATCCATGGCTTATACTCGCTTTGCTCTCAAGAAAGCATTCTGAATGTCCACAGCGCAACATCCGAGGGTTCTCTTGCTCATCCCGCATCTTGGCGGCGGCGGAGCGGAACACGTGGTTGCGCTGCTGGCGCGAGACCTCTCTCGCGAAAAATATGAGCTGCACCTGGGGCTGATCACCCAAACCGGCATAGGCGCAGAGTCCATTCCGTCCGGGATCTATATCCACGCTTTGGGTTCATCCCGTGTGCGCGCCGGAGCTTTCAAGTTGCTTCAATTAGTCCGGCGTGTGAAGCCGGATGTCATCCTCTCTGGAATGTTCCATCTGAATTTTCTGGTGCTGTTTCTGCGTCCTCTTTTCCCGCGCGGCACTCGCGTTCTGGTGCGGCAGAATGGAACTGTTTCAGCGGCTTTGGCCTTTGGAAGCCTGCCTGTCTATTCGCGCATGCTCTACCGGCTTCTCTATCGTCTTGCGGACCGCGTGATCTGCCAAACCCCGGCAATGGCCGAAGACCTGGCAGGGCAGCTTCACCTCGACGAGAATCGCCTGGTAGTGCTGCCTAACCCAGTTGATGTGGATGCGATTCGCGACGAGGCCGCGAAAGCTCCCGATCTGTGGACTGGCGCGGGCCCGCATCTGCTGGCGGTGGGCAGGCTCTCGCGGGAAAAAGGTTTCGATCTCCTGCTGCGAGCGCTGGCTGCACTACACGTACAGAATCCGCACGCCGATCTGGTAATCGCCGGCGCCGGCCCGGAAGAAGCAGCCTTGAAAGCCCAGTGCATCGAACTCGGTTTGGAGACTTGCGTGCGCTTTGTGGGCCACGTCGATTCTCCCTTTGCCTATTTCCCAGGCGCCTCGGCGTTTGTGCTTGCCTCCCGCCACGAAGGCTTGCCCAATGCCCTGCTGGAGGCGGCTGCGGGCGGCTTGCCTCTTGTTGCTTTGCCCGCCTCGCAAGGCGTTGTGGACCTGCTGCGCGATCAACCGGGTGCCTGGCTGGCAACTGAGATTTCTTCCGATGCGCTTGCAAGCTCGTTGCTCGCGGCGCTCGAGTCGCTCGCGCCTGGGCAGCGGTTCGATCATCGTTTCATTGAACAGTTCAGAATCGACCGCGCCATCCTTGCTTATGAAGAGCTGGTCGACGCGGTGCTTATGGATGCTCAGCGTAAGGAGCGCCGCCATTGAGCCATGTCGCTCTCGTCATTCCCGGCCTTGACCGGATCGGCGGCGCGGAGCGCCAGGTCATCTTGCTGGCCAAGGGACTGAGCGGGCGCGGATGGCGGGTGAGTGTGGTGGCGCTCTCTGGCAACGGAGGCGATGCGGCAGCCGAGTTGACCGCGGCGGGCGCAGGGTTCCTGACCCTCGGGATGCGTAAAGGCCTGGCCGACCCGCGTGGATGGATTCGCTTCCATCGCTGGCTTCGGCACGAAGCGCCGGAGGTAGTCCACGCGCATCTGCCTCATGCGGCATGGATGGCGCGATGGTCGCGGCTGGCTGCGCCCGTCCCGATGGTCTTGGATACGCTGCACAGTTGCTCGACAGGCATGACTGGCCGCAAATTGGGCTATCGCTGGAGCGGCTGGCTCTCGGACCGAGTGACCGCGGTGAGCCAAGCGGCGGCAGACGCGCATCGGACTGCCGGCATGGTAGCCGAGTGCAGGCTCACGGTGGTTCCCAATGGAGTGGATGCGGGTGCATGGAGGCCCGATGCGGCGGTGAAGACAGCCGTGCGCCGCGAACTGGGTCTTGACGACGATGAGTTTCTCTGGCTGGCAGCGGGCCGCCTGGAGCCGGTGAAGGATTATCCAACACTACTCGCGGCGATGGCTCAGGTACCAGATCCGGCAAAGTTATTGATCGCAGGCGCCGGACCGCTAGAAGATGAGTTGCTCAGGCTCTCCGCCCAGTTTGGCCTGGAACAGCGCGTCCGCTTTCTGGGATTCCAGCCGGATTTATTGCGCTGGATGCGAGCTGCGGATGGGTTTGTCCTCTCGTCCCGTTGCGAAGGTCTGCCGATGGGTTTGCTGGAAGCCGCCGCCTGCGCCTTGCCTGCGGTAGCGACCGACGGACCCGGAACCCCGGAAGTGCTAATAGACGGCGAAACGGGCTGGCTCACCCCTGCCGGCGACGCTTCAGCCCTCGCTGAAACAATGACCAGGATGATGCAGACCCCACATGAGCAGCGCAGCGACCTGGGTGAGCGGGCGCGGCAGCTTGTCATCGAGCGGTTTAGCCTGGAGGCGGTACTGGATAGTTGGGAGGCGCTGTACCTGGATCTGCTCCAGCGAAATCCGAGGCCAGCGCGCTGGGGCCGCGAGCATTGAAGAATCCGAACGGAATTCCAGCCGCCGAAACGCGCTTTCGGTCTCACTGAAAGGTGTAAACCCGCTCCCGAAACGCTTGCGCCTCAGGCGCGGGGCTTTCGCCGGCGCGGCGTTATTTCGGCGCAGTCTTCCCCGGCTCCGGCACGACCACTGTGAGGGTGTTGGATTTGACCGTTACGCTCTTCTCGGGCTGTCCAGGAAAGGTCTCCCTAGTCGCAGTAATCTCGTAGGTACCCGGCTTGGTCGTATTGTAGTAGAAGGTGTCGGACCTGCTTTCTCCGGGCTTGGTATGCTCAATCATTTCTCCCCCGTAACATTCACCGGCATCCATCTTCTTTCTCCATTTGCGCTCGGCCTCTGTTTTTTCCACGGGAACGCCGTTGTATACGACTTCGAGGCTGTACATCCTCCCAGCCAAATCGCACGCCGTCCTGTCTATCACTTCCTTCGATATGTTGGTCAACTTCACGACCAGCACCTGATAAGAGGCTACTATCGAGCCACGATGCCCCTCAGAAAGGGTCAGCGTGAATCCAGGCTCCGGCTTGCCGGATGTCTGTGCGTGAAAGACCATTGCTTGCGTAGCCAAGACCACTCCGACGAAATACGCGCTAATTTTTTCATTGCTGGCTCTCCTCTTCTCCGTCCATCGGGACAGCCTAACAGGAGAATCCCCCGGCTCCGAAACGCTTGGGTAATCATGCGCGGGGCTCTCGCGGGTGCGGTGAGTTATTGCGGCGCAGCCTCCCGCGGTTCCGGCACGATAACAGTGAGGGTGTTGGATTTGACCGTTACGCTCTTCTCAGGATGATCCGGGTCCGTCTCTCTGGAAACGGTCACCTCGTAAGTACCCGGCCTGGACAAGTCGTAACGGTCGGCAAGATCGAGAAATACCTGGAAAGATTCTCCGGGTTTGATGGGATTGAGTCCAAGCTCGTGAGTGCAGAACGCTGCCTGCTCAGCTTCCCCACGATGCCGTGCCGCCGCGTCCTTCTCGTCCATGGAAACGCCGTTATAGAGAACGGATACGCGAAACAGATCCCGCATATCCGAGCATCCAGGTTCAAAGAAGACTTCGCTTGAAATGTTCCGCACAATCACGCTCACCCTGTTGAAGCGTGGACCAAGCTCGTGATGGTACTCCGAGATAGCCAGCTTAAATTGAGGCTTTGGTTTTTCTTGTGTCTGGGCGAAGAGCACGGCTGTGCTTATTGCAAATAGCAGCACAACAAAATATGGCGCTAACTTTCTCATTGCTGGTTCTCCTCTTCTCCGTCTGTCGGGACGGCCCAACAGGAGAATGCCCCACGCCCGAAACGCTTGCGTTTCAGGCACGGGACCATTGCCAGCGCGGTGAGCTATTGCGACGCAGCCTCTCCCGGCTCCGGCACAACGATGGTGAGTGTGTTGGATGTCGAGTTCCCCGTCCAGTGTGTCGGCCAATGCTGTGTCCGCAATTTTCAATGAATCTCCAGAGCCTCTCCCCATGGATTGCCTTGAGCACAACTGCTCAGATTTCAGATAAACGCAAGGTCATACTTTTTTGAGGAGTCCCGGTCGTTGGTGCAGTCTCGATGCCAGATTCGTCTGGACTCCGATTGGCGTGTTTTTCCCGCAGATGACAAGGACAATGCACGGCTCATCGTCTCCCACCTCGTCCTGAATGCGCTCGATGAACTCGATATGCCGAATACGAAAGTCACCGAAGAACGACGTATCGAACTGCGCGCAATTCGCGAAGCTACTGCTGACAGGCCCGAACAGATCAACCATTCAAATCCATCACTGACGCCGCAATCCACTGCGGGGAAATAAAAAGGAACCAACGATATGGCTACCACGGAACTCGCTTTAAGCGCGGCGCACAACGGAGCATCTTCACCAGGGAGCGAGAGCGATCAGGCTTCTTCCTCTTCCAATTTCATCTTCGACGTAACCTTGTCTACTGCGATTGCGGCAGATGGAAAAGTCGAAACAAGAGCGCCAGTGCCGAAAGGTCCCCTTTCGCCGGAGTTGCTCGACAAGATGAATCGCTACTGGCGCGCCGCCAACTATCTTTGCATTGGACAGATCTACCTCTTTGACAATCCTCTGCTTCGCTCGGCGCTCAAGGCAGAGCAGATCAAGCCAAGGCTGCTCGGTCACTGGGGAACCTCGCCAGGACAGAACTTCATCTACATTCATTTGAATCGGCTGATCAAAGAACACGATGCGGACATTATTTACATTTCCGGTCCGGGACACGGCGGCCCTTCGCTGAATGCATGCTCCTATCTCGAAGGGTCTTATACCGAAGTTCATCCGGAGATTACACACGATGAAGACGGCCTGCGGCTTATGTTCCGCAAGTTCTCCACACCAGGCGGAGTGCCCAGCCACTGCGGGCCGCACGTCCCAAACTCCATGCACGAAGGCGGAGAGCTTGGCTATTCTCTGGTCCATGCATTTGGCGCTGCCTTCGACAATCCCGATCTGATTGTCGCCTGCGTCATCGGAGACGGAGAGTCCGAGACCTGTCCACTGGAAGGAAGCTGGAAGTCGGTCAACTTCGTCAATCCGGTGCGCGATGGCGCGGTGCTTCCCATCCTTCATCTCAATGGATACAAGATCTCGGGGCCAACCGCTCAGGGACGCACCAGCGATGCAGACTTGAAGGCCCTTTACGTCGGCCGTGGTTACAACCCCTACTTTGTGGAGGGAGACGATCCCGAAGTCGTGCATCAACTCCTCGCACAAACGCTTGAGGATTGCTATGCCGAGATTCGTGGAATTCAGCAGGAGGCGCGCAAGAACGGCTTCAAAAAGCAGCCCATCTGGCCCATGATCATCTTTCGCACGCCCAAGGGATGGACCTGCCCGAAGGAAGTGGATGGAACGCCGATCGAAGGCACATTCCGCGCGCATCAGGTTCCGCTCGCGTCGGTGAAGGACAATCCTGAACATCTCAAGATCCTTGAAGCCTGGATGAAGAGTTACAAGGCCGAAGAGCTGTTTGACGGAAACGGCAAGTTCATTGATGAACTCGCGGCTCTCTCGCCCGCAGGTAATCGCCGTATGGGAGGCAACCCCCATGTCAATGGGGGACGGGAGCTGATCACCCTTGCACTGCCTGACTTCACGGACTACTCACTAGAAATCCCCGGCCCCGGTCAGGTTCTGGCCGAGGCGCCGCGCAAACTTGGAGATTTCTTCCGAGACATCTTCAGAATGAACCTGACAAACTTCCGCATGTTCTGTCCTGATGAATCGAATTCCAATCGTCTCAACTCCATTTTCGAAGCCACCAAACGTTGCTCGATGGCCGAAATTGTTTCGATCGACGACCAACTGGGTCCGGACGGCCGTGTCATGGAAGTGCTGAGCGAACATCTCTGCCAGGGATGGCTTGAAGGCTACTTGCTCACGGGCCGCCATGGCATGTGGTCCTCCTATGAAGCCTTCGCGCAGGTGGTCGATTCGATGACCACCCAACATGCAAAATGGCTTGAGCAATGCCGCGACTTTCCCTGGCGCAGGCCGCTCGCGTCGCTTAATGTTCTGCTCACGAGTCATGCATGGCGTAACGACCACAATGGTTTCAGCCACCAGGCAACCGGGTACGTGGACAATGCGTTGGCGCGCAGGAGCGAAGTGATCCGCGTGTACTATCCACCGGACTCCAACTGTCTTCTCAGCGTCTTTGACCATTGCCTGCGCAGCCGCAACTACGTGAATGTTGTCACCTGCGGCAAACAGCCGCAGCTTCAGTGGCTGAACATGGATGAGGCACTCGAGCATTGCTCGCGCGGCGCGTCCACGTGGAAGTTTGCAACCAACGATGAGGGCCGGGAGCCGGATGTCGTGCTGGCCTGCGCCGGCGACGTACCAACGATCGAGATCTGCGCGGCGTCATGGCTGCTGCAGAAACATGTGCCGGGCATCAAAGTGCGCGTGGTCAACGTTGTCGACCTTATGACTCTGATGTTTCCCGACAAACATTCACATGGGATGGATGAGATGTCCTTCAATGCGCTCTTCACCGAGAATGCGCCGGTTATCTTTGCCTTCCACAACAATCGTTGGCTCATTCACACGCTGGTTCACGGGCGCTCCAATGAGAGCCGCTTTCACGTTCACGGATACATGGATCACGGGACTACCACGACACCGTTTGACATGGTGGTTCTGAACGAGATGAGCCGCTTCCACCTCGCGCTCGACGCATTGAAGCATATCCCTCGGCTCCGTTTGCAAGCCGAGGATGCAATCAACTTCTTCAACCAGGAATTGCAACGCCACAACGACTATATCCGCGAACACCTGGAGGATATGCCTGAGATCAGGAACTGGCAGTGGACGAAGGACTTCAGCGATGCGGCGTCCCCGGCTCCGATGGCCAAGGGTCATCCCGAGAAAGCCATGTTCACCGATAGTTAAGCGGCAATGCAACGAGGAAGCAGAGGCCATCGGACAAACTGAGACCTCTGCATCTTTGCTTTGTGCCAGGAGGACCTGTTGAGCGAATCAGCGACAGTAAAGAACTTACCCAATGCAGAGGGTGTTGACGCACTGAATGAGTTGGCGCTTAACCTGCACTGGTCCTGGAACCATGCCGCGGACCAGCTATGGAAAGATCTCGATGCAAATCTTTGGGCTGCCACACAGAATCCTTGGGTCATTTTGCAGACGGTTTCGAAAGACAAGATCAACACATCGCTGGCTGATCCAGTGTTTCGCCAGCGACTCGACGACTTGCTTCGCCTGAACCGAGAGGCATACAGATCTGAATCATGGTATCAACACAAGCACCCAGACAAGGCTCTCACGACAGTCGCCTACTTCAGCATGGAGTTCATGTTGAGCGAAGCACTGCCCATCTATTCGGGTGGTCTTGGCAACGTAGCAGGAGATCAGATGAAAGCCGCGAGCGACCTGGGCGTTCCAGTCATTGGCGTTGGGCTGCTCTATGGTCAAGGATATTTCCGTCAGGACTTCGATTCGGAAGGCCGCCAGCAGGCACTGTATCCGGTCAATGATCCTGGCCAACTGCCCATCAGGCCGCTCCGCCAGAAGAACGGAGAGTGGCTGCGGTTGCAGATCCACCTGTCGGGAGCACTGATCTGGTTTCGCTGCTGGGAGGTCTCTGTTGGCAGAACAAAGCTTTACCTGCTCGACACAAACGACTTTGCCAATACGGCTGCGCATCGGGGAATCACCAGTGAACTCTATGGTGGCGATGCGGAGATGCGGCTGAAGCAGGAGATCATTCTAGGAATTGGTGGATGGCGCTTGCTGCGGGCGCTTGGTTTGCAACCGGAAGTCTGCCATCTCAATGAAGGCCATGCAGCGTTTGCGGTGCTCGAACGGGCGCGGTGTTATATGGAAGATCGCAAAAATCCGTTTGATCTTGCTCTGGCTGTTACGCGGGCTGGAAATATCTTTACAACTCACACTGCAGTTGCAGCTGGATTCGATCGCTTTGATCCGCAACTCATCCGCCAGTATCTTGGCCACTATGCGCAAGATGAACTTCGCATCTCGCTTGACGAACTGCTGAAAATCGGTAGACAAACCCCCAGCAACAATGCAGAACCATTCAACATGGCCTATCTTGCTCTCCGCGGAAGCGGCCATGTAAATGGCGTGAGCAAGCTTCATGGGGAAGTGAGCCGGCAAATATTCCAGCCGCTCTTTCCGCATTGGCCCGAGACGGAGGTTCCAATTGGCTCAGTGACCAACGGCATTCATGTGCCCACCTGGGATTCAGTTGAGGCCGATGCGCTATGGACCACAGCCTGCGGCAAAAAGCGTTGGCGCGGGGATCGCGCTGTTGAAGATGACATTCGTAACCTCACCGACGAACAAATCTGGCTGATGCGGTCCACGGAGCGAAAGACGCTGATTGACCGATTGCGTAAACGGTATGCTTGCCAACTGGCTTCAGAAGGCGCAGACCCGTCGGATGCGAATCATATCTTCGATGAAAATGTGCTGACTCTGGGATTTGCACGGCGCTTTGCGACTTATAAGCGTCCCGATCTCCTCCTGCTCGATCCTGAGCGGCTGGTACGCCTCCTCTCCGATCCTCTTCGGCCGGCACAACTGATTCTTGCCGGCAAAGCACATCCTCAGGATTTGCCTGGACAGGCTTTGATCAAGAAGTGGAAGGATTTCATCCGCCGTCCAGAAGTTCGTTCGAGAGTTGTTTTCTTGAGCGACTACGACATGATGCTGGCGCAGCACTTGGTGCACGGAATTGATTTATGGATCAACACTCCGCGCCGTCCGTGGGAGGCCTGCGGAACGAGTGGCATGAAGGTTCTTGTGAATGGCGGCTTGAACTTATCGGAGTTGGACGGATGGTGGGCTGAGGCTTACTCCCCCGAAGTCGGTTGGGCCATCGGGGATGGTAAAGAGCATGGAGACGATCCTGCCTGGGATCGCACAGAGGCTGAAGCCGTCTACGCTGCTTTGGAAAGTGAAGTCATTCCAGAGTTCTATGAGCGAAATGAAAAGGGTATTCCGCTGAAATGGTTATGTCGGGTCCGCGAGAGCATGGCAAGGCTCACTTCAGAGTTTTCAGCGACGCGAGCCATTCGCGAGTATACAGAAAACCACTATCTGCCGGCCGCTTCTGGTTACCACTTGCGTGCAGCGGAGGACAGCAAACTTGGTGAAAGTTTACTCCACTGGCAGCAGGATATTGATCGCCATTGGAATTCGGCGCGATTTGGCGCGATGGGAATCGAGACACACGACGGCCAGCATTTCTTTCAGGTCGAGGTTCTTCCGGGCAACCTCAATCCGGATGAACTGACAGTCGAACTCTATGCGGACTCAGTTCAGGGCGGTAAATCAGCGCTCGAAGTTATGACCGCACCAGCACCCCGCGTAGATTCACCCGGTGCGTTCGTCTATTCAGCTCAAGTGTCCGCAACTCGTCCCGCGAGCGACTACACTGCGCGCATGATTCCCCATCATCCCAACGCATCTGTTCCGCTTGAAGCGGGACAAATTCTATGGCAGCGCTGATGCCGGTAGAAGATGCGCTTGAGTGCCAAGAACCGCTCTATGGGGAGCCTTGCATGATCCTGGCGACACTCTTTCCAAAGGTGCCACTCTGCGCGCTTAGGCGGGGATGGCCGAGGCTGCGCGAATGTGTCTTTTCGCAATCTCTTCGATCTCCGGCTCTGTCAGCGCGGAGAGATCAGCAGTCTCTGTAGCGATAATTCGCTGAAATGTATCCGGATGATGGGTCTTCAGATACTCACTCAGGAAATCAACCGCACTGCTCTTTCCCGTTGCATGTCCGATGAGGATAATCGCTTCGGCGTTAACAACGTCCGTGGCGATCTTCTCGTAGTAGGATTCCTCTTCGGGAACATGACCACCCCTGTAATGGGCTTCCCTACGGTGGATCAAGTGATGCTGGAATCCAAAGGGATCATACGGTTTGACGGTTACTTCGTCTTGAGGCCGATCACCGCCGAGATCGTGATAAATGTGAGCAGCTTGATGGTCAATGACCACGACCGTCCGCCCAATGTGGTGGGCTTTGGCAGCTTTTTCCAGCGCGCCTGCATCTTTCAGAAACCTACGCAGCCGGGAGATCTCTTCCAGTTCGAGATTATGGCTGCTTGGGTGCTTGAAGAAAGCTCTTTGCGAGCCGACGACAAAAGCGAACTCGTCATTTCCGTGCGGCTGGACCTCGCCGATCTGTGCAATTAAATCAACTACGGCGTTCCAACTTAGATTGCGCGGAAGTTTTCCGCCGACGAGACTCTCTAAAAGGTCTTCATGGTCGTGACGTATATCTGCATTCATACTAAGAGGATTCCACCGAAGAGGGTGAAATGCTGATCCGGTTTGCTCATGGCATTCGCATGTTGCGCCAGGAATCTGGATAGTCATCTCCGGGGTTCGGTTGCAGCGCACCGAAGTCTACGACTCATGGGCAGTACTGAGCAGCACATCTACGATCTGCTCTTTCAGAACGAAGCCTCCATGGTCCGATGCGATGCCTGCGCACATGATGCCTTCTCCTTTAGCTGATCGAGCACATGATGAGCCTGTCTACAGACGTTCTCCACAGTGAATCCGTAATGCTCCATCACGACCGCACCAGGAGCCGAGGAACCGAAGGTGTCAATCCCAACAACGGCAATCCGGGGGCCGACAAAGGACTGCCATCCCATAGGGGAACCAGCCTCAATGACCAACAGTGGAACATCGTCCGGCAATATCTTTTCTCGATAATCGTCCGATTGCGCTGCGAACAGGTTTGTGCTCGGCATGCTCACCACTCTCGCATGCACACCCTGTGTCGCAAGTCGTTCACGAGCTTCCAGCGCCAGATGTACTTCTGATCCTGTAGCGATCAGGATGATGCCCGGTCGTCCAGTTACCGGAGACTCGGCGAGGATATAACCGCCCAATGGAACTCCCGCGGGAATGGCTGGATAAGAATTCAGGTTGAGCACGGGAAGGCCCTGTCTTGTGAGCACCAAGGCAACAGGCCCCTGCTTTCTGCCGATCGCAACTCGCCATGCGGCTACAGTCTCATTGGCATCGGCAGGTCGAAGAACGGTCATTCCTGGAATCGATCGCAGGCCCACTAACTGCTCGACAGGCTGATGTGTTGGACCGTCCTCACCCATGCCAATACTGTCATGCGTGAAGATGTAAATCACCGGCAGGGCGTTCATGGCCGCAAGGCGCATGGGAGGCCGCATGTAATCGGAGAAGACGAAGAACGTGCCGCCATATGGAATCAAGCCGCTGTGCAAGGCCATTCCATTGAGGATGGCGCCCATCGCATTCTCGCGAATGCCGAAGTGCATATTGCGTCCGGCCCAGTTCTCTGGTTCGAAGTTGCCGGCCCCGTCAATATTCGTATGGGTGCTTGGACCAAGGTCTGCCGAGCCTCCCATCATCTCCGGTAGACGAGGGCCGAGGATCTCAATCACTTTTCCTGAGGCGACGCGGGTAG
>Ga0302319_10009476_pt1 | contig 18712 bp, 23 predicted proteins | sample Bog_T0_2_FD_203319 | JGI IMG/M metagenome (GOLD analysis project Ga0302319, IMG submission 203319) | Peat permafrost microbial communities from Stordalen Mire near Abisko, Sweden - Bog_T0_2 | ecosystem: Environmental > Terrestrial > Soil > Wetlands > Peat | place: Sweden: Abisko, Stordalen Mire... | reverse complement strand
TCTTCCGGCTTCTTGTAGCCCGTCAGAAGTGCGTCGATCAGTTTCGTGTCGATCGGGTCGGTTGCCATCGGTTCTCCCAGTCTGCTGTACCCGATGGCCGTTTACACAATCCTTTTTACACCCTCATCCTGATCGCACCAAAGGATAATCACATGCCCACTTACAGCATCGACACGTTATGCGGTGCACCGCATAACGCGTCTTGGACTAAACCGCTACGCGGTACTCAATAGTGCGAACATTCCCAAAGCACGCTTGCATTCGCTAGTCGGTTCGGGTTTCCTTCTTCGTTTTTAGCGCTCCAGCGCGAGAGCATGGATGGGCTGCTTGCAGCACATTCGACCTCGCAAAGGAGCCTCCCATGACATCCCTTCGGCAACGCATGACCGAAGACATGCAGGTGCGCAATCTCGCACTGAACACCCAAACTTGTTACGTGCAACAGGTCTCCTTGTTCGCGCGCCATTTCGATAAATCGCCAGAACAATTGGGCCCCGAGGACATCCGAGCCTACCAGGTGTACTTGACCAATGAAAAGAAGCTGGCGCCTGGCTCCGTCCTGATCGCCGTCGCCGCCTTGCGATTTCTCTACAAGGTCTCCCTCAAAAAGGACTGGAGCTTCGCGGACGTCATCCCGGCGCCGAAGAAGCCGCAGAAACTGCCGGTAGTCCTGAGCCCGGAGGAGGTGCTCCACTTTCTGGGCTGCGTGGGCAGCACCAAGCATCGGGCGATCCTGACTACTTGCTACGCCGCCGGCCTGCGCATCTCCGAGGCTATCCGTCTGAAGCCAGCCCACATCGATAGCCAGCGCATGGTCATCCGTGTCGAACAGGGCAAAGGCCAGAAGGATCGCTACGTGATGCTGTCTCCCAGATTATTGGAGACGCTCCGGAGCTACTTTCGGGCCATGCGGCCGCAGGGTTGGCTATTTGAGGGTGATGTGAGCGGCCAACCAATCAACAGAAGTTCCGTTGAACTGGCGTGTCAGAAGGCTCGGCGACGCTCTGGCATCCGGAAGCCGATTACCCCCCATTCGCTGCGGCACGGATTCGCGGTTCATTTGCTGGAGTCCGGCACGGATATCCGAACCATCCAACTGCTGCTCGGCCACCGCAGTCTGGCGACGACCGCCCGATACCTGAGGATCGCCACTAGTAAAGTGTGTTCCACCTCCAGTCCGCTCGACCTACTCCCGCACCCCATTCCCGTTGAGCCGGAACCAGCCATTCCTCAGCACTTCTGAGCGTCGGGCCCATGGAGCGCCCGAAACTGGAAGTGGCGGATATCTTCCGCCGCTACGGCGAAACCTATCGAGACAAGCATGGCGCGTCGATGTCCACGGCGCAGCGGCGCGTCATGAAAGCAATCGAGGTGTGCCGCACGGCAGCTCTCGGCGGACAGATCGAGCAGTGCGATCAGTGCGGCCATCAGCGCATTTGTTACCGATCCTGCAGAAATCGCCACTGCCCCAAATGTCAGTCGCTGGCTCGCGCCGAGTGGATCCAAAACCGCCAGGCCGAACTCCTCGACTGCGAATACTTCCACGTTGTGTTTACGGTGCCGGAAGAGATTGCCGCGATCGCTTACCAAAACAAAGAGGCGGTCTACAGCATTCTCTTCCGGGCCACTGCGGAAACTTTACGGATCATCGCCGCCGATCCCAAACAACTGGGTGCCGAGATCGGCTTCTTTGCCGTACTGCACACGTGGGGATCGAACCTGCTGCATCACCCACACCTGCATTGCGTGGTCCCCGGCGGCGGGCTCTCGCCCGACGGCACGCGCTGGATCTCTTGTAAGCCTGGCTTCTTTTTGCCCGTGCGCGTATTGTCGCGCTTGTTCCGCCGCCTGTTTCTGGAGCATCTCCAGCACGCGTTCGATGCCGGCAAGCTCCATTTCTTCAAGGCCCTGGAAAAGCTCCGAGATCGCCGCGAGTTTGCCCGTTACCTGGCACCCACGCGAAAGACCGAATGGGTTGTCTACGCCAAGCCGCCGTTTGCCGGCCCCCAACAGGTGCTCGACTACGTCGGCCGCTACACTCACCGCGTCGCCATTTCAAACAATCGCCTGCTCGATATCGACGCCGGTCAAGTGCGCCTCCAGTGGAAGGACTACCGCGACAAAGGCCAGCAGAAGACGATGACGCTCGCTGCCGAGGAATTCATCCGGCGGTTTCTCCTCCACGCTCTGCCAGATCGGTTCCAGCGCATTCGCTACTACGGATTGTTCGGCAATCGCTACCGGCAAGAGAAGCTGGCGCGATGTCGCCAGGTGCTGGGTATGGCACCTCCAGTAGAAGCCACGCCGCCGGCGGATTACCAGGACCAGCATGAACAACTCACCGGATCTTCGTTGCGCGAGTGCCCGGTTTGCCACCGTGGCCGCATGCTCATGGCCGAGACGCTAACAGCTCACACATCTCCCCTCTGCAAGGACACCTCATGAGCCGTGTCTCCTTATCCGTCAGATCGCTGACCTCGCGAGTTTGGTCCCACCAACTCTGGAGCGAAGCTCTGTCTCGCGCTACCCCGGATCCTATATTTCCGCGTCGAGACGCCGATTCTCCGGCCTTTCCAACCCTCGCAATCGTCGCCGCCACTCCGCACTGCCCACCAATCGTGCCTATTGCCCCGTTCTTCGTCTTCGTTCAGGTCTCTGCCAACCATTCAAAACCCATAGGGGCGGGCGCCGTGCAGCGGTTTTGTCCAATCCATTTTTAGCTCACCGTCGCGGCCCCCCAGATTTCCCGGTTCCCGAAGTGTGTCGCGCCGCGCCGCCGGGCTAAAAATGCTCTGCATTATGCCGATGTCGGCATAAAAAACACTCCGTTCGCGGCTTCATCTCCACACTGGGCAGCAAGCACGGCTACACGGTTACCAGTGTCCGCCGGGAGACCGATCAGGCACGCGTGTACGCAATCAAAAAATGACAAGGGTTCTGGACTAGCGAAGGGGCTAACCCCGGCGCTGGTCCTTCACTTGGAGATCCACGCCAAAAGGCAGAACGTTCAAGGCTCTTCGCTCCCGGCTGCGCTGCGCGCTCTAACGACGATGCGTCGCCAGGCGCCGACTGCATCAGAGCCATAGCTCAATGAAAGGAAAATGATGGAAATCGAAAATGGTAAATCGTCCAGCAAACACGCCGTGGTGATAGTCTGGCCGCGCGTACTGTTGACGCTGATCGCAATCTCCTGTTTCGTGATTCTCGTTGTGTGGATCATCGGAGCGGACACAGGAACAGACTCATCGGATAGTTCTGGCACGACCACCGGATCGGACGCGCCAAGGCTTGACGTGCTCGCCCGCGACCTGCACGAAGAGGTCCCGTCGGTGACCTCTGTCACCGCAAACACGCCGGCCGCTGAAGGCTTGCCGAAACCCTACAGGATCGAGGTCAAGCTCGCAGAAGTGTGGCAACCGGTTTTGTACTTCGACCATGCCGAAGCTGAGATCGGCCGCATATCGAAGGTGATCCTGAAGTCAAACGACTGGACTCGCCTGTTGGAACCCAGCGCAGAACTTGAATTCTCGTTTTCCGTACAACTTGTAGATCGTTACGGAAACGAAAGCACAGGACCATTCGGGACATTCTCCTTCCCCGTGGCCGATCTGCGCAAGATCCAGTGGGAAAACATGGACGCTGCGCGACTTTTCAACCTGGCGTCAGCGATCAATCTGGAACCAGTGGCCCGTGGCCTGGTGCCGGAGTGGTGCGCAGATGCAGGCAATCAGCGCAGCACGCTGGTCTGCGGAACAAACTGACATGCGACTCGCGCCCCGCTGCGAAACCGCGCAGCGATAATCATGAGCAGCGCCGCGCCACACGGGGGCACCCGCGACGCGGCGCTGGGTGAGCTATGTGCCCTGGCGCGGCAGAACTGTTCGCGGTCAGTGTGCGTTACCGCCCTTGGCTACATGGCGTGCTCCCACGAGTGGGCATCTAAGCGCAGGAGAAACCTCAGAGGGGCCGTTCTCGCGAGGCCGACGGCCGTGGCTTTTCTGGGGCTCGTCGTCGTCGCAATGGCCAGGGTGAAGGGGGGCGACGTGAACAACCAACGGCCGTGATCGCACCTGAACGCGCCTCGTCAGGTGGCGATGCGAACGAAGGCAACGTTGCTGTTGTGGGTTAAGCCATCCCCCAGGATCTGACGTACTGCGAGAATGGGGATATCATCAACAATTCGATGTCCCGCGCTCCGGCCGCACGGAAGCAGGACATGCGGGCCAGCATCAGGCCCGTCGTGGAGGCCCAGCCGCTAACTGAGCTTCCCTTGAGTTCGGCGAAGCCCCTATCGGCTTCCTCGAAACCGTGGGCGCTCTAGCCACCTCCTCCGGCAAGAGCGCCCGCACGGTAGCCATTGCGCCCTTTGTGAGCACGAGTTCTCGAAATTCCTAGTTCACAGCATTGAGCGGACTGCGCGAACTCACCAGGCCGACACTGCCAACCCCTCGAGGGCGATCGCCGCCCCGCACGGCGCGCCGAACTCCAGCACGTTGGGCTCGTCGCCAGAGCGCAACGTGAGCAGCAGGCTGACGGCGCGCGACTCGTCGCCGGTCGGCGGGAAGGACACGCCGGTGGTCTGTGCGCCATTCACGGTGAGTCGCGCGACGACCGCCGTTCGGGAACGGTTGCGATAGACGACCCGCACGAACGCCTGAGTCCCTGCCGACTTGATGTTGCGGAAGGACAGCGCCTTGTTCCCGCCGATCGTCACGCTTTGGTGCACCGGACAATTCCCGCAGGGCTCGGCGATGGCGCCGCCGATGCGCTCGTTGCCAGTGGCCGTCGCGCCATAGAGCGTGGCCGGGACAGCGCTTCCGGAAACCACGAGCATCACAAGATCCTGCGCGGGAACGGTCGCGCTGAATGAAGATTCGTGCGAACCCAGGTCTCTTCGGGCGAGCAGATCGCGAACGCTCGCCGGCCCGGCGGCTAACCCGAGCCGCGCCCAGTCAACAGAAATCGGCGCTGCGGCGTCCGTCCGGTTGAGCAGGACCACCGCCCGCTTGCCCGCGTCTGCCAGCGGCTTGGCCCACACCTGCAGGCCCGGCTGCGGTTCCGCCACTTTGATGGCCTGGATGCCAAGCGGGTCATGATGGACCGCGAGGAGTTCGTGGTTCGTCAGCAACGCTATGCTCGGCGCCTTCAAGCGGGTGAGGTCCGCTCCGACCATCAGGGGCGCGCTCGAAAGAGTCCATAAACCAACGTGGATCCGCTCCCACGATTCCGTCATGCCGCGCATCCCGACCACCATCATGTCGAGATCGTTGTAGTAGCCGGTATGCTGCGCCTCCGGATGCACGCCGGCGTCGAAAGCGTTGAGGACGTTCTTGAGGGTCACGATGCGCTTGCGGTGCGCCTCGTCCTGCGCCTGTTCCACCACCGGCTCCACGATGTCGCCGCCGGTGCGCCAGATGTCGGCGCCGATGCCACCCACGCCCGGCGCCCAGTTCCACGGACGCTGCGAACCCCATTCGCAGATCGAGAAGTACAGCCGGCGCCCGGTGACGGACTCAGCCCGCTGGATCGCACGGGCAATCTCGGCGTACTGCACCGAGCCGATCAGCTTCTCGTCCGAGCCCCCGCACCAGTCCACCTTGACGTAGTCGAAGCCCCATTTGACGAACTGCTCAAAATCACGTTCGTAGTGGCCCTCGCTGCCCGTGCCCGGATACTTCGGTCCGATGTCTGGACCGGCATAGCCGCAGCCGGACTTGCCCGCGTCCGTGTAGATTCCCGCCTTCAGGCCGAGGCCGTGGATATAGGCCGCGATGTTGGCCATGTCGCCCGCGCGCTGACCCGGCTTCAACGCGGGCCACTGCGCCGGATCCACGATGATGTTGCCCCCGGCGTCGCGCGTGCCCTTCCACCAGCCTTCGTCGATGACGACGTACTCGTAGCCCGCGGCCTTCATGCCGCTGTCCACGAGCGTTTTGGCCTGCTGCATAGCGATCTTCGCGTCGATCAGATTGGAAAAGCTGTTCCAGGAGTTCCAGCCCATCGGTGCCGCTGGAATGGCGGCCGGCTTGACGTCCGCCAGCGCACTCCCGGATGCCGCGAGCGGGCCGGTCCGGGCGAGCAAAGAAGAAGAGGAGGCGAGGATGACTGCGAGGAGAACTCCGCCGGGCTGGATGCGCCGGAGCGTCGCCCCGAGGCGGGCATCGGCCCGGCTCATCACTGGTATGGACATCTTCCCATCGTATGCTCGATTCGGGGGGGCCGACTCTGGCTCAATCGGCGACTGAGGCTCGCGCAACTTAAGCGTCCGCTGATGATGTTTGGCGCCTGCGCGGCGACGGCAGCGGCGACCGGTGTTGCGCTGGCAACCTTCAGGAACGTGCGGCGATTGGAGGGCGTTCTGCTTACGATATCGAATCGGCGCGCCGCGCGGCATCGCGTTCATGGCGGTCACGGTCGACGCAGGCCGAAAAGGGCTTCGGGCCGTTGCGCACGACGTGGTGGCAGCGCCCGCGACGGAGCTGACAGTCGAACTGCTCCGTAAGCCGTGCTGCGATGTCCGTGCGAGTTGTTCCTGATCCTCAACCGTTGTGATTGCGGAATGCCATCTCGATCAACTGACGCAACACGTCGCCCCGGTTCTTCAGATCGTCGACCCCGAGCCGGATGCGATACCCGGCTTCGCGTTTGTCGTAGTCCAGGACCTCGAGGCCACTCTCGTCGAGCCTGGCTTGTACCTCGGGCGACTGCTTGAGCCGGATGGTCAGCACCAGCGCGTTCTTCTGCGGCCGGCAAACGACGAAATTGTGCGGTTGCCCGTCCTGGGCCAGGCCCACATAGAACTTGTTGTACTTCAGCTCCAGTGCCGGATCGAGCCTGTGCACGATCTCGAAGACGCCATCCAGCGTGGCCAGGGTTGCCTTGGTCCCTCGGCCTTCCCAGTAGCCGCGATCGGCGACCTCCTGCACTTCCTCGTCTTCGTCCACAGGACCGCGCACGAGTTCATCCACGACAGTGGTGAACACCAGCGTGACCTCGTCGCTGTTCACCTGGAACGCCTGCATCTGAATGGCGACCAGCGGAATAGCGCCATTGAACAGGCCGATGATGTTGAGAAACCGGCTGGTGATGTCCTCTGCCACCAGCACGGCACAGTGCTCGTACTGCGGGTAGCGCTTCCGTTCGATGTCCCAGTACTCGATCGTCCGGATGATGTGGGACTCATCCGTTGAGCCAAGCTGGACTTCAACTTCGTAGCGGCGGTCGGCCGCGGGATCCTGCAGAAGCAAGTCAAGCCGCCCCGCACGTGGTTGGATGCGTTCTTTGTCCTTGAGGATTATGTCGCCAAGACCCAAAATCGCCGGATCTTCCGCGATCCGCGCCTGCACCCAGCGCTCGTTCAGGTCCGGGTGATTCTGTAGAAGTACTGGTGCGAGCTTGATGTAGCGTGCCACTGCCACGGAGTACGGCCCCCCTCAAAGCGAATCGATGATCGAAGCAAGATCTCAGAGTATACTCTGTAGAACTATGCTCTACAAACAGACAGTATCGAATTGCGCATGCAACCGCATGGCAGGAGCCGAACTGCCCATCTCAACCCGGAGGAGGCCTTCGCGAAAGCATTGCTGCGCGCGCGAAAGAAGCGCAAGATGTCGCAGGAGTTGCTGGGCTTTGAGAGCGGGTATCACCGCACCTACATCAGCATGCTTGAGCGCGGCAAGATGAATCCGTCGTTACGAACGATGCTCAGCCTTGCGGCGGCGCTGAATATCCCGGCTGCGCAACTCGTCCGCGACGTGGAACGACTGCTCGGAACTCCGTGGCGGCGCGAGTCAGCGCAGCAGTGACCCTACGCGTACAGCGGCCAGCGTAACAGTTCCTGCGGCTTCGGACACACGGATCTCTCTGAGCGCCACCGGGACGGCTCTGCTGATCAACTGCAGGATGTTCAGGTAGCGCGGCGCAATCTGTTCGGCCACGAGCACGGCGAAGCACCGCTTGCGCCAGTGGCGTTTCCGTGTCGCATCCCAGCGTTCGACCAGCCGGATGATATGGCGGTCGTCGGTGGGGCCAAGCTGCAGCTCTAAGACGTACAGGGCCATCTCTGCTGGATTTTCCAGAAGAAGGCTGACACGCCGGGAGCGCCATGACGCGCGCTTGAGAACCAGGTCGCCCCGGCCCAGGATGGTGGGATCTTCGCTGATTCGCTCGACCAGCCATGGCTCCACATCTTCGACGCAGCAGGATTGCACTGCGCTTCCTCGGCCGAGATCGCTGGAACTGATCATGACGGTCTCCGGCGCGTGCGCTGCTTAGGGGCAAAATCCCCGACCGCAATCGACCCTTCGTGAAACTCGGCCGTGAGCTGCCAGAAAGCGACGCGGGAGAGCTCAATGGTCACCGATCCGCTGATACCTTCCAGGCAGAGACGGACCGGTCGACGGCCTGGGACCATGCTGAGCGACGCGGAGTGGACCTCGAAGCGCAAGGTCTCCGTGCCACGCTGAACAGCGACGGCGGCTTGGCCGAGCCGGATGGTTGAACCCTGTGAATCGTTGCGCATGGATCGTGTTCCCGCCGCGGGAGCCTGCGGACTCCACATTCATGCCTCTTGTGCCGTGGGAAAGCAAGTGGCGCCGCCTGGTGCATCGCGAGGAGCCTACATGCATATCCCCGCTTCACCAGCGTCTTCAAGCCGATCGCGCTGCCCTTCCCTGCGTAGTAGCCGGTGTCGAAGCTCGAGAGATGATGCCATCCTGCATGAGATCATGGGCGAGTCCTGCTGGAACGCCAGCCGGAAGAGCGGCCACGCAATCGCAAAGCATGTCGGCGTCGACGATAAGACGGTAGCCGGCGGCGCGCAAAGATCTGTCCGACTTGAGGAATTCACAAGTCGACCAAGCGCAAGGGCGCAGGTGACAGCGCACGGGGGATTGCCGCGAACGCGGAGGGAAAGTCCCTGACGGTCACGATTGATCGATAACGGGGCCTTTGCGGCTATGGCTTCCGCTGCAGTGCACAGCTTTCATTGCCGTCGCGGTTGACGTAGGACAGGGAAGGGCTTCCGGCCATTGCGTGCTGCGGGGTGCCGTGTTCGCGGCAGAGCTGGCTGGCGTAATGCTTCTGCCCCTAGGCTTCCGCGGTAAGCCGGGCCAACCCGAGAAGTGAAATCCTCATCACCCCCGATTTCGTCCGGCAGTCCTGGCGTCAGAGTACCAGCCGGCTCCGGCCCAGCGTGCTTCTAGCGTTTAGCGACGGCGGCAATGCGCCGCAGCATCCCCCGGAACATCACTTCGTGGATCGGCCAGAGAAGATACCAGTACAGGAGCCCGCTCAGCCCGCGCGGCTCGAATTGCGCGATCTGCCGGAGCCGCGTGATCGGGCCATCGGGTTCGGCACGGAACTCGAGCCAGGCACGTCCTGGAACTCTCATCTCCGCAAACAGCCGCAGAAGCCGGCCGGGCTCGTAACGCTCCACGCGCCAGAAATCCAGCGTGCTCCCGGGTAGCGGAGTCTCGGGATCCGGCCGACCCCGCCGCATGCCTACGCCTCCGGTCATCAGATCGATGAGGCCGCGAATTTTCCAGAGCACATTGCCGAAGTACCAGCCAGTTTGGCCTCCGATGCGCCGAATCGGGGCGAATGCGAGATCGGGCGGCAGAGGCACAAGCGTGATCTGTTCGTTGATCAGAAGGCCGTAGCTGGATCGGGCCGCACCCCCAAGGGTCTCCGCCTGCACGCGGGCGTCGGACCAGCGGCTCTGCGCGGAAGCGTGGTCCTCGTTGGCTAGCGCGCGCTCGATTGCCCGGGCGATCCCCATGGGCCGAATGGAGAAGAGTTTCCCAGCAATGGGATTTTGTACCACAGTGGGATGACGGACGCTTTCGATGAGGAACCGCCCAATGGAAGCATAAACGGGCGTGATGAACGTCAGCCAACGGCTCGACAAAGACAGACTGAGGAACGGAACGCTGAGAAACCAGCGCCGCAATCCCCGCTGGCGGGCGAACTCGCGCATGATTCCTACGTACGAAGTGACATCGCTCCCTCCGATTTCGACGATGAGGTTCCCCTTGAGCGGCAACCGGATCGCCGCTGCCAGATACTCGATAACGTCTTCGATCGCAATGGGCTGCGCCGCGGTATTCACCCAACGCGGAGTGAGCATCACGGGCAGCCGCTCCACCAGAGCGCGAATCATTTCAAACGAGGCACTGCCGGAACCGATCACGATGGACGCCTGGAATTCGATCACGGGAATCCCGCTGGAACGCAGAATGTCGCCAGTCTCGGCACGGCTGCGCATATGCGCCGAGAGCCCATCCCCGTGTGACAACCCGCCCAGATAGACGATGCGCTGCACCCCCGCCTCGCTTGCGGCCCGCGCGAAATTTGCTGCTGCTTGTTTCTCGCGCGCTTCGAAATCCGCGCCGGAGTGCATGGAGTGGACCAGGTAGAACGCGGTGTCTACGCCTTGAAACGCCGCACCCAGAGAGGTCGGCTGGAGCAAGTCTCCCCGCACCAACTCGGTGCCGGGAGCTATGCGCCAGCCTAGCGCTTCCGGGTTGCGGCACAGGCATCGGACAGCAACGCCGTCCTGTTCCAGGCGACGCAACAGGCGGCCTCCGACGTAGCCGGTTGCTCCGGTCAGAAGATACATCCGGACCCTCCTATTCGGGCAGCATAACCGAGTCGATGACGTGAATCACGCCATTGCTGGCCTCGATATCGGGCTTGACCACGGTGGCGCCATTCACCATCACGCGGCCGTCCATCACCCTGATGGCGATATCGTGGCCTTCCACGGTCTTGGCGGAATCGAGTTTCACCACGTCCTGGGACATCACTTTGCCAGCGACGACGTGGTAAGTGAGGATGCTCTGCAGCTTCGCCTTGTTTTCCGGCTTGAGCAGGTTTTCGATGGTGCCCGCCGGCAACTTGGCAAAGGCCTCGTCTGTGGGTGCGAACACGGTGAACGGGCCGGGCCCCTTCAACGTATCGACGAGGCCCGCGGCTTTCACCGCGGCGACCAGGGTCTTAAAATTGGCAGCGATGGCCGTGTCCACGATGTCGGCTGCCGAAGCGGTTGTCGTCAATGCCAGCGCCAAAGCGCCGGCGGCCAGAAGGGGCAACATAAACTTCATCTCGTTCTCTCCCTGATTCAACGTTTCTTCTTTTCCCAAGTTCCGCCCGATGTTATGCCCGGGCGGCTGCAGCGTCATCGTGCCAGCGGCGCTGGATCGACTTCCAGGTGAGCGCCTGATATAGGCCGGAGAGACCCACAAGGGCGTAGACCACGGCGCTCAGCCCCGAGGTCGCTCCGAACTTCAGGCCAAAAACTGTCGCTACCAGATCCAGATGGAACACTCCGGCCAGACCCCAATTGAGCGCGCCGATGATGACCAGCGCGGCTGCGAGTACGTCAAGCTTCTTCATAGCGGGAACCGTCCTTTTCTTTTCCGATTAGGCCGGAACTGTCCGGCCACAACTTGATCCTAATGAAAAAACAATTTACCGTGAAGAATACTGGCGACTTGCCTTTCCTGTACGGAAAGAAGATGGCAGGAACAGGAACTGAGAGGAAAACGAATCTATATCATGCCGTCCGACACCATCACGACCGGCCTCAACAAGTACGGAATCGGGAGCAAACTGCGGCGACTGCGGCTCCGTAAGAGCATGGGGCTGCTGGAGTTAAGCAAACACACGGGGCTTTCGCAGGCTTTGTTGTCGAAACTTGAGCGGGACGTCATGCACCCCACCTTGCCCACGCTGCTGCGCATCGCCATGGTGTTTAGCGTGGGCCTGGAGTACTTTTTCAACCAGGAACCGCAGCCTGTCCTGGAGATCGTGCGCAAGGCCGACCGGCTGCGCTTCCCGGACTCGCCTGACGCCGTTCAGGCCGCCTACTACTTCGAGAGTCTGGATTTCCCGGTCCCGAATCGCGCTCTGAACTCGTACCTCGCCGAGTTCGAGAATGTGGATGAGCAACACTGGCGCCTCCACGAGCATCCGGGCATTGAGTTCATGTACATTCTGACCGGCGGCTTGGAACTCCGTACGGGGAATGACAGGCACGAATTAGAGGAAGGCGATGCCATCTACTTCGACTGCAGCGTGCCGCACGGGTACCGTAGGATCGGCACCAAGCGCAGCACTGCTCTGGTGGTCACGCTCGATCCGCGCGCGTGATGTTCCCGTCCGCCGGAGACTGGCCAGCGCCCGCAGCCGTGCCAAGCCATTCGGACTGATATCTGATGACATCGGCAGCGGAATCCGACGCCAGTGATTACGACGAATTTGTCGATCGCCCACTCACACACCGTCTGGCGCGGCGGAGGAGCCCACAGCTTCACTACGTCTGCTCTTACATCCCCAGATTTCATTCTTCCGGCTTGTCCCGGGCGAGCTCGGTCAGGATTTCATAGACCTTGTCGTCAATGATTTTCTTGCACTGAACCCGGTCAGAGCAGCACGCCAGCGCGTCCGAAAGCTCATCGCCCAACTGCATCATGTGCGACTTCGCGTTCAGCACCATAGCAGACCACTCCGCACGGACCTCATCTGCACGGATCAGTGAGTCTTCCTTCTCTCGCAGAGCAAGCTGGCGCATCTTGAGCCGGACCGCCATGTCCCGCATCTCCAGGTCGAACTTGCTGAGGCCGCCCAGCCTGGCAGGCGCGCCACCATCAGAGTCGTCGTCCGCGCCCCGGCGAGCAGACGGCGCCGGCTGGCGAACTGCCTGCACGGGAGCAGGCTGATCTGCGGCCGAGCCCATTCGCCGGGCGCGCTGCAACGGATCCGCGTTGCGCTCCCAATCGACCCGGATCTGATCGAGCGGCTTGTTCGGATCGATGCGGCCACCTCTGTCCGTGCGGTCGATACTGCGACGGGACCAATACATGTCGGTGTACCGGAGCGATGATCCAACGCTATCTGGGCAAAATCAGCGGACCTCTCCTGGACCGCATCGACCTGCACATTGAAGTTCCCGCGGTCGCGTACCAGGAGATGCGGAGCAAGAACGCAGGCGCCACTTCCGCCGAGATGCGCGCTCGAGTGTCCGAAGCACGGGCGCGGCAGGCGGGCCGCGGCTTAGTCAACGCCAAGATACCGCCGGGCCGGATGCGTGAGATTTGTCCGCTCGACGACGCAGGGGAGAGGGCTCTGGAGATGGCGGTGCGGCGGCTGGCGCTATCGGCGCGGTCCCATGATCGCATTTTGAAGGTTGCGCGCACCATCGCCGACCTCGGCGGCGCGGAGCAAATCCTTTCCAAGCACATCGCTGAGGCCGTCGGATACCGTGCCCTCGACCGGGAGTATTGGAAGTAGCCTGCCCAATTTCATTCCAAAGGAGTTCCGCGAACTCAGCGCCGTCCACGTCGGGCGTGTCATTCGGCCCGTCGTTTGGCAATCGTCGTGATCCCTAGACTCGCAGATCGTCCAAGAATTCCGACGCCGCGCCGGCGCCCGTCACGAGCAGGTGATCCCGCGCCCGGGTGCACGCAACGTACAGGAGGTGCCGTTCCGTGTTGTAGACCTCTTCCAGGTCGGACTCGTCGGCTACGGTTTCGATCCGCTCTTGCGACGGGATGACGTCGTCGTCGCAGGCCATGACGACGACGGTGCGGAACTCCAGGCCCTTGGCCAGATGCATGGTGCCGATGGACACGTAGCCAGAGGTTGTGTCAACGTATTCATCGAGGATCTTCCCGGCCAGGCCGGCTGCGGCGACGGCTGCGCGGGCCCGATCCATCTCGGCCGCGGAGCGGACGAAAACGCCGACCTCGTGGGGCAAGACGCCCTCCTGGGTGCGTTGCTTGACCTTAAGCCGGCCTGACGGCTGAAACGAGTCGTGCCGACTGGGAATTTCTAGCTGTGGGCCTCGATGTGCGCGTCCTAGCCCACGCGTCAGATGCCTTCTAGCATATGTTCTTCGTCGCGAAAAAATCGCTCCACACCCCTCAGGAACTCGCCCGCGGGTTCCCTCTCCCCGCGCTCCCACCTCGCCAAAGTGCCGGCGTCAACGCCAATCTCCGCAGCTGCCTCTTTCCTCGACATGCCCAGCGTTGTCCTCTGCCGGACCAACTGCTCAGCCAGCGTCGTCGCTTCCGGCAGCGGATTGTAGCCCAAGAACCGGATGATCGCAGGCATGAACCGGATCTCCGGCGTGCCCTTGTTCGCCTCCCAGTTGAAGATGCTCGTCGTATCTACGCCCATCCGTTCGGCGGCCTCTCGTTGAAGCATCTTCAGACCAAGTCGCCGCTTCCGGATGCGGTCCCCGATGGTTTGCGGCTGCGTCGGAATGCGGATCACCCGGCCGCTGCTGTACGACTGGGTCAGCACGATGGGCATCGGCGAGTCGGGCTCGCTGAATTTGTAATTGACGGTCATGCTGCTCTGCTTCACGCCGCACTCTTCGACGGTGTCGATGCGCACGCCAGCCACGAGGACTTCGATCAGCCGCCGCTTCAACTCCCAGGAGATCGGCTTGTCCACCGTTGTCCGCCGTTGGATCAATCGCTCCTTTCCGGTCTCCTTAGCCCGGGCTTCGCGTACACTGCTGAGTTGTCACTGAATCGTTGGCGCGCAATCGCCGCCCTCAAGCGTGTCCCGTTGATCGCATGCCGCCGCGAGCGAATCGGCGGTCGCGTCCAAAACCTCCAGTAGCGCGTCCAGCTTCTTTGCCAATCGAACCACGGTGTGCGGCTCGAATTGCGGCGGCACCGAACCATCCCGCTCGCGGCTGATGGAATGAACTGCGCACGATACAGGTTCCAGTGCTTCGATTTCGTTGACCAGCGCGGTGAACTCGGCGAGGCTGGCAACGCCTTCGCATTTGAATGTGTCCTCCCACCGAACTGCTTTGACGATCTGGCTGACAAGTTGAGCAAGCCATCGCAAGGAGTGTGTCTTGTAGAGCGAGATCGGATCAGTTGGCGAGGGCAAGAAGTTGCTGCCCTCACCGACCAAGGACTTCAGATGAAGTTCAATGGACTGCCTGTAGAGCAGGAGGACCGGACACGCATCCCACGCCGTTTTGGGGTTCGGCTTCAGGCTCAGCGTTTCGACGAGGATCTTTGCGGCTCGATGAAGTGATCGAGCATACAGATAGATCTCGATGTCGCCGCCGTTGTGCCAGCATCGGTCCGCGACTTTCTCTCGCGCCTTTGCTATCGGAGGTCGAAGAACGCTCGCCTTCCTGCTCATGGAAGTCAGTGTACTTTCGAATCACCTGTAAGCGCCATGGCCGATGCGGGGGGTGAAAACCTCCAAGCCGGTGTCCCGTTCGGAGAGTTCTGCACGGCTTTGGATTGTAGCTTGGCCCTTGTGAGCGCAGAGCCAGGGGCCTGGAGCGGAGGTCGGCAAGCGGCGTGCATTGGCCTTATCTGCTGGCAACGTCGGGGCGCAGGGCGGGCTGGGGTTTGTGCGCAGCGAGCGCGATCAACAGGCCCGAGCCGATGATCAGCGATCCGCCAACCAGCATGGGCAGGCCGGGCTTCTCGTGCCAGACAAGATAGGAGATCAAGGCGCCAGTGATCAGTTGGGTGTAGTGGTACTGTGAAACGTTGCTGGCCGAGGTGTGCTTGACGGCAACGTAGAAGCTAAGCGTGCCGGCCGCACCGAAAACACCCATCATGCCCAGTGCCAGCCAGAGTGTGGGCGTGAGCGGCCAGGGATGCAGACTGGTGAGCGACAGACCGGCCACGGCCGTGACCAGACCCGAGCAGAAGGCAAGGCTTTCGGGCGGCTCGGTGCGCGTGAGTATGCGTGACCAGACCATGTTGACCGAAAAACAGGCGACGCACGCCAAGCAACTGGCGAGACCGACGAGATCGATACGCTGGGCATGGCTGGACGGGGCGACCGCGATGACCAGACCGCCGAAGCCGACGAGCAGGGCCACAGCCTTCCTGCGGGTGATGCGCTCGCCCAGAAAGATGGCCGAGAGCAGCGAGATGACTATCGGCGAGGCAAAGATGAGGATGTAGAACAAGGTTAGCGAGAGATGGCGAAGCGCGATAACGACGCAGACGTTGTTCGTCATGTCGAGCAGGGCGCGCAGCACCTGGCGGACCACTGATCGCGGGCACAGATTGCCGAGACTGTGGCGGACTGCGGCTTGCACCGTGAGCGTAAGCGCCATGAAGAAGCCCATGAAGGCAACGATCTCTTCTGGCGGCAGGCCGGATTGCCCGATCCACTTGATGCAACTGTCGCCGAGCACCCAGCAGGTAAAACCGAAGACAGCAAAGAGGATGGCGGTCAGGTCAGAGACGGGGGCCTTCAGCGTGGCCCGTCGCGCCGGGTGGCGCGGAATTGGGAGAAGATCCAATCAGACATGACGTAATTTCAGGGCAACGACGTATTCGAGCAGGTCCTTGGGCTTCTTCACGAGTTCCGTATTCAGGCGAATGTGCCGTGCCCGGTGGTTGCAGCTGCCCCACTTCGTCTTCATGCGCTGGAGGAAGTAGCCGGCCACTTCGACACCGAGTCTCGGTTCCCACTTCTGAATCAGCTTGGGAAGCGAATTGTGCAGGAGGGACTTGTGCCACTCATGGATGATCTCCTCCCGCTTGGCCCTGTTCGCGCCCGGCCGCACCGTGAGGACAATCCTGCGGTGGTCGAGCCGGATCGCGGGCTTCGTCTCGGCTTCGCGGACTGACAGCAAGTAACGCCGGCCCCAGAGATAGTGGCTCTCCCGTTCGACATACTGGCGCGTCGTTTCCCGCGCCTGCCCACGCAGCTTCGCCTGCTGGTCACGAATCCAGCGGAGTTTCGATGCCACATACGCGCGCACCACCTCCAAGCGCGTACCCTTGGGTGCCGCAAGCGTGACGCGGCCGTCCGGTGGGTGAACCGAAAGGTGGACATTCTTGATGTCCTTGCGCGTGACGGCAACGGCAATCTCGCCGAGTTGGATCTTATCAACCATCAGTATCCAGGCTGGTTCTTGATGAGCTCGAACAGCGCGCGAGTGGCGTCGCGGTCACGATTGAGCAGTGGGAAGAGAGCATTCAGAACCTGGGCCTCGCGGGCCTGGTCGCCCTTCCAGCCCGCGGGAGCGTTCTCGCGCATCACTTGGTCGATCTGGAGCGCCAGCTGGGCGCGTGCCTCCTCGCCCTCGCTGCCAGGCTCGCCCGCGGCTCCGTCCACCCCGGCGGCGCCGGCCGCGAGAATCTGCGGCAGGTTGTTGTAGATGACCGTTGCCTGGCGCTTGCCGTACAGCACGGCGGGTACGCCCTGTTCTGGTTGTCTCGCAACCAACCGCCTAACCAGCTCTTCGGCCTTTCGCAGGAACTCCTCATACGCCGCCGTGTCCGCCCGGCTCTGCTGGATCAGGTCGTCGAGGAGTTTCGACATCTGCTCGTAAAACCGCGGATCGGTGAGCTGATTGCGGATGATCGTCTTCCGCCGATGGCGCGGACGACGAGGACGACGAGGACAGTGCCGGCAAGGACGGCGACGGCAAGGGCAAGGGCAAAGGCGGCAAGCGCGGCCGTGGAAAGAAGGGCAGCCATGCTGAAGCTTCCGCACCGGCGCCGACGGCTGCCGCACCTGCGCAGGCCGGCATGGCGATGGCCGCGGAGATTGCTGACCTCTGCATTCTCGCCGGTATGCCTGGCATGACCGCGCAGTTCATCAAGGCTGGCCTGACGCCGCAACAGGCGCGGGAGAAACTGATGGCCGCGCGGGCCGGGGGTGACCAGACCGAGATCGACCAGGCCATCAATGCCGATACCGGAACCCAGATTCATGTTCCGGCCGCGGAGACCGGTGTTGTGAAGAAGTGCAAGGCGATGGCCGCGCGCATGAACGCGCAGAGAGGGAGGGCCTAATAAATGGCGGTTCAGGTTCAATCGTTCAACCAAGGCGACTGGCTCAAGTGGGAGCACGTGGATCATCGCTTCAGCCGCGATGCGGTCGTGCTCGCCGCGGGCCAGGCGAACATTCTGACCGGCACGGTGCTGGGTCAGAAGACGGCCGGCGCAGACCTGGTCACGGTCGTGCCGGGTGGCAGGAATACAGGCATGGGCGTCCTGACCATGGACGCGACAACGCCTCTTCTGGCGGGCGTGCTGCCGGGTGTCTACACCGCGACGTGCACAGTTGCTTCGGCTGGTGCCGGCACTTTCCAGGTGACTGCTCCCAACGGTACCGTTCTCGGAACCGTCACGGTGGGTGGCGCGGCGTTCGCGACTCAGATCAAGTTCACGATCGCCGACGGCGCTCCGGACTTCGTGGTCGGCGACCAGTTCTCGATCGAGGTCGGCCCGATTTCTCCGGCGACTGTGGTGGCGCTGAACTTGGGGGCCTCGGACGGGTCGCAGAACGCTGCGGGCATTCTCCTGTTCACGACCGACGCCACGTCCGGTGCAGTGAAGACCACAATGATCGCTCGCGAGGCGGTTCTGTCCTCGTACGGCCTGACCTGGCCGGCAGGAATCACCGAGGCGCAGATGGACGCCGCCGTGGCGCAACTCGGCGCGAAAGGAATCCAGGTCCGGCAGGGCGCGTAACACTCGTCGCCGCGATCCAGAAAGAGGAAAACACACCATGCCGATGATCAATCCATTTACTACGGACGGCTTTTCGCTGGTTGCGCTTACCGATGCAATCAACGTGATCCCGAACATGTACGGCAAGACCAACGAGCTCGGCCTGTTCACGGAAAAGGGTGTTCGCACCCGGACCGTGATCGTGGACGAGAAGGACGGCGTCCTGAACCTGCTGCCCACGCGGCCGGTGGGCG
>Ga0302319_10009474_pt1 | contig 18715 bp, 16 predicted proteins | sample Bog_T0_2_FD_203319 | JGI IMG/M metagenome (GOLD analysis project Ga0302319, IMG submission 203319) | Peat permafrost microbial communities from Stordalen Mire near Abisko, Sweden - Bog_T0_2 | ecosystem: Environmental > Terrestrial > Soil > Wetlands > Peat | place: Sweden: Abisko, Stordalen Mire... | reverse complement strand
TGGGATCATTGGCACGGCTGAAGCCGTGCCCTTTCAAAGCTGGAGCCGAGAGTGGGTGTGACGCGGCATTCACTGCGGCTTGTTGCTCGGGGGTGAGTTTCTGGTAGGTGAACCAGACGTGGCGGAATTCGATGCGGTTGCTGCCGTCGCCGAGGATCGGGTGTTCGGGGTTGACGATTTCGGGCTCGGTGTCGAGCAGCTTAAAGATGCGCTCGCAGGCAGCCATGGCGGATTGCAGGATGTTGAACTTGTCGCTGAGGTCCTGGATGGGGCGCCAGAAGCGCTGCGAATACTGGATGAACATGGCCAGGGTGCCGATGAGCACCGTGGTGTGGAGAACGCCAAAGCCGCCCCACCAGATGATCAGGGCAATAGCGATGGAAGAAAGCAGCTCAACCGCGGGGTAGTAGAGGGCGTAGGCAAAGATGGTGTCTTTGAAGGCGATCATGTGCAGACGATTGACGTCTTCGAAGTCCTTGTAGGCGCGCTCTTCGCGGTTGAAGAGCTGGACGACGGCCATGCCGGAGACGTGTTCCTGGGTGAAGCTGTTAATGCGCGCGATAGCGGCGCGGACGCGGCGATAGCTCTCGCGCACATGGCTCTGGAAGAGCCGGGTCACGACCAGGATGAGCGGCAGGACGGCAAAGGCGATGAGGGCCAGCCACCAGTTGATGGTGAGCATGACGATGGCCATGATGGTGAGGTTGAAGAAGTCGTCGACGATGGCCAGGACGCCGGCGGTAAACATTTCGTTGATGGCGTCGACGTCTGAGGTGAGGCGGGTGACGAGGCGGCCTACGGCGTGATTGTCAAAGAAGCCGATGTGCATGCGCTGCATGTGGCGGAAGATATCGCGGCGCAGGTCAAACATGATCTTCTGGCCGACCCACTGCATCATGTAGGTCTGGATAAACTCGAAAAAATAGGCGGAGAGGAGCGCGGCCATGAAGATGGTGGCCAGCACGGTGATCCCGTGGTAGGGGTCGGTGGGCAGGCGACGGGTGAGCCAGTTGGTGGCGGGGCCCGGTGTGCCGGTGAGATAGCGGTCGATGCCGACTTTGACGAGGTAGGGTCCGATGACGTCGCTGAGGGATTTGAGGCTGACGGCGATCGACGAGATGGTGGCCTGAAGCCAATAAGGCCGCAGGTAATGGCCCAGGCGCTTCATGAGGCGCGAGTCATAGACCTTGCCGACGGGGTCCTCGTCGCGCTTTTTGGGCTCGGGTTGCTTTTGCTTGTCGTTTTCTTCGGCGGCCATGCGGGTGCGGGGTTTCAGGCTCCATCTCTATTGTACGGTGAGGGCGGGAGGCGGCGCACCCGCGCCAGCCGGATGAGGGATTGCGTGTTGATGAAATTGCTTGCCCTTTCCGCCGACCCTCGCGTATGAATGTTGCTACCACTCCTGGCGGAGCCAAATGGAAGTCTGGAAAGCAGGGGTGCAGGAAGGGCCGGACCCGAATGGCCGCACCAACGGATGCAGCGACAAAAACCGAGCCGAAACACTGGCTGAACCTGCGCGGGATTGACGCAGCCAAGGCCGGGTTGGCGCTGTATATCGTCGGCATGCTGACGTCGGGGCTTTATTATGCGCGGTTCCATATATTGGCGCTGGATTTCACGCGGATTCAGTCGATTGTGGTTGGTGTTTACCTGATGGGGATCTACCTGGCGGCGCCGGCGGCGAGCGTTTGGCTTGTTCGTCATCTGAGCCGGTTCCGGCTGGTGCGGGTTACCGCCTGCATTCTTCTGATTGCCGCGATCGATACTGGCCTCTTCCGGCTGCTGAAGCCTTCGCATCGCGCGTATGTATGGGGTGTGTCGACGACCCTGGCCTTGCAACTGCTTCTGTTTGTGGACTGGGGGGCGGTGTGGAAGAGCCTGCTGACCCGACGGCTGGACTTCCAACTCATGCACCAGCCCACGCGGGCGCGCATGGTGGGCTGGGGATTGGTAGTGTGCCTGCACTTTTCCGCGATGTGGTTTCCGCGCATTCCGGGAAACTTTGCGGGAGGGACGCCGATTTACGTGCAGGTATTTACCTCAACCCCCGGGCTGCCGGACAGCCGCTTTCTGCCCATCAAAAACCATCCCCAGCTAAACGGAGAGATGGACTCCTACAGGCTCTGGCTGCTTTTCCAGACCGATACAGACGTTTACCTGCTTGACAGCCTGCCGTCAAAGGGCACCCTGATTGACGACGATGTGATGCGCATCCCTCGAGACCAGGTGATCCGCATGGACTACAACACGGTGCCGCAATGAGCACGAAGTTCGGTGTGGAGGATTTGCAATGCGTTGGGCGATGACTTGCACTTCGACGTTGGCTTTTTCTTTGTTAACGGCGCTGGGCGTGCTGGCGCTGGACTCGGCCTGCCTGACCGGGACGACGACGGTGCTGGTGACGGACTGCAGCAACAAGCCGGTCTCCGGGGTAAAGATCGACGTCAAGATCTGCTGCACGCCGGCACCAGGGAATTACACGGAATTCAGTGCGGAGTCGGCGGAAAACGGCGAGGCGACATTCCCCTTGAATGCGCAGCAGATCTGCGATGGCAAGATCAGTTTTGCAGGTTTTTCGACGACGTCCTTCGGGACGGGGTCGTGTACCAAGCCGGACAAGAATGGGCAGAGTAAGTGCACAGTCAAGATCTGCAAGCAGTGACGAGGCAGGGGATGGGGTCCAGGGTATGGGGTGTAGCGTTCAGAGTGCAGGGAATTAGGGATAGTGGTTTTTCCTTTTAGATGATATGCTTTCTTTCACGAGAGGCCCAACGATGCGGATTGAACAAAAGCGCGGAATTCTAATGATTGCGGTTTTGGCGATCGGGATCGCGCTGGTTCTGCTTCTGGCGCTGCATGCGCAGACGGGTAGTCCGGATTTTGCTGCGATTCTGCCGCTGCTGTTGGTCGGGGTCATCTCTCCGCTCGGTTTAATTGCGCCGCTGGCGAATCTCTATGCCGGCCGCGTGCCTCAGGCTCCGGTGCTTGCCAAGGCCTACCAGCGGCCTCCACCCTCGCGTCGCCGTTAATTCTTCCAAAAAACTGAAAATGTTGTCAGGATCACGAGGGGCTTTTTGTGCCTCTGTGCCCGTGATGGATCTTTTTTGCGAAGTTTTCCCAACGACTTGACGAGGGCGTTTATGACCTTGAACGCGTTTCTTGCGTGGAGTATTTATGTTTCCTGCCTGCCGTTTCTAGCAATTGTGCTGATTCTTGCTCATTATTTTCTGAGGCGAGTGATGTTCCGGCGGCGGAAGCGGCGCGGACTCGGGGGACTGGGGTTTTATCCGTCGGCGTTTGCGCTGGGGATGGCGTTCCAGTTCCTGCAGATTTTTACCCGGCCAAGCGTGGCGCATGTTCTGGTGGAGAAGCAGAAGGAAGAGGCGGAGGAAGACGGAGACGGCGATCCGGAGAGTTCGGAGGGGAAGCTGCGGTTCTTTCGCCGGCAACTGAAGCGGATTCGGAGGGGCGATCCGGTGGGTCGGTTGGTGTTGCGGGTCTGAGGGGGATGAGAGGGCTCCGAAAGGAAAAAGCAGATCCTTCGACTCACCACCCCCCAGGCTGAGGAACGCCTGGGGGCCCGTTCGCTCAGGATGACAGAGTTGTGAGTGGAATGAGCGGTCTTGAGTTCCGATACGGCTTGCGGAGTCACGGCTGTTTAACCCCCAGCATTTACACTGGTAAACGGAGATTCCTGTGGTTTTCGATAAAGTACTGACAAAAGTATTCGGCACGGCAAATGAACGGCTGATCAAGAAGCTATGGCCTGTGGTGGCCGAGATCAATGCGTTCGAAGAGAGTATCAAGCTGCTCTCAGATGAGCAGTTACGCGGCAAAACCGTCGAGTTTCGCGCGCGGATTGCGGCCAGCATCGAGGGCATAACAGAGAAGGAAGAGATCGCCATCGCTGAGCGTGCGGCGCTGGACTCGATTCTGCCTGAGGCATTCGCAGTGGTGCGCGAGGCGGGATGGCGGGCGGTTCAGATGCGGCACTTTGACGTGCAGTTGATTGGCGGAATGGTGTTGCACCAGGGCAAGATTTCCGAGATGCGTACCGGGGAGGGAAAAACGCTGGTGGCCACGCTGTCCTGCTACCTGAACGCGCTGGCCGGACACGGGGTGCATGTGGTGACGGTGAACGACTACCTGGCCAAGCGCGACGCCGAGTGGATGGGCAAGATCTACGAGTTCCTGGGCTTGACTGTCGGCGTCATTGTGCACGACCTGGACGACAGCGAGCGCCGGGCAGCCTATGGGGCGGACATCACCTACGGCACGAATAACGAGTTTGGCTTCGACTACCTGCGCGACAACATGAAGTTTGAGATAAAAGATTGCGTGCAGCGCGGACACTACTACGCGATCGTTGACGAAGTGGACTCGATCCTCATTGACGAAGCGCGTACGCCGCTCATCATCAGCGGGCCGACGGACCAGACGACGGACAAGTACGAGCGGGTGCTGAAGATCATTCCGCACCTTGAGCTGGGCGAAGAGATTGAAGAGGGCGAAAACAAGTACCTGACCGGCGATTACATTGTGGACGAGAAGCAGCGGACCATCGGCGTCACCGACGAGGGATGGGAGACGATTGAGAAGCTGCTCGGCATCGGCAACATTGCGGATGCGGAGAACTGGGACCTGAAGCATTATGTGGAGACGGGCATCAAGGCGCACGCCCTCTACAAGCGCGATGTGGAATACGTGGTCAAGGACGGCGAAGTCATCATCGTCGATACCTTCACGGGCCGCCTGATGCCGGGACGCCGCTGGAGCGATGGCCTGCACCAGTCGATTGAAGCCAAGGAAGGCGTGAAGATCCGCAAGGAAGATCAGACGCTGGCGACGATTACGTTCCAGAACTACTTCCGCCTGTACAAGAAGCTCAGCGGCATGACCGGTACTGCCGAAACAGAGGCTGCCGAGTTTGAGAAGATTTACAAGCTTGAGATCGTGGTGATTCCGACCAACAAGCCGATGCTGCGCAAGGAGAATCCCGACGTAGTCTACCGCACCGAAAAGGAGAAGTACAAGGCGGTGGCGGACGATATCAAGATTCTGCATGATAAGAAGCAGCCGGTGCTTGTGGGCACCACGTCGATTGAGAAGTCGGAGCGGCTGTCGGCGATTCTGCAGCGGCAGGGCGTGCGGCACGTGGTGCTGAATGCGAAGTTCCACGAGCGCGAGGCGGAGATTGTGGCACAGGCCGGACGCCTGGGCACAGTCACCATCTCCACCAACATGGCCGGTCGCGGAACGGATATTCTGCTCGGAGGAAACCCTGAATTCATGGCTCGCCAGGAGCTGGTGAAGAAGGGACAGGCGCGGGCGATCAGCGTGGCGGAAGGCGCTATCAATCCGATGGCTCCTGCCGGGTTCCAGCGCTTCTACTATGCGGGTCAGGAGTTTGAGATTGCCGAATCGGATTGGGCGGCGGTTTACGCAGTCCACGCGGAGACGGCGAAACAGGATCATGCGCAAGTAATCGAGGCGGGTGGGCTGTTCATTCTGGGCACGGAACGGCACGAATCGCGGCGCATCGATAACCAGCTGCGCGGCCGCGCTGGACGCCAGGGCGATCCCGGCGAATCGCGGTTCTATCTGTCGCTGGAAGACGACTTGATGCGCATCTTCGCCAAGCAGTGGATTTCCACGCTGCTGGAGCGGCTGGGCATGGAAGAAGGCGTTCCGATTGAGTCGAAGATGATCTCGAATCGAATTGAAGGCGCGCAGAAGGCTGTGGAAGCGCAGAACTTCGAGAGCCGCAAGCATCTGCTTGAGTACGACGACGTGATGAACAAGCAGCGCGAGGCGGTCTATGGTGTACGCAAGCAATTGCTTGAGGAAGCGGACCAGAAGGAACTGATTCTGGAAGAATATGTCGGCGGGATTCTGAGCGGCATGCTCGATGAGTTTGCTCCCGATGAAAAGCATCCGGACCAGTGGGATGTCAAAGGGCTGCAGGAGAAACTTACCGGGCAGTTTGGGTTGGACCTGAAGGCGGCGGGCATTGATGCATCGGTGTTATCGCGGCACGAACTGGGCGAGGCGATTTTCGACAGGCTGAAAGAGGAATACGACGCCAAGGAGAAGGTGCTCTCGAGCTCGACCATGCGCTACCACGAACGGATGGTCATGCTGTCGGTGATCGACGGCTTGTGGAAAGACCACCTGCTTGCGATGGACCACCTGAAGGAAGGGATCGGGCTGCGCGGCTATGCGCAGCAGGATCCGCTGGTCGCTTACAAGCGGGAATCCTTTGACATGTTCACGGCGATGATGGACAAGTTCCACGAGGATACGGTCCGGTTCCTGTTCCGGATGCAGATACTCGGGCCGGACGGACAACCGGTGGGAAATGTAGCTCCGCAGCCTCGGCAGCCTGTGCCGCCAGCTCCGCCGGTGGCCAGCGCGGCGGTCAAGCCTGCGCCGGGCCAGTTAACGCCGCATCAGCCGCCAACGATTGAGGCGCCTCCCAGGGAGATACCGATCCCCACCCGCCACGCTTCCACGACGATTGATGCGCTGGAGAAGGAGTTCCAGAAGAAGAAGCATCGCGAACTGGAAGCGGCGAAATTTGCCGGCGCCGGCGACGCGAGTGCACCGGCGCAGCGCCGCACAGGGGAAAAGGTGGGCCGCAACGATCCGTGCCCATGCGGCAGCGGGAAGAAGTACAAGAAGTGCCACGGGCAGGAGTAGTCGCCTGTTGATCGGGTTGTGGAAGAGGGCCACTCGACACCGGGGTCTAAAGTGTTCAGCATAGATTCTTAAATACAAAACCAGATGGTCCGACTTAGCGTCCCCAGGCTGAGGGGCGCCTGTCGTCCCTTGCGCTGAGGGTGACACGGCACTCCTGGCTTGCGTAAGGTTCAATGTTATCCATCCCACAGTCCAGCTTTGTCAAAGCAGGCATTTGCCCGTTTCTCGAATTCTGAACAGGACCAACATTTCATTGAGGGGTGGTCAATTTTGAACACTCCGAAATGAGCGAGACTTGGAATACTATTTCGGTCGAAAGGCAAGCATTCGCGGCAAGACCCCCGTCGCACTCGATCCGCCGTTTCACACAAATCCCCCCGAATGTGCGACGTTGTGCTTGTTGCTCCATCCTCCAGCATGGCCACGGTGAGGGCAAACAAAAGGCTGAATTGTCCTGTCCATGCCAGGGATTCGAGAGGCCTTGTTCTCGCTGTTCTTCAGCTCGCGGGCGCGGCCAACCAGGTATTGAGCCTCCGTGATTGTAAGGGATAACCAGGTAGTCAAATATGACTCCGGTCCGAACTCGGCAATTTCTCCGTTTTATCGAGTTAACTCACGCAAAGATCACAACGAACACGAGTTCTTGATCCAGAAATGAGCTGCTGCCGCCATGCAGGATGGCGATCGAATTTGTAACCCCGGGGTGGCCCTGACCCGAGTACAGGTTCCAGGAGCCAACTGGGCATCGAGCTTGAGAGCAGAGCGCAGGAAAACTACAACGGTTGATCGTGGTCCCCCGTCATTGTTTATTCCCCGGCATTATTTAAGGAGAAAGACCAATGAGAAAAATCCCCCAGATTCTCACCCTCACCCTTATGCTCGCGATATTTGCGAGCTGTGCCACAGCGCAAGACGAACAACCCGGCAAAACCATGACCTATAGCATCAACCCCGCAAGCTGCGGGGCAACGGGCGGTAACTACGGCGAATTCCCGCTGCTGAATTGCTATGGAATTCCCTTCTCTCTGAAGGCCGTGCCCGCGGGTACCACGTGGATTTACACGAGCTACAACGCCTCCACCCAGAAGCCTTACGGCTGGGGATTCTTCTATGGCTCAACCGACGTGGCAGGTACGGAGTACACCGTCACGAGTTCGTCGATGAACCCGCTTCCTTCCACTTTCACCGCGCCGCTCCCGCCCTACCCGACGGGTCCTCTGGTCTGCAAGGGCAACTGCTCGACGTTCACCGCGACCATCACCGGCACCACGCCTGACGATGGCGGCTCGTATAGCTCTACCCTCACTTTGGATCTTTACTACTATCGCGGCTGCAGCAGCGGGCGCGGCGGCGGATGCAGGACAGATGTGCTCGTCACCGGTGGGACATTGAAGGTGACGTACGAATAAGGATGCTCGCAATCTACGCTCGGAGCAACAACACACCACGTGGCGCCGCTTTAGCGGCGCCATTTGGCGGGCAACGTCAATCCGCCGTTGCTATCTGGTTTCAGAGGCAACTTGTGTTCCAGGGTCATTCGGCTCAGATGCCGCTTGAATGCGCCAGCGGGAAGTTAGGACTTGGCGAGGCCGAGCATGGAGTTCGGCTCCGTTTCGTCTGGAGCTGTGCGCATTTTGGATAAGGCGCCTGAAGCCCATCCGAACAGGCCGGAGCGTTGTCCTTTTTCTTCCTCTTCGGGCAGGCCGCAGGCTTTGCGGGCCATGCGGCGGATGGCTCGGGAGATGGGCGAGTCGCTCATGGCGAGGGGGGTGGCTGTGTTCTGGGTGCGGCGGGCGGTGGGGTAGTCGTCCGGGATCTTCCAGTCGATGGAGCGGGTGAGCGCCTTTTCTATCTGTTTTTCCTCGAAAAGCAGGCTCTTCGGGGTATAGCGATTGACCACTACCTGCAAGCGCGGCCCACGCGATGTGAAGTACTGTCCGATCATGCGGTTTGAGTTGCGCAACTCGGTGACCCCGACCTGGGTAATCAGGTAGAGGATGGCGAACTCATCGAAGAAACGGGCATCCTTGATGTCCATTCTTGAGCCGGCATCGACAACGACGTAGTCAAAGTTCTGGCGGGCGACGGCCATGAGGCGGTCGATGGCTTCGAGGTTTGGCTCGTGTGGGGGGAACTCGCTGGGCGCGGACAGGACAGACAGACCGGTGCTGTGCTTGGAAAGGAGGGTTGCGAGAAAGCTTGCATCAAGGCGGGCGAAGCTTTCCAGCGCGTTAAACGTGGAGTACTCGGGATTCATACCGAGGTTGAGGGCGGCGTCTCCGAGGGGCTGTCCCAGGTCGATGAGAAGGGTGGTCTGACGGGATTCCTGGGCCAGCGAAATGGCGAAGTTGGCGGCAATGGTTGTCACGCCGCATCCACCCTTGGAACCGAGAAAGACGAACAATTTGCGGGCAGTTCTGCGGGCGGGGTGCGCAGCGGGGCCGCGGATGGAGATGCGCGCCAGCGCGTCGGAAATGGTGGCGGGATTGAGCGGGAGGGTCAGGAATTCGCGAGCCCCGGCCCGCATGCAGCGCACGGCCAGTTCGAGGTTCGCTTGAGCGGAACAGACGATGACGGTGGCCGAGCCAAAGGCGAAGATGCTCTCCACCACGTCCAGAGCGTATTCCGGATCGCTGTCCAGATCGACGATTACAACATCGCACTGTTGGGCCAGCATGCGGGGAAGGTCGTCGAGGTCGGCGGGGTAGCCGGACTCGCGAATAAGGCCGACAGGGCAACCGAGCAAGGCATCGGCGATGGCCCTGCGACGACGCTCGTCCGGGCCAATGAGGAGGACGGAGAGCTGACCTGAACCTGGCCCATCGCTAATCTGGGGAGATGAAGACATGAAATACTCTGCTTCAGTTTAATCCGAAGAAGGGTACTAAAACAAATTAATCGAAAACGAAAGTAACTGCCGCGCAACATTTCAAAGGAGATAGGGGGCTACGATTCGCAGCGCTGACTTGGCAGGTCAGGCGCCGGAGCCGGTAAGCTGGAAGCGGCTGATATGTGTTTGCAGGCGGCCGACTTCGGCTTCCATGGCATCCACGACTTGCTGCGTTTCGGGAATGGAGGCAGTAGCCTCCCCACTTAGCCGGCTGATGACTTCAAGGGAGGCTGTCGAGTTGGTTGCCGAGTTTGCCTGTGCCGAGGAGGTGGACGCGATCTGCCCGATCATCTCATCCACGCTTACGGCCATCTCGATGATTTGCTGCAACGCCTGTCCGGCGCGCACGGTGGTGGCCACGCCTGCTTCCACTTTCAGGGTGCCCAGGTCCATGGCTTCCACCGCGGCGAGGGTTTGCTGGCGTATGGTTTCGACCATCCGTGATATCTCTCCGGTGGCGCCGTGGGTGCTTTCGGCCAGGCGGCGCACTTCACCCGCGACCACGGCAAACCCGCGTCCCTGCTCTCCGGCGCGGGCGGCTTCAATGGCTGCGTTGAGGGCCAGCAAATTGGTTTTTGCGGCGATATCTTCAATCACATGGACGATGTGAATGATCTGCTCGGACTCCTTGCCGAGCCGCTGAATCGTGGAGGCGGTGGAGCGCACGCTGTCTGCAATGGAGTTCATGCTGGCGAGGGATTCCGCGACGATCGCTCCGCCCTGGCGAGCGGTTTCAGCGGCTTCCTGGGCGCTGGCGACCCCGCTTTCCGCCAGCATGCTGACCGCGCTGATGGAGGAGGACAGTTGGATGATCGCGTTGGCCACGGTCTGGGTTTGCGAGGACTGCTCTGCGGTGCGCAGGAGGTTGACGCGGGTTGACCCTGCCAGTCGTTCAGAGGCTCCGTGGACTGTAGCGGCAATCCCGGTCATATCCTGGAGAATCTGGCAAAGGTTGGCTTGCATCTCGTTGACGCCATGGGCGAGATCGGCGATTTCGTCATTGGAGCCGGCGATCAGCGGCTGTCCGGTGAGGTCTCCGTGAGCGATGGCCTGGGCGCGCGCGACGACTCCCTGGACCGACACAACGATCCGGCGGGCAAGGGCGAGAGAGAAGAAGCCACCGATCAGAGTGCCGAGAAGGGTCGAGATGCAAAGGATTGTGATCTCTTCGCTCCCCGAGTGGTCCATTTTTTCCATCTGCACGTTATACTCGCCCTGAATCAGGTGGACGGCGCCGGTGATTGCATTGATCGCATCGGCCTCATTTGCGGCCAGTTCACCGCCGACAAGGTCGTAGGCTTTCCCGGTAGCTTCCCCTCCCTGCCCGGCCGCAAGGCCCTCTACCTGGTCTTGTGATCTTCGAAAGGCGGCCACTTTCCGGAGCGCTTCGTCGACAACCGGGCGAACATCGCCGTAGTCGTAAGCGGCCTCGAGGGCGGCGATTTTTTCCTGGGCCTTGTCGATCTCCGCCCAGCAGGCTTGCCGCTCTTTTCTGTAACGCGCGGCGGCCGCGGGGTCGGAGGCAAATAAAAGATAGCTCTTGACCGACGAAGTGGAGCGATAACTGTTCTGCCGGATGTTGCGGATAGCGTCGAGGAGCGGCAGGCGGGCATTGACCACATCCGCCGAGATGCGGCGCGATTGAAGAATTTTGACGCAGGAGAATGTACTTCCCAGCACAATGGCGCCAATGACCAGGGCCGTCGACATCAGCAGCTTGCGGTTCAGTTTCGAACTTCCGGTTTTCATTCTCAAAGACCCTCGACCGCCGGGTTTGGAGCCGGGCGGCCAGCGGCGCCTGGAGGCCACTGACCGCAGCTCCGGCGCATACTTCCGCTTATCGGCAAAGTACGAGCGGGCATGAAGAAAGAGTCATTGCGCGAGGGCGAAAGTGACTTCCACTTCCACGGTGGAGGGGCCGGCCGCGGCTGTATATCTCCATTTGCTGACGGCGTCTTCCGCGGCTGGGGCCAATGCGCGGCTGCCGCTGAGGGTCTTGACTGCGGACACTTTGCCATCGGCGTCCACAGTGGCTTCCAGCTTGACGGTGCCGGTGATTTTCATGCGCTTGGCGAGTTCCGGATAAGTGGGTGGAACCTTCGACTTGACGGTCCGATCATCCGCTGCTCTGCCGGGAACGGCAAAGACCAGCGCCAGCGCCAGTGCAGCGAGGTGCTGCCATTGAATCCGCGGCATCTTTGCCCCGCGGCCGGTGATTGAGAAGCGACTCCCGCGCATAAACATTCTCCTTGGTCTGATTAACCTGCCTGCTGCGGTTATCGGCGTGGGAGGGAACAGCGTCAGGATGATTTCAGGAGCTTAATTACGGAAGGAATGTGCGACCGCAGTGGGTCCCCTAGCGAGACAAAGTGGCTGCCGCGGTTGCTGCGAACGTGAGGTTCTCGGCTGTGGAACCGACACGCTCACGCCACTGCTCGAACAGTCGTCCGTAGCTGAGCGTGATGTAGCTGGATGGATCGATTCCGAGCGTTGCGGCGGTGCGGTCGATCCACTCGGGAGAACCTTCGAGCTCGGCAAAGTCGCCGATGGGCGTCTCGTCCACTACGCAATGGCCTTCGCCGTCTTCCCACTCGGTGCGCCATTTCTCGTAACGGAAGGCGGCCACCAGGCCCAGGGAAAGAAAGACATGCGCAAGCGCTTCGCCGTCTGAGACATCGGTCTCGGTTTCAATACGGTGCTTGTGCCGGTCTTCGCCGGGACCGGCGTCGGGGAGGCGCTTGTGGGTGAGCAGGCAGTGGCCGGCGTAGTGGCGTATGCGCAGAATCTCAGTGCGAGCGCGCATGCTGCGGCCGGGCGTGTCGTAGAGGACGTTGCTCTCAAAGCTGCGCTCGGTCTGCAGGCGAAAGCCGTTCCTGTGCAGCCGCTGGCTCAAGCCACTCAGGTCGTCCACGCGAAATTTGATTTCGGTCTCTACAGGCATCGCTTGAAAGCGAGTATACGGCAGGAAGTGGTTGGTTTGTAGTCCATAAACGGGGGTAAAGGAGAGAATAAAGTGGTGAAGACGTTGCGACTGGTTGTGGATTCCGAAAGGCTGGAAACGCCTGGCGCTCAGGAAGCGCTCGAGCGCGGCGCGGAGATTCTGCGTGGCGGCGGTCTGGTGGCGTTTCCGACCGAGACCGTATACGGGCTGGGGGCAAATGCGCTGGACGCGCAGGCGGTGGGGGGGATTTTCGCCGCGAAGCAGCGGCCGGCGTGGGATCCGGTGATTGTGCATGTTGCGGATATGAAGATGGTTGAGCAGCTGGTGATTGAGATTCCAGACGCGGCGCGGAGGCTGATGGAAGCTTTCTGGCCGGGGCCGCTGACGCTGCTGCTGCCGCGGAGTCGGGCTGTGCCCGATGTGGTGACTGCCGGGCGTCCGCTGGTGGGGGTGCGCATGCCCGCGCATCCGGTGGCGCTCGAGCTGATTCGGCGAGCCGGCGTGCCGGTAGCTGCGCCGAGCGCCAACACGTTTGGCCATACCAGCCCTACCACGGCCGCGCATGTACTGGACGATTTGGATGGACGGATCGATGCGGTGCTGGACGGGGGGGCGACCTGGCACGGCGTTGAATCGACTGTGCTTGACCCGTGCCGGAGCCCGATGGTCGTCTATCGGCCCGGGGCAGTGACGGCGCAGCAGATTGAGAAGGTGGCTGGGGCAGTCGAGGTGTTTCGCAGCGCCGCGCCGTTGCTGGATGTGCCCCAGTCTGCGCTGCCTTCGCCCGGGGTGGGGCTTCGGCATTACGCGCCGCGGGCACGGCTGGTGCTGGTGGAGGCTGGTTGGGAGGATCTTGGAGCCCGCATGGCGGAGGCGGCCGAAGGGGCTTCTGGACAGCGCGTTGGGGTGATGCTGCCCGCGGAGATGACGCTGGAAAGAGCCGGGCTGGTCGTCTTCCCGTGGGGCGGCTGGAGTGATTCGGAGATGCTGGCGCGGAATCTTTATGCCGGGCTACGCGCGCTGGATGCGGAGGGTTGTGACGTGATTCTTTGCCCTTTTCCGCCGAAGGAGGGCGTTGGCGCGGCGATCCGGGACAGGCTGAGGAAAGCAGGGAACAAAGAGCAGGGGATAGGGAATAGGGAATAGGGAATAGGGATGACGATTGTTGGGTCGAAGACCCATGGATCGACATCCATAGGTACCTACGAGGTTACTTGTTGATTTCGAACGCGGTGAAGCTGAACGGAAAGTTCCAGAACCCTGTGCCCACCTCAGTGGGCGATGCTTCGATGATCTTCAAGCTGCTGCCGCTGTATCTGCGCAACCGGGAGGAGACGGTGCCTCGGCAGCCGGTCGGCCCGTTCCATACCGATGCGCGCGTCTACCAGTCGCCGCCTGCGGGAGGCTTGCGCGTGACATGGTTTGGCCATTCCTCGTCGTTGCTCGAAATCGACGGTGCGCGTATTCTGATCGATCCGGTGTGGGACAAGCGCGCTGGGCCGGTGGAATGGGCTGGCCCTCGGCGGTTTTTTGCCCCTACGATGGCGCTCGAGGAGCTTCCCTCGCTTGACGCTGTGATCCTTTCGCATGACCACTACGACCATTTCGGGAAACGCACCGTTCGGGAGTTGGCAAAGCTGACTGCGGCCGGGCAAACGAAGTGGATTGTGCCGCTTGGGCTGGGGGCCATGGTGCAAGGGCTTGGCGTCCTGGCTGGGCAGATTGTGGAGCTTGACTGGACGCAGTCGACCGAGATTGCCGGGGGGACGTTTGGGATCACGGCTCTGCCCGCGCGGCATTTTTCGGGTCGGAGCCTGACCAATCGCTTTGAGACATTGTGGGCTTCGTATGTGATTACGGGGAAAGAGCATCGGGTGTATTACGGGGCAGATTCGGGGCTTTGGCCGGGATTCGCGGAGATTGGGGCGGCTTACGGCCCGTTTGATCTGACCATGCTGGAGGTAGGCGCCTTTCACGAGCTATGGAAGAGCATTCACATGGGCCCCGACGGGGCGGCGGAAGCATATGAAGCGCTCGGCGGACCCAGCCGCGCCGGACTGCTGATGCCGATTCACTGGGGGCTGTTCAACCTGGCGCTGCATGCATGGCGTCAGCCGATTGAACGCATCACGCAGATTGCGGCGGAGCGGGGATGGAGGCTGTTTTCGCCCGAACCCGGACTGCCGACCGAGGTTGCAACAGTGCGGTCGGAGTGGTGGAAGGGGTAGACATCCAATCCTTCACGTTCCACCTTTTCAGGCAGCCAGGCTTGGCAGATACTTGTGTATATGCCAGCTAAGGAGGGCCGAATGCAGCGTACCGCAAAGATTTTCATGAATAATTGCAGCCAGGCCGTACGGCTGCCCAAGGAATTCCAGTTCTCCACCTCGGAGGTTTTCATTCGCAAGCAGGGAGATGAGGTGATCCTCTCAGCGCGGCCAAAGGACTGGTCGGCCTATCTGGCCTCAGCCCCTATCGCCTCCGAGGAATTCATGGAGGGGGTCGAAGATCTGCCAGTGCAGGAGCGGGAGGAGCGAGACTCCTGATGCTCCAATACATGTTCGACACCGACATATCTTCCTGCATCATGAAGCGCAGAAGCACGAATGTCCTCGCGAGGCTCCAGCAAACGCCTATCGCGGATGCCTGCATCTCCGCAATCGTCCGTTCCGAGCTGGTTTATGGGTTGGCGGTCTCCCCGCATCCCAGCCGGGATCAGGCTGCACTGGACGAGTATTTGCGGCAGATTCTCGTTCTGGATTTTCCTTCGGACGCGGCGGTTGAATACGGCGCGATTCGAGCCGATCTAAAGCGGAGCGGCACGATGATTGGCGCCAACGACCTGTTCATCGCAGCCCATGCCCGATTTCTCGGCCTGACGCTGGTCACGAACAATACGCGAGGGTTCAGCCGAGTGCAAGGCCTGAAGTTGGAAAACTGGGTGTAAGAGCTGAACGGAGGCTGTGGACGCTCTGTTCGCTTACGACGCCAGCGCCCGCACCGCCGATACGCCGGCGCCGAGGAGAGCAGTGGCGTCGTCTGGGGGAAGGACTTCGAGCGAAAAGCTCTGGAGCGTGCTCATCTTCACCATGGACTCGATGATTGGGCGCAGGGCGGTTAGCTCCAGGAAGCCTACGTTGTGGCCGGTGAAGTAGAAGCGGCCCGGGCCGGCGAGGTGGATGAAGGAGGCGGTCGCGGCAGCCAGGGCGCGATGCCAGAGTTCGACAAACTCGCGGCAGCGCTGGTCGCCCTCTTTGGCGTGAGCAAAAACCTCTTCAGGCTCAAGATCGAGGAAGCGCATGCGCATGGCGCGGTAGCCCATGATGCCTTCCAGGTGGCCGACTCCGCCACATCCGCAGAACCTTTCCTTGGGATCGAGCGAGACGACGGTATGGCCGCCTTCCCAAACACCTTCGACATAGGGCCAGCGGCCGTAGCCGATACCGTTGCCGATGGTCCAGACACGGGTGAGCTTGTTGAGCTGCCCACGGGTCGCGGCTACTCCGGCGGCGATCGCGTCCGCATCGTTGGCAATGTGCACCGGGGCGGTAATGCCGCGCGCTGCCAGCGCCTTGGTCAGGTCCTCGCCAAGGTGCATGCCTTTCATCTGGGTTAGGTTGGGCGAGTCCTCGACGACGCCGCGGCGGATGATGCCGGGAACGGCGACGCCGATCGCGTCTACGGGTTCGGGCTCGGTCTTCGTCAGCGTTTCGATTTGCGTGGCGAGGAGCTCGACCAGTTCGCTGGCGGGCATGGCGCTGAGGGCGTCCAGTTCGTTCAGGTCATCGGGATAGCGGATGGTGCTGCCGGTGAGGCGTGAGTCCTGCAACCTGCCGGAAACAATGTGTTCGGTAATTACTACGCCGATGGCGGTGGTCATGTGGGATTCCTTAAGGCGGGAACGTGAGTTCGTGTGCGGGCTGCAAACCGAATCCGACCCAAGAATAGCGCAGGAGAGCAATTGGCGTCGAATGAAGGCATCCTTGCCAGAACAACTCTGAGTGAGATTGATGCATATCGGCGGTCAGCGTCCAATTGGCGGGAATCCAATTCGAGGAGCACAAGGCCACTTAAGAGATGATTCGAATGCTACATTCGTAAATATTCGGGCCAGTTGGGGGTTGGTTGAGCGGTGACCTTGTCCAACTCCAAATTAGCCAAGTTAATGCGATTACCCCGAGGCAGATCGGTCCCCAAGCTTCGATCCAAAGGCGCATTGTAAGGTATCGCTTTATTGACCGTACAGTAGTTCCTATTTCCAACGCGAGAACACCGATTCCATGAATCAAATACATTTCCAAAAACGAGTCGTCGAAATACTTGAGGGATTCGTCCGGACTGGGCACGGGGCCGAGTTTGTCTATCTCGTTCATCTCGTTCCTTTGCAGGGTAGTGAGCCGATCCAAGAGAGCGGCCTGCTTGGATGCTATTTGCGCCTTCTTCTCCTGCCATTTCGCGTATTCCTTGCCGGATTTGGTTTCAGGTCCCCGCCTTTGATGATCATCGAATTCATCTCGCAGCCCAACCAATTTCGCGACAATGCTTTTCTGCTGACTCCGATTTTCATCCTCCACTTTCTCCAACGTCCTTAATTTCTCGAGTTCCCTCGCCGCCTCTGCCGTTTCGCGTTGTTGACGAGAAAGCACGTCTTTCGTGATCTGTTCAATTTCGGTCACGAGGATACGTTGTTTCTTGTGAGCTTCACCAATAACCAATCGGAGTCGGTCACTTGCAATCCTTACTTCCGGCCATACGCCCGTCCAAAAGGTGGAAAGTAGAAACACCATCAGCAATACGAGACCCCACTTGATCTCGGGATGAGTAAGTCGTCCATCGAATTTGAAGGCGAATGTGTGGCTTTCTGTGTTCAACGTAATCTGGACGAGAGTATCGAGTACGCAGAGGGCCGACGAAATCAGGAGTTGCTTTTGCCGCTCCCTGGTAGTTTTGCTGAAAGGATCTCGTAGTGCCTGAGTGGCCCTTCGGACCCAGTCCATTTGGAGTTCGAGGAGTTCCTTGGAAGAAATCACGATTAACAGACCTCCACGTCAAGCTCGGGTTTCGTTGACCACCGACCCGGCCAAGAAGTCAAATGATCCAACGACCTCGCAAGAGGACCTTCACAGAATTGCTTTCCTAGTTATCCGGACTGGTACCGGTTCAGCCTTCCCAGCCCGTTGAACGCGGCTGCCTTGTAGCACTCGGCAAGCGTGGGATAGTTGAACACGGTATCGATGAAGTAGTCCACTGTGCCGCCGAGGGTCATGACGGCCTGGCCAATGTGGACGAGTTCGGCTGCGCCCTCGCCGATGATGTGTACGCCGAGCACAGCGCGCGTGTCGCGATGGAAGACCAGCTTGAGGCGGCCGGTCGTATCGCCGCGAATCTGGCCTCGCGCCGTCTCGCGATAGTAGGCCATGCCTACTTCGTAAGGCACGTCCTCATCGGTTAGCTGTTCTTCTGTTTTGCCGATGAAGCTGATCTCGGGGATGGTGTAGATGCCGTAGGGATAAAAACTGGGGTTGGAGTGCGCCGACTGGTCGTTGAAGGCCCGCGCCGCGGCGATGCGTCCCTGCTCCATGGAGACGGAAGCGAGGGAAGGGAAGCCGACCACGTCGCCCACCGCAAAGATGTGCGGAACGGATGTCTGGAAGTGCTCGTCCACCGGAATGCGGCCGCGGTTGTCGGCCTCCAGACCGGCAGCGGCCAGATTCAGGTCATCCACATTACCCTGCCGGCCCACCGCGTAGAGCAGCGCGTCGCCGGAGACTTTTTTCTTGCTTTCGAGATTTGCAACGACGGTGCCGTCGGCCAGCTCTTCCACGCTGGCTACGCCCTCGCCCAGGCGCATCGTCACGCGGCTGTCGCGGAGGTGGTAGCTGAGGGCTTCGATGATTTCGCGGTCGGCGAACTCCAGCAGGCGGTCGCGCTTTTCAATCAGCGTTACGCGCACGCCGAGCACCGCGAACATGCATGTGTATTCCACTCCGATCACGCCGCCACCCACTACCAGCAGCGACTTTGGCAGTTCAGGCAGGGCAAGAATCTGATCGCTGTTCACGATGGTCCGGCCGTTGATTGGCACCTTGGGCGAGTCGGCCGGCTTGGTTCCAACCGCCAGAATGATCCGGTCCGCCTCGAGAACCGCATCGCTCCCCGGGCCTTCCACGCGAACCTGGTTGGGG
>Ga0302319_10009471_pt1 | contig 18720 bp, 18 predicted proteins | sample Bog_T0_2_FD_203319 | JGI IMG/M metagenome (GOLD analysis project Ga0302319, IMG submission 203319) | Peat permafrost microbial communities from Stordalen Mire near Abisko, Sweden - Bog_T0_2 | ecosystem: Environmental > Terrestrial > Soil > Wetlands > Peat | place: Sweden: Abisko, Stordalen Mire... | reverse complement strand
CACCCACCCCCACACGGTGACATGCCGAGGCCATGCAAGTCTGTCCCATGGCGAACGGCGGCGTGGCGGGCGGCGGCACCGAATCGCCCCGCCCGCTCGCCACGGTTCCCTCGGGCTGGTCGCATGCCTCCGGGGTTAGGACTGAGCCTTGCCCCGCGAGACGAACCAGAAGATCGCCGCGATGATGACGATCAGGATGACGATGTAGAGGATGATTTCCTTTGTTCCGAATGCCGTGAATGCGAGCATTGAGGGTCTCCCCCGGTGTGTGGATGCGCGCTCCGGCGGTGCCGGGCGACGACGAGCCGCCAGCCTACCGTAGCCAGGCGCGCGGCTGCAGGGAGCACGCGACGTCCCTGACGCAAGCTCGGCGTTCGGCACTAGGATGCGGATCAACGTGACGGTCGTCGACCTCCCTCCGCGTCGAGCCCCCCGTTGACCGCACGGGTCCGGATCGTCGTCTACGCCGCGCTGCTCGTCCTCGTGGCCGAGGAATCGTGGTCGGCGATCGTGCACCTCAGCCACTCCGATTTCATCGTCTTCTGGGAGGCAGCCCGCCGCCTCTCGGCGCACGTCGATCCCTACAACGCCGTGGCGGCGTCAGCAGCGGCATGGCACCAGCTCGGCGTCGCCCACCCGCCCTACCCGCTCCCGTACGCCTACCTTCCGGAGCTCGCCTGGCTGCTCGCGCCCTTGGGCCGGCTCCCCTTCGCAACCGCCGATGCGATCTGGCTCGGGGTCTCTCTTGCCGGACTCACAGCCGCCTTGGGTGTGCTCGTCACGGTGGTGCGCCGTCAGCCGTCGCGTCCTCGCGAGTCCACCCTGCTCATCTGCGCCGCCACCATCACACTGGCATCCGCCAGCGGGATCGCCGAAGGGCAGGCGGATGTCATCGTGCTGCTCCTGACCGCGCTCGGCCTGGCCCTCCTGCCGGCGCACCGGTTCAGTGCGGGAGTGCTGCTCGGCGTGGCCGCCGCCAACAAGCCGCAGGTCTTTTGGCTGGTCCCCGCGGCTCTGCTGATGGTGCGAGAGTGGCGCACCTTCCTCGGCATGGTGGCCGGCGCTCTGGGGGCCTGCGCACTCGGCTTTCTGCTCGTCCCCCCCTCGCAGATGGCGGAGTGGTTGCGTCAGCTCTTCCAGGGCTTACCGGCGCCATCCTCGACAGTGGCGTTCCCGGGCATCGCCACGGACTTGGGCGGCCCCACGGCCGCATTGCTGACCGCCATCCCGCTGGCGGTGGTTGCCCTGGCCGGCGTCTGGTGGGTGCGCGCCCGGCTCGACGCGTGCACCGCTCTCGGGCTCGGCATCGTGTTCTCGCTGGTGGTGGCGCCCCACGACTACTCCCATGACCTGCTCCTCATAGGAGCGGTCGCGGCCGTGGCAGGACTCATCGCCGGCTGGCCGAGAATTCTGGCTCTGGCGATCATCGCCATCGACGTGACCGCCTTCGGGGACATGTGGCTCCAACCTCCGTGGGACCACCTGGAGGCGCTCGCCGTGGCGGCCCTCGGCATCGGGCTCGTCTGGCAGGCTCGGCCCACCCTGGAACCAGCGCCCGTATCGACCCTCGATGGCGCCGGCGCTCCCTGAGATCGGTGGCGCCAGCGTGCGTCCGGTGTCAGACCAGGGCGCCTCTCGTCCCCGGCATGGGTCCGTCCGGCATGACGCTCGTCGCCGATAGCACCTGCCCTCCAACGGCGTCGACCTGTCGAGACCCGGCCACCGTTGCCACCGCGACCACACCCAGCAGAGCGATGTAATACCCGAGGCTGCGCATCCCGATCCAGAGGCCGAGGCTGGCGACGACCACTCCCGCAGCCGCCCAGGATCGCGGTGCACGTGCACACCAGAGGATGCCGGAGCCCACGGCCACCACCATCAGCGTCGAGAATACCGCCATCGCGACGACGCTGTAGGCACCGCCGGTGAGCACGGCGGCGGGTCCGAGCCCGAGCGGAAACCCCGGCTGGGTCAGCGGGGTGAGGACCGCCTTGATCCAAATCGGCACGCTGGCGATGGCGAAGGGAGCGTTGACGGCCGCGAACGAGATGGCGGTCGCGAATGCGTATCGTCCCCGCGCCCGATGGGTCTCACGCCAGGACAGCAGGAGAAGGGGCACCGCGACGAACCAGGCCGTCTGCTTGATCGCACAGGCGAGACCGAGGGAGACTCCCCCTGCGATGCCCCTGCGGCGTGCGCACGCGATCACGAGCAGCGCGGCCACGGTGGCGTCGGGATGGGAGACCCCGACCACCGCCAGCACGCCGGTCTGGGCCCCGAGCGCGAGGGCGAGGGCACGGCGTGCCGGCGGCTGGGCGCCGCCAACCGCCACTCCGCCGGCCAGCAGAAGTGCGAGCACCGATAGGAGGACAAGTCCGCGGGCGCCGGCGATACCCAGCAGGGCAGTCCCGACGGGGTAGTCGAAAATCGTGACCAGGCCACCGGTGGGGTGACCGGCCAGCGTCTCCGCTGCCGCGGCCGCCGTCGCGCGCTGCCCGGGTTCACGAGAGGCGGAGGCGAACACACCGGTTCGCACGGGCGTCACCGTGAGCGGCGCGCAACCCACCGCCCTCTCGAAAGTGAGCAGGTCAAAGGACGAATACGGGTTGACCGCAGCGACGATCTCACGCCCGCCGCCCACCGTTTCGGAGGCGATGTCGTCGGCGCAGATCAGCTGTCGGCCCGTGAGTCCGATCGCAGCGGCAGTCTGATGGATCCCCAGCACCAGGGTGATCGCGCAGAAGATCAGGCACACCGCAGCAGCCGCGCGCGCGAAGAGCCCGGGAGGACACCAGGATTGTCGCGCGCACCCCACCGCAAGCGCCGCGCCCGCGAGGGTGAGCATCCATCCCACCACCGGGCGCGCGGCGAGCGCTTGCTGGAAGGAGAGGGGAGCGGTGATCAACAGCCCGGCGACGCCGGCCAGCACCAGGCGTCGAGCGTGAGCATCATCGACCGGCGCGAGCAGCGCGCTCACGCGTCGCCGCCCCTGCGCCATGCGCCCGTTGTACAGGAAACGGTGGGGCTTCCGCCGCTCGCGTGACCCGTCCGCGACAGCGGCGTCGGGAAGGGGAGATTCGAACTCCCGACCTCACGGTCCCGAACCGTGCACTCTAACCTGGCTGAGCTACTTCCCGATCGTCGGCATGATAGCAGCGGGGCTCGGGCGACCCGGACGCCCCCCGTCCCGGACGGGGGCCGTTGCTTGACCGGCGGCCCGGGCCCCGGCTAGGGTGGACCAGCCGGGGGCCGAGCCCTGCCTCAAGGGCGGGTCGCCGCGCCGGGGAGATTGCGAGATGACCAAGGTGCTGATCCTGGCGGGGGACGCCGCCGAATCGCTCGAGGTCATGTACCCCTACCAGCGGCTGCTCGAGGAGGGCTACACCGTCCACATCGCCGGGCCCAGCCGCAAGAGGCTCCAGTTCGTGATCCACGAGTTCGTCGAGGGCTACGACACCTACACCGAGAAGGCGGGCTACAGCTGGCCGGCCGATCTCGCCTTCGCCGAGGTCGATCCCGCTGGATACGTCGCCCTGGTCATCGCCGGAGGTCGCGCCCCGGAGTACATCCGCAACGACCCCGACGTGCTGCGGATCATCCGGCACTTCTTCGCCGAGGAGAAGCCGGTGGCACAGACCTGCCACGCGCCGCTCGCCCTGGCCGCCGCCGGAGTGCTGGGCGGGCGGCGCACCGCCGCCTTCCCCGCGCTGGCGCCGGATGTCCGGGCTGCCGGAGCCGAGTTCGTAGACGCCGCCGCCGTGGTCGACGGGATGCTGGTCTCGGCGCGCGCCTGGCCGGACAACCCGTCCTGGATGCGTGCCTTTCTGGAACTGCTGCGCCGGCACCACCCGCCCGAGTAGAGGCTCCGCCCGGAAGGGGTCTGGCGGACGCCCGCCTCAGGACCCCTCCCCGAGCTTGCCCAGCTCGGCGACCTGGTCGTCGGTGAGCCCGACCAGGGCCGCCTCGACGTTCTCCTCGAGGTGGGCGACCGAGGCCGTGCCCGGGATCGGCAGGATCACCTGCGAGCGACGCAGCAGCCAGGCCACGGCGATCTGCGAGGGGGTGGCGCCCAGCCTCTGGCTGAAGGCGGTGAGGAGACCGTCGGGCCGGCTCAGGTCGCCCGTCGCCAGGGGGAACCAGGGAATGAACCCGATGCGCTCGCGCTCGCAGTGCTCGACGACATCCTCCGATCCCCGGTCCACCAGGTTGTACCGGTTCTGCACGGTCGCGATCGCGACGACTGCTCGGGCCGCCCTGATCTGGTCGACGCTGACGTTGGAGAGCCCTATGAAGCGGATCTTGCCCTCGGTCTGGAGAGTGGCCAGCGCTCCGACCTGCTCCTCGAGCGGTACTTGGGGATCGATGCGGTGGAGCTGGAAGAGCGGGATCTGCTCCAGTCGCAGCCGCCGGAGGCTCATCTCGCACTCCTGCCGCAGGTACTCGGGCCGGCCGACCGGGAACCAGAGGTTGGGCCCGGTGCGCACCAGCCCGGCCTTGGTGGCGATGACGAGCTGGCTGGGATAGGGGTGGAGGGCGGTCCGGATCAGCTCCTCGCTGACGTAGGGGCCGTACGAGTCGGCGGTGTCGATCAGGTCGACGCCCAGCTCGACGGCCCGCCGCAGCACCGCGATGGCCTGGTCCCGGTCGGCGGGCTCTCCCCAGACCCCGGGCCCGGTGATCCGCATGGCGCCAAACCCGAGGCGATGCACCATCAACTGCCCACCGAGGGCAAACGTACCGCTGGAGCTTGCCAATCGTTCGATGGTCGCATTCACCGTCTCGATCTCCCCACTGTGCGCAGCAACTCACTCCCCCCGGCCGGCTCAATGCTGACACAGCCACCTTGGAGCCCTCCAGGCCACCGCGCGTGCGCCTTGGCCCGGGCTGCCGAAGAGCGCAGCCGCCTAGAATGGTGGGATTACTGACCACACGCACCAAGGCAGGCGACCAGATGAGCACTGACGGCACCCACGACCAGGCTCCCGACGGCGAGCACCGGGGAGGGTTGCGCGTCAAGCGCGGCCTTGCCGAGATGCTCAAGGGCGGGGTGATCATGGACGTGGTCACCCCCGAGCAGGCCAAGGTCGCCGAGGAGGCCGGGGCGGTGGCGGTCATGGCCCTGGAGCGGGTTCCCGCCGACATCCGCCGCGAGGGTGGCGTCGCCCGGATGAGCGACGTCTCGCTGATCAAGGGGATCATGGCCGCGGTCACCATCCCGGTCATGGCCAAGGCCCGGATCGGCCACCTCGTCGAGGCCCAGGTCCTGCAGTCGCTCGGCGTTGACTACGTCGATGAATCCGAGGTGCTGACGCCTGCGGACGAGGAGAACCACATCGACAAGTGGGCGTTCACCGTGCCCTTCGTGTGCGGCGCCCGCGACCTCGGTGAAGCGCTTCGCCGGATCGGCGAGGGGGCGGCCATGGTCCGGACCAAGGGCGAGGCCGGCACCGGCAACGTCGTCGAGGCGGTCCGCCACATGCGCGCGGTCCTCGGCGGGGTCCGGCGCCTCCAGGCGCTGCGCCACGACGAGCTGATGGCCGAGGCCAAGCGGCTCGGAGCCCCCTACGAGCTGGTCGTCGAGGTGGCCGAGACCGGCAAGCTCCCGGTGGTCAACTTCTCGGCCGGCGGGATCGCCACCCCGGCCGATGCCGCGCTGATGATGCAGCTCGGGGCGGACGGCAACTTCGTCGGGAGCGGCATCTTCAAGAGCGACGACCCGCTCGGCTACGCCAAGGCGATCGTGGCCGCCACCACCTACTTCGACAAGCCCGAGGTGATCGCCGAGGTGAGCGCCGGGCTTGGCAAGGCCATGCGCGGCATCGACGTCGCCACCCTGCCCAAGGAGGAGCTGCTCGCCACCCGTGGGTGGTGAGGCAGATCGCGGCTCTGGGCGCCGATGCCGGCGTCAGAGGCCCCGGCACTTCGTCGTCACGCACGTCAAGTGCGCTCCTCCTCGCGCCACCCCTTCCTTGGCCTCGGCGCCCAGATCGGCCCCTTTGGGGCCTGCCGCGATCTGATCGCCCGTGACCCCGAGGTGGCCGGGGCCTTTGCCTGACCCGAGCCGTGGGCAAGCCGGCATGTCTCGGGCGCCCGACCCTTGGGTAAACTGCTCGTAGTGACCGCGATGCCGCCGGTGCCGCCCCTCCGGGGTGGCTCGCGTGGCCGGGGGACCTGAAGCCATCGTTCGAGTAGGCGTGCTCGCACTGCAGGGGGATGTCCGCGAGCACCTCGCCGCCTTTGACCGGGCAGGAGCCGAGGCGCTCCCGGTGCGGACCGCCGACGAGATCCTGGGTGTCCACGCCCTGGCGCTTCCGGGCGGAGAGTCGAGCACGCTCAGCCGGCTGATCCGTGTCTTCGGGTTGGAGGCGCCACTCCGGCACCGCCTCTCCGGCGGTATGCCGACCTTCTCGACCTGCGCCGGCACCATCCTGCTCAGCCGGGCGATCCTCGACGGCACCGTCGACCAGCTCGCCCTCGGCGCACTCGATCTGCGCACCCGGCGCAACGGGTACGGCCGTCAGGTGGACTCCTTCGAGTGCGATCTCGACATCCCGTTGCTCGGCTCCGGCAGCTTCCGCGCGGTCTTCATCCGGGCTCCGGTCATCGAGGGATGCGGCCCGGGGGTTGAGGTGCTCGCCGCCCACGAGGGGCGGCCGGTGGCGGTCCGCCAGGGCCGGCACCTGAGCTTCACCTTCCACCCGGAGATGACCGGCGATCTCCGCTTCCACCGCCTCTTCCTCGACGGGGTCGGCGAGCTCCTGGAGAGCGACGCCCCGCTCCCCTCGGAGGGCAGTGCGGCGTGAACATCCGGGGTGCCTCCTTCCGGGACCTGGCCCGCATCGAGCAGCTCTACAGCGAGGCCGGCAGCGGCGACGAGCAGGCCCTCCAGCTCTCGCCCGACCACCCCTTGCCCCAGGCCACGCTGCTCCGCCTCTGGTATGCGCTCAGCAAGACGGTCTCCTCGCTGGTCCCCTTCAACGTCGGAGCCGCCGGCGACATCCTCTTCGTCGCCGAGACGCGTGAGGGGATCGTCGGATTCATCCAGGCACAGGCCTCCGGGGATCGCGCCGGCACTCTCCAGATTCTCAACCTCTGCGTCGCCGCCACGGCGAGCGGCCATTTCGCCCGGGCGCAGCTGCTCACCCACCTCACCAATCACGCGCTGGAGCACGGTATCCAGCGCTTCGTGGTCCGGCTGCCCCTGGATCATCCGCTGGTCGGCACGTTCCTGGAGCAGGGCTTCGTCCAGCTCGCGACCGAGCAGATCCTCTACAGCGACGACGCACCGGTGACGCCGCAGACGGCCCGCAGCGTCAGCCTCCGCCAGGCCCGGCCCGAGGACGTGGGGGCCATATATCTCCTCTACCTGCGCACCACGCCCTCCCAGGTCGCGAGCCTGGAGGGGTCGTCCCTCAAGGTCTGGCAGGCCGCCTTCGCGGAGGGGGACCTGACCCGTGTCAACCGCGACGAAGTCCGCCACTTCGTGGTCGAGGAGCCGGGGGTGGTGGCCTGGGCGGCCATCCGGCCCGCCTCCGCGACCCGCCCAACCCTGCTCTCCCTGATGTGCGACGGTCATTCTCCGCGGCTCCGCGAGGCGGTGATCGACGCCGCGCTCCGAGAGCTGCCGGCCGGCCCGGTCTCCTCGGTGCTCCGCCACTACGATTCCGAGCTGATCCGCGGCCTCCAGCACCGGGGGTTCGCGATCTACGGCACCCAGGTCCTCCTTGTCCGCGACCTCGCCAGCAAGGTCAGATACCGCGCCGCGCCGGTGCCCAAGAAGCCGGTGTTGGTCCGCGCGCACCTGGCCCAGACCGTGCCCGCCGGGGAGATCTCTCCCTCGCTCCGGGTCCTCAGCCGGAGGAGCGAGCGATCGCCGCTCCCCTAGTCCCCCGGGGAACCACGAAAGCTGGTTCCGGGGCACCCGCCCCGTATGGGCCCGCCTGGAAGGAGGAGCTGGCCCTCCTCTTCGAGGCCCTCCCGCCCCGTGTGGCCCTGGCCGCCCAGGCGGCCGCGGCCGACCGGGGAGATTTGCTTGAGGTGGTGCTCGATCTCGGCCGCGAGCCAGAGGCGCGCTTCGTTGACGGCGAGGTCATCCTCGACCGGGTGCCGGTCGCCAATGCCGACATCGAGTACGTGGTCCAGCGCGTCGGAGAATTCGGCGATGACAATCGTGCCGGGATCGAGCGCACCCTGCATCGCATCAGCGCGATCCGCAACCGTGCCGGCGCCATCGTGGGCCTCACCTGCCGTGTCGGCCGGGCGGTGACCGGGACCATCGACATCATCAAGGACATCGTGATCCAGGGCCGCAGCATCCTCCTGCTGGGAGCCCCCGGTATCGGCAAGACCACCATGCTCCGCGAGTGCGCCCGGGTGCTGAGCGACGACGAGGGCAAGAGGGTGGTGATCGTCGACACCTCCAACGAGATCGGTGGTGACGGCGACATCCCTCATCCCGGGATCGGGCGCTCCCGGAGGATGCAGGTCCAGACCCCCACAAAGCAGCACGCCGTGATGATCGAGGCGGTCGAGAACCACATGCCCCAGGTCATCGTCATCGACGAGATCGGCACCGAGCTGGAGGCGGCCGCGGCCCGGACCATCGCCGAGCGCGGAGTGCAGCTGGTGGGCACCGCCCACGGCATGACCCTCGACAACCTGCTGGTCAACCCCACCCTCAACGACCTGTTGGGCGGCATCCAGACCGTCACCCTCTCCGACGAGGAGGCGCGCCGCCGCGGCACCCAGAAGTCCGTGCTCGAGCGCAAGGCGCCGCCCACCTTCGACGTCCTTGTCGAGATCCAGCAGCGCGATCGGGTGGCGGTCCACATGCCCGTCGACGAGACCGTCGACGAGGCGCTTCGCGGCAAGTACAAGCCACCTCAGATCCGGATGCGCGGCGACGCGGGGCAGATCATCAGCCGGATCGAGACCGGGGGACCACCCAGCCAGTTCGAGCCCCCGCCCTTCGGCGGTGGGGGACGCCGGCCTCGCGAGCGCGAGCACCGTCGCGGCGGCTTCGACGTCGAGCAGTACATCGCCAACCAGCAGCGCGGCCGCCGCGAGCCCGGGGATCGCAACGGCTCGGGCTCGCCCCGCCTCACCCCGCCGCTGTCGGTCTTTCCCTACGGCGTCTCGCGGAGCTACCTGGAGCAGTCGGTGCGCGAGCTCAAGCTGCCGGTGCGCATCCAGCACCACGTCGAGGACGCCGACATCGTCCTCACTCTCAAGAACTACTACCGGCGCAAGGATTCGCCGCTCCGGCTCGCCGAGTCGTCGGGCATCCCCATCGAGGTGCTGCGCAGCAACACCATCTCCCAGATCAAGAGTGCGCTATCCCGGGTCTATGGCGTCGCCTTGCCCGACCCCACCGAGACGGCGCTCCAGGAGGCGCAGGAGGGGATCGACCGGGCCCGGCAGCTCGGGGGTGAGGTGGACCTCTCACCTCAGAACGCCTACGTCCGCCGGCTCCAGCACGAGCTGGTCGAGCAGCACGAGATGACCGCCCGCAGTCAGGGCGAGGAGCCGAACCGGCACCTGGTCATCCTCGGCACGGTGGCCTCCTGACGACGGCGCTGCTTGGTGCGTGGGGCTCATACTCCGTGACCGTGTCGTCCTGGCCCGGTTTCTTCATCTCTCTGGAGGGGATCGACGGAGCGGGCAAGAGCACCCAGGGGGCTGCGCTTGCCGGCGAGTTGAGCCGCTCGGGCCGCGACGTCGTCACCCTGCGACCCAGCGACACCCAGCTCGGTGACCTGGTCCGCGGCTACCTGCTTCAGCATCACCAGGTCGCGATCGACCCCTGGACCGAGGCACTGCTCTTCATCGCGGGGCGGGTCCAACTCCTCCGCGAGCGCATCCTCCCGGCGCTCCAGGCCGGGGCCGTGGTCATCGCCGACCGCTACGCCGACTCAACGCTCGCCTACCAGGGCGCCGGGCGCGGCCTGCCCGTCTCCGCGCTCCAGTGGCTGCACACCCAGACCTGCATGGACGTCTGGCCGGACCTCACCTTCCTGCTCGAGCTTCCCCGCCCGACGGCCGAGGACCGTCAGCGCTCCCAGCAGCTCCCCCTCGACCGTTTCGAGATCGCTGCCGACGGCTTCCACAATGCCGTCCAGCAGGGCTTCGTCCAGATGGCCGCCGCCGATCCCGGACGGATTGTCAGGATCGATGCGAGCCGGCCCCCCGCGGTCGTCCTCGCCGAGATCCGCTCCGTGGCCCTGCGGCGACTCTCCGAGCGTCACGCGACGGCGCCGAACTCCGGTGGGGAACCCCGGTGAGGCTGGTCCTCGCCATCGTCCACAGCAAGGACGCGGAGAGCTGCGTCACCACCCTGAACGACGCCGGCTTCGCCTGCACCCGGCTCGGCAGCTCCGGCGGCTTCCTGGACCGCGAGAACGTCACCCTCCTGATCGGTGTCGATGCGGCCCAGGTCGACAGGGTCATCGACCTGATCCGGGGCCGTGCCAAGCGTCGCAACGAACGGTTCCAGGCCGCCACCGCTGCGGGGCAGGCGGCGGGGGCGGCCGCGCCGCATCCGGTTGACGTGGAGGTCGGCGGCGCCACCATCTTCGTGCTTGCGATCGACCGTTTCGAGCGCCTATAGCGCCCCGACAGCACGGGCGGGGAGCCCGGCGCTCCTCCTGGTGGTGGCCGGGCATCCTGATCGCGACCTCACGGCGGTTCCGCCGGACGCGCTGACCCGGCTATTGCCGCGCGACGCTCCTCAGGAGGGCTGGCCGGTGGGGCCGGTCTCGCTGCCGGCCAGCTCCAGCACCACCTCGGACGGCTTCACCACCCGCTCCACCCGGGTGCCGCTCAGGTGGACGCGGACCCCGCGCACCCCGGCACCTCCGGGGGCGCCGGGCTCCCAGCCGTCGGCATAGAGGGCTCGGGCCTCCCCCCAGGTCGCGGCGTTGTGGAGATGGCGGCCGTCCGTGAAGCCGAGGACCCCGGGCCGGGTGGGGTACCCGAGGCCGACCTGGCCACCGCTCGAGAGGAATGCCCGCACCTCGGAGAGCGGTCTCCCCTCCGGAAGCGGTGACGGCTCCGCCAGCAGGGCGTCGGCCAGGGACGGCATCTCGCCGCTCCCCGCCATCTCCCGCACGGCAATCCGCGCGGCATGGCGCCCAGCCCGCTCGCGGCGGCGCCGCTCGGTGGCGATCTCCTCCTGGCGGGCATGGATCTCGCGAAGCTGCCGGTCGTACGGGGACATCGCCGTCCGCGTCGCGCGCTCCGCCTGGGCGAGCTGGACCGCCTCGGCATCCAGGGCGGTCGCATCCAGGTCGCGGAGCCACTCCGGGTCGACCCGCGGCGGGAGCGCGGGAGGAGGGATCGGCTCGGGCGTCTCGGTCATCGCACCTCGATCATGGCCCCACGGCGCCCCCGCTGCGAGTCCGGGATGACCACGCGCCTGACCTGTGGGGTAGCGTGCCCCTGCATGGCCGAGACCTCCGAGCCGATCCGCGTCGAGCGCGAGGGGGCTGCAGCCCTCGTGACCATCGCCCACCCGCCCGTCAACGCCATCAGCGGCGCCGTCGCGGCAGCGCTGCTGGAGGCGCTCACCGCCGCCGAGGCGGACTCCGCCTGCCGTGCACTGGTGCTCATCGGCGACGGCGATCGGTACTTCTCTGCCGGCGCCGACCTGAACGAGCTCCGCCGCAATGCCGGCGGCGCCCCAGGCACCGTCGAGCTGACCCGGGTGCTGGAGGCGTCGCGCCTGCCGGTGGTCGCCGCAGTCAACGGCTACGCCCTGGGCGGCGGTTGCGAGATCGCTCTGGCCTGTGACCTGCGCATCTGCAGCGAGAACGCCCGCTTCGGTCAGCCGGAGGTCACGCTCGGCATCATGCCCGGCTGGGGCGGCACCCAGCGGCTGCCCCGCCTGGTGGGCCGGGGGCGCGCGCTGGAGATGCTCCTCACCGGGGATCAGATCGACTCCGCGCGGGCACTCGAATGGGGGCTGGTCACCCGGGTGGTCCCCCCGGCCGATCTCCGCCGGGAGGCGCTGGCCCTGGCCGCCCTGCTCGCCGAGCGCCCGCCGCTCGCTGTCGCCGCCATCAAGCGCGCGGTCGGCGGCAGCCTGGACGGACCCCTGGAGAACGGGCTGCGCCGCGAGCGCGAGGAGCTTGACCGGGTGCTCGGCAGCCAGGACGCCCGCGAGGGTCTGTCGGCGTTCCTGGAGAAGCGCCCGCCCGCGTGGCGCGGCCGGTGAGGCCCGTCGCGACGGAGGTGGGGCGCAGCGCCGCGCACCCGTCGCATCGGCGCGGCAGCCAATGATCGTCGCCATCATCAGCCCCGGCACGGCGTCTTCGTCTGGGCGCACCTCGTCCTGGTCTTCGGTTTCCTCGTCTACCTCGGCTACAGCAAACACCTTCACATCGTCGCCGCCGCCGTCAACGTCGTGCTCCGCGAGGAGAAACCGAAGAAGCGTTTGCATTCCATCGACATCGACGCCGTGATGTCGGCCCCCGTGGCCCGTTCGATGCGACGTTCCGCCAGCGGCGATGCGTCTGCGCCGCCCCCCCGGACCTCGGGTTGACACGGGACTCGCCGTTACCGTAGTGTGCGGGCTGTGCCGCCCCGGTGCGGCGTCTTTCAACGTCCTGTTTCGCGCGCACTCACGAGGTTCGGTGGCCGGTCACGTGACGTCGCAGCAGCTCCGGTGATGCGGGTACTCGCGGTCACCGCCAACAAGGGTGGGGTGGGAAAGTCCACCCTGGCCTTTCAGGTTGCCGCCGAGTTGGCGTGCCGGGGCCTGCGGGTGCTGGCCGTCGACGCGGATCAGCAGGCCGACCTCACCCGCTACGCCCGCGGCCCGCGGCTCGCCGGCATGGGCCTCGACGCCGTCCTGGCGGACCCGCTGGCGTCGCTCGACCCCCGCCCCTACATCGGGCCGGTCTCCGACAACCTGGACCTCCTGGGCAGCTCGCCCCGCCTCGCCGACGTGGACCCGGTGCTCCGCTCGGCTGAGGGCGGGCCCTTCTTGATCCAGCGCTGCCTGGCGGTGGTCGCCGGCGCTTACGACTGGGCGGTCATCGACACCGGCCACTCCGAGCCGATCATCACCGCGGTGCTGGTCGCCGCCGACCAGCTCCTGATGCCGACCACGGCCAGCGGGCCGGACGCCCGGCACGCCGGGGACATGCTCGAGACCGCCGTCCGGGTCCGTGAGCAGCTGGGCCTGGAGACCGGCGACCTGCTCCAGCGTTCCCTGATCGCGATCTGGCGGCGCCAGCACAACGGGGTCGCCGACGCCGAGGTCATCGAGAATCTCCAGGCCCGCTTTGGCGACCTGGTCTGCCCGGCCGTCATCCCAAACAGTTCGCGCATCCCCGAGGCCAACGACCAGCGGCTCACCGTCCGGGAGCACGCCGAGATGTTCGGGACCGGTCGCGATCGACCGCTGCGGGCCGCGGTGGATGCCTACGCGGCGATCACCGACCACCTCCTGGCGCGGGCCGGGGTGGTGGCCGGCGACCCGTCCGGGCTGCGTCTCCTCGAGGAGATCGACTTCGAGGAGCCGGACCTCGCCCGGGTGGCCTCGGCCATCCGCCGGGTCAAGTCGGGGCGCGGCCTCGACGACGAGGAGCTGGCCGAGGTGCTGGGGCGCTCGGTCGATTGGGTCCGGAACACCCTCGCCTTCGGCACCGAGCACCCCGAGGGGGAGGACCGTCTCACCATCCGGCCGAGGTCTCGCGTCGCGGTGCGAGAGCTCGCCGGCTCGCGGCCTCCGCGGTGGCGTCCCTGAACCGGGCCGAGGCCCCTCGCTTCCCTCGCGATCGGCTCACCTGGCTCGGCTACATCAGCATCTCGACCTATGGCTTCTACGTCTACGCCCTGGGTCCGGTGGTCGCCTTCCTCCGCCAGGAGCTGCACCTCACCTACACCCTGACCAGCCTCCACGCCACCCTCTGGTCGGTGGGTTCGGTGCTGGCCGGCCTGACCCTCCACCGCCTCGCCCGGCGTCTCGGCCGCCACCGCCTCTTCTGGCTGGCCGCGGGCACCACCGCCGTGGGGGCACTCCTCTTCATCGCCGGGCACGCCTTCGAGGTCACCCTGCCGGCGGCCTTCATCCTGGGCACCGGGGCCACGCTGGTGGGGGCGGTGAGCTCGGTCTTTCTCGCCGATCGGCACGGGCAGCAGCGCGACCGCGCCCTGGTCGAGGCCAACCTCGGGGCGAGCGGCGTCGGCGCCTTCGTCCCGGCACTGCTCGGCCTGCTGGCTCTGACCGTGGTTGGCTGGCGGTCCGCGCTGCTGCTGCCGCTCCTCGTGCTGGGCGCGCTCTTCCTGGTCCTGGGACGGGTTCCCATGCCCAGACCGCCGGTCGCGGTCTTGACGGTCGGGAGGATGCCCCGGGCTTTCTGGGCCCCCTGCCTGCTGGTGGCCCTGGCCGTGGGGATCGAGTTCTGCGTGCTCTTCTACTCCGTCCCGCTGCTCGGCATCGGTGCCAGGCTCTCCACCGCCGACGCCGCGGCCGCCCTCAGCCTCTTCGTGGCCGGCGAGTTCGCCGGGCGTCTGGCGGGAGCGTGGCTGACGCGGGCGCCGGGGCGCACGGCTCGCCTCGTCGGCATCGCCCTGGGGGTCGCCTTTGCCGGCTTCCTCGTGCTCTGGCTCGGCCGGGCCATCCCCCTCGAGGTGGTGGGCCTCTTCGTCACCGGCGTCGGAATTGGCAACCTCTACCCGCTGACGCTCGCTCTGGCGCTGGGAGCCGGCGCTGGCAGGACCGCCCAGGCGATGTCCCGGGTCCAGGTGGGGGTCGGGATCGCCATGGGCATCGCCCCCCTCCTCCTCGGCGTGCTCTCCGACCGCGTCGGGGTGGTTCGAGCGCTCGCTGTCGAGCCGGCCCTCACCGTGGTCGCGGTGCTCGTGCTACTGGTCATCGTCCGCGCAGGGCGCGGCGAGCCGGCCACCGCGTGAGCTGCGGGACCAGATGGGGAACCTCCAGGCCGTCAGACGGGATCGCTGATCCAGCCATCGCAGGGCGATGCGCGGCGATCAGTCCTGCTACTTCTGGGCCGTCCCCGCGGCGGGGACTCCCGGCCCCTCGGGGGTCGGCGTCCGGCCGAAGGCGGCGAGGTAGGCCGGGTCGGGACGCCCCTGGATGTGGTGGACGTAGGGCACCAGCACCCGCGAGACCTGCACCTGCAGGGCGGCGGCGATGGGCACGGCGAGAAGCGACCCGACCAGACCGGCGAGCACCCATCCCACCACCAGGGCCAGCACCACGGCCAGCGCGGGGAGGGCGAGCACCCGGTTCATCACCACCGGCACGACCGTGTTGGCGTCGATCATCTGGAACACCCCCAGCACCACCATCACCAGCACGGGGTACTCCGGCGACACCGTGAAGCCGAGCAGCGCCGCCGGGAGGACGCCGAGGATGGCGCCGATCATCGGGATGGCTGCGGCGATGCCGGCGAAGAGGCCGAGCAGGACGGGGCTGGGCAGCCGGAGCACGAAGCAGGCGACACCGGTCGCGACACCGACCACGACCATGTTGATGGCGACCGCTCGGAGGTAGCCGCCCATCCGGTAGCCGGTGTCCTGGATGACCTCCACGACCAGTGCCTGGGCGCGGGGCGGGAAGAGGTCGACCAGAAACGACTTGAGCCGGTCGCTGGTGGTGAGCCAGAGGAAGCTCATCACCAGCACCAGGACCAGATCCGCCACGGCCCCGGCGATGGTCCCGCCGATGGTGACCAGGTCCTGGCCGGCCTGTCCCAGCGCGCCCTCCACCTGGCCGGAGAGCTGAGCTTTGCTGATGCCGACGTGCCTCTCGACGATGGTGATGAAGTGGACCGCGGACTTCTGGTACGCGGGGAAGTGCCTGGCCAGGCTCTCCGCCTCGCTCACCACCGGCTGGACCAGGAGGGCGACGATGATCACCAGAACGGCGAGCACCATCAGGTAGACGACGGCGATGGCTGCGGCGCGCGGGAGGTGCAGCTCCTGGACCCGGGAGACGAGTGGCCGCACCCCCTCGGCGATCACCACAGCGATCAGGAAGAGCAGCACCAGGCTGGCGACCTGGACGATCACGAAGACGAGGGCGAGGACCAGCAGGACGGTGAGCGCCGCCCCGACCAGCGTGCGCATCTTCACGACCTGGCGCGCGTCACGCCTGCGCTCCTGAAGGTGCTGGGGGACGGGCACCGGCTCGGCGGGCGGCGCGCCCTCGCTCCGCCCTCCCCGCGGCGCCGGCTTGGTGGACTCGGACACGGCGCCAACCGTAGCAGGGATCGGCGGCCTTCACGGCGCCACCGCGCAGGTCAGAGGCCGGTCAGGTGGACTCCCACCGAACGACGGGACAGGCGATTGATGCTGAGCAGAAGGACGGTCAGTTGCTCGAGGTGGTGGGCGTTGCCGAGACGGCCCGCGTCCACCACGCGCACTCCGGGGATGACTCCGGCGATCCGGCGGGCGTCCGCCTTGGCGCCCTCGTCGTCGCCGCAGAGGAGGACGTCCTCGTCGAGGTCCCGGTCGAGGCGGCTCAGGTGCACGCTGCTCACGGTGTGGAAACCGGCCACGATCCGGCTGGAGGGGAGCAGCGCCGCGACCTGCTCTGCGGCAGAGCCCTCGGGGACCCTCACCGCCACCGGGCCGAGTGCCGGGTCGAAGCGGACCGGGACCGTGGTGCTGACCACCACCTTGCCGGCGAGCGCTCCGGCGAGCTCGGGGAGGAGGCCCGCCTGCGCCTCATAGGGCACGGTGAGGATGGCCAGGTCCGCGCCGGCCCCGGCGTCGGCGTTGGTGGCGCCTCTGATCGTCGCCACTCCGCCCAGAGCCGTCACCCGCTCGGCGATGTCGTGGGCGTGCTGCAGGTCGCGGGAGCCGATGATGACGGGCAGGCCTCCGCGGGACAGCCGGAGCGCAAGGCCCGGGCCGAGCCGGCCGGTACCACCGATCAGGGCGACCGTCTGAGGCATCTGCCAAGTCTATGGGCCGCAGCCTTCCGCGCCGGTGGTGACGCGCGCTCCGTCACCGGCCCGCGTCGCGTGCAACGCCCGCTCGGTCAGAATGGGTGATCCGAGCGGGCCGCTGGCCCAGGTCGAGGGAGTGGAGCAGATGGAGTTCCGTCGCGTCGGCGAGTCTGGGCTTGAGGTTTCGGTTGTCGGGGTGGGGTGCAACCAGTTTGGCCGCCGGGTGGATGCCCCCGGGGCGGCGCGCATCGTGCACGCGGCCCTCGACGCCGGGGTCACCTTGTTCGACACCGCCGACGTCTACGGAGGTGGGGAGTCCGAACGGCTACTGGGTGCGGCGCTCCGGGGCCGGCGCGATGCCGCCATCGTGGCGACCAAGGTGGGCAGCCAGATGGGGGAGGGGCCGTACAACTCCGGCGCTTCGCGCCGCCACATCCGGGACGGAGTCGAGGCCAGCCTGCGCCGGCTCGGGACCGACTGGATCGACCTGTACCAGATCCACGTCCCCGATGCCGACACGCCCATCGAAGAAACCCTCTCAGCGCTCGACGACCTGGTGCACGAGGGCAAGGTCCGGTACATCGGCTGCTCAAACTTCAGCAGCTGGCAGATCGCCGACGCCGATTGGACCTCCTACATCCACCATTTCAGCCGCTTCATCAGCGCCCAGAACGAGTACAGCCTGCTCAACCGCGGTGTCGAGGCCGAGGTGGCCCCGGCCTGTGAGCACTTCGGCCTCGGCCTGATCCCCTACTTCCCCCTGATGCGGGGCCTGCTCACCGGGCGGTACCGGCGCGGGGAGACTGCCCCCGAGGGGGGCCGCCTCTCCGGCGAGGCGGGCGACGAGTTCCTCACCGACGCCAACTTCGACATCGTCGAGGGCCTCTCCGCCTACGCGCGGCACAAGGGGACCGACCTCCTCGGCGTCGCCATCGGGGGCCTCTTGGCCCAGCCGGCGGTGGTCTCGGTCATCGCCGGGGCGAGCCAGCCGGAGCAGGTGCTGGCCAACGTCGAGGCCGCGGAGTGGGCGCCGAGCCCGGAGGACCTCGAGGAGCTGGACGCCATCGCTCCGTCGCGGCGACCGCCGGGCGAGTAGCTCCCGTGAAGCTTCTCGAGTACCAGGCCAAGCGGCAATTCGCTCGGGTCGGCATCGAGGTGCCCGCGGGCCGGCTGGCCCGCACTCCGGAGGAGGCCGCCGCTGCCGCCCGGGAGCTGGGCCGGGTGGCGGTCAAGGCCCAGGTGCCCATCGGCGGGCGGGGCAAGGCGGGAGGTATCGCCGTCGTCTCCTCGCCCGAGGAGGCGCACCGGGAGGCGGCTCGCATCCTGGCCATGGAGATCCGCGGCTACCCGGTGCGCTCGGTCTGGTGCGAGGCCGGCCTCGAGATCGCCCACGAGCTGTACCTCGGGATCACTCTCGACCGTGATCGCCGCCGTCTGGCGCTGATCCTCTCCGCCGCCGGTGGGATGGAGATCGAGGAGGTGGCGGCCACATCCCCGGAGAGGATCGCCAAGCTCTGGCCCGACCCCTTCGCCGGACCACACCCTTTCCAGGTTCGCGAGCTGGCCTTCTCGGCGCTCGCCCACGCCCCCGCGCTGACCGAGGCACGAGGCCGCCTCGCCTCCGCCCTGGTCCCCCTTGCCCAGACCCTCTACCGCCTCGCGGTGGATCTCGATGCGGTCACCTGCGAGATCAATCCCCTCGCCCTCACCGTCGGCGGGCGGCTGGTCGCCGCCGACGGCAAGCTGGAGGTCGACGAGAACGCCGAATACCGCCATCCGGAGCTGGCCGCCGAGCTGGCCC
>Ga0302319_10009470_pt1 | contig 18721 bp, 7 predicted proteins | sample Bog_T0_2_FD_203319 | JGI IMG/M metagenome (GOLD analysis project Ga0302319, IMG submission 203319) | Peat permafrost microbial communities from Stordalen Mire near Abisko, Sweden - Bog_T0_2 | ecosystem: Environmental > Terrestrial > Soil > Wetlands > Peat | place: Sweden: Abisko, Stordalen Mire... | reverse complement strand
TGACTGGAGCGGATTTGGCGTCACGCATCGCCAGGCACCGAACCATCCCTTCCCTGTAATCCCGAAACGCAGCCGCTATGTCGATTACGCGTGGGAGCGCATTGGCGACCCGTTCTTCTACGTTCTGGACACGGCATCTCTCCCCAAAGGCCAGTTGCCATTCAGTCTCGGCATCTATGGCACATGGACAGCTTTCCATAGCGATACGTCTGCCAATTTTTGGGATGAACACAACGGCGATGCTCTGGGTGTCTTCATCGACAAGCCCCAGCTATGGCAGGACCACGAGTATGCCAATCATGTTGAAGCGGAGACGACGCAGGTTCGGTACATCTATCGCAACGGAAAGTTTTCGTGGGAATGGCCTCTGTCCCGCGGGAGCCGTTCCATGTGTGTCGCCTTCTACGATCACGCAAAGGACATGAAGGCCATGCAGGACCTGGATGATGCTGGGGACGTTGTCCACAAGGACGGCCTCACCTACAAGGTGGTTCGCGCTTTCACTTCGCATACGATGTTTCTCCAGAACCGCCACAACACGATTGACCTGAACTGTGTGAAGGACTGGGCGCTGGAATATCCAGACGACAGTCGCCGTGCCCCTGGGATCTTCAACATGGGAAGCTACAAGGACCCTGGGCAGCTTGAACAGGACATCATGACCTCCCAATACATCGGTTGCCTTCCCATGCTGGGCACGCGGGAGAATGGCGGGCTGGGAAGCAGCGGCATTATCAACTTCAGTCCTGTACCCAGTCGCCGCATCCAGGGAAGCTGGATCGACGGATTCAATCGGCTCAGTTCCGCCATGACTCAGCGCCAACGCAAGCGGCTTACGGCGATGTACCTGTTTGTCGCGTATGTGCATGCCGGCGATGACTTTATGCCGCTGGTACCAATGCTGAGCGGGCATCCCAATTTTCTTGCTGACGTGAAGGCCACACCCGGAGCGATGGCGTTTCTCTTCCCGGATCATCCTATGGCTACAACCTGGGCCGATCTTTGGGAGAAGAATGTGGAGATCAACACACGCTACAACACACGTCCTGCTGTAGAGGCATGGGATGCCAGGGGTGGCCGATGGACTGAAAATCTTGGGACGTATGTATGGGCATTTCTCCGAGCATCGTTACGCACCGAATTCCTTCTACGGAGATACGACGGAGGCGAACGCTTTGTGAGCCCTCAACTGGCAGAGATGACGGACTGGCTGGTCGGGTCGCTCACAGCCCCCTTCAACGGCGAGTCGCCGGAGGCCTACAAGAATGCGGCAAACCTGGACGGCGGACATGACTGGGGAGTTCTTGCGCCCGGAAAAAGTCCTCTGCGCGAACATCCGCCCCAAGGTGCTCACAGTGAGCGCCGCGTGCCGCCGCGGTCCTTGTGGTATCTCGGCACCTGTCTACGGAACTACGCTCCGCTATCCGCGGAACACGCTATGTGGGCGGCGCGCCCGACCAACCAGGACATGGAGACTGCTCTCGGTAAGAAGGACACCTGGGATGTCATGTACGAAGGCGTGCCTGACAATACTGGGACCAATCCTCATTTGCGCAGCGAAAAGTTCACCGGCTACGGCATCGTCCTGCGCTCCGCAGTGGATACGCCCGACGAGATTTCCATCCACCTGCAGCAGATCGACCGCGGGCCGAACTATCGCTGGGGACGGTCCTCGGACGGCGGCTGCGGAGTGATCTATTTCTCGGCCGCTGGCAAATCCTTCAGCATGAACGGGGCGGAGGACGTTGGTGACCGCTTCGAGCAAGACACCGACTTCTGTACGAACTTTGGAGTCTTCAAGAACGGAAGCTTCCGCTCGATCGGAATGAATGTTCTGTCGCAGCCTATGTATGACCTTGCCGTCGGCCAATTTGCAGAGTTGACCTCGCGCAACGATGGCACACTCTACTCCGCCCCGGAGTACGTCAGTCGCAGCTTGTTGCTGGCCGGTCATGACTACTTCCTGGTCTACGACAGAGTGTTCAACCCGGAACTTGTTCATCGCCTCTCGTGGTTCGTCCGGCGTGGAGATGAGCTCCCAAACATCAAGCTCGTACGGGGTGGCAGTGGCGATCCCAGATCCACGCAACGCACCGAGATTCAGACGGCCGCGACAACCGGTGTCTGGTTTGACGGTACAGGCGATTCCATGGCTGTGGTCAGTCACCGCAAGGACATCGAAGTTGTGCCGAGCTCCTTCGGTTGCCTTGTTCATGCAGCCGGCGTGGACGACTTTGTCTTCTGCAACCCGACATCCATATCTTTTGAGGATGGAAAGGACGTCTTTACAGGGACGTCCGGCTTAATCCGAAGGGGAGAATCCAAGACGGAGTTCGCGCTTTTTCATGGGACCAAGATAGGCGTCGAAGGAATCGTCTTTACGACCGAAGACCCGGATTTGGGTATCGGAGGAACGGTAATTTCCGGCCAACCAGTGCATGGTGTGTATTATGCTAAGCGCCCCTCCATTGTAAAGATCACATCGCCATCGTTCACCAACAAGATGTTGTTCTACGTCGACGGCCAAGCGAGCAAGGATCATGTTGACGCCGGCGGCATGATCCTCCATCTCGAAGTAGGCCTGCACCATTGGGAGCTGACTGAGACGCTTCCCGTCCCAATGGCACCACGCATTGTGAGGACCGAAGACGTTTCCGGCGGAGCGCATGTGTTGGTCGATCCGGTTGCTTCCGCCGACCGGTATCGGCTGGAACTGAGCCTGAATGCCGGATCAACATGGTCGCCAGTGACAACGCAGGCACAACCCATATTCAAGCTGAGTGGGCTTTCCAACGAGCAGAAGGTACACGTCCGCGCCATCGCCCTCAACGCAACGCACGAAAGTTCTCCGGGGCCGGAGTATCCCATCTACATCACGTCCAAGGTTCCCCATTCACCGGATGGCGTCCGTGTCGCGCTGGCAGCGGGCTCGGCAACGCTCACTTGGGGTGAGGTGTTGGGCGTGAGCGAGTACAGGCTGTACGCCCGTGCTGCAGGTGCAAGGGAGTTTCATCTTCTGTATCGCGGGCATGACCGCGCGTACGTCGATAAGCAGCAGGGAATTCAAGCATCCAGCGCTGTTCCGCGGGCATCGGGACCTGCTTCAACACCCGATCTGATTGAATATTGCGTTGCGGCCGTGAATGGCAACGGTGAAGGTGCCAGGTCACGCAAGGTTGATACCGATCCTGGCTCATGGCGGAACTGGGACCCAATGCCAGGCGAACCCTTTCGTCGTGTGGAGAGCTTTCCTCCGGACACGCCCCCCTCGTCCAGCCCATGGGCCCGCTATTACCCCGCATAGCATACTCAACTGGTTGATGGAGAGTGTCCAAGATGAAGCAACTGACCCGCTCGACGCGTCTTCCCGAAACTCGTACAGCATACTATCGACAGCTACTCTGGCTGGCTGGCGCACTCCTGCTCTCTACGCCGCTGTTCGGAGCTACCTGTGCCACCACTCCTGCTCTGCCCGATTGCTCGCCGTGGGTCGCTACCTGGGGTACGGCGATGGTGGATGCGGGCAGCAACAATTCACCGGATCTGTCCGAGCAGACTCTCCGCATGGTGGTGCATACCAGCGTCGGCGGCCCACAGGTTCGTATATGGCTCAGCAATCGCTTTGGCACGGTGCCGGTCAGGATTGAATCAGCGCATGTGGCGCTGAGCGCCGAGAGCAACCCCGCGGGGTCTGGAGACGTAAGTGCGATTCAGCCGCAGACGGACCGCGCAGTTACCTTCGACCACCTGAGTTCAGTCGTCCTCGCCCCAGGAGCAACTATCGTGAGCGATCCCGTTTCGCTTCAGGTTCCTGCTCTCTCCAACATGGCTGTAAGTCTTTATCTGCCGGAGAGAACCATCGGCGACACCATCCATGGAGGAGCCAATCAAACGGCTTATGCCATCCCTGGAAATCTTGTAGATGCTCCGGTGATACCTTCGAATGCGTGGACACGCAACTCCTGGTATTTCCTTACAGGAGTCGACGTCTATGCGCCTGGCAGTTCTGCTGTCGTTGCGTATGGAGATTCCATTACAGATGGTAACCACTCCACGCTGAACGCCAACCATCGCTGGCCGGATTACCTTGCAGCCCGGCTCGCTGCGGATGACGCCACACGAAAGAGCGGCATCCTCGGCATGGTCAACACCGGCATCAGTGGCAATCGCGTGTTGCTCGATGGCGACGGACCTAACGCGCTGGCGCGGCTGGACTGGGATGTCCTGAGCAGGAGCGGTGTCCGCTACCTTATCCTCTTTCACGGCATCAATGACATCGAATTCGATACCCGCTTTCGTCAGCCTTACCGGGACCTGGTCAAACGCCTTGCCGCGGGGCTTACCCAAATCACTACCCAGGCCCATGACCACGGGATTCGGGTGATCGGTGCAACGCAGATGCCGGATTGCCATCCGCCGCAATGTACCTGGCCGGAGGGTGAGGTTGTCAGGAATGTGCTCAATCAATGGATACGGACCACCGATGTCTTCGATGGTGTGATCGACTTCGACCAGATCACCCGCGACCCGGAGCACATAACCTTTCTGTGGTCAAAGTACAACTCAGGCGACTACGTCCATCCCAACGATGTTGGATATAAGGCCATGTCGGACGCCATCGATCTCACTCTGCTCACCCGGCCCTCTAGCAAAGCACCCCATCTCCACTGATACTCAATACCAGCGATTGGCTGTCGCCTTCCGCCAGCCGGTCGTCTCCTGCATCATCGGGCTGCAGACATGGAAGGCGGGGCCGATTCTGTAGAACTACCCCAGCTCTTGTTCGGCAATGGGCCCATCTTCAGCACCAACCGGCCGCCGGCCGCAATGTCCGCGTGTCTGAACCACGGTTTGTCCCACGGTCTTCCATTCAGCGTTGCTGACTGGATATAGATATTCTTCTCTGAATTGTTCAGGGCTCGTATCTCGAAGTCCTTGCCATTGCCCATGTGTATGGTGACATCAGAGAAGATCGGGCTGCCAAGAATGTAGTTGGGGCTGGATGGATCGACCGTATAAAAGCCCATGGCACTTAGCACGTACCAGGAGGAGGTTGATCCCTGGTCGTCCATTCCGGGGAACGCCAGGCCATACTTATCGCTGCCGTACATCGACTTCAGAATTCTTCTTGTCAGTTCCTGTGTCTTCCACGGCTGGCCCGCCCAGTCATAGTAGTAGGCCACCTGCTGGTCGGGCTGGTTGCCCTGAACGTACTGTCCAATCACTCCAGTACAGTCTCTGCAAATGCCCTTGGGTGCATAGGGAATGCTAAAGAAGTCGTCCAGCTTGGCCGCAAACTTTGCCCTGCCACCTAACAGGTGAATGAGGCCCTGGACGTCATGGGGCTCAAGCCAAAGCGTTGACCAGCCGGATGCCTCCTTCATCATGAAGTTGTAATAGGGCTCTCGCGGGTCGAACGGCGAGATCCACTTGCCGTCCTCCGTTCTGCCACGCATAAATCCGATGGTGGGGTCAAAGACATTCTCGTAGTTGTGGGCCCGCTGTAGGAAGACCTGATAGTCGTCCTCCTTGCCCAGCTTCTTCGCATAGCGGGCCATCGCGGAGTCGTCCCAGCTGTATTCCAGCGTAGTCGCCGCCCCGGCCTTACCCCCAGCGTACGGAGGGCTGGGATTGCCTGCGGGGATAGTGTCCGCGATCCAGCCCTGCCGCAGGTATTCCGCAAGATACCTGCGCGGGCCGTTCGGATCGGTCGCGTTCTTTCTCAGATATTCGTAGGCGCCGGCCCAATCAAAGTCCAGGCCCCGTTCCCAGTCGCCCAAATACATCTGGACGGCGTGGTCCCCGTGGAACGATGTGGCCATATACCCTGACTCCCGGGCCATATCGAGTTCCGACCTTAGAATGTTCACCTTTACCTGCGGCTCCAGCATAGTGAGCAGAACAACCTGGTCGCGCCCCGTATCCCAGTAGGGAACCGGGCCATACCGGTCATAAGTAGCCACCCGCACTTTGCCGTCCAGCCCTGTGAACTCGTCACCCTTCCTGGCAACCAGGCGGGGGCTCGCAAAGGAATGCAGCAGGCAGGAGTAGAACAGCATCTTCTCCTTCTCTGTACCGCCCGTCACCTCAATCGCATTCAAAGTCTTTGCCCAGATAGCCTCCGCTTGACGACGAATCTGATCAAAGTCCCATCCGCTCTGTTCCTTGCGGAGCCTCGCTTCGGCAATCGCGTAGGTGTCTCCATACGCGATCTTGACCAACACCTGTTCGCCTGCCAAGGTATGGAATTGCGTGTACGCGCCAGCGTAGCGGCCCGTCACCACCCGTCCGCCCGGGACAACGTCGCTATGGCCTATAAGAGGAGAACTGATTGGTGTCGGACCAGGTTCCGGCGGAATCTGGCGAAATGTCCCAAACTCCACGAACGGCTTTGAAAACTCCTCCACGTAATAGGTCGTCACCGTCTGGTCGTGCCTGGGACCTTGCCTCCAATGGAGAATCTCTCCCCGGACGGTGTGGTCGCCAACGATCTCCGCAGTCCCGCCGGAGCGGCCTGTGTCCAAAAGCAGTGTGGCTCGGTTTGTCTCCGGAAACGTGAACCGATAGATCCCGATCCAGGTTGTCACGCTCATCTCGACCTTGGTTCTGAAGTCATCCAGATAGACAGAGTAATAGCCCGGCGATGATGTCTCACGTCGCTTGTCATACACGGACGCACTCCGGTCTGGCGGCACAGTCCAATCGCCGACCACCGGCATGACAGTGGGACCGCCCTCAGCGCCGGTGGAGAAACCTACCATCGTTCGATTTGGATAGTAGTAGGGGGCCGTGACCCCCGCAGGATAGGTAACGTCAAGATTGTTGTTGATGGGCGCCAACTCGGTGGACCCGTGCGGCAGGTTCGCACCCGGCGACGTCAGGCCGGAGTACAGGCGCTCGCCAGGGGGAGGGGCATTGCCGATCAGCGCCCGCTTGTCCAGCGGTGCCGTTCCAACCAATCCATTGGCATATTGGCTTGGCTGCTTGTGGCTGTGCGCTACTGCTTGCCCAGGGGCCGCCGGCACCCAACAGAGCGAAATGCACAGAGCCATGCTCAGCGGCCAGAGTGACCCACCGCGCGCATATCCGCTATCAACTCTCATCCGATCCTCTGTTCCCATGACCGTCCAAACCGCCAACAGCAATCCCCCTGACGACGAGAGAGATACGCCCTTCGTCGTAGATGGAATCGATCTGTAACGGCTGCAACCTGTAGATAGTACCCCATCATGGCCACACTGCGTTCCTCATCCAATCGTGCGGCCTGCGGAGATATCTATCCCGGCCCCATCCATGCTCCACTTCCCATGGGGCGGGGCCAGAGACGTCCCAGCCATCTGTCAATTTGCAGGGATACCAGAAGGGGCTGCGGCTCTCCCAAAGGGGTTCTGGGATTCCAACCGGCGAATCAGCCATACATCCCGGGTTCGGAGCCCCGCAGGCACTTAAAATCGCAGCCGGGGTGTCTTTACTGTATCCATTACGGTAAATTCACTTGTCACCACATCCTTCAGGTCGCAGAATCCTCCACGATATTCGAAGTTAGTCTCTTTTGTTTTGACCACACACGGGCGTGGCAGCGACGCTGCGGCCACTGACTCAACCCGGAGCAGGATCGGCTCACAGAACCACCTTGGAGGCAGTCACAATGCAGCAATTTCACAAAATTTGGAACGAAATGGTACTGCGGCGCAAGTCATCGTCCCCCGCCCGGATTGTGACAGCTCTCAGCGTGGCCCTCGCACTGGTCGCGTTTCTGCTGGCCGCGCCCCCTCTCGTTGGGCAGACGGTCTCAGGCACGGTCACCGGCACCGTCACAGATCCCACTGGCGCCATCGTCAAGGGCGCCGCCGTTACCGTCAAAAACAGTCAAACCGGTGAGTTGCGGACCGGCGTAAGTAACGATGCGGGCTACTTCTCCATCCCCGCCCTGCCGCCCGGCCCATATATGTTGGACGCGAAGATCAAGGGCTTTCAGGAGGAGACTTCATCCCTTATCGTCTCCGTCGGTCAAACTCTCACCATCAACCTGAAGCTTTCCGTAGGCTCCGCCTCGGAGAAGGTCGATGTGTTCTCAGGCGGGTCACTCGGTCTACAGACGGAGAGCCACGAATTGAGCGACGTAATGGATGCAGAGACCCTGGAAGACTCCCCAGCCAACGCCGGATATCGTGGGGACACCTTTTATGCACAGAGTACCGAGGTCGGTGTCCAGCCGGGCTCGCAGTTGGGCGACAGCAATATCGGCTCCAATGTGTCCCAGTACAACGCCCAGAGCAACACCCTGCTGATCGGCGGCGCGGGATTCTGGTCAGCCAGCTATCTGGAGGATGGCGTGGTCGATATGAGCTACTTCGACCAGCAGGCGACCGTGCAGCCGCCGCCAGAAGCGGTCCAGCAAACCGAGGTCATTCGTAATAGCGCGAATGCCCGCTACGACGGCTCCAATGTAGTGAACGTGGTGACCAAGAGCGGAACAGAGCAGTTCCATGGCCGCATCTATGACTATGTGGAAAACAATGTCTTCAATGCGCGCACTAAAAATAGCACAAGTTCTCCCACGGTGACGCGGTACAACAAATTCGGCGCCAACGGCGGCTGGTACGCTCCATGGACGCATAAGAAGCTCTTCTTCTTCGTCGACTACCAGGGATTCCGCGACCAGACGACGTCGACGTTGAACGATTGCCTCCCAACGGCCGCCGAGCGTGCGGGCGACTTCAGCGGGGACACGGCAGGCGGCCCTTGCGCACAGACGAAAGCGCCGATCATCTTTGACCCCACAACCTTCAACGCGACAGCCACCCCGAACGGAGGTCCGACCGCCCTACAGCAGTTCAGCTATAACGGCGTGGCGAACGTCATTCCTCCCAGCAGAATCAGCCCTCTGGCGACGGCCTACCTCAACCTGATCTACCCGCTACCCAATAACCTGAGCACGATCGCCACCGACAACTATGCTTCCACTCATGCCAGGACCAAGTTTGTCCACGACGACTATTTGTTCCGGGTGGACTACAACATCAGCGCCAAGGACCACATCTACGGAGCCTACAACGCGAACGATCCTGACATCATCCGCCCTGAGTTTGTGGATGATTGCATCTGCAAGGAAGACAACCAGCTCTTCGGCAAAGACTTCTACGTGGAAGAGAGCCACGTGTTCACTCCGAACTTCGTGAACACGGGACGCGTCGGCTTCAGCCGCTCCCTTACTGGGCAGCAGTTCGGTCAGATCGACAATGGAACGGATTACTTTACGCAGTTGGGCCTGACGGGACTGAATCCGCCCCCGCCGGTCTGGGGCTTGCCGGGGTTCAACCCCAGTGGCTACTCCGGCCCCAGTGGTTCCCCACTGTCCGCAAAGCAGAACATGTTTGAGTACAGCGATGAGGTCAACTGGAACAAAGGCAAGCACTCGTTCTTCTTCGGTGGCGAGTTCGACCTTATCGATTACAACGCAGTCTGGTACACCGGCAGCCCCAACGGCGGCCTGGGCGCGAACGGCGAATACACCTACAATGGCAATGCAGCCGGTGCTGCGTATGCCTCCACGAAGCCAGCTTGGCAAAACCCAGGGCAGTGGGTCGCAACAGGAACGCTGCCGTATGGCAACGATTTGGCGGACTATCTGCTGGGCTACTACGTCTCCACCAGCGCTTCAGCCGGCAGCCAGGTAGGATACTTCCACCAGAACAACATCATGCCGTACTTCCAGGATGACTGGAAGATCACCAAGAGACTGACGCTGAACCTTGGCATGCGTTACGACAAATTCTCTACGCCCGTAGAGAAGTATGGCCATGCCGGCTATCTGACCCCCTCCACCGGTAAGTTCACTGAGGCGCCGTACAACTCCAACAAGTACAACTTCAGCCCTCGTGTTGGCGGTGCCTACTCGCTCAACGACAAAACTGTCATCCACGGGGGCGGCGGCCTCTACTACTACCAGTATTCTTACTACGATCTGGTGGACTATACATTCGACCCGCTCTTCAACACCGCGCTTACCAGCGTTCAGTCCGGCGTAAATCCTGTCATCTGGCCTGCAAGCTCGACAGCCGCAAATCCGAATACCGGGGCGGCACCGGGCAAGCAGGAGTTCTTTACCCTCGCAAACGCAGAGTCGGTGTGGGCTGCGATGCCACCGGCGACGGGCGTATTTGCCCCGGGCGGCAGCACCTTCGCCCAATCGATGCCGACCAGCTACTCGGAGCAGTGGAACCTGGCCGTGCAGCGCACCATCGGCAGCGACTGGATTGCGCAGGTCGACTACATCGGCAGCTCAACCCATCACATCTTCAACTACGGCAATATCAACCTGGCTTCGCTGCCCACTGCGGCGGACGTCAATCCGAGCAGTACGGCTGACATCAACTCCCGCAGACCCTACCAGTCAGTGCAGGGGGGCATCGAGCAATACAATAAGCGCGGAGCCTCGCACTACAACGGCCTGGAGGCGCAGATCAAGAAGCGCTTCGTCGGTGGATTCGAGTTCAACACGAACTTTGTCTGGCAGAAGTCGATGGACTTTCAGGACTCCGACCACAAGGCCACCGGCCAGGCCGGTGCTATCCCGCAGGTGGACTATGGTCTGTCGGACTTCAACCAGAAGTACGTCTACAAGGTGTCTGGCATCTATGAACTTCCCTTCGGAAAGAACAAGCGCTTCCTCAATAGTGGCAACTGGTTTGAAAACCAACTCGGCGGATGGCGGTTCAGCGGCTTCCTGACCGTGGAGGCCGGTATGCCCTTCAATGCAGCCGGTAACGACAACTCCAATACCGGCGGCGGCATCCAGATGCGTGGTCAGGAGTCCTGTAACCCAAATACCGGACCCAAGACCGTCGCTGAATACTTCAACACGTCCTGCTTCACTCAGCCTGCAACCAACACGTTTGCCAACGAGCAGCGCAACGATATATTTGGACCCCGCAACACCAATCTGGATCTATCGGCGTTCAAGGAGTTCCCTATCTATGACCGGCTGAAGTTCCAGTTCCGTACGGATGCCTTCAGCGCACTCAATCACCCGCTTCCTCAGCAGCCCAATAACACCATCAGCTCCTCCACCTTCGGCCAGGTTACCGGCTGGGGCGGTTCAAGAACGCTGCAACTCTCCGCAAAGATCCTTTGGTAGGCGCCCCTCATCGTGGAAGCTGGGGCAAGCAGCTTCCACCCCACATCCGCCAACCAGCCCCACCGGACATCATCTGTCGGTGGGGCTGTCTTACAAGTACGCCGGTCAGTCGGGATCGGGGAGACCTTCGTGCAACGACGAGACTTCTGCAAGCTCTTCGCAGCCGCCACAGCGGCGCAAGCGATGCCGGCCCTGCCGCAGTCAACACAGCTACGCAACTTCCCTCCGTTGAATGGCTTTGACAGCCCCACCCAGGAGTATGCCGAGTTCTGCGCTACAGCCGAAGACAAGAGGGTCTTCTTTGAATTACTGAATGGCCAATTCGCAAAGGTCCATCTCGACCCCGCAACGTGGCAAGTGAGCCCTAACTCGGAATCCGGCCCGAAGATGCCGCCGTCGTTGCCTGTCCCCGGAGGATCCTGGAACGGCGTGCCTATGCTCTCCCCAATCACGGGCCTCGCCGGTGACGGTCCGTACCAGCCCACATGGGAATCCATGCTGGCCTATGAGGTTCCCGAGTGGTATCAGGATGCAAAATTTGGCATCTGGGCCCACTGGGGTCCGCAGTGCGTTCCTGAGGCTGGCGATTGGTACGCACGGAATATGTACATGCAAGGCTCAACCCAATATCAATATCATCTGCAGCACTACGGCCACCCATCCAAGTTTGGCTTCAAGGACCTCTGTCCGCAGTGGACACTTCTCAACTGGAAACCCGAAGATCTCATGCTCCGCTACCACAAGGCAGGTGCGCGCTTCTTCCTTGCTCTGGCCAATCATCATGACAACCTCGACACATGGGACTCCAAACATCATCCGTGGAACGCAGTGAACATCGGTCCGCGGCGCGATGTCGTCGGCACCTGGGCCGCGCAGGCACGCAAGCTCAACATGCGCTTCGGCGTCACCGTGCATCAACCCCGGAACTGGTGGTGGTTGCAGACCGCCCACGGCTCCGATACGACGGGCCCGCTGGCCGGTGTCCCCTATGACGGTCACCTCACGGCAGCGGATGGAGCGGGACAATGGTGGCAGGGTATGGATCCACAGCAGATGTACGCTCCCAAACATCCGCCGATGGCGTTGCCCGACATCTCTTATGTGAAGAACTTCTATGATCGCACTCGCGATCTCATCGACCGGCACGATCCGGATCTTCTGTATCTTGACAATGCTCTGCTGCCCCTGGGCTGGGGAGGCATGAACATCAGCGCCTACTTTTACAACCGCAGTCTGAAGTTGCGTCAGGGCAGGATGGAAGCGGTGATCACCACCAAACAGGTTCCTGACAATCTCTTGAAGGCCCTCGTGGCCGACTACGAAAGGGGCACGACCAGCTCTCTCGCTGCCTACCCTTGGCAGTCAGAGACATGTATCGGCGGTTGGCACTACGACCGTGCACTCTTTCAGGCTCCTGGAGAGTTCGGCGGGTATATGCATCCCACCGAGGTCATTCATTGGTTGATTGACACCGTCAGCAAGAATGGCACCTTCGTCCTCAACATCCCGGGCCGGCCGGACGGAACCATCGACAGCAAAGAGATCGCTGTGCTCGATCAACTCACCGCTTGGATGCAGGTGCATGGCGAGGCAATCTATGAGACCCGTCCCTGGACGACGTACGGTGAGGGACCCAATGTCCGCAAGGGTGCATCGGCTCAGAATGCTCCACGGCACTTGGATGCGCTGGATATCCGCTTCACCAGAAACAAGGCGAACACGGTGGTCTATGCCTTCTTTCTTGGCTCTCCGAACCGAGACCCTCTCATCGAGTCCTTTGGAAAAGCCAGCCCTCACTGTCCCGGCGTCATCGCGCAGGTCGAGCTGTTGGGTCACGGTGCCAGGCTTCAATTCCAGCAACGCATGAAAGGTTTGAGCGTCAAGCTTCCATCCCACGACATCTCCGACGCAGCCATCGCACTGAAGGTCTCCCTTGCCTGATTGATGCTTCGCGCAAGCGACAACTATTTACCGTAGCCCTTACCGTAAATTCACTTGCGCCTCTCGTCGGTCGAATTGGATTCTGCTTTAGAAAGCGGGCCGTATGAATCGAAGGACGTTTATTTCGGCAGCAACCGCGGCGCTGGGTGGCATCGCTGCTGGTGCCGATCAGCAGAGCATCGCGGAGAAACATGCGCCGTCATTTTCCACCGGAGCGCCCGAAAGACCCAACGTCCTTCTCCTGATGTCGGACCAGCATAAGCGTAGCTGTATGGGCGTGGCCGGAGATCGCGTTGCCGTCACTCCCCATCTGGACAAGTTCGCCGGCGAAAGCGTCCGTTTCACTCAGGCCTATTGTTCTAACCCTGTCTGTGCGCCGTCGCGGGCATCTATCCTTACAGGGTTGTATTCGCACAACCTTGAATCCGCAGACAATGCAATGCCGTATTCTTCCCGCCACAAGACTATGGCTGACCAGTTCAATCAGGCGGGCTACCTTACGGCTCTGATCGGGAAGATGCACTTTGTGGACGCGCAGACTCACGGATTCAGCTACAAGATCGAGTTCAATGAATGGTGGCAATATCTCGGACCCAAGACGCACCTCTATGCCGACGAGTTGGGACGGCCGAACTCCGGTGCCGGGATGCCGCAGATTGACAGCCTATGGGCAGAGGAAGGCGATCCCTGGCAGGGCCATCGCAAGCCCGACGGACGCCTGGGCTCCGTCGCTGTTGGCCGGCCCTCGGAGATCAATGAGGCGGATCACTTCGATAACTTCGTCGCTCGCGAATCCATACGCTTTCTTGAGAACTATTCCAGTCACAACGAGCCCTTCTTTCTCATCTCAGCCTTCCTCAAGCCGCACGATCCATTCATGCCGGCCAAGCGTTTTGCGGATATGTTCAACGCGGACCAAATGCAGATCTCTCCGACCTGGGGCAAGGCGGATGTCACCCAACGCCCTGTAGAGGTGCGCGAGGCCGCTGAGGTGTGCCGTTGGACGCCCGAACTCAAACACGCCGATCAAGTCCGCCAGCGCATGGCCAGCTACTACGGCTGTCTTGCACAGATGGATGATTGCGTTGGCCAGGTCTTGCACGCCTTGCAGAGGCTGGGGCTCGACCGCAACACCATCGTCGTCTACACCTCGGATCACGGGGAGATGCTTGGAGACCTGGGACTTTGGAATAAGTTCCAATTCTACGAGGGCTCTTGTGGTGTCCCGCTCGCGGTTCGTATACCCAGCAACGCGCCTGATCTGTGCGAAGTTCCGGTGAGCATGGTCTCACTGAAAGCAACGCTGGCCGATCTTTGCAGCATACCCACAGTGGGCGTCACGGATGGCAAAAGCTTCGCAGGGCTTGTGCGGCAGCCCCATGCCACTCACGAACACGGCCCCATATTTGCGGAGTACGGCCTCGGAAGTCCCAGCGCAAAATACATGATTCGCGATGGAGACTACAAGTACACCCATTGGGTCCATGACGTCGCCGAACTCTACAATCTGCGCACAGACCCTCAGGAGATGCATAATCTGGCCTTCGACAACGAATATCGGCACGTCGCTGAAAAACTCCGCACGCAGTTATTTGCCTGGCACACGCCCCACGAAGCCTGATGCGCGCGACAACCTGATTCACTTATCTCTTGAAGCTGAAGGTGCATGGATATGGAAAAGACCGCTCTGGTAGGCCGTCGACCGCTTCTCAAATGGGCCGCTGCCGGGATAGTTCTGGGCATAGATTCCGCCTTGCCCGCAAAGTCGGTAGCTGCGGTGCTGAAACCATCTGTCTCCGCAGTCGATTGGTCACGCCGCGTCATCGAATCCAACTTAACTCGCACCCCGGACCCCACGAAATTTGGAGGTTGGAACTACCCTCAGGGGCTCTTTCTTATCGCCCAGTATCTGATCTATCGCAGGACGCACGACCCCAAGTTGTTGGCCTACATCCGGGGTTTTGTCGACAATCATGTAGACGCGTCGGGGACGTTGGATATCCCTATCGAGGCGCTCGACAACGTCCTTGGCGCCCATCTTCTGGTCATCCTCTATGAGGAGACGCGCGAGCAGAAATACAAACTGGCCGCCGACAAGTTTCGCCGTCGCTTCGACACCTATCCGCGCACCACGGATGGAGGCTTCTGGCACGGCAACCGGCCCGAGCGCGCTTGGCAGCTCTGGTTGGATGGTAACTACATGGCTGTTCCGTTCCTCCTCCGCTACGGACGTGCGTTCGGCGACTCTGACTATGCCTGCGCTGAAGCCATCAAGCAACTGGTCGTCTACCACGCTCACCTCAAGTCCGATCACATGGGGCTTCTCTACCACGCATGGGATGAGAGTGGAAAGGCTCCCTGGGCAGATCCCGTGACCCACCACTCGGCATTCTTCTGGTGCCGCGCACTGGGATGGTATGGGATGACGCTCGTGGATACCCTGGATGTGCTCCCGCACAATCAGCCGGGACGCGAGCAACTGATTGCGATTCTGCGCGAGCTTGTCGTCGGGATCGCGCACTATCAGGACCCGCAGACCGGTCTCTGGTATCAGATTCTGGATCAGCCGAAGCTGGCTGGAAACTGGCTGGAAACTTCGAGTTCCAGCATGTTCGTATACATCCTTGATGTCGCCGTAAAGCGAGGCTACATCTCGCGAAGCTACCTGAAGGTGGCCCGTAAGGGTTACAACGGCGTCATGGGCCGGCTTACCCTGGGATCGGATGGCCTGACGAATCTTGCGGGCATCTGTGTCGGCACGAACGTCGGTGACCTGGCCTGGTACCTCGCGCGCCCGCGTCAGACAAATGATTTTCACGGACTCGGAGCATTCGTTCTGATGAATGAAGAATGGACCACATCTGTCTCGTCCTTGAGGTTCAGCAGCTAATTCAGTGGTCCGTTTCTACCGGCGCAGATCGATCACATTGCTGTCTTTCTCTCCCCTCACGATAGCCTCGTAGGCGGCGTTGCCTGTGCTGCGGAGGACAATATCCGCCCCGCTGCGGAGAGTCAGCACCGTGCTCCCATCGCGTTGCAGCGCACTGCAGCCGCCGCATGCCAGTTTCTCGATCGATCCATCGGGCCGGGCCTTCAAGGCGAAGACACCCACATAATCTCCAGTAAAGTGGTGCCCGTTCACATCCACAGAAAATTCCTTTGGCTGCTTGGTCTGAAGCGAGGCCAGATCGGTAAGGATAATGCTGCCGTCTTCCAGCTCGCCCCCTGTGTCGCGCAGCGCGGACTTCTGCACACCCAGCGCGGGAATCCCATCGAGACTGAACTCATGCGCCCGTACGTGGGAGGCGATCTTCATCAATTGGTCTGCCACGGGTGCGCCGTCGAAGTCGCGTGTAGCCGTGCCTTCCAGCATCAGTGCGCCTCCATGCCGGGTGTACTGCTCCAGAAACCGAAGCGTGCTCGGCTTCGCGTATTGAGGGTAGAGATAGATCACGGCCTGAAACGTGTGGCCATTCAGCACAGGCCGGTTGCGCGCATCCAGTCGAATCGCACCCGTATCGATCAAGTCGCTTGGAACCACGGCGCAACGATAGCCCGCATCCCAGATAGACTGGACCTTCTCCTCGATGTGCAGCCCTCCATTGATGTCGAACTCATTGCGTGCTGCCTCATCCGGATACCAGTTCAGCAGCGCCGGCATCCCAAATACGACCAGTAAGGGAAGCCGTGGAGCCGCCGGATGGAACGCGTTGAGCAGGCGTATCTTCTCCTCCACCGGGTTCTGCGAACGCAGAAACGGCTGCTTGGAAAGGTCTGCTCCCCATCGGCCGGTATCGTTGTACCCGTGGTAGTGCAGCCGGGCATCAAACCGCACGTCGCGCAGGGACTTCTCTGCGAAGCGGGGAATGTCAAAGCCGTAGAACTGGTCATACATGATCTTTCCGGGGTGCGAGACAAGAAGGCCCATCCGCAGCGGAAGCGACAGGTCTTCGTCGCTCATCCCGAACTGCCGTGGAATCGTCCACCAGTTGATGCCCGTGGCCCAAGCCTCATCGTTGGTCAAGTGGTTATGGAACGTGTCATGGATCCCCGCAAAGTTCTTGTCGCCAAACACCTGGCGCGAGTAGTTGTAGAACTCTCTCTCAATACGCAACGGAGCCGTCCGCTGAAAGTCCCAATACTCGTCGATCGCGCGAATGCGCACCTCGGGATGTCCCTCCGGGGCGTAACGCGTCTCAAAGAGTGTCTTCGTCAGCGACATTCTCTTCGTCCGCTCAAACTGTGCGGAGAAGGCCGCTCCGGCGAACTGGCCGCGGTAGGGCGTGGTCGGCTTGATCGGTACCCGCACGTAGCCAAATTCATCCAGGGCGGTACCGTCGAATCGGACATCGCTGTACTGATCAATGGCCTCATGGACCCAGCGAAGATAAGCATCGTTGAACATATCCAGCGCGCGGAACCACGTTGTCGTCATCGAAAAGGCGGTGTAGCCCGCGTAACGTGGCCCGAGGTTGACCGTCACAGCCATGGTGCCGGGTTCTGTCGTCTGGCTTGTCACATCGGCTGTCACGTCGTGCAGTGTACTGGGGTCATACTCGCCGGGTCCCGTCTTCCGGAAGACAAACACTCGCAGAAGTTCGGTCTTCTGCGCTGCCGTCGAGCGCAGCTTGATCGACGATTCCACCACTCCGTGCCCAGCTCCATCGAGCGTGCTCTCACCATCCGCAACGACCGTCTGCTCCTCATTGAAGGGGAAGGTCCGCATGGAGTTGATGTCCATCAGTTGCAAAGTTGCGCCGACGCGCAGTCCTTGATGGTGACCCTCGTCTACGATTGCCTTCACAGCATCATGCGTTGCCGGCGTCGAAAAGAAGTTGACCCCGTTGCGTGCCGTCAGAAATGGAAAGTCGAAATACGTGTCATGCGCTATGTGCCGCACATCCTCGCTGTACTGCGCGGGCACAAGCGTCTCCGGTGTGACGAACCAGTAGAGCAGCTCAGGATAGTTCTCATTGCGAACCGGGTCCTCGTAACGTACCGTCACGCGGGCACCATCGTGCACTGCCTGCCCCGCACAGTACACATTTGCTGACAGGCAGAAGATCATAGCTCCCCCGAACCACAGTCTCATTCGCTTCACTCATCTCCCCTCAAACAGCACCAGCCTTCCTTTATGAAAGCAGGGACTACTGCCACAGAAGCTGGTGCTCGCCTGGCTCCAGCAACACGGTGACCACGCTCGTTGCCGCGTCATACTTGAACTGGATAGGCTCCCGTTTGTATACGCGCGCATGATAGTCACGAGCCCAATCAGTCTCTTTCTCCCATGCAGCGTCGTTGAACTTCAGATCGCCTGAGAACGAGTGCATCACCAGCATATTGGTTGGCTTCGCATTCACATGAAAGCTCACAGCGACCAGCAGAAGCGCCGTAGGCTCCTGCCCCTGAACAGCGCGCGGCGGATTCAGCAGAAGCGTGCTGTCTCCCGGCCAAGGTCGCAGGTCAATGCTCGCCCGCTGGTCCGCCAGGCTCACCAGCGCATTCACCGTCGTGGGATATCTCCCCTTCCACACCGGGGTATCGAGGGAGGTCGCAATCAACGTCTCTCCCCGCCGTGAAAGTCCCGTGCCTTCCATCAGCGCGTACGTCTGGTCCACGGCGCCAAGTCGCGACACCATC
>Ga0302319_10009468_pt1 | contig 18722 bp, 4 predicted proteins | sample Bog_T0_2_FD_203319 | JGI IMG/M metagenome (GOLD analysis project Ga0302319, IMG submission 203319) | Peat permafrost microbial communities from Stordalen Mire near Abisko, Sweden - Bog_T0_2 | ecosystem: Environmental > Terrestrial > Soil > Wetlands > Peat | place: Sweden: Abisko, Stordalen Mire... | reverse complement strand
CGCCCTGCTGACCGAAGCCTTCGTGGTTGCGGGCAGCAGCGCTTTCAGCAATTTTTCATTCTGGATGTATACCAGCACTGGGTGGGTGCAGGATTTTAGTGGCAATTACTGCTACAGATTTGGTCGTGGACCAAATATCGCGGCGTCCTGGACATCCGCGACAGGCGCCGTCACGAATCCATATGGTGACCAAATCGCTTTCCACTGGAAACACTACGCGCCGAGCAGCCACAGACTTGATCCGTCCAGCCAAAACATAAACGATATATTTGTTCTTACCTATTCGTACGATGCCGCCGTACGGCAATGGATTGCCAATGGCGGAACAGCGGCAACGATTCCATCGCCACCCACTGAGTTGGATTTGAGCGTGGCGTTTAGCGGAATGGAGACTTACCGCATGTTTTCGGACGCCATCATTTGGCGTCCGGTCAGATATAAATTCCTGTTCGGCGTAGGTGCCAGTTCAACGCTACAAATGCAATTCAAGGTGGTGGCAGCACCGAATGCAGCCATGAGCAATGGACAGATTCAAACGTCAATCGTAAACGCCATCAATGCGTATTTTGCGGTCACGAATTGGGATTTCGGTGACACCTTCTATTGGTCGGAATTGTGCGCCTATATTCACATCCAACTTGCCACCAATATATCCAGCATCGTTCCGGTTCCACTAAATCAAGCAAGCTCGTTCGGTGATGGATTTGAAATCCCCAGTGGCGTTGATGAAATCTTTATTTCCACCGCGCAGGTGTCAAATGTCGTTATTGTTGACTCCAATACACCAACCAACCTGAGAATCAGTCAATGACCGGCCGCCATCTTTCGTCCCAATTACCGGTCGTCAATCAAACTGCCGCAATTGTCAAATTCTTTGGCGCAACCGTTGATCAGGTTTTTCAGCCTGGAACAGCCGAGCAAATCAATGGATATATTGGTGAACTTGCAGCGTACAATAACATAATAACCGATTTTTATATCAACGAGCCAACCGATTCCAGAGGGTTTTATCAACTTGAGCCGGGCATGGTCACCTATAATACCGCCGGCACCCTGACACAAGCCCTGACTTATCCTGATCTAATATCTTACCTGGCTGCCGAGGGCGGCGTGACAGCCGACAATTCCCGGCTGTTCGATACCGAGTTCTATACCTGGGCACCGCCAATTGATATTGAGAAACTGACGAACTACCAACAATATAGCTGGTTTGGCGATGAAACCGGACCCGATGACCTTCCCATCCTGACCATATCCTCGCCAGTCAACAGTTATATCGGAGACGGTGTCACAATCAGTTTTGCCATGCCATTGGCCATTGCGGGCATTGCGTCCAGCCAGGAAACGCCGGGCGCATACGTTGACGATCTCCCGGTGCCATTTGCCGTATCACCAGACGGAAAATCTTTGCTACTTGCCGCCGCTCCAGCCGTTGGTACTGTCGTGTTGACGACGCGTCTGGCAGATCTGGCACACGCCATGTCCGGTCAGGTGACATTTCCGCTGACTGGCATGGTAAGCCACATGAACACTTATTATGGCGACGGTGTCACCACAAGCTTTGCCATTTATCCTCTGACCATGCCAGCCGGAGCCAACAGCACAATTGTCGTGTTTGTCAATCAACAGGCGGTCAAATTCACCATTGCCAACGGTACCGTCATAATAGCTGCCGTGCCATCAGCCGGCAATAACGAGACTGCTCCAGACCGCATTGACGTTGTTACATTGGTTGGATTGCGTGCAGCCACCTATGATGGCGTTGCTTACCCAACGGATGTCGCCATCATTGCCGTTCCGCTGCTTTCTTCAACCATGCGGGTCCGGCTGCTGGACGAATCGGCGTTAAGTGGCATTGGCGCCTGGGACATAAGCCCATGGGAAACATGGCCGTGGGATAACGACAATTCCAATGTCTATTTTGTCGATGGCGTCGGGCAATCCATAAGGCTCACACCGGACACCAGTATGATCCGTGGGTTTGCGGCACAATATGTCACCGTGGACCGGTCGTCACAGGACGTCAACGAGTGGTCCATTCGCAATAATTGGGTACATCACGACACGTATGCGTGGTCCGGGCAGCAATTTGCCTCCCGACAGGCAACACGCCCCATCATTGAATTCATCCGGGACATTGCGCTGTATAATTATGGTTATATCCGTCTGCCGGCGGTTGACTGCCTGCTGACCGGCGCACAGGCAATCCTGGCTGGCACCGGACCAATCAGCGTCTCCGCCATCAACGGAAAGCCATCGGGACTGGTGTCCGTGGACAATGGCGTGGTGCTGGTGGACGGAATGCGGCTGCTGGTGGCACAGACATCACCGGACACGCCTTCGATGAACAACCAGATATACCTTGTCACGTCGGCAGGAAGCTATACCGGCTGGGATGATGGTACCTTTGACCTCCCTTCGATATGGGACGCGGCAGACGATACGATAACGTTGGTACCCCAGCCACCGACACAGACGGGGGATATCGTAGCAGCGATGCCACCAACCGGTTACCTCATTGCGGATGGCTGGGATGCCGTTTCCTGGGAAGAAATACCTGCTTGGGACGCCACAAGTTTTGCCATGACGGTTCAGGCAACCGGACTTGGCGCGTCGGCGGAACTGTGGTTCAATGGCACATCCTGGGTACCGGCACAAGCCTGGAATGAAAGCGTTGACCCGCTGTTCATGCTGTATGATATCGAGCCGGTTGGCGTCGCTTTGTCAGACCCGACACGGTATCCGGGAAGTGATTTTGCCGGCAACCGGATTTTTGGCTATGCGCCAGGAACCGGAATGGTGCCCGATCCCGTCCTGCAAAGGACCGTCACCTATGACCAGAATGGCTATATTGTTTTCGAGAACGACGCCGTTGTTGTCATGTACAATTGCAATAATGGTCCTTTGACGGGTTTGTATTGCTATGGCATCTATGGCGTCAGGGAATTTGCGACAAGTTCGTTGTGGCGACGCGGCGCTGGGTTGGCCCAACAGGTGGTTACAATACTTGATTATGACACGCCGAACCTGTACGAAATCCCATCCAACCTGCAAGCCAATCCGTTATGCGATGACGTGACGTTTCTTTCACGCAGTGAATGGTCCACCCACTTCAATAATTTGATGCAGGACCAGATAGGATTTGCCGGCTCGCTGTTTGGCGGCAACAACTGGCGCGACGGCGCGCGTGACCTGACACTTGGCACTGAAATTCTCCAGCACCGCACGGCATTGCTGAAGACGATGCTGTTGGCATCAAATTCAGCTTTCGATTATCCAAATGCAGTGCGTTATGCTGACCAGGAATATACCAGAACGAGAAACCAGTTTTCACGCAAGCTGGTCGATTTGAGCAACCGTGGCGTGGTGCTCGATACGCAGCCGCCATCGGATTGGATTGCTGCCGCGTTTTCGTCACTGACCCTGGCAAAAACTGCCGGGTCGCCATTTGCCCTCAGCACGATGGGCGGCGCGAATTATTTCATTCCCCCGACACCAACTTTCCTTGGCGTGCTGCCTGCCTGTTTGCCAGGAAAAGTCATCGACACCACCTATGCAAGCCCTGTGAGGATGATCCGTGGACATGACGGCAGTCTGACGCCAGCCTTCGGTGATTGGCGTGACGATGTGTTCCTGGCGCTGGAAATGGCAATTTACAACAATATCCCCAGCCATCTCGCCGGCAATTTCGATCCGGAAGCCCGTCCGGATTTCGACCTCGCGGCATGGCGTGGCGGACGCTTCCAGCAGAATGCCAATGGCTACACGCTCGGCGAAATCAACCGGATGCTGGCGCCCAGTTTTCTGCTCTGGGCAGAAATTGGACACTACGACTACCGCACCAATACCGGTTATGACCAGGGAAATCCATTCACTTGGAACTTTCACGGTGTTCCCGACCGTCAGGGCAATCTCCTGCCCGGCAATTGGCGGGCGATCTACCGCTGGTACTATGACACCGACCACCCCCACACAGCGCCATGGGAAATGCTTGGTTTCACCGATGAACCTTCATGGTGGGCGGACCAGTATACCACGTCGTGGTCTGCGATCAATGTCAAGTTGTGGAGTGACCTGGAACTCGGTTTAATCAGACAGGGAACGCATGCCGGGATTGACCCGAGATATGCCCGTCCCGGTCTCTCCGCTGTCATTCCGGTTGACGCAAACGGCAACTTGCTTGATCCGCTGGCAGCGCATATTGTTCCGCGTGCCCCGGTTTATCAACAGGCTTCGGCACCATGGATGCCCGGCGATCATGGTCCGGCGGAAAACATCTGGATTAACACGCCGGCTTATCGGTTTGCTTTGGCACAAATTGCTTTTTTGATGAAACCGGTAAGATTGGTTGACACCAACTGGAACAATTATGTCTTAAACACTCTTACTGGATCTTATTATAACAAAGTCGGTTGGATGGGCGACCAGTGGATTGATTTTATAACATACAATCGTCCATCAAATGCTTCAGATTACATTCATGGCGAAATACAAACCGATGGAACAAGGGCGGTCGTCGCTGGCATTCAGCAATGGTTATCTGACAGCCTGATCCACGCAGGACAGTCCCCTTCGGTTCTGGGCAATGCCGTGCGCGGTATTGGTGTTCGCCTAATCCATCAAATGGCAAGCTTCATTTCGGCTGACAGCATTTCCGCCGTGGCGGATAGTTTCGGTTTGCTGCCTGCTGAAGATACCAGCATTATTCTCTATAATAGTCCGGTCACCGATACCGAGGTTTATAGCGGTGTCATTATTGAATGGACCGGACAGGGATACCGGGTTGTTGGATACGACAACAAAAATCCGTTCTTTACCGTGATTCCGCCAAATATTTATAGCCCAAGGGGGGTCATCTCCCTTGCGACCACACCCGAGCCGGTAATAACCCTATGGCATTCAAATGTATATTATCAGATGGGCAGTCTGGCAACCTATCAGGGTTCAAATTATGAATGCACACGCTCGCATACGAGCGGCAACATTTTTGAGGTTTCCTATTGGACGCTTTATGGCGTTGCGTCCACCCCCGCGCCAAGGATCGTCACCTATCTCACCGGAAAACCGATAACCGTATCATATGCCTACGGCACGGTATTCACCAGCTTGCAGCAGGTTGGGGATTTTCTGCTTGGCTGGGAACGGTGGCTGGTCAGCCGTGGCTGGACATTCACGTCCATCAATCCGACCACCGGCACCGTCCTGGATTGGTCATCAGCGGCTTTTGAATTTCTGGTGTGGTCACAGGCACCGTGGGCTTCAGGCAGCTTCATTTCCCTCTCACCCGGCGCCGCGCAATTGAATTTCAGCAGTGCCACGGGCACCGTGCTGAACGTCGAAGATGCCTTTACCGGGTTTTTCGGTTTGCTCGACCGTTCCGGGCATCCGATTGGCAGTCGTGCCGCAAGCGTCACGCGGCTTGATGGCAACGTTACAATCGAAGCCTCGAACGCCGATATCTATTGCGCACGTCTTGACATTTCTGACGTGGAGCACGCACTGGTGTTCGCCAATGTCTCCATTTTCAATGACGTAATATATCTTCCGCTCTACAATATGCGGCAGGCACGGCTTCGCCTGATTGGCAACCGCACCAGAAACTGGACGGGACGCCTTGACGCGCCCGGCTATCTTCTTGTCGGTTCACAGCTTGTTCCTTCGTTTGACAAAAACGTTGAGGACGTGCGGCTGGCATTTGACATCGAACAATCCGACCGGATGGTGTTCCGCGACCATGCACGCCACGTTATCGGGTATCAGGCGCGGTCCTATATGAAAGACATGCTGCTGTCCGATACCCAGCAGTTTGAATTCTATCAGGGGATGATACAGGCAAAGGGTTCACCCGGCGTCTTTGACAAATTGCTGCGCAGCCAGCGCGTCAATGCCGATTCCAACATCGCATTCCTGGAGGAATGGGCGTTCCGCCTGTCCCGCTTCGGCGTTCCCCTGAATCCACGCCTCACCATGATGCTGCAACAGATCAACGTCATGCGCGACCCGCAAGTCATTAAATTTTCCCAAATTGCCAACTCACCGGATGATTGGATTGTCATACCGCCCGGAGACCAACGCTGGCTTGACACCCCCACAAAACGCTATCCATTTCCGGTAAGGGAAGACAATCTTCCCCTGGCAGTGCCGACAGCGGGACCGGTGAGAATCAACGATGTGCAGGTAACGTCATTCCTGCCGTCCGATCTCGCCGGTTATCACAGCATGGCATATGCAGCCGGACTGTCGCCATTCCAGACCATGGACAGGGTTTGGATTTACTGCAATGCGGTCAATACCTGGGATGTCTGGCGGGTTTTTGAGCTTGGTACACAACCAAACACTGTGACGCAGGTAATAACGCAGGCGGAAATTACCAGCGGCGCCTATACCGATGCCACGCCGCTCAATGGCGTGCGGGTCTATTTTGCCAAGCCAATGGGTCTTACCCAGGCAGATGTCGGAAACATGGTGGTGTTCGACGGCTTAACCTATTCAATGGCTGACCTGATCGGCGTGCAGACCATCATCACAATCAACACAGCCGGCAATTGGATTGAAGTGGATGCGGACAGTATTCAAGGATACAGTTTTATCATCAATACCAAAACCACAGCGCCCCATGCCAGGATTTTTCGTAGTGTACGTTTTCCGCTTATCGGAACCTTGGACGCCAGCCCAAACATCTGGAGCACCGGCGATTTGGTTTGGGTTGATGATGACGGCACCGGACGATGGACAGTCCTGTCGTGGCAGAATTCGCTGTGGACTCCAGTTCGCAACCAGCCTGATCATATGGCGCCAGACGCCATTGTCACAAGCATGGCATATGCGGTTGGCGCGACCATCAGCGGCAACAAAATGTTTTCTGATCAACCGGTTATCAATGACTTGACCTTAATTGACCCCCTGGCAGGCGCCTTTCCAGGCGTTGCGGCACGCGAAATTGATTACCGCCTTGACTATGACCCAGCCGCTTACAATGGCGGTTACGGCGGCACATCACCGCAAACCTCATGGGGTCAGACACAGGTTGGGCGCGTGTGGTGGAACATGTCCACAGTGCGCTATCTTGATCCTTACACCGATATCCTTGGCGCATCCGCCACACGTGATATCGCCGAAATCAATTACCGATCAATCAACTGGGCACAGATTGCTCCCAATACGTCGATCGATATCTACGAATGGGTCCAGAGCGATGTCAGTCCGGCGGACTGGACAGCCGTGCAAACTTCCGACACCACCGGAGCTTATACAGGCACGGTTTATCAGGCAAACACACCGTCATGGGTTGAAGAAACCATTTACAATATTGCTCTTGGAAAAGAACGAACAGTATATTATTTCTGGGTATCAGGACGCACCACCATACCCACCGGGGTGCCTTTCCGTAGGACCGCCATCGCGACGGTTGCCAATTTGCTGACCAATCCGTCTTTCAGCGACACGCCGTGGATTGCGCCGTTCATTCCGGATGGACTGTTGGTCAGTGGCATTGCGCAATTCCTGAACGACACGGACACCGCGCTCACCATTGAGATCAGCACGGGCATTGAAGGCAATGGTCATGATGAATGGGTGCTGCTGAGACAGAATGATGCCACCGCAGTGCCTCCTGACTGGCTGTGGCGCCATTTCCGCGACAGCTTGGCGGGATTCAACGACAAAATGGAACTGGTGCCAGACCCCTCCCTGAGTGTTCTCCGCAATACCGGTATTTTTCCGGGGCAGGGTTTGTTTTCGGTCGCCAACACGTACAGCGCCAACGGTGGTTTGCTCAATGCGCGGCGCAACTTTGTTGGCATCGTCAATCAAATACTGGCTACCGATACGGTGGTATTCACCCGCGCCGCTGGCGTGGCAACGTTGGCACGCTCCGAGCCAATCCAGCAGGATTTGTGCTGGTTCCGTCCCGACCAGTCCTATTGCCTTGAACCACCACCGAAAGTATTCGACGTTACAGTTCATTCGGTGCAGGAACGCGACCGGCTGATTGTGACTCCGTTATTTCAGGAGGCAATCCAGAATGCAACAACTTCCGCTGCGCCGGCACTTCAGGTTCTGATTGACGGAACCAATACCACCAAGCCATTCTGGAGTATTTGGAAATTCAACGCACAACTTGCGTTACAAACGGCTATTGATAACTCAAACAACTTGGAAACACTGATTGAAAACGCCGGACAGTTATTTACCCTTGCACACGCATACGACATTACGGTTGACAACTACACCGACCGGAACCTGCAAGCCACGTCCTATACCGTTGGTGCCAGGGTGTTTGTGCAGAGCGACGAAACAGCCAACGGTTTTTGGACAATTTACACTTATTTACCGGACAGCGACCAAGCCGATGCCTATGGATTTGTGCTGTACCGAGTTCAGGCTTACGACACGACTGATTTCTACCGCACAGCAGACTGGTATGCACAAAATATATCTATTTCTGGCAATACCGTAAGCTATTCCGCAGCCAATTCACCGATCGTGCAATATCCAAACACCGCAACGCGGGATCGTATTGAAGGTGTGTCCCCGTCAAATCTTTTCGTGCTGATTACCAATCCAAGTGGCGGCGGATGGCTATGGACCGCCTATGATTCGACCATTGCGGTCAATGGCGTGCCGAATGGCTGGACTATCGTTGCGCGGCAAAATGCCACCATCGCTTTGAGCAACAATTTCTATAAAACGTCGCTGGTACCACACAACACACAGTTGATTCCGGATAACTACGGCGCGGAAAATGATGGTTTTGATGTTGGAGGGTATGATGAAAGCATCACGCCTGATCTCAATATTGCAACAAGGGACGGAGCGTGGGAAATGCGCGTTCTCGTCCAAACTTTGTTGCATGGCGGTTTGTTGGAAGGCATCGAACTGAATGAAATCCTGTTCAATCTTGTCACGTTTGTGCATACCCAACAAAACGATGTTGACTGGGCATTCAAGACTTCGTTTATGACAGTTGCGGGTTATGCGGTGCCACTGACGCAATCCGGTATTCAGACAACCGGCGATCTTGCCACTGACCTGACCGACTATGTCAATGAGATAAAACCATACCACGTTAAAATTCGCGACTATGAAGAGCAGTACTCTGCCGGTATTGATATTGCTCCTGTGCATGCAACAGATTTTGACAACCCCTCGTATTTTGATCCGGGGATCGGAAAATATCGTGCACTTGACATTGCCAACCTCACCGATCAGACAATTCTTCAGGTGCAGAATCCATGGCTGGACTGGTACAGTGTATACAATTCCCCAATTTCTCCCGTACGGCATATCAAGACAACACTCAAGTTTGACCGGGTTACGGGACAAGTCCAGAGCGGTGGCTTTGCCGGCTCGTCGTTGGACCAGGGCGGCTTTGACAATTCCTATGAGACCGGCATTGGAACCATCATTGACCGCATTGGTCAATATTACGATGGAGGACAACCCGTTCAGGATTTGCTTGGATTGGATTTCAAGGGAACCATTGTTGATGGTCAAGGGTTATTGCGGGACACTCCTCCGCAATTGTTCACGGTGTCCGTTGGCGCCACGACACAAACCATCACTTTGCCAACGGGATACGCCTATCTCTCCGGTTCCGTGTTGGTGCCGAAAAATGACGGGTATTTCTGGTCTTTGTCCATTGTCCTCGGCGCAGCGTCAACCGGAAATATCATAGCGGCGTTGTATGACAATAGCGGTCCAGCCGGTTCCCCAGGGGCGCTTGTCATCGCATCTGTCCCTGTTGCCAACGCGGCTGCCGGACCAGTTGAATTTGCTTTCGCTGCCCCGATTCCGGTCATCGGCGGCAAGACATATTATTGGGCATTCATATCAGACGCGGATGTTGTGGTTACGGGAGGTGCTGGCAGCACCGGGAGTTTGCAAATCGGGCAGGATTACATCAACGATTTGCCGGCAAGCTTTGTCTATGGCTCGCCGACTGCAACATATGCGAATTGGAATGCCAGTTTTTCTTTGTCTTTGTCCAATGTGACATTGCCAATTACGGTTGACATCAATCCAGACGGCACCGGACCGGTTTGGCCTGTTGACATGAATGCCATTTCGACCAACGATCCGCTTGGCTACGGTCTGCGTGATCCGTTTGTTGTATCAGGACATCCGGAGGAGCGCGCCATTGTCGTAGCTGATGACGGACTGCGGATAACGGTTTCGTCTGGCGGGCTGGCGGGTAGCCCGCCGCAAATTGCCAAGGTTTTCAAGACCGGCAAAATTCGCACTGTAAAAGCGACACTGTTCTTTGACCTGATACCAGCCGATATCAATGCCGTGATGGTGTGGCGCGACGGTCTGCGGGCAATCAATGGTACCGACTATACCGTGGACCAATTTGCAAGAACCGTTACTGTCAAGCTAATGATTGGTTCCGTGAAAGTCAAGACCGTTATCGTTCATGTCTTCGGATTTGGCGGGGCAGCACCGATGCTGGACTGGAGATTCATCACATCCGATGGCACGACCCCGACCATAGGTTTCTCTGACAATCTGTTCGTCGATTCGGAATTCGACCTGTTTGGTTTTGACACCGAAGGGCTTGATATCACGTCAAACATAGCGATTGCGCCGAACAACGTGGCGGTGCTGGTGAATGGTCAGGCGGTGGACAGCGCCTCCGTGACCGTTTCCGGACGCTCGGCAACGCTCGGCACCCGTCCTTCTCCTGGTGATGACGTCGCGCTGCTGGTGTATGAAGGCAGCGCCGATTTGGCCTGTCAGACCAACGTTGAGACGATTTCCTATACGCCGTCAATGGTTACCAGGCTTATGCCGCAAATGAAACCACTGGGATGGTATCCGGCTGGCGGCAATCCGGCGGCATGGAGCGTGGCAACGTCATGTTCTGCCGATGGGTCAATTATCACTGGCAGCTCAAATGACGGTAATGGCAATCAATATGCCGTCATCATCAAGGGTGCTGGCGGTATATGGTCAGCGATTTCATTTCCAACTGGCTGGCGCACCACACTTCAGGCGGCTACCGCCATTTCCGCTGACGGTTCAGCCGTGGCAGGCTATGCGCCCTATAGTGGCGGTACCACCGTGCTTGCCGTTCCGGTACAGCAGGCGTTTCTGTGGACGGCTGCGAAGGGCGTTATTGGGCTTGGCTTTGTCAACGGCCATTCATCAGGTAGCCAAGCGTCCGGCATTTCCGCCAATGGCAACTCAGTCGCCGCTACATGCGTAAGTTCTGGCGGGCAGAGCATTGCCTGTCTCTGGACCGCCGCTTCCGGAATGGTCGGGCTTGGCATTCCAAGTGGCACTGTCGGCACCACAACAACCGGAATTTCCGGTGACGGCACGGTTGTTATCGGCACAATTCTGTTCGGTGCAAACCCCTACTCGGTGACAGAAACCCATGCATTCTATTGGACCGCCCGTACCGGCATCGTTGATCTTGGTGCATTGATTGGTGGTTCTTTTGCGCAACCAACCGCCGTGTCGCATGACGGCACGGTGATTGCCGGAAACTCCAATGGTGTAGGCTTCACCTATGGCGAGGCGTGGCGGTGGACGGCGGTAACCGGCATGCAGCCATTGGGCAGGCTCGGTTCCGGACGCCATTCCTCCGTATGGGGCATGTCGTCAGACGGAACCTCCATTTTCGGCGATGCGCAAAATACTTTCCGGGATGGACCAGTGGCGATTGGACAGGACTCCGCACCCACGGATACCACCGTTTGGGACACAGGCGCAGCGGCGTTGCCAACGACTTATGCGGTCAGTTGGACCGGCGGCAATGGGTTTGTCCCGCTCGGAACAGGTTTTCCACCAGGATATACGCAGGGAAGCGCCAAGGCATGTTCATCCGATGGCAGTGTGATTGTTGGCGGTACCGGCATTCCCGGTGAAGCGTTCGTCTGCACCTGGAGCAACGCCACCGTCAATTCCACCCAACAATGGACTCTTAACAAACCAGATACGCAAACCGTACCGGAACACGCCGGTACCATCGTTGAAGTGAATGGTTTGCGGTTGGTGCCGCCATTGACATTTTACGGGAAATTTGACGCCACACATCAGTTTATGACCATGGGTGTTTTCCCGACACGCGAAACCAGAATGCGATTGTATATTAACAGCGCGGAGTTGCTGACAAGGATTCCGAACGCCACGCGCGGTTTGTCGTCACTGCCCTACGGAATTGTGTTGCCGCCGGGAACCCCTTCGGGTGTCCTATTCGCCATTGTTGACGATACATTATTTTCACTCAATCCGCTATTCGTCGGCGAGGTATGTCTGACAATGTATTGCCACCATGATTATGAGGTGAACAACGGAGAATTGACTATTTTGACACCATTGACCGGCACAAACACGATTACCGTGACAACGTTTGCCAATGCGGAAATTATGGGCATGCGCACTTACACCCTTCCGTTCAACGCCAATGGAGATTATGTGATGCCAGGAGTGGTGCATGGTAACTATTGCCTTGTCACCAGAAACGGCACTGCTTTGGCATTGGATATTGATTACCAACTTACCAACGCGCACCGGCTATATGACCAGACCGGTTTTGACCAGATTCCAGTGACTGATATATTATCAGACGAGCAACCCATAACACGGGTTTTCCTGACGGCTCCCGCCAATCCAAATATCGTCAGTTCGGCAGAAACGGTCAATGGCGTCACGGTCCAGGCATATGAATGGCTGGTTGCCACGGTATTTACAGGTGCGGTTGCCCGACAACCGGCGGAATGGATGGTCACGACCGTGACGCCGTCTGCGGCGCGCATGGTGCCAACGACCGTCAACACTGGCGGTCTTGGTGCCGTGGTTCCGGACATTGTCTATAAGATGGACAATACGTGGGAACAGAACAGTGTTGTCTTTGCTGGCGCCCTGCACGGTGATTTGCATGTCAATGACACGTTTGCCGTCATTGATATCTCGGCTGTTACGACATCACCAAAGTTCTGGCGGGAATGCCCGGTACCAATGCCTGATCGCAAAGCGGATCGCCCGGCGGTCATCTGGATTGGCGGTGAACGGATCGAATACTGGACGTTGCAATGGACCGATAATTTGGTAACCATTGGCAATCTGCGACGCGGCACGCGCGGCACGTCAGTGTCGCGTGAACAGCGGACCGTGCGCTCCAGGACCGGTGACGGAACAACTGTAACGTACCATGTTGCCGCAGTTGGTGTGATAGTGGACGTATTTGTCGATGGCGCAAGGCAGTGGGAAACGGTTGATTTCGCCGCTGCAACGTCAAATGGGCAAACGTCTATAACTTTTGCCAAAGCTCCGGTTAGTGGCGCAATCATTCGTATTGGCATATCATCCGGGATAATGCTCCAGCCACAGGGAACGCCGGTTATCTGCTCGCGCGGGAAGACCCGCGCCCTTCAGGGGGCGGGATGAAAACGCGCAACGAGGAGCCCCGACATGCCTGCGGGTTTCTTTTGGTTGCGGCGCTTGCGTTCCGGTTTGAGTCGTGATACGTTCTCCCCATGTGAGAAACGCAAGCGGCTCCGGGGCGTTGCAACCGCAAGGACGCGTCCTCGAAGCCCTCCCCCAGAAGCGTGCACGCTCTTAGGGGGATGGGAGACTCACTGACGGGACAAAAACAATGGTTTTTTTGAATTGATAAATAAACCATGCAACAAGCACCAAAACACAGCGAAGCCGTTGATTTGGCTAAGATAACCGTTATCGAACACCTGCTTGTCCGCGACCGTGATACAAAACAGGCGTTGGTCAATAAGCGCGGTAATCCGGGAAACATTTCTGGCGGGGAGAACACTTCTGATGGGCAATGATTATTTTTGTGATATGTTCATGGTTAAGGTTATGGGTCACGTCCTTATCAGGGATAAAGTCACACATGAAACACTGCTTGACAAGCATAATCAGATAAATCCCGAAAATCTTAGTATAGCGCTGGCATCCGGTGTGGCTGACCGAACCAATGGACATATTTTTCAAATGGTTTTTGGCAATGGCGGTTCCACCGTATCTGCTGTCAGCGCCATCACCTATAATCCGCCAAATGTAACTGGACAGGAAGCGGCGCTTTACAATCAGACTTACGCAAAAATTGTTGACGACATGAGCCCGCTCAATTTGGATCAAGTTAACAATTACATGCTGGTCCAGCATACCATCAATACGATGTATTCTGACGTGCAGGTCACATGTACACTGGAATATGGGGAACCTGCCAACCAGTCGGTATTCGACAATGCCGCTGTACCGAACTGGCAAAATCAGTCAACAGTAACAACAAACTCCAACGGACAAACAATGTACTCTCCGTCCGCCACAAGTTACTACATTTTCGACGAGCTTGGGCTAACGTCATACAATTCAACCGGAAAGGGACTGTTGTTATCACATGTTATTTTCCATCCGATCCAGAAAGCGCTAAACCGAGCTATCGAAGTCATTTACACAATACGGATTGTTATGGGCTAGCGTTGAAATGCTAAATACAGGTGAATTGACTTTTTGATATTATGCCATATATTATCACGCCATCCGACCCATTGCTTCCTACGTTAACGATTGCCGATTCGGCAATCGACACGACGACCTGTTCGATGTCACTCATCGGACGGCTGGCGGCAAACTATGGTCAGTCGGTTGCCAATGATATCTATCATTTGTTGGAGAATTTTTCCGGACCAAACGCGCCTGGAACAAAGGGTTTGTCACTTGCGCCATTTCTACAGGCGCCTCCCATAAAAGGTCAACTATGGTATGACGACAAGAATAAACTTTTAAAGGTCAATGATGCCGGTTGGGTTGCATTGGCAAATCAGCCATGGGTTACTGGTTATGTGACGTCATATGTCGCTCAGTACGTTCCGCAATACATTTCAACCATCCTTACTCCAACCAATGTCATCCCTGGAACCTATTCAAAGGTTACTGTCAATTCAAGCGGATTGGTGGCTGCCGGGGCGACACTGACACTGTCTGATTTGTCAACCGGTGCCGTCGCTCCAGGAGCCTATTCCAAGATTACCGTCAATTCTGGTGGTTTGGCAACAGGCTGGGGCACTCTGACATTGGCAGATTTGTCAACCGGCGCCATTTCTTCCGGAACTTATTCCAAGCTCGTGATTGATGCAAACGGACTGGTAACTTCCTGGGGGACTCTGACAACGGCTGATTTGCCAAGCGGCAATACCACTCCCGGAGCCTACACCAGTGTCGTTGTCAATTCCAGTGGGCTGGTCACCCAGGGAGGAACATTGACGCTGGCTGACTTGCCAACTCATGTCGCCACTCCGGGAATTTATACCAAAGTCGTTGTCAACACTAACGGATTGGTTACCAGCGGACAAACACTGGCATTGTCCGACTTGCCGGACAGCGGTGTCACTCCTGGTGTATATACCAAGGTCGTTGTCAATACAAATGGGTTGGTGACTACGGGTGAAACGCTTTCGTTGGTTGATCTGTCAACTGGCAGCGTTCCTTCCGGAACCTACACCAAAGTTATTGTAAATGCGAATGGACTAGTAACGTCATGGGGACGATTGTCTATTGGTGATTTACCAATGGATGTCATTACCCCAGGAAACTATGCCAATGTCGTGGTCAATTCAAGCGGACTGGTAACAGAGGGTGGCACACTGACACTGGCTAACATGCCGACCGATGTTGTGCTTCCTGGAACCTATACCAAGGTCGTCGTCAACACAAACGGATTGGTGATAGCCAGTCAAACACTAACGGTGGCGGATTTGTCAACCAACGCGGTTGGTCCGGGAACATATTCCAAACTTGTTGTTGATACAAACGGACAGGTAACCGCCTGGGGAACACTGACGCTCGGTGAGTTGCCAACTGATGTTGTGCTTCCAGGAACCTATACCAAGGTACTTGTCAATGGAAACGGCTTGGTGACGGAAGGCGAAGCTGTCACGTTGGCTGATTTATCAACTGGTATTGTCGCCTCTGGCACCTACACCAAACTTGTTATTGACACAACTGGACTGGTAACCGCCTGGGAAACACTTACGCTGTCTGATTTACCGAATAATGTTGTCACCCCTGGCATCTATCCCAAGGTTGTTGTTAATGCAAATGGGCTGGTGACCCAAGGCGAAGCGCTCACTTTGGGTGATCTGCCATTTAACGTTGTAACTCCGGGGGTTTATACCAAGGTCACTGTCAATACCAACGGACTGGTGACGACCGGCGACACGCTTGTGCTGGCTGATTTGCCCATTGACGTAGTAGCGCCTGGTACGTATACGAAAGTTATAGTCAACACCAATGGTTTGGTCACGACCGGCGAAACGCTGGCAATTGTTGATCTTCCTGACAGTGGCGTCACTCCTGGCACTTACACCAAGGTTATGGTCAATACCAAGGGTTTGGTTACAAATGGTGAAACGCTGGTATTGGCTGATCTTCCGACTGGTGTTGTCACACCGGGCACATATACCAAGGTCGTGGTCAACACCAATGGACTGGTGACTTCCTGGGGACCGTTAGCGATTGCTGATCTGCCGGGTAGTGGTGTCACTCCCAGCACATATACCAAGGTAACTGTCAACGCCAATGGACTTGTGACTACAGGTACAACTTTGATATTAGCTGATCTTCCGACTGGTGTTGTCACACCGGGCACATATACCAAGGTCGTGGTCAACACCAATGGACTGGTGACTTCATGGGGAGCATTGGCAATTTCTGATCTGCCGGGTAGTGGTGTCACTCCCAGCACATATACCAAGGTAACCGTCAACGCCAATGGACTTGTGACTACAGGTACAACTTTGGTATTAGCTGATTTGCCAACCAGTGGTGTCGCTCAAGGCACTTATACAAAGGTGTCCGTGAACACTCACGGTTTGGTTACAGCGGGCGCAACGCTGGTAATGGGCGATCTGCCGACTGGCGTTGTCGCGGCGGGCACCTACGCAAAGGTCGTGGTCAACACCAATGGATTGGTTACATCATGGGGAACGCTGGCATTGTCCGATATGCCAATTGGTGTTGTCACACCCGGAACCTATTCAAAGGTGACAGTCAATTCCAGTGGCTTGATAACGTCTGGCTCAGCGTTGGCATTGACATTGGCTGATTTGCCAACGGGCGTTATTGCTCCTGGCACGTATACAAAAATCGCAGTCAATACCAATGGGTTGGTAACTGGCGGAACAACACTGACACTAGCCGATCTACCAACTGGTGTTGTTGCTCCGAGCACGTATACCAAGGTCGTTGTCAACACCAACGGACTGGTAACTGGTGGAACAACACTGACGGTTGCTGATCTACCGACTGGTGTTGTCACTCCGGGCACATATACGAAGGTTTCTGTCAACACCAATGGACTGGTAACGTCAGGCGGGACGCTGACATTGGCTGATTTGCCAACAATTCCCAGCGGAGCCGGCGTTGTTATTACCCAAACCCCAACCGGTGTATCGCCGCCAGGAACTTATTTTGTCGATACATCTTCAGGTCCGATTGCCATAACGCTTTCCGGAACACTTAGTGGCGTCTACACATTTATCGACGGCGGCAATTCATGGGGAACGAACAACCTCACGATTAATGGAAATGGCGTCTTGATAGGAACAGCGTCACCGCCCACACAGGCGTCCACGTTTTTGGCAGATGTTTCTGATCAGGAATTCTCAATTATCGCAGTCTCTTCATATTGGCGACTAATTTAATAATAACTTTTTTTGTGCCGATAAACCTGATAGCTTACGTTAGACTAAATATCGAATACTCTCATTTGGAGATGACCTAATGGCTTCATTGTCTGATTTCGTTAATTCCAGTTCCAATATTTTAACTGAGACAGCCTATTGTTCTGGCGCCCCGTTGCAGATGGGTCAGTTGCCAATTTATGGCACAGGACAATTTCGAACGTTTTATGCGAGCCGATCATTTACCGCTCCTTTCGATTGCATTATTGCGCGGATACGCGTGCTCGGTGGTGGTGGTAATGGCGGCGGTCCACAAGGTGTGGGCGGCGGTGGCGGTGGTGAGTTTGCGTATGGAGTGTTCACACTTATACCGGGCACGGCTTATGCGGTAACAGTTGCCGGTCAAGGAGGAACATCTTCTTTCAGTAACCTAATTTCAGCTTATGGCGGCGCAGCCGGTAACGGCTCCGCTGGTGGTGCTGGTGGCACTGGTGGCACTGGTGGCACCTTCCGGGCTCACGGTGGCGACGGTGGCAACGCACACACTGGCTCCGGCGGCGGCGGCGCGTCTGGCTCAGTCATGGGACCTGGAGGCAGTGGCGGCGATGGCGCCAACGGTCTGCCCGTTGGCGGTGGGGGTGGTGGTTGGGGTTGTGATGGATGCGACGGTACCTCTGCGTTTGGTGGCTTCCCTGGCACACCGTTCGGTCAGCTTGGAGGGATTGCTTGGTCCGCTTCTTATGGCTATAATTCCGATTTCAATATTATAATGCCAGCCCTAAATACAGCTAACGGGCGCTGGTACGGCGACTGCGCAGGCGCCATTGATGAAAATGGCTGGGGGCTAATCGGATATGGCGCTCCAGGCGGTGGTGCTGTTGGCACCTCTCCCTACATGTATGACATCCAGGGTGTTCCTTCTTCTTACGGTGGTGGTGGTGGTGGTGGTGGTAATGGAACCAATTACAACAACGGTGGCACCGCCTTTGTTGGTGGTGGCGGCGGCGGCGGCGCCTATGCGAGTGGCGGCAGAGGACATATAATTATAGAATGGTAATTTGACATGATAACATA
>Ga0302319_10009467_pt1 | contig 18722 bp, 15 predicted proteins | sample Bog_T0_2_FD_203319 | JGI IMG/M metagenome (GOLD analysis project Ga0302319, IMG submission 203319) | Peat permafrost microbial communities from Stordalen Mire near Abisko, Sweden - Bog_T0_2 | ecosystem: Environmental > Terrestrial > Soil > Wetlands > Peat | place: Sweden: Abisko, Stordalen Mire... | reverse complement strand
AGCGGACAGTACTGGTTGGGAATCGAAGAGCAAGAGGAAGGACTCAGGATCGACCCCACGCAAGAAGGACAATTCCAGCGAAGGAGAGAGCGAATGATGCGTTCGAACCAACGACACCCTGCCATCCGCTTACCCCGCTGGAACCTCTTGGTTTGCCTCGGTGTTGCGTTAAGCGTGCCATTGCTAATAGACGCTCCTGGGGCAAGTGCGCAGTTCAGCGGTCCGGCTACCTCCAGTACCTCGGCATACAATCAGACGCTCGTTCCCACTACCGATCCCGCCATCCTCTACCCGGGAGAGAGAGATGTCGTCCTCACCGTTGGCGACGATATCACCATCCGTCTATTTTCAGACGGAAAATATGCTCCCATCGTCCGCATCAATAACGATGGCACCGTCCTCCTCCCTTTGATCGGAATTGTTCACCTGGAGGGTTTGTCTGTCACCCAGGCGGAGCACCTTATCGCGGAAAAGCTGGAAGCCGATGGAATGTATCGCAACCCTCAAGTGACCCTTCAGATCACAGAGGGCCCGAATGCTGTCATTACTGTGACGGGCGAAATCCATGGGATCATTCCGGTCGTCGGTTCGCGTCATTTGCTCGACGTGCTATCTGCTGCGGGCTCATTGCCCTCGACGGCGAGCCACGTCATCACCATCAATCGTCCCGGCGTCGCGAAACCGATCGTCGTCGATCTTGGAACCGATCCCATGCTCAGTTCCCTAGCGAATATCCCAGTCTTTCCTGGTGATACGATCGTGGTCTCTCGCATCGGTATTGTCTACATGCTAGGCTCCTTCAATAGCCAGCTTGGAACCATCCCTCTTAACTCCTATACCCCGCTTACCCTCACAGAGGCCACCGCTCTTGCCGGCGGCATCAAATGGGAAGGTAGATTCGCCGACCTTCGGATCATTCGCACGACGGGAGACCACCGCACAGTGGCGGTATATAACATCAAGAAGGTCCTGAATGGGAAGGCTCCGGATCCGATTCTGCAGCCGAATGACATCGTGTACCTGCCGCCAGTCCCGCTCAAGGAGCTGATCACCTCAGGTGGCTTAGGAACGATCCTCGGGCTCGTCGACTTCGCGCTTGTCTTCCGCTAACCTGGAGCCGCCACGCATGCCCGATTCTCACCAGTCCGCGGGCGGCCGCCGAGTTCGCCTCGCCTATCTTGTCAGCCACCCGATTCAGTACCAGGCGCCTTTGCTGCGGAGGATCGCGCTTGAACCCACTATTGATCTCACCGTCCTTTTTGGCTCGAACTTCTCCGTGCGCGGTTATAAGGACCGCGGTTTTGGCGTCGAGGTCGCGTGGGATACTCCGCTGCTGGACGGCTACCGCTCCGAGTTCCTGCGGCCCCTGCGTGATACTGGGGAGGTTTCGCCGACAACTCCCATCAGCCGTGGCATCTATCGCCGCCTGCAAGAAAGCGATGGCAGACCAGCGTTCGATGCTCTCTGGGTACATGGCTATGCCAGCATCAATGCCCTGCAGGCTATCCTTGCTGCCAATGCTCTAGGAATTCCAGTCCTCCTACGCGCAGAGTCCTGGCTGGCCGACCGTGCGCGCAGCCCTTGGAAGCTGGCGATCAAGTCAGCATTCTTCAAGTTACTCAGTAAGGGGATAGACGCTGTCCTTCCCATCGGAACGCAGAATGCCGCCTATTGGACACACTACTTTGGCAGCAGCGTTCCACAGTTCCTTATGCCGTACGCGGTCAACAATGAATATTTCGCAAGATTGGCTGCGGATGCTGCCCCCCGTGAGCAGGAACTACGCGCCGAACTTGGTCTGGCCGCGGAAAGACCCGTCATCTTGTTTGCCTCCAAGCTTCAGCGCCGCAAACACGCCGACCACCTGCTGGAAGCCTATCGCGCCTTGATTGCCGAGTATTCCCCCCAGAATTGCCCATACCTCGTCATCGTGGGAGACGGAGAGCAGCGTGCGGAGCTCGAAGCACGGGCAGAACAACTGGCGCTCAAAGACGTGCGCTTTGCCGGCTTTCGCAATCAATCCGAATTACCTCGCTTCTTGCAGCTTGCAGACGTCTTCGTACTTCCCTCGCGGCACGAGCCCTGGGGTCTGATCGTCAATGAAGCCATGGCGTCAGGATGTCCCGTCATCGTGTCAACGGACGTCGGCTGCCATGCAGATCTAATCACCGACGGAGTGGAAGGATGCGTTTATCCGGTCGGCAACATCCCCGCTCTGACCCACGCTTTGCACCGCATCTTTTCCTCGCCAGGCTCCGCCGCAGCTATGGGCGAACATGCGAAGATGCGTATGAAAACATGGACCTATGAAGAGGATGTGCGCGGCCTGCGAAACGCCCTTTCTGCAGTCACGCGCATTAACGTGGACTGATACGATTAGGTCGATTCGCTTAGTTCCCCCAAACGCATCAAATTTCTGACGGTACCCATGAGAATTCTGCACATCGTTGGCTCCATCAATCCTGCGGCTGGTGGCCCGACCGAGGCGATCCGGTTGATCATCCGCTACCGTCCCGCCGGCTTCGAGGCAGAGGTGGCGACCCTGGATAGTCCAGATGCCCCGTTTCTGGGGGACTTTCCCTTTCCCGTGCACGCTCTGGGGAAGCAAAAAAAGTCCTGGTACTCCCCTAAATTGATCCCCTGGATCCTCAAGAATCGTCACCGATTCGATGGCGTGATCGTTCATGGACTATGGGAGTTCACAGGCCTCGCTGCGCTCATCGCAATCGCCGGCCACAAGCCCTTCCTGGTGTTCACGCACGGCATGCTCGATCCCTACTTCAAACGGCGGTATCCGCTGAAACACATGAAGAAGTGGGTCTACTGGCTACTCGCCCAATATTGGATCCTTCGCTCTGCTTCGTACGTGTTGTTCACTACCGAGCTGGAACGGCAACTCGCCCCTAAGACGTTCTGGCTCTGGCACTGGAACCCGATGGTTGTCTCGTATGGGTCCGACCCACAGATTCCCGAGATTGGCGAACTCGCTCCCGCATTCTATGAGCGCTGCCCCGAATTGGATGTTGAGGACGATGGCCGCAGTTACCTCCTATACCTCTCACGTATCCATCCGAAGAAAGGGTGCGACCTTCTGATCAAGGCCTTTACAATCGTCGCTTCTGCCCATCCCAAGCTACACCTGATCATGGCGGGCCCCGATGCTACTGATATGCGAAAGACTTTGCAGCCAATCGTCGACGAAGCCGGTCTCGCTGACCGCGTCCATTGGCCTGGAATGCTGAAGGGTAACGCCAAATGGGGAGCCTTCGCGATCAGCGATGCGTTCGTCCTTCCGTCCCATCAGGAAAACTTCGGCATCGCCGTAGCAGAGGCGCTTGCCTGCGGCCTCCCTGTTCTTATCTCCGACCAGGTGAACATTGCGCCCGAAATCGAAGCCGACGGATGCGGCCTCGTGGAGCACGATACTCTAGAGGGCACGATCAACCTCCTGGAGCGGTGGCTGGCTCTTAATCCTGATGAGCGCGAGTCCATGCGACAACAGACGAAGCTGACCTTCGCCAAGCGTTACGATATGCGTAAGAACAGCCCCCTGATCCTTCGCACCCTCGAACGTCTTCGCGACGAGCGGCTCGCATCCAGAGCTCCCGGAGCAAACTGAACCATGGCCCGCCACGCGGATTACCGCGCCACCGATCACATCCCGCCGAAGCGCCACGCAGATGCCTATACCCGACCGGCTTTCAGCTTAAGCAACCGTCTCCGGCGCTTGGTTTGGAACCTCTGCTGGCTCCTTCTCTATCGCATCTCTCCTCGCCCCTTCCATGCCTGGCGGGCGATGCTGCTACGTCTATTCGGCGCGACCCTAGGAAGCGATTGCCACTTTTACCCCGCATCCAAAGTGTGGGCTCCGTGGAACCTCATCTGTGCAGACCACGTTGCCGCAGCCGATGGAGTAGAGATCTATAACCCCTCCCCCATCCAGATCGATACCCATGTCATCCTCTCGCAGGATTGCTATATCTGCGGAGCAACCCATGACTATAACCACCCCGACTTCCCCTTGATCGCCTATCGCATGCATATCGAACGCTACGCGTGGATTTGCGCTCGAGCTTCCGTCGCTCCCGGCGTGAACATCGCCGAAGGAGCCGTTCTTGGCCTTGGCTCGATCGCAACGCGCAACTTAAATGCATGGACCGTCTACGGCGGCAACCCTGCAGTCGCCATCCGTGAAAGAACCCGCACCATCCCCTCGGAAGATGAGCAGACCGCACCGGTAGGAGGGAACGCGTGATCTCCGTTCTCATCCTTACCCGCAATGAGGAGCAGGATCTGCCGGGCTGCATGGACTCCGTCGCGTGGTGCGATGACGTCCACATACTGGACTCCGAAAGCGATGACCGCACAGCCGAAATCGCCCGCCAGCGAGGCGCTACGGTCACAACACGACGCTTCGACACCTATGCCGCTCAACGCAATGCCGGGATGAAGCTCCCGTACCGCCACAACTGGGTGCTCGTTCTTGACGCCGACGAGCGTCCTACCCCGGAACTCTGCGCCGAGATGCCGCCAGCGATCGCCGTTGCTCCCGCGACTGTCTCAGGCTTTCGCATCCGCCGCCGCGACTTCCTCTGGGGAACCTGGCTGAAGCACGCTCAGCTGACGCCATACTATGTTCGTCTCTTGCGCATCGGCCATGCGCACTACACCCGCGACGTAAATGAAGTGGTCGAGGTCGATGGCGAGATTCGTGAGTTGCGCTCGCCCCTCGATCACCTCGCTTTTTCCAAAGGCATCACTCACTGGATGGCAAAGCACAACCGCTACTCCACCATGGAAGCCGAACTACTGGCCCGCGGCAATGCGACGCACGGTGCCTCGCTGTTTCAAGCGTTCTTCGCCGGCAACTTCCATGAGCGCAGGGTAGCGCAGAAAGCTATCTTCTATGAGCTCCCTGCGCGTCCCCTGATCAAATGGTTTTACATGATGTTCGTTCGTGGCGCTCTACTCGACGGCTCTGCAGGCGTGATGTACGCGACCCTGCACAGCTTCTACGAGTACCTTATTGAGGTGAAATACCGGGAGTTGATCCGCCGGCGCGAGGGCAAGCCTCTCTGAGCCGACGGAGATTCCTACCCTCTGAGCTTTGCCAGCAGATCGGTCGGATGCACAGGCTTCGCAAGGATCTCAAACTCATGCCCCTGCGTGCGTGCGCGCTCCAGAAGATCTGCCGTGGCCGCCTGACCGGAGAACAACAGGATCTTGCACTGCGGCAGACGAGCCCGGGTCTGAATCGCCGCTTCGATTCCTGTCATACCCGTCATGATTACGTCCGAAATCAACATATCCGGATGGAACGTATCAAGCGCATCGATCGCCTTCTCCCCGCTATAAACGGCGCGGGCCTCAAAGCCAGCCTGGTTCAGAATAATCGCCAGCGTGTTTGCGATGACTTGTTCGTCGTCCGCCACCAAAACCCGCGGCTTCGATTGATTCGTTATCTTTTCTGCCATGAAGTAAGATCCCTTGAAACTCTTTCTTTAGCTTCGCTACCTGACGTCCCAGCCATCTGGCAGTCACCTTCTTCGACGCCGGCCGCCGCGTATCATCATACGTGGAATCCGGCTGGCGGTAGGACGCGCCTGGTCTGTCAAGCCTGCTACTTCGATGCGAACTAACCCTCTCCGGGCTGCCTGTGTCCCGCAATCTGTTCTCCGTCAAGAATTCTTGCACGGTGGTACTCTGGCATAGCTGTATGGTCGATCTTCACCATCATCTGCTTCCGGGCCTCGACGACGGATCTCCCAACCTGGAGACCTCTCTGGCTATGGCCCGCATCGCCGCAGACGACGGGATATCCCATGTGGTTGCCACGCCCCACGCCAATAATGTCTATGCCTTCGATCCGCCCGAGATCGCCAGACGTGTCAGCGCCTTGCGTTCTGCCCTCGCCGCGGAGGCCATTCCCCTCACAATCTCCTCTGGCTGCGACTTTCATCTCAGCTACGACAATATGCAGGATGCCATCGCCAACCCCAAGAAGTACACGCTGAACGGTGGCGACTACCTCCTCGTTGAACTCCCTGACTACGGGCTCTCCCCGCACCTCGACGAAGCCTTCTACGAGCTGGGCTTGGCCGGTATGCGCCCCATTCTTACCCACCCCGAACGCAATCCTACGCTTCAACGGGATCCCAAGCGCCTCGCCGACTGGATGCGTATTGGGCTGCTTACCCAGATCACCACCAGCTCTGTCCTTGGCCAGATGGGTCGCGAGGCCGAGCGCATGGCCCACCGTATGCTTTCCGACCGATGGGTTCACTTTCTCGCCACCGATGCGCATAACACCAAGTCACGGCCACCCCGCATGCGCGCGGCCTACGACTTAGTGGCGAAGAAATACAGCACCGCCTATGCCGACCGGCTCTGCACCAGCAATCCGATGGCAGTCTACGAGGGAAAACCCCTTCCGCCGCAGGAAGAACCACTCCATCTCTACAAAGACGATCCCAGACTCACACGACGCTGGTGGCAGATCTTCTGGAAGCAACGAAAAGCCGACCGCGACGACTGACACCGCCGCAGCTCTGTCTTACAACCCAAGGCCGCCGTCCACAGCCAGCAGCTGCCCGGTAATAAAATGTGGCCCTGTGGCGAAGAACAGCACGGCCGCCGCAACATCTTCCGCCCGTCCATTCCGCTGCATCGGCGTCTTCAGCGCAAACTGCTCATAGGCGGGGTTTAGCTCACCCATGACAATCATCCCCGGCGCCACGCAGTTCACGCTGATCGCCGGTGCCCATGCCTTGGCCATCGTGTGCGAAAGCATATGCAGCGCCGCCTTCGACGTGCAATAGTGCGCATGCGTAGCCCACGGATGAATTCCTCCCAGCGACCCGATATTCACGATTCGGCCACGCGCAGCCTTCAGATGCCCATGCGCGGCCTTCGCCACCAGGAAGGGTCCGCGCGTATTGACCTCAAACATTGCGTCCCACTCTGCGACACTGATCTTCTCCAACGGAACCGTCTCGAAAGCGCCGGCGTTATTTACCAGCAGGTCCAGACCTCCCATCCCATCAGCAGCAGCAGCTACCGCTCTCTCTACGCTCTGTTCGTCGCGTAGATCGCAGTGCACAGCCAATGCTTTCCCTCCAAACGCTTCCAGCTCCCCCACCGTAGCCAGCGCCTCCACCTCAGACTCCCGATAGGTGATCGCAACGTCCGCGCCTGCCTCAGCCAGCGCCAGTGACAATGCCCGCCCGATGCGCCTTGCTCCCCCCGTGACCAGAGCGCGCTTCCCTTGCAACGGCCGCGCCGTCAAGCGCGTGTGCTCTCGCTGCTCTTCGCTCACTGTGGTGAGCTCGTCGGTGGGGTTTGCGGCGTCTGCGATTCAGGCGTACTCGGCGACGTCTCCAACGGTTGATCTCCCGCAGGCTTGGCTGGCGGAAGCACCCGGTGCGGCGGCTCCTGGATGCCCGGCTTTACCTCCGCTGCTTTCCCCGAGTTCTCCCTGTACCGCGAAACCTGCTCCCGCGGCCGCAGAAGCCTCACCTCAAGAACCTTCTCCGGGCCCACTGCAGGAATCTCCTGAGCATAGGTCGCAAATCCATTGGCAATTACCTGCAAGGACACATCGCTACCCACCTCAATCACGTCAATCGTCGCCTTGCCCTCGGGATCTGTCTTGACTTCCAGGTTGCCATCGTCCCGCCCGTTCATTGTGGCGTGGAACACAACGGCCGCTCGAGGCATCGGCTTCCCGTCAAAACCCTTTAACACCGTCACCACAATGTGCGACAGAGGAGGCAGTGGCTTGTATTTCCGCCCGTGGTCATCCTGCGCGCCTGCAACCCCTACCATCCCCGAAACCATCGCCAGGCTACCGGCCCAGCTCATTAATTTGCTGCGAAATACCTGCTTCATGGCCTGATTCTACCGCGTGAACGCTCCCTTTCGCTCCTAAATGAGGGAAACGAACGCTTCCCCCAAAACCTTAGCGCCTTTCACTAAGATTTCATCCTACAGGCGTTGACTCTTGCCTTCGAAAGGCATAGATTAGCAGTCGGCAGTAGAGAGTGCCAACAGCGCCTTAGACCCGATGCAGAACCGCGTTTCAAGAATTGGAGCTGTTCGGCCTCTCATAACGCAACACCATAGAACTCTGATCAACAGAAATCCAAGGAGAAGCATCAACATGGCAGCCACTTCATTTACGCCGTTGCACGATCGCATTCTGGTTCGCCGCCTCGAAGAGGGCGAAAGCATCCGAGGCGGCATTATCATCCCCGACTCGGCCAAGGAAAAGCCACAGCAGGGCGAAGTCATCTCGGTCGGCAAGGGTAAGTCCAACGACGAAGGCAAAACCTTCCCGCTCGACGTCAAGGCTGGCGACACCATCCTCTTCGGAAAGTACTCCGGCACCGAGATCAAGCTCGACGGCGAAGAATTCCTCATCATGCGTGAGGAAGAAGTCCTCGGCATCCTCAAGAAGTAGTGATTACGCGTCGAGCGCGATACGGCTTCGCCGTTATTCGTCTCCGACACCAAGAGTTTGAAACACAAAGAATATTCGCCGGAACTTCCGGCACAAGGACAAAGTAATGGCAAAGCAAATTCTGCATGGAGAAGATTCGCGTCAGGCGATCCTGCGTGGCGTCAACACGCTCGCCAACGCGGTTAAGGTGACACTCGGTCCCAAGGGCCGCAATGTTGTCATCGAGAAGAAGTTCGGATCCCCCACCATCACCAAGGACGGCGTCACCGTCGCCAAGGAGATCGAGCTCGCTGATTCGATCGAGAACGTCGGTGCACAGCTCGTCAAGGAAGTCGCATCCAAGACCTCGGACATCGCTGGAGACGGTACCACCACCGCCACCGTCCTCGCCCAGGCCATCTTCCGCGAAGGCGTGAAGACCGTTGCTGCCGGCGCGAACCCCGCTGCCCTCAAGCGCGGCATCGACAAGGCCGTCGAGGCCATCATCGGCAAGCGCGATGAGCATGGCGTCGTCACCGGCGGAGCGCTCTCCGAGTTCTCCAAGCCCGTCACCGGCGACATGATTGCGCAGGTCGGCACCATCTCGGCGAACTCCGACGCGCAGATCGGCTCCATCATCGCAGCCGCGATGAAGAAGGTCGGCAAGGACGGCGTCATCACCGTCGAAGAGTCCCGCACCATGGAGACCCAGCTCGACGTTGTTGAGGGCATGCAGTTCGATCGCGGCTACCTCTCGCCCTACTTCGTCACCGACGCAGAGCGCATGGAAGTGGCTCTCGAGAACCCCTATGTCCTCATCTATGAGAAGAAGATCTCCACAATGAAGGACCTGCTCCCCTTGCTCGAGCAGATCGCCCGCACCGCCAAGCCCCTGCTCATCATCGCAGAGGATGTCGACGGTGAAGCGCTCGCAACCCTCGTGGTCAACAAGCTGCGCGGAACCCTGAACGTCGCTGCCGTGAAGGCTCCTGGCTTCGGCGATCGCCGCAAGGCCATGCTCGAGGACATCGCTGTCCTCACCGGCGGCAAGGCCATCACTGAGGACCTCGGCATCAAGCTCGAGGGCGTCAAGATCGAAGACCTCGGTACCGCCAAGCGCATCACCATCGACAAGGACAACACGACCATCGTCGACGGTGGTGGTGAGGATGCCAAGATCGAGGGCCGCGTGAAGGAGATTCGCGCTCAGGTCGACAAGACTACCTCTGACTACGATCGCGAGAAGCTCCAGGAGCGCCTTGCGAAGCTGGTCGGCGGAGTCGCCGTCATCAAGGTTGGTGCTGCTACCGAAACCGAGATGAAGGAAAAGAAGGCTCGCGTTGAAGATGCAATGCACGCAACCCGCGCGGCTGTCGAAGAAGGCATCGTCCCGGGTGGCGGCGTCGCTCTCATCCGTACCATCCCTGCGGTCGATGCGTTGATCAAGACGCTCGAAGGCGACGAGAAGATCGGTGCGAACATCATCCGTCGCGCCATCGAGGAGCCGCTCCGCACGATCGTCAGCAACGCCGGCGAAGAAGGTTCGGTTGTCATCGGCAAGATCCATGAATCAAAGGACACCAACTTCGGCTACAACGCCGGAACCGGTGTCTACGAGGACCTGGTCAAGGCTGGCGTCATCGATCCGACCAAGGTCACGCGGACTGCCCTGCAGAATGCCGCGTCGATCTCTGGCCTGCTCCTCACCACTGAAGCCATCATCGCCGACATTCCGGAGAAGAAGGAAGCTCCGGCAGGCGGCGGTCACGGCGGCGGCATGGACGGCATGTACTAAGTTGCAACCAACCACGCAATAAAGCTAAGGCCCCGGAGAGATCCGGGGCCTTAGCTTTTCCTGGCCGACGTCTACCGTTCCGGCGAGATCCGCACCGGCGTTCCCGGCAACGGGGGACCGTCATCTCCCGGCAGATTCTTCTTTCGCCGCTTCACAGGAGGCGCCGAACTCGGCCCCTTCTGCTTTCGTCCATTCTTCTTGCCGTTAGGGGCCTCGATCACGGCGCGCATCCAGTAGTTGCCGTTCTCATCGACCTCTACGCCATGTGTCTCGCGCTCAAAGCCCGGAAACCTCTTGCCGAACTCTTCCATCGCGAGGATAAGTTTGATAACGGGGCTCTCTGAACCGCCCAGCCGTTCACCCGGCATCGACATCGGAATTCCTGGCGGATACGGCACCAGCATTACCGCCGCGATACGTCCGGCCATCTCTGCAAAACGAACCTTCTCCGTCTCTCCACGAAGCAGTTTCTGGTACGTCTGCGCTGGCGTCAGCACCGGATCAAAGTCCTCGTCCGCAGCAGCATTTACCAGTCCCGAAAGATTGAGATCCTGCATCACGGCGTGCATCTGATCACTTAGCTCTTTGAGTGTGACATTGCGGTAGCGCGCCGGATACTTCACCACCAACTCCGGCAGTGCCTCTTCCAGCGGAGCTTCGCTGTCGTACAACCGCTTGAACTCAAACAGGTTCTCCAGCAGGGCGCCCCACTTACCCTTGCTGGTCCCAACAGAGAACAGCACCAGAACCGTGTAGTCGCCAGTTCGCGCGATCTCCACACGCCGGCCATCGAGGAACTCCGTCAAAATTGCAGCCGGGATTCCCCAATCGGCAACCACTCCCTGCGCATTCACTCCCGGCGACAGAATCGTTACCTTCGCCGGATCGAGCATGCAATAGTCGTCAGCAATATCCTCGTCCAGATAGCCATGCCACTCTTCGCCCGGCTTCAGCGTCCACACGCTCGACTGGTTGGTCAGCAGCCCGTCCGCGGCCTCCTCCAGCAAGTACGTCTTGCCGTCCAGCGGATCGAATACATGCTCCGGCTGATACAGCCGAAAGAACCAGCCTTGCTCCGCCTGGCGCAACCGGTGCGCAATAGACGACATCGCCTTGCGGAAGCTGATCGCATCCTGCAGCGTCTCGCTCATCAGCGTCGGCCCGGCCGGATCATCCATCATCGCAGCTGCGACGTCGATGGAGGCAATCAACGGATAGAACGGCGACGTGCTTCCGTGCATCATGAACGCCTCGTTGAACTGGTCGTAGTCCAACTGCGCCCGAGGGCTCAGCTTCACATGCACCATCGAGGCCATCGAAAACGCCGCCAGCATCTTGTGCGTCGACTGCGTCGAAAAAATTACCGGCCGGTCAGCCATCTCATCCGGCACACCCATCGCATAACGTCCGCGATAGATCTCATGGAACTTCGCATACGCGTACCAGGCCTCGTCAAAGTGCACGCGCGGCACGCTCTTGGCCAATTCTTCCACTACGCGATCCACGTTATAACAAAGTCCGTCGTACGTAGAGTTTGTAACCACCGCATACGTCGGCACCTTCGAACGCGCGCCCGCCGTAAATGGGCTCCTCTCAATCAGAGCCTGCACATTCTCAGGGCTGAACCGCTTGATCGGCACCAGCCCAATCATCCCGTAACCGTTGCGCGTCGGCTTGAAGTACACCGGCCTCGCGCCCGTCACTGTTAGCGAGTGGCAGATCGACTTGTGGCAGTTCGCATCCGCCAGCACAATGTCATCCTGCGCAATCACGCCGTGCCCAACAATCTGATTCGACGCCGACGATCCCCCCAGCACATAGAACGTCCAGTCGGCACCAAAGATGCGCGCAGCATTTCGCTCGCTCTCTCCCGGAGGTCCCAGATGATCCAGCCACGATCCCAAGGGCGACGTCGAGATCCCCAGATCCGAACGCATGATGTTCTCGCCAAAAAACTTGTGGAACTCCATCCCTACCGGATGTTTCAGGTACGCTACGCCGCCCATATGTCCCGGCGCGTCCCATGAGTATGCTCCCTGCTCCGTATATTTCTTCAGCTCCCTGAAGTACGGAGGAAGCAATTGCTCGTGGTATCGCTCTACCGCAAAATCCACGCGGTTCGCGATGAACGCCGGTGTGTCACCGAACAGGTGGATGTACTCATGCACCTGCTTTACAACCTCAAGCGGCAACTCGCTCACCAGCGTCCGGTCGGCTATCAAAAAGATAGGAATTTTCTTGTTCCTGCGCCGAACCGCTCGCAAAATCTTCAGCGCCGCGCGCTCATCGAACTGATTTTCCCCCTCCAGATCCCAATCCAGCAGAATCGCGCTGTGCGATGGGTCCGAAGTAACCAGCGATAACCCGTCCTCCGGGGTCGACGTCCTCACAACCTCGTAGCCTTCTGCGGCAATGGCTTCGACCAAACGCTCCATGGCGCGATCCGAAACCGAATCCGTCCCACCTACTTCACTCGCAATTAACAGAACCCAACGACCTTCGTTCATACACCTCTCATTCCTGTTCCATGGTACAGGCTCCAGATGAAGGAATCACGAATACCGCGCGCCTACGCGCAAGAAGGGCGCGGCCAGCAGCCGCGCCCTTCTAACCGTTCCCAATCTGACCCGCTATCTACCGCAAATCGACGCCTGGATGAACATTCTCGGGAGCGTGCACCTTCACACCCGGCTGACTGGTCGTCAGCTTGATGTGAATCAGCGTGTCGCGTTTTACTTTGGCCGAATTCAGATCGAAGCTGATTAGATAGCTGCTCGCCACAGCTTTGTCGAACTCGTTCAGGTAGGGCGTCAAGGATGGCGGCGTGATCGTTCCAATATTGAACGACGCCCCTCCCGTAGCCTCACCCACCTGCGCAAGGTAGCTCTGACCACTGAAGCTGCCCCGAGCTCCCCGCGGAAACGATTGCGGATAGTAGATCGAGTAAACCGCGACGCCCGCCCGCTCAGCATCTTCTTGCGCTGTCTGCACGTAGGGGCTGTCCTGGTTCAAAACCGATGGCCGCCCGTTGTACGGATCGATCCCGTTGGTAATCATCAACACAAAGCGCGCGCCTGGCTCATTCGATGGCCAGTGCTTCACAAACTCCGATAGTGTGAAGTACGGGCTGCCATCCACGCCGGCAACCGACATCGGAATCCGCAACTGCGCGGCCACCGCCTGGTGATTCGCTGAAAACCCATTCATACCTCGCACGATGCCATTCTGCATATAGCCCACAAGCACCTTCGTTCCCGGAGGCAGCGCATTGATGAAATCCGCAAAATCATTCAGCTGATTGCTGAACGTAAACCGCAGACCATCATCAATCAGAATCGCAATCTGTGCGGCCTGAGGCGGAACCGGCCGTACTGACGTAATCGGCGCCGTCTGTCCCTCAACCTTCAGCTTCAACTGGGCTGGATCCAGCGGAGCTCCGCTCTTCGATTGCACCATCACAAGAGCAGTGGTGGGGACCGGCCCCTCTATCGGAACACCCTGGCCGAACATTGGTAGCGCCGCCACCAACAACCCGGCCGTCGTTACACACAAAGCCTTGCTGCGAAATCTCTTAGACATAATGTCCTCCAAACCCTTAGACGGGGTTTACGCGGCGCAGGTGGCACCTGCTCGTCGAGTAATCCTACGCCAACCCCGGGGACCTTCGCCGATCCCCGGAGATTCGGATGGATCTACTTTCCCCCCAGCTGAAGCTTAAGCCCGGTATGAAACGTAAGGGGAAGTCCAGGATACCCAATCGGTCCAATATGCTGATCATTCAGCAAATTATCGAATTGGGCGAAGTATGTGAACCCATGCTTCAGTGCGTAGGTCACGCTCATGTCCAGCTTCACATAACCGAAGTCCAGGTTCCGATTGGGCAGAAGCAGCGTATTGCCACCATTCAGGTCTTCGTATTCCAAGTACGTCGAGTCGTCGCTCCGGCTGGCCATCGCACCCGTAAAAGAAAACGTCAGCCGAGGCCTGGTGTATTGCGCGTTGAAGTATCCCGTGTTCGGAGCCCGACGGAACGGCCTCGCACCCACCAATGGCCCCAGCGCACCAATCGCGATTCCAGGAAGATTCGGGTTTTCCGTAGGAGCTCCCTGGTTCGCTGCCACCGCGTCGGAGGAGAAAGACCGCAGTACGCGCGCGTCCAGGTACGTGTATCCACCGCGGAATAGGAAGTGCGGCCTTGGCTGCCACGCTACCTCTACTTCCCCTCCCTGCGCGCTGTACGCCAGCGAATTCAGGTACGCCTCATACAAACCCACGCCCGGCTGAATATTCAAATTGAAATACTGATCCAGCGCCTCCGCTCCAACCCCCTCCAGTTGGTGGTCAAAGACATTATGGAAGTAGCCAGCCTTCAGCGTCAGCCTCTCCCCCAAGATGTTCTGATCGACTCCGACGTCATAGGTACGCGATCTCTCAGCCGACTGTGGCGTTACATGGTACTGCGCAATATCCGTCGTATCCCCGGCCGCCAACAGTTGCGTATACAGGCTTTCGAACTCGATCGCAAGCGTTGGCTCCTGTACTCCTGTGGCCGCGTTCGCGCGGAAACGTGTTCCGTGAAACATCTTCGCCGACGGTCGCACCGGAACATAACTCAGTCCCAGACGAGGCGTCCCCGCAATGCCGTACAGATGGTTCTTCTCCAACGCTCCACCCGCTGAGTAAAACAACCGATTCCAGAACTCCCCTTGGAACTGCGCGTTGTATTCGAAATTCTTTCGCTGGGTCGTCTCATGCTCGACATAGTCATAACCAGGATCGTAATCGTTATACGATCCCCGCTCATTGTCATACCGAAACCCGAACAGCCCGATAAAGTGAGGTGAAAAACTGTAGTCCGTTTGGTAGTACAACTGGTCGCGATTGGAGTCTTGATCGTAATTATTCCCGCTGAACAGCTGCGCCTGCCCGGTAGCCGAGTAGCCATTCGCCCCGCGAATCGTCACCACGTTTCCAACATTGCCGGGACCATATTCGCCTGGATCATACGCAAGATATGTTCCACCCGCCGCAAACTCCTGTTCCTGCTCCCGCTTGCGAGCAATCCCGTAACGCACAAGGTTGTGCCACTTGCCCTTGTACCGATTCTCAAGGGTCACACCCGAATACAAATCCTGGTCCGCTTGCCGATTGCTCTGCGATAGCCCCTGAAAATCGTACGGCCCCGGCACACCCTGCACCGAATCCGCATTCCGAATCGTGAAGCGCAGCTGAGTATTCCCATTGAAGTCATACCCGACATTACCCGCCGAAGTGCTCGAGTGGTACTTATCCAGCGGAACCGCATTCGACGTATCAAGCCGCGAGAACTCCCCAAAGTAATCCAGCCTCCGCAGGGTCCCGCTTAACGACACCTGGTTGCGATATGTCCAAAGATTCCCCGCATCACCCTCATAATTGATCTGCGGTGTCAGCGTAGTCCCCCGCGGCGTCTCAATGTTGATCACGCCCGCGCCCGCATCCGTACCATACATCGCCGAGTCCGGCCCGCGCACCACGTCGATCTTGCCGACAGCCGCCGAACTCACCGTGCCGTAATCAAAGATCCCGCCCACATCATCGGCAGGAATTCCATCAATGGTCACCAGGTTCGCTGTCGAATTTCCGCCGCGCATGAACAGGCTTGTCACCCCTCCGAGCTGTCCTGTCTGGACGAGAAAAGCTCCCGGCGTCTGCCGCAACGCGTCTACGATCCCTGGCTGCAACTCAGCCGCCTCCGCCGGAATCACGCTTACCGGCGACGTCAACTGCGGTAACGGCGTCGGAATCCCCGTCGCGCTCACCGTAATATCCTGCCGGACCGTGTTGGCCGCCAACACAACATCCTTCTGCAGCAGATCCGTCACTCCGCCATAAAAATCCATGCCAATCGCCGGCAAGTATCCCGCTGCCGAGCCCAGCAGCGTAAACCTTCCTGAGTCAGCTGACCGAATCTCAAACGACCCGTCAGTCTCCGCATATGCGAAGGCAACCGTCTTCCCGCCCTCCACCAACCGGACCATTCCGCCCGGTACAGCTTTGCCGAGTGCGTCCGTCAAGCGCCCACGAATCACCACAGCCTGAGCACAGGTCGTAAGCAGAGATCCAATTAAAGTGATGGCAATGCGTCGAGTGATTCTCGCGCGCATTAATCGATTGACCACAGTATGGCCCAAAGACGAGTGCATAGTATTCTCCTCCGCTTCCCCAACGGAAGCGTGGCAGGCACAACAGCAGCAGAACCGGTCTCCTGACTGGCGCGATTTCAAAGTCAACCCTTGTCGTGCAGAGTGCGTCCCTTCCCGATGTCCATTGGACGATCAGTGGGGCGCCTCCAGGTCAACTTCACCTATAAATCCTTAAACCAAAGCCTTGGTCTTAGATTTCAGCCTTGGTTTATAGATTTACAGGTGCGCGCATCACAGTTGCGGGGCAGTGGCGGAATCTCACCGCGCTTCCCGAACATTCCTTTGCGGTAGCGTAAAAGAAACAGCACGTTGCCGTTGATCCCAGCAACGCAGAAACTCCGTGTGAACCTTAAGTGTACGTCCTCAAGTGTGCAAATCCGCGACTTTACGTCCCGCTCTAATTCTTCGGCAGCACCACGAACGGCCCCTCTGCCGGCATCCCCGCATTCAGTGCCGTCCGCAGCATCGACACCGTCGACGGTAGCGCCCACACTGGCGATTGCAGCTCCGGCATCGGTGCCGACTTGAAGATCCGGCTCGTCTGCTTCACCAGCCAACGCGCCGACGTCTTCGCCTTCTTGCGCCGAGCGCTGTCCGTCGAAATGCCAGTTCCCGCATACATCTGCCGATATAGCTTCGACAGCATCACGAACGCCAGCCGCGCCCGCAGCGTCGGAACGCACGCCGACCGCTTCCAGATCGCGCCCCAGTCATAGAACTTGTCCCACACTTTCTGTGTCCGTTCGCTGATCTCTCCCGAACTCATCGAAGGATGAGGCGTAAACATCTTCGGCCGCACAGCCGTAGGAATCAGCCAGTACCGCGTGATCGGAATCCCATCCACCAACGTCGGATTCTTCTCCTGCTCCTTCTCCCATTTCCCAAAATCAACGGTTCCAGGGAAGGGCGTCATCATCACGAACTGCGCAAAGGTCACGCCGGCCTTCAACGCCATATCGACCGTGGCATCGAACGTCGCCGGTTTGTCCGTAGGCAACCCAAAAATGAACGATCCCAGCACATGCACGCCGTGCTTCTTGAACGTCTGCAGTTGATTGGCCAGTGCCTCACCGGAATAGTTCCAGTCTTTGAACACCGCCTTCAATCCCTCAGGAGTAACCGCTTCCACTCCTACCAGCGCGCCCTTAATGTTGGCCTTCTTCATGGCGTCAAGATACTCGCCATCCTCACCAGCTTCCATCGTGATCTGCGTGAAGAACACCATATCCTTCGGCAGCTTCGCCAGCTCTTCCATCAACTGAAAGCGCTCCGACCGAATCGACATCAACTCTTCGAGCTTGGCGTCATTCCCCTGCTCCCGCGCCAGCCGAAGGTCCGTCAATGTCACCGGATAAAAATTGTCGTCTGCCAGAGCGATAAACCGAAAGCCGATTCTCCGCAGGCTCACAATCTCGTCAATCACACTCTGAAAACGCCGCTGCCTCGGTGCCTGCCCATCCGTCCGCCAAACGCTGCAGAAGGAACAATGCTTCGGACATCCACGAATCGTCTGCACCGACGCCCACATATATTTATCGCGAGGCATCAGGTCCCATCGCGCCGCCAGGAACTGGCTGCCCTCTATGCGCCCACCTTCGTACACCCGCTGCGGCTGTCCCGCTAGAATGTCGACGACGGCCTTTCCCCAAGCAATATCGCCATCGCCCTTCACCACCGCATGCGCCTCGCCCTGCTCAAACACCTCTTCGGGAAACAGCGTCGCGTGAATGCCACCATAGACCACCCACGCACCGCGAGCTCGCGCCATCCTCCCCACCTCGTACCCACGCAGCGCATTGCCCGTGTGCACACTGATGCCGACGATATCGCCCGCCGCAATTGTCTCCGGAACAATCTGCTCCAGGGACTCATCCACCAAAATTGGATCGCCCGCGACTTCCGGAGTTGCTGCTGCCAGAACAAACAACCATCGGGGAGTAATGACGGCTGTACCAAATGAATTGTCGCTGGGGTTTACAAGATGAACACTCATAGAGCCCTACCTTTCCTCGAACGAGTACGGTGGCTTCAGTGAGTGTCTTCACAATGGTACGAAGATTGTCTTTCCGTCCAGACAGGGTTCGTAGATCGCGGAAATGCCCGCCTAGCTATGTCGTCTATCATACATATCTCGGTCGTCAACCGACCAATCTGCCGCCCGTCCCCCCATGAAATTTCGTTCATACCGACGCAAGCCTCACAGACTCTTGGTCATGCGGATTACCGGCAGCGCCTCCCCATTCGGCAGCGGAATCGACATCCGCTCCCGCTCCTGATATCCCCGCAGCCGATACAGCGGCACCCC
>Ga0302319_10009465_pt1 | contig 18722 bp, 10 predicted proteins | sample Bog_T0_2_FD_203319 | JGI IMG/M metagenome (GOLD analysis project Ga0302319, IMG submission 203319) | Peat permafrost microbial communities from Stordalen Mire near Abisko, Sweden - Bog_T0_2 | ecosystem: Environmental > Terrestrial > Soil > Wetlands > Peat | place: Sweden: Abisko, Stordalen Mire... | reverse complement strand
GGGATTGGCGGAAGCGGGTACGTCATTCTGGCGGGGAAACCGGTGGGTGAAGTGGGCTGCGGGCGTGCTGCTGGTCGTCGCGGCGGCTGCGGGCGTGCTCGTGGCCAAGGCGCTGCACCGGGTTGAACCATTTTTGCGAGCGCAGATTGTGGCGGAGCTTGAGCAACGATTCCACGCGCGGGTGGAACTCGACGGCTTTCATATGGCGCTGGGCGGCGGTTGGCGGGGCCCGTGGGGGGTGTGGGCAGAGGGCAGGGGATTGCGAATCTGGCCGCCGGCCCAGGTTGCCGGGGTTACAGTGCCGGGGAACGGAGCAAATGGAACCGGCGAGGCGGCTGATGTATCTGCCCCTCTGATCCGGCTGGATGAGTTCAAGTTTCATGCGCCGCTTCACTATGAGCCGGGCAAGCCGTTTCACATTTCGGTAGTGGAGTTGAAGGGACTGAAGATCGATCTGCCGCCGCAGTCGCACTTTGGGCATGGCGGCGAAGGGGCTGCCACAGTAGTTCATACCGCCCTTCAAAGCGCGGGCGGTGGAATTGGCGACGGGGCGGCGTTGTTGAGCGTAAATGTGGATACGATGGAATGCACCGGGGCGCACCTGACGCTGGAGACCAACAAGCCCGGAAAGTTGCCGCTTGAGATTCCGATTGCGCACTTGCGCGTGACGGGGATTTCCGCGGGCACTGAGATGGGGTTCGATGCGGAGATGACCAATCCGCGGCCGGTGGGGACGATTTACACCACCGGAAAAATTGGGCCGTGGCTGGTGGCGGATCCGGGCGAAAGCCCGCTGACGGGGAAGTACCGATTTGAGAACGCGAATCTTGCGGGATTCAAGGGAATTGCCGGGATGCTCAATTCGAACGGGCAATACCAGGGTACGTTGCGCAACCTGATAGTGGATGGGACGACGGAAACGCCAGATTTCCGGCTTACGCACTTCGGCAACGCCCTCGAGCTGCATACCAGGTTTCATGCCAAAGTGGACGTGACCACCGGGGATACATGGCTTTTGCCTGTGGATGCGACGCTGGGGCACTCGCACTTTACGGCGCAGGGGCAGATTGTGCGGGTGATGGCGGCGGGGGCGCAAAAGCGAGGAGGGCACGACATTGCGCTGACGGTTCATGTGGACCGGGCGCGGATTGAGGATTTTCTGCGGCTCACCAGCCATTCGCCGACTCCGCTGCTGATGGGCGCGGTGACGGTGAAAACCACGCTGCATATTCCGCCGGGGCCATTGCCCCTACATGAGCGGCTTCGGCTGAATGGAACCTTTGCGCTGGATGGGGCGCAGTTTACGAGCGAAAAGATTCAGGGATACATAAAGGAACTGAGTCTGCGCGGCCAGGGTCGGCCCAAGGATTTGAAGACTGTGGCCGCGGCGAGTGTTGAATCGGCTATGGAGGGGGATTTCCAGATGGACGGCGGGGTAATCACCTTGCCGTCGCTGAGTTATAGGGTGGCTGGGGCGCTGATCCAACTGAAGGGCACATACGGCGTGGAAGGCGGAGCGCTGGACTTTACGGGGACCGCGCAACTGCAGGCTACGGTCTCGCAGATGGTTGGTGGGGTGGCGGGAATCCTGATAAAACCTGCCGACCGGTTGTTCAAGAAGCCTGGCGCCGGAACGGTGATTCCGATTGAGATTCGTGGAACTCGCGAGGAGCCGACCTTCGGGGTGGATTTCAAGCATTTCAAGAAAGACTGGACGAAGCGGCCGGGGACGAAATAGCGGGCCGCTGCTGTTGGTACTGTGATAGCTTGGCTTGCGTCCCACAATTGCCGGCTTTTTGGGCGGCGAAAGAAGACGAGGAGAACGCGATGCACTGGACGGCAAGAATCGTAAACTGCGCCATGGCCCTTTCACTGGTGGCTGCGGCGCTCACTGCGGGAGGTCAGGTGTTGCATCAAAAACCGACGCAACCCTCTTCAAAGGGATCCACAGCCGGCAGCGCCGATGCTGAACGGGACTGGTGGAAAAATGCCGTTATTTACGAGATATACCCGCGCAGTTTCCAGGACACAAACGGCGACGGCATTGGGGATTTGAACGGCATCACCGCGCGGCTCGACTACCTGAAGGATCTGGGGGTGGACGCAATCTGGTTGACGCCGGTTTACCCTTCGCCGCAGGTGGACTTCGGCTACGATATATCGGATTACAAGAACATCGATCCGCAGTACGGAACGCTGAAGGACTTCGACCGGCTGGTGGCGGAGGCGGAGAAGCGGCATATCCGCGTGCTGATGGACATGGTGATGAACCACACGTCGGACCAGCACCAGTGGTTCCTTCAATCGCGGTCGTCACGGGACAACCCTCACCGGGACTGGTATATGTGGCACGATGGGAAAGGCGAAACCGCAACAGACAAGGGCGTGCCGCCCAATAACTGGCAATCGCTCTTTGGGCACTCAGCCTGGCAGTGGGACGAGACGACGCGGCAGTACTACTATCACAAGTTCTATATCCAGCAACCGGACCTGAACTGGGACAACCCCAAGGTTCACGATGCGTTCAAGGACATTGTCGGCTTCTGGCTGAAGCGCGGGGTGGGCGGATTCCGGTTCGACGCGATCACGACGCTGTTCGAGGACCCGAATCTCACCGATGAGGGGGTGGTGCTGGACAAGGATGGCAATCCGCGAATCAATGCGTTTGGCGACCCGGCGCTGGATAACTCGAAGACCGACAATCTGCCCGGCGTTCACCCAGTGATGCAGGAGATGCGGGCACATTCGGACACATTCAACACGGTCGGGTTTCCCGGGACGCGAGTCCTGATCGGCGAAACTTACATGGACAATATTGCTGAACTGGCCGAGATGTACGGGTCGGTGGACAAGCCCGAGTTCCATTTGCCCATGGACACGCAGTTAGCGTTCATCAACAAGCTGGACGTGACGGCGTTTCGCAGCAAGCTGACCGATGTGGAGACGCGGATTGGGCACAACACGCCGCTGCTGCTGTTCGACAACCACGACAACCCGCGGCTGGATGCGCGCTATGGAGACGGGATCCACGACACGGATATTCAGCGGGCGATTGCGACCGTGCTGTTCGCGAGCCGTGGGGCTGCGTTGTTCTACTATGGCGACGAGATCGGGATGAAGACCACTCCCCCGAAGCGGAAAGCGGACGTGAGGGATCCGATCGGGATCACCGGCTGGCCGAAAGAGAAAGGGCGCGACGGCGAGCGCACGCCCATGCAGTGGGATGGAAGCGCGAACGCGGGATTTACCAAAGCCGCGCCGTGGCTGCCGGTTCCACAGAGCGCCGCTCGGATTAACGTGGAGACCGAGAAGGACGATCCGAACTCGCTGCTGGCATGGTATCGGAGTCTGATCGAGCTGAAAAAGACTCGCCCGGCGCTTGCTCACGGTGAGAATTTGATGCTGGACACAGAGAACGCCAAGGTGCTGAGCTGGATGCGCCACGCGCATGGAACAGCAGAGGTGGTGGTAGCTGTGAACTTTACGGCTGAGCCGCAAACGGTGAGCCTGGCGGCGAGCGAAGCGGGGATGCAGGCCAGGCGCTTGAAGACGCTGCTGAAGACGCCGGGAGGGGTAGACCCGGTTCGGCTCGACGCGATTCGGCTGGGCCCGTATGGGGTCTATATCGGCGAGGTGCGGTAGCCGGTTTCTGTTTGCGGCCTGGGTGAGGCCAGCGCTCGCGGTTCCTGCGTCCTGCGGGAATTCAGCGGCTGCAGCCTTGTGAAAGTACGCTGGAAAGCAGATGCTTCTGTGAGGATAAGAGGCCGCGCCTGCCCAACCGGCCAATTTGGGAATCTTCGAAAAAAGAGCGCAGAGTGAGATAAATCACATTCTTTGGCTTAAAAGACAGTTATCTTTGCCTCAGAGAAACAGGTTGTGCCGCAGTCCAACCCGGGCAGCGATCTCACGAAATTCACTTCTGGAGGAATCTATGCGCGTTACTGTTGTGCTTGCTGTCGGCATGGACTCATGGCAAGTGGCGGCTGAAAGATCAATGTGGAACTCGGCTGGGTACTTCTTTGTGCCGGCTACATCGATTCGCGACGCGATGAATCACTTCAAGGCCGGTGATTTCGATTTGGTGCTGCTGGGCCATCGCCTTTCCGCCGAAGACAAGGAGAGATTGACGCGCTCCATTCGAGCCTGCGGCAGCAGCACACAAGTGGTCTCGATCGCAGGCTCTCACAGCAATCTTGACGCATTTGCGGACGCTACGCTGAGGAGCGATTCCGGCAACTTGCCGATGAACATGAGAGCGTTGCTGGACGGATTGACGAGAGTTCCACCGCCGCGAACCATTGTCTACAGCGATGTGAACTGAAAAAGAATCGCCGGGGTTGGAGAAATTCTGTAACAGGCGAAGTTCGGCGGTTCCGGTTGCGAATGGATCCGCCGAAGGTCTACGTCGCGTAATGGATCGCGAACCTGTCATGGGTGCAGACCCGTGAGTTGCTCGCCTGCAACATGGTGCGGCCCCGCCTGCCGCGGCGCGCATTGCGCAACAGAAGTTATGCGGAGTTATAGGTCGCTGCTATTGAGGCGTAACTGCCGGTGTAATGTTCGAATGGGGGCATCCCACCCTGCCCGCAAAAAAAGCGAGACGCGGAAAGGGTGGAGCGCCCAGGACCTTACATAATCTGAGAAAATGTTATGAAGCCATCTTGAGCAGTTCTTGCTCAGCACGCAACCAGTCTTGTTCCGCGTAACCATCCTGGTAACCGCGCTGCGCCCAGTAACTTTGGGCAAGCCGCTCGATCTCATCGCGAGAAGGGAACGACGGACGTGTTGCTGTTAGTGGACCTTTCTCTTTCTTCGCTGCGGTCTTGCGTGGTTTCGCGGGTGCTTTTGTCTTCTTCACTGTATCTGCCATTTAGAATCTCCTTCGGTGGATTGGCCGCCAACCTGCGGGGCATCCTCTTCAGGATACAGAGAATCTACTTTAAATGCCAGCGCCAACCTGGCTTGAAGTACCATTTTGCGCAATATGCGGTACATGGGTAATAGATTGCCGATTGCTTTTGTGACTGCTGACTTAGGCAAGATCGAAGGCCGAAAGGAAGAGAAGGTTAACTCTCAGGGTTCGAGATCGTCCTGAGAATTATCCTCGGTACCATCTGGCGCGGAGGGTCCGCTGCGATTCATTGCCTGCACAGCGGTCCACGGCCTCATCTCATATTCGACGGGCGGAATGGCGCCGGCAAGATACCGAACAAAGTAATCCCAGCGGCGGCGGGTCATGTATTGCGTGGCCGCGCCGTAACCGTGAGCTACGTTAGGGATGAGCAGCAGGTCGAAGTCCTTGTTGGCCTTGATCAACGCATCGACAACAAGCATGGTGTTATTCGGCGGAACATTATCGTCCATGGTGCCATGCGCCAGCAGCAGGTGACCTTTCAGGTTCTTTGCGATATTCTGATTTGCCTGCGAGTCGTAGTTGCTTGTGCCATCGGGTTGCTTCACTTCCAGGCCGGCCCACTTCTCTGCCCAGTCGTCCTCGTAGTCGCGTTGGTCGTGGTTGCCACTCTCTGCGATGCCTACCTTGAAAAAGTCAGGATAGTTAAACATGGCCGCGGCGGTTGCGTTGCCGCCGCCTGAGTGTCCGTACATGCCGGCGCGATCGAGATCGATAAATGGGAATTGCGCCGCCAGGTCTTTCATGCCGCTTACCTGATCGGGAATGGTGTTATCGCCGAGGTTGCCATAGTATTCCTCGTGAAAGCTCTTGGAGCGCCACGGCGTGCCCATGCCGTCAATGCAAACGACAACGAATCCCAACTCGGCAAGAGACTGCATGTCGCGATGAGCAGGCGAGAATTCGCGGTTCCCGCACGAGCCAGTCTGCGGGCCGGGGTAGACGTTGTTGACGATGGGGTATTTTTTTGAAGCGTCAAATTGAGAAGGCTTGAACATAAGGCCATAGAGGTCGGTCTTGCCGTCGCGCGCCTTCACCTTGATGGGCGTGGGTGGCACCCAGCCATAGGCGAGTAGTTTCGAGATGTCCTGCTTAGCGACCTCCATCACAGTCTTACCGTCGCTGGTCCGGACGACCGTAACGCGAGGCTGCGTTGGCGTGGAGTAAGAGTCCACAAAATAGCGGCCATCGGTTGAAACTTCAATGTTATGGTCGGCATCTTCGGGAGTTAGCAAAGTCTGGCCGGTGCCATCGAAGCGGATGCTATAGAAATGACGGAAGTAAGGATCGCGGCCCGGTTCCTTTCCTACGCCCACGAAGTAAATTGTCCGCGTGTCCTGGTCCACATGCAGCACCTGGGTTACATTGCCTTCGCCGTGAGTAATCCGGTTCTTCAGGTTCCCGGTGGCGAGGTCGTAGAGGTATAGGTTGCCCCAGTTGTCTCGCTCGCTGAACCACAGAATCTCATTCGATTTTGGCAAGTAGTGCCAGTTGATTTTCTCGTTGCCGCTTTCATAGAACTTCGGGACTGTTTCGCCCATAACTTCCCGCACTTCGCCGGTGGACGTGTCGGCCTCGCGCAGCCATTCCTGTTTGTGATTGCGCGAGGTGGAGACAAACGCAAGGTGCGATCCGTCTGGACTCCACTCCACATCGCCCCAGGTAGGCACATCGCAGGCTACGTCGTCGCACAGGGTGCCGCGATGCTGATCGGGAGGCATCTTGAGCCGGACGAGTTTGTGCGAGGGGACGTCGATGATAACGCGCTCGATCATCGTGACATCTTTGTCTCCGACCAGCGGATACTTCCACGCCTTCATAGCCGGATGGCTGTTTGACACGGGAACCAGATACATCTCGCCGGTCTTGCGTTGATCCTGCTGAAACGTGGCGATCTTTGTCGAGTCAGGAGACCAGAGCAGAATGGCTGCGTCAGACATTCTCCAGCCGGCGTTGTCGGTCGAGTATCCGTAGTCCTTTTGGCCGTCGGTGGTGAGCTGGGTCTCGATGCCCGTGGATAAGTCCCGAACCCATAAATTCCAATCCCGAACAAAGGCGCCCAGCTTCTTGTTGGGCGAAACGGTCACCGGCGGTAACTTCGCGGGATGACCGGACCGCTTTGTTTCATCGGCCGGAGGAAGGCTCTTGCAGACATAAGAGCTCGAGCCCAGCTCGCATCGATACTGCACGCTGGACGCAGCGAACGTGAGAACGGAATCGCCGTCGGCAAAGGATAACTCCGATAGGGAAAGGTGCTTCGAATCGTCTTTGATTGCGCCGTTCGAGGCGGCGCTGACCGCCGTGGCGAGCTTAACCTGATCGAAGGCAGGTGTTCGAGTGCCCTTGGACGGATCGACCAGAACATAGGACACACCGGTCATGTCAGCGTCGCGATACCAGAATCGCCCATCGTCGAGCCAATGCGCATGGACGATGCCCTTGTAGACGAGGGGATTCACGTTGTAACTCATGAACTTTTCGGCGTTGGCGTAGTCCTCGGCGGTGTAGTGGCGAGGCTGCTGGGCGATGCCGGCTGCACAGCAAACGCTGAAAAGAGCGATGGTTGCCGCGGCGGCCCGCAGTATCGATTCCCTGCATGGAAACATTGGGTTGATTCCTTTGGTCTACCTGGAGTTGATCGGGAGATTGCCGGCAGGGCGGAGCGATTTCGGCCGTACCGGTTCCGGACGTGTGGCAATTTTACATCGACGCAGAGGGGCCGACGGTATTCAAGCCCCCGTGCCAACCGGAGGTTCGCCTTAGCCGCGCAGGCTTATCGGCGGATGGCTTACTGCCGAGAGTTCGTCATATGCGGCCTGGGGCAACTCAAGGCCGGCTGCGGCGATGTTCTCTTCCACGTGGGCGACCGAAGACGTCCCGGGAATCGGCAGAATGACTTTGGACCTCTTGAGCAGCCAGGCGAGGGCGACCTGAAGTGGAGTTGCATTGAGCTGCGCTGCAGCCTTCTCGATTGCCTGGTGCGCCTTTCTTGCCTGGCCCAACGGTGCCCATGGCATAAATGCGATTCGATTTTGTTCGCAATAGTCGACAACGTAGTCGTATTCGCGGTCGGCAAAACTGTACCGGTTTTGCACGGAGACAATGGGGACGATGGCGCGGGCGCGCTGGATGTGTTCTCGGGTGACGTTGGAGAGCGCGACATGGCGGATTTTGCCCAGTTCCCGCAGCCTTGCAAGCGCCTCGACCGACGCCTCCCAGGAGGTGGCGTTGTCTGGCGCGTGAAGCTGATAAATGTCGATGCGTTCGAGGCGCAGGCGCTTGAGACTTTCTTCGAGGGCCGCGGCAAGATATATGGGGCTTGCGTTATGGGTCCATTGCCCGGGACCGGGGCGCTCCCATCCGCCCTTGGTGGCGATGACCAGGCCGGCGGGGTAGGGGTAGAGCGCCTCCGCAATCAACTCTTCCGAAGTGCCGGGGCCGTAGGAGTCGGCGGTGTCGATCAGATTCACACCGAGTTCAACGGCGCGGCGCAGCGTCGCGATGGCTGCGGGCTTGTCAGCGGGAGGGCCCCAGATGCCCGGGCCTGTGATGCGCATGGCCCCGTAACCGAGGCGGTTGACGGTGAGGTCGCCACCGATGGTAAATGTGCCTGCGGCTGCTGCTGTAATCTTTTGAGTATGGCTCATGAAGTGGCTCCAGATTTACCTGGGTTGAAGTTTCTAATCCGAGTTATGAGACGAGCGAGCACCGGACGAAGTTCCACGGTTTTTTCCCGCGAATGGAATGTGGCATTTCGACCGAGCCATGCAGGAACTGGTTCCTGGCATGGATGAGCGGGTGCGTCACGGCGTCTCTTCGATGGACTGAGCAAACAAACTCTATGGATTAGGATGTGCTGCCGCCGTTTTTTCAACGAATAACAAGACGTCGAAATCGTCCTTCGCGGGGCCAGGGCTCCAGAGCGAAGGTGCGAGTGAATCGCTGTAGGCCGCGCCGATGCTTCGCGACGGATGAGCTTGTGCGAACCATTGTGCAACGGGCCCTCCCTTCGGCAGTTGGCGAAGATCGACGGCGAAAACAGGAATGCCGACCGCGGCCAGAGTGCGGTCCAATGTGCCTTCGGGCGCGGGGTCAACGGTGAACGGGTGAAGGCTCTTGCCCATTTCCATTGCCTGGAAAGAGCCTTGGTTGAAGGCAAAGCCGAAGTTCACAAGCTGGCTGCCAAACATCTTGCGGAGATAGCTGCCCATGGAACTTATTCCTCCGTAACCGGTATTGGAGATGTGCCCGTTGTGAGCCCAGATAACGATCTTCGCATCGGGATTATGGTCGGCGATCCACTTTACGTTATCGGCCATGCTGTGGTCGCGTGTTTGAGTGCCCGCTTTGAGCTGAGCGTATTCGAGAACCAGGCGAGCATTCTGAATTACCCAGTCCAGGTCTTTCGGTGTCGTGCCCGCCTCAATATACCGCGAACGATTGGCCTCAAGATAGTCCACGACCGCGCTGCAATTATCCACCTGCGATCCGCCCGCGCTGATCGCGCTCGCCGACGAAGGCGGAGGCGGTAGCCGCTTGATGCGCAGGCTCTGCTTGCCGCTCTGCGCCACGGCCGAGTCGACGGTAACTTCGTATCCCTCGCCACCGGTATAAAAGCCGCGCGGCGCACTCGATTCGAAGCCAAGATCGAAAGCCGCGTCGTCAGTGTAGGGAACTCCGCCGATTTCAATCTTCAACGAATCGAACCAAGCGCTGCCGCTTCCTGTATTCAACACGCCGAAATAGATTTTGGTTGCGTTGGCCGGCACGGCGATCGAGACTTCATAGCGCGTCCAGTCCGATTTCCCGACCACGCCAGGCTCGTGCATGTCGCCGAATGCCAGCGGGCCCTGCGGCCCATCCGCGCGAACCCACAATCCCGCGTAGCCACCCGCTACGTCTTTGCTGCGGATGTAGCCAGCGAGCGTGACATGCTTGCCTAAAGCTGCCTGCGCGGGAAAGTTGGCCGTGGCCACGCCAAATGCAGCCTGCTGCTGTGGCGAAGCAGCCGACACGTCGTTATAAAGTCCATTCAGGGTTGCATCGTAATAGGGCCGATCCATCGACATAACGAACTTGCGCACAATTTCCGCCGAGACGGCCGAGTACTGCATGTCGAACCCTGTGAACTCGATTCGCCCCTTTCCGGCTTTGTTGAACTCGCGCATCCAAAGGATCATATCGAGCACCTCCTCGGTGTTCCAGGTCCAGAAGTACATGCCCTTGAGCAACTCCTTCGGATCGCCGACTCCGTTGAGGACATAATCATTCAGCCGGTAGGCTTCCGGCATGTTGGCTTCGATGGAGAAGATTGTGAATCCCTTTTGGCTGGCGAGGAATTCAACCATGCGATGCTTCATCTGGAAGAACTCCCTGGTGCCGTGGGTTGCCTCGCCCAGCTCGACGACTCTTGCGTCGCCAACCACCTTATTGAGAGGTTGCATGTCGGCAAAGCCGTGGCCTGCCTCAACAGTCTGAATCGGGATGGCATGCATGCGCAGCCATTGAAGCGAAGCCTGCTCGTCGCCGGTGCTGGCGGGAGCGAGCGCCGCGGTGAGGAGCAGAAAGGTAAAGGCAAACCAACGCACGCCAGACGATTGCATCCGTTTCATGAGCTTCTTTCAGATCGCGGTCATTATAGGAGACGCGCCGCGGTTCGACTTGTGATCTTGCCGAGCCAGGAAATGTTGGGAGCAACTATCCGGAAAAACCGGATAGTTCGAATCGAAGTCACGCAGCCCGTTGCCGTGCTTGCACCCACAATGCCAAGCATGATTGACTGGTGCCCGAAGGGGGGTGGCCGACGATGGGTTACATACTTGCACTGGACCAGGGGACGACGAGTTCCCGCGCGATTCTGTTTGACGAGGGCGGCACGATTGCCGCCGTAGCGCAGCATGAGTTTGAACAGTTCTACCCTGGGGCAGGATATGTAGAGCACGATCCTACGGAGATATTGACCAGCCAGCTCTCGTGCGCGATTGAAGCGCTCGGTCGCGCGGGTGCTTATCCAAAGGACGTGGCGGCGATCGGAATTACCAACCAGCGCGAAACGGTGATTGTGTGGGAGCGAGCGACGGGAAAGGCGATTCATCCGGCCATTGTGTGGCAGGATCGCCGGACGGCCGCCAGGTGCGAGGAGCTGAAGGAGAGCGGGGTTGGGGAGACGGTTTCCGCGAAGACCGGGTTGGTTCTGGACCCTTATTTCTCGGCGACCAAGGTTGGGTGGATCCTGGACCACGTGGACGGCGCGCGTGCGCGTGCGGAGCGCGGCGAACTGGCGTTTGGCACGGTGGACAGTTGGCTGATCTGGCACCTGACCAGCGGGACTCGGCACGTGACCGATGTGACGAATGCGTCGCGGACGCTGCTCTACAACATTGTGAAGGGCGAGTGGGATGAGGAACTGCTGAGGATCTTCGCGATTCCCAGGAGTATGCTGGCGGAGGTTTGCTGGTCCAGCGAGCCGGTGGGCGAGGTGACCACGACACTGGGGCTGGGCGGCGCGGTGATCGCAGGGATTGCGGGAGATCAGCAGGCGGCGCTGTTTGGGCAGTTGTGCTGGGGCGCGGGCGAGGCCAAGAACACGTACGGGACGGGATGCTTTCTGCTGCAGAACGTGGGCGACAAGTTTGTGCGGTCGAGGCACAGGCTGATTACGACGGTGGCCGCGAGCGCGGAGAAGCGCCTCCAGTATGCGCTGGAGGGCAGCATTTTTATCGGCGGGGCGGTGGTGCAGTGGCTGCGCGACAACCTGAAGCTGATTGGGTCCTCAGCGGACGTGGAAGGACTGGCGGCCAGCGTTCCGGATACAGGCGGCGTGGTGTTTGTGCCGGCGTTTGTAGGGCTGGGCGCGCCGCACTGGGATGCACATGCAGGTGGTTTGTTGATCGGGTTGCGAAGGGACACGAGGCCGGGACACATTGCGAGGGCGGCTCTGGAGAGCATTGCCTTCCAGGTGGCGGACGTGCTCGAGGCGGTCGAGAGCGAGACTACGCCGTTGGCCGCGCTGCGAGTGGATGGCGGGGCTTCGGTAAACAACCTGCTGATGCAGTTTCAGGCGGATGTGCTTGGAGTTCCAGTGGTGCGGCCGCAGGTGACGGAGACAACGGCGTTGGGAGCGGCTTATCTTGCGGGTTTGGCGACGGGATTCTGGGCAGGACCGGCAGAGTTGCGGACGAAGCGGGAGGGCGATGTGCGCTTTGAGCCTAGGATGGCGGTGGGCGAAAGGGCGGAGCGGCGGGGGCGCTGGCAACGGGCTGTGGAGCGGGCCAGGAATTGGACGGAATAGGGGCTGAGACAAAGCCAGGCCCGCAGTGAGCGGCCCCCTTATTGACTCTCCCAATGAATGAGCCTGGGACGGAACTTGACCCCAAGCACGACCACGCGAATGGGTCCGCCGATATCGCTGGGAGCGGGCACGATTTCGGTGGCGCGGCTGGTTGCCTGGATGACGTTGACGACAGCGGCGACTGATTCGTCGAGCGGGGTGTCGGCCACGGGCTTGTTATCGAGGATAAAGCCAAGGGTTGAGCCCGATAGAAATTGAAGGCGGGCGCCGGCGTGCACGTCTTGTTCGAGATAGGCGGTTTCGCCGTAGGCCCACACGCCGCGGCGATCGGTGGCGGCGACTGAGATCTGGGCGAATCTGCCGGCCTGGAGTTGATCCGTTCGAGCGTCCAGGCGAACGACGAAGTTGCGCATGGTTGAGACTTTGGACTTTGGATCGTAACTGGCGATAACCACGGAAAAGATTTCGCCGCCAAGGTGGGATTGAAAAGCGTCCGGTTTCCTGAGTTGCGTGATCTTGAGCGGGCCGTCGCAATACTTGCCGGCCATGGATATACGGCTGTCCGCGGCGACGACCAACCCGTCCGCAGAAGGGACGAGAACCACGAGGGTTGCGCCGTCCGGCTTTGGCAGCAGGAGGGCGACGAGAAGCGTCGCGAGCAGGCGCGGCATTGCGGCTAGTATGGGGCACAGACCGGACCTGCGCCAATGGGACCTGTCCAGCCGCGCCAAACGCTATCCCACGCGCAGCGCCTGCATGGGGTCGAGTTTGGATGCGCGACTGGCGGGCAGCCACACAGCCAGCAGCGCCACGGCGGTCAGGATTACGGGAACCGTAATGAATACCATGGGATCCCAGGCCTTGACGCCAAAAAGGAAGCTGGCGATGAGGCGGGTGAGCCCGAAGGCCGCGCCAATGCCGAGGATGACCCCCAAGACAGCCAGCTTCATGCCTTGCCAAACCACCAGCTTGCGGATGGTGGCGCGATCTGCGCCGAGCGCCATGCGGATGCCCATCTCCTGGGTGCGCTGCTGCACCGAGTAGGCCATAAGCCCGTAGATGCCGATGGCGGCAAGCACCAGCGCTACAGCGCCAAAAATGCTGAGCAGCATCATGTTGAAGCTGTCGCGAGCGGTGGAGCGGACGACGATTTCGTCCATGAGACGAACGCGCGCAACGGGAAATCCTCCGCTGGCCTGGCGTAGTTGCTCAGTGACGACCGCGATCGCCTGATGCGGATCGCCGTGGGTGCGCACGAGCCAGCCCACAGGGCCTATGCGGGCGTTGAGCGCAGTCATTCCGTCAGTCACCTGCGCCTGGGGGACGATCATCATCGGCTGCGGATCGCGATTGAGACCGCCATCGTGTATGTCGCCGGCGACTCCGATGATCTGGCGCGCAGGCTCGTCAAACTCCGGGCCAACGCCCTTGCCGATAATGATCTGCTGGCCGACGGGGTTCTCTTTGGGCCAGAACTGTTTGGCCATGGCCTGGTTGATGAGGACCACGCCGGGCGCGCCGGTTGAATCGCCCTCATTGAAGTCGCGCCCGCGCAGGATGGGAATCTTGAAGACGCTGAAGTAGCCGGGCGAGACGTTCATCCATCCGGCGCCCGGGTCCTGGCCATCTTTCGCCGGGGCGCGACCCACCACACGGAAGGGCAGCCCGAAGCCGCCTTCGAGCGGCAGGCAGCAGGTGGAGGCCGAAGCATCCACACCGGGGATGGCATTGAGACGATCGAGGCCAGCGCGCGAGAGTTGGGCGACGCCGCCGGTCTTCTGGAAGCGGTCGCCGGTGAGCGACATCTCCATGGTGAGGACGTTGTGGGAATCGAAGCCCGGATTGACGGCGCGAAGAGCGAGGAAGGTGCGGATGAGCAGTGCGGAGCCAATTAGCAGCACAAGGGCGAGCGAAACTTCGCTGACGACGAGCACAGAGCGGGCTTTGTTCTGGCGGAATCCGGTGCCGGAGCGGTTGCCGCCTTCTTTCAAGGATGTATTGAGGTCGGACCGCGAGGCGCTGATGGCGGGAAAAAGTCCGAAAAGAATGCCGGTAACGAGCGAGACGGCGAGAGTGAAACCGAGTACCCGCCAGTCGAGGCCGACAGCCGCTCCGTTTTCGCCAATACGCGGTAGTCCGGCGGGGCTGACGGCGAGCAGGGCGCGGACACCGATGAAGCCGAGAGCAAGACCGAGGACGCCTCCGGTTACGGAGAGCAGGACACTTTCAGTCAGCAACTGGCGGATGATCCGGCTTCGGCCAGCTCCTAGAGCGGAGCGGATGGCAAACTCGCGCTTGCGCCCGGTGGCGCGGACCAGTAGAAGATTGGCAACGTTGGCACACGCGATGAGCAGGACCATGCCGACGGAGCCAAGCAAAACGAGCAGGGACCTGCGGACGTCGCCGACAATGGTGTCGCGTAACGGCTCAACGGCGAAGCCGGCTTTGGGGTCCGAGTCCGGCCAGGTGCGGTGGAACTGCTGGTAGGCAAGCTTCATTTTCGCGTTGGCCTGTTCCAGCGTTACGCCGGGCGTGAGCATTCCGGCGGCCAGGAAGTAGTGGCCCTGGTTGGTGCTGTTGGGATCGAACTGGAAGGGCAGCCAGATGTCGGCCGCTGGATCGGTTTGGAAGGACTGGCCGAGGACGCCAACGATGGTGAATGGTTCGTTGCCCAGCGACAGCGTAGTGCCGACGATGTTGGGGTTGCCGCCGAATTTGCGCTTCCACAGGCCGTAGCTCAGCACCACCACCTTGCCGCCATTGGGAAGGTCTTCCTGGGGCGTGAAGGTGCGGCCCAGCATGACGGGTGCGCCGAAGAGCCGGAAGTAGCCCTCAGTGACGTGGATGCCGTGGACCTGCTCGGGCCGGTCGCCGGTGATGTTGAAGCCGGGCCCGCCGAAGTCGTAGGCTGCAACTTCTTTGAAGACGCTGGTCTGCTGCTGCCAGTTGTGGAACTTGGTGATCGAGGCGCCGGGCCAGTTGCCGGCGGGCGCGGTGTTGAGAAACTGCACGATGCGATCGGCGTCGGGGTAGCTGAGCGGCTTGAGGAGCACCGCGTTGACCACGGTGAAGATAGCGGTATTGGCTCCGATGCCGAGGGCCAGGGCGGCCACGGCGGCGATGGTGAAGCCGGGATTCTTGAGGAACATGTGCAAGGAATGCTTGATGTCGTTCCAGAGGTTGGCCACGCGGTCGCTATCCTTCACGGTGGGATGGGTTGGAGTCTTAGACGCAATCGAGTGGCGAATAGTTCAAATTGTTTCTTGGGTTCGGGCGGCATCGGGGCCGATGCATTACCCTCATAACGGCGGGAATCTGACGCTTTGAGGGCTTTCTCGTGCGCATTGTTCTTTCCAATATCGGCACATTCGGCGACATCAACCCGCTGATCGCGATCGCGCTGGAGCTGAAGCGGCGCGGCCACGTGCCTGTGATGGCTGTCCCGGCCGTTTTCTCTTCGAAAATTGTGCCATTGGGCCTGGAGTTTCACGCGGTGCGGCCCGATATCGACCCCAACGATACGCTCATGGCGGAGATGGTCTACGATGTGCGCAAGGGAACGGAGAGGGGGCTGCGCGAGTTTCTGTTCCCGGTGCTGCGGCAAACCTACGACGATTTGCTGGATGCGGCGACCAAACCGGAGCGGGCCGATTTGCTGCTGCTGGGCGAATTGAATTACGCCGGGCCCATTGTGGCGGAGGCTACGGGGATCAGGTGGGCGAGTTATGTGCTGGCGCCGCTGTCGTTTTTTTCCGCGTTCGACCCGCCGGTTTTGCCTATGTATCCGCGGCTGGCGCGGGCCGACAAGACGGTGCCTGGAATGGGCCGGGCCATCAAGCGTCTGGCGCGCTTTGTGAGCCGTAAGTGGCCGCAGCCCATCTACGATCTGCGCGCCGAGTTGGGATTGACAAAAGGCAGAAATCCGCTATTCGACGCCAAGCACTCGCCCTATTTGGTGCTGGCGCTCTTCTCCAGTGCGCTGGGCACGGAGCAGCGAGACTGGCCGCCGAACGCGTTGATCACGGGGTTCTGCTTTTACGACTCCGACGCGGGAAACGCGGCGCTGCCGGCGAACTTGGAGGAGTTTTTGGCCGCGGGGCCTGCGCCGGTGGTGTTTACGCTGGGGTCGGCTGCGGTGCTGGCGGCAGGGCGTTTCTACGAGTTCTCGGCGAAGGCGGCCATAAAACTGGGCGTTCGTGCCGTGCTGCTGATTGGCACGGATCCGCGAAACCGGCTCAAGCAGGAGCTGCCGAAGACGATTTGCGTGGCGGAGTATGCGCCTTACTCGGCGCTGTTCAACCGGTCGGCGATGGTGGTCCACCAGGGCGGCGTGGGGACAACGGCGCAGTGCCTGCGAGCGGGAAAGCCGATGCTGATTATGCCGTACTCGCACGACCAGCCGGATAATGCGCGGCGGATGCGGCGGCTGAAGGTGGCGCGGGTAATTCAGCGGGCCTACTATACGCCGATCAGGGTTGCGCGGAAGTTGAAAGCGATGCTGGCCGAGCCCATTTTCGCGCGGCGGGCAGAGATGGTGGCGCGGCGGCTGGAGCATGAGAATGGGGTAAGCACGGCTTGCGACGCGCTGGAGGGGCTGCACGCAGAGACGCGGAAGCTTTAGGGAGTGAGAAGTTTGAGGGACGGGCGGGTGCATCCGGCCTTCGACGTCAGTTTCATCCGGCCGGGGGGCGCCCCGGCGGGGCGCCCGGCATTGCGGCCCAATGGAGCTATTTGATGGTGACGAACTCAACGCGGCGATTGTTTGCCTTGCCGTCGGGGGTGGCGTTGCTGGCAATGGGCTTGGTATCGCCGAAGCCTTTGGTGGTTAGCCGGGAGGCGGCAATGCCCAATGCGACGAGCTGGGCCTTCACGGCGTCGGCACGCTGCTGGGAGAGGGTCAGGTTGTGGGCCGCGGCGCCGGAGTTATCCGTGTGGCCATCGATCTCAAACTTGAGCGCGGGGTTCTGGGTGAGGATGCGCTTGACCTGGTTTATGGTGCCCATGCTCTCAGGGCGGAGGGTGGCCTTGTCGACATCGAAGTTGATGCCGTGGGTCACGATCTTGGCGTCGGTGAATGTCTGGCCGATCATGTTCATGCCGCCGCCGGAGGCGATGCGGACGTTGGTGAAGGCAAGCGGATGATCCGCGCTGGCCATGCCGCCCCATTGCACCGAAGTGGGAGTCATGTGCATGTCGGAGACGACGAAGACGCGATACTGATCGACATAAACCTTCATCTGTGTGCCCTTGAAGGCGACGGCCACATGACGCCAGGTTTCGAAAAAGGCGGAGCTGGCCATGGAGGCGGGCAGATCGGCATCGAGGGTTTTGTCGTCGGCGCTATGGTATTCGAGCCCGTCATGCGAGAAGTTCAGATAGCCTTCGCCGGTGGGAGACTCGAAGAAGAGCATTGTGGGGTAAGCGCCGGAAACGGGATACAGATCGAATTCGATGGTGTAGGGTGCGCTGAGGTAGCTCTTGGTCTTGATGCGCGGGGCAACGCGTGCATAGCCGCCGTTGCTGCTGTCCGTGAGGAGGAAGGCAGGCGTGCCGTGGGTGTTGTTGACGACGCCCTGTCCGTTGACCAATTCCCAGCGGTCGGGGAACTCGCCATCCTGGACGGCGGTGAAGTCGTCTGCAAATTGGATGGTATCGCCCGGGGTGAAGTCGTAGTTTTGGTAGGCCGTTATGCCGGCGGCCGCAGGCGCGGGCGCGTCCTGAGCGTGGGAAGCAATGCCGGCCGCGCAGGCAAGCGTTGCGAGCAGGAGGGCTGTCAAAGTTTTTCTCGTGCGATGCAGGATACCCTGAGATTGTGGCAATTGGGAACCATGTTTTTTGTGAAATTTATGCAGGAGCTAGCCGAAGGTCGGTTGCGCGCACATCTACGGTTGCGCATCCCTCTTTCCATTCAGCCAGCGATCATCCTTTAAGTTCGACGCCGTCTTTCTCGATTCGCGTGGATAGACATTGGTCTGGCCGGTGCGAGCGTTGGTGACCTGGAAGCTGCCGTCCCGCATGGCAACCACTTTTATCCATGAGCCGTCGGCGCCGCCCTTCACATTGGCGATCAGAGCATCGGCGCTGTTGTGGGCCGCGTCCGATCCTTCGGCGGTGTGAAGCATGTATTGGTCCTCGAGGCCGGGGCTTTCGTGGACGGTCTGCCAGGCCTCCGGGCTGCCTGCCTTGCGCGCGCCGTTGTCCATGATGGCCACGCGGGGATGAATCGCATCGACAAAGGCCTTCGAATTAGACAGGTTCATGCCGTGATGGTCGACGAGATAGAGGTCGACCGTGCCGATGAGGTTTTCAGGGCAGACCAGGGGAATTTCCTTGGCCTTGGTCAGGTCGCCGAGGTCGAGAAAGCGGAACTTGCCGAATGTAACCAGAACGCCGGCTGAGCGGGGATTCTCGGAGGTGTCGAGATCCCACTTGGGTTCGGTGGCGCAATACGGGTTGGGTGTGGGCTTGACTCCGGGAACGGCGGCGATATGCTCGCCGTCGGCGGTGAGCACGATGGTG
>Ga0302319_10009462_pt1 | contig 18723 bp, 10 predicted proteins | sample Bog_T0_2_FD_203319 | JGI IMG/M metagenome (GOLD analysis project Ga0302319, IMG submission 203319) | Peat permafrost microbial communities from Stordalen Mire near Abisko, Sweden - Bog_T0_2 | ecosystem: Environmental > Terrestrial > Soil > Wetlands > Peat | place: Sweden: Abisko, Stordalen Mire... | reverse complement strand
AGAAGCGAACGCGACGTGAACATCCTGCTGGGGCTTGCCGTCGAGCTCCACGAGACGCAGGATCAATTCATTGCTGTTCTCCGCCTTCTTCATGCCGAGAACACGGATGCGTGGGTTACTGATCTTGAGGAGCGAGAATGTCTTGCCCAGCGTGCCCGCGTGTCTTGTGGCTGCGAAGGCTAGCAGTGGGGCGTTCAAACGCTGCGCCTGCCAATCGGTCTGGGCATCGCGCCAGCCGTAGGCGTGGCCGGCGATGCCATAGGTAAATTCATGATGGCCGATGTCTTGTGTGGCTTGGTCCGGATAACCACCTGCGACTCCGGGCGTACGGATTAGGGTGAGACGTAGGGTGTGGTCGTCAGGTTTGTCAGAACCGTTCTTTGCATCGGTGAGGATTGTCGCACCGAACTTGCCGCTCATATCTGTGAGATCGATCCACTGGTGGGAAGGCACCTCGAACTTCTTTGGTTGCGCGGTCGGTCGGTCGATCGTGCCAATGTCCCAGTTGTAGGTTGCCATCTCGTTGCTCGCAACGAACGGAAAAGTTGCTTTCAGGTTTCGCTCGCGAGTGCTCCAGTCGATAACATTGCCGAACTCGACTCGCTTGCCCGCATCTCCGGCCGAGAGACTGATTGTCTGGATGAAGCGCGAGCCAGCAGTCTCGCGGGTCACCTCGAGCGCAACGCGTGCCGGACCATCTTCCACGATGCGAATCTTCGCTGGACCGGAGACATATTCCTTCGGAGCTGCCTGTTCCTGCTTCCAATCCATATTCCATGCGGGCCATTGTTCTGGGTTATCATACGACAGCGCGAGCCGCGCAGGTGCTGCAAGCAGCTCACGATTGGCTTGCTTATCGAAGATGCTCGCTACATCACCGTCACTGTCGAGGGTGACTCGATAGAACGCGTTTTCAAGTTGATTCTTCGTAACGTTTAGCTCAGATGAAGCGCCAGGCGCGTCCGCAATCGGTTCGACATCATACACAGCGTATCCGACAGAGGGCACCTTTGCGGAAAAGATGACCTTTCCGTTCGAAACCTGAGATGGAACGATACTTCCGTCAGGACCAGTGACACGGACGGTTTTGGTGGGCTTGCCGTCGAAGTCGATCGTAGCTTCAACCATGTCCTCACGCGGGATGTTGAGCTGGTTGAAGACGACGATGGGCGTGCCCTTTGTCTGGGTATAGAGAGCCTCGGAGACGGCATCGGTTGCGCTCTTGAGCACGTCTGAGAACTGATTCATCGCAATGACGTCGTCGTTCCAGGCGAACTCGTAAGACCGCGGTGTCGCTGTACCTGCGGCGAGGTCGTGAAAATGTGCGGCCATAGCAAGCGTCCACGCATCGTTGAGACGAGCGAGAGGATAGGTGCGGCCCCCCAGCCACTGAGCGGCAAGCGAAGACTTCTCGGCTGCATCGGCGAGCAACTCTTCCTTTCGGATCCAACGCTTCTGGTAGGCCTGCGAAGTAAGCGAACCAGCCGAATGGTTGGTCAACTCGAGCTCTCCCGTGTAAGCGGGAAGAACAGCAGCTTCGGCGGGCATGATGTCCTTGAACATCTGGTCTGCGGTAGCAGAGATGACGTGAACAGGGCCGTTACCGACGGACACCTCAGGGAACTCCTGATGTTGGCTTTGAAAAAACATGCTTCCTGGTGGAGGAATGTCGACAGTCCCCTTGGTGACGATTGCCTCAAGTCGCTTCACCGACTCCTCACGTGGAGCGCCGCCGATGTCGCCTGTGCCGTAGTAGTGATAGTCCGCAAATAGACCGGTAACCTTGCCGTTGTTCAACACACGCGCGGCCCAATCTCCCTGGAACCGCTGCTGTTGATCACGGTCGCGCTGGCGCTCAAGCGCTGACTGTTCTTCACGGAGTGCAATGTATTGTTTCGCTACGGTCGGGTCCGGTTTCGAACCAGAAGTTTGCAGTTGGGTCTCGAGAGCGGCCAGTTTTGTCTCAACATCCGCCAAAGCGGGGTTGGGCGGTAACGGGGGCAGAGGCGCACTGAGATCCGTCGTGATGCTGCCGCTATAGGCGCCGGGGTTGAATGCTGCGAGAACTCTCGACCCGTCCGGGCCTACCCATATGCCCACATTGAACGGGGTTCCTTCGGGAGTCTCCTCGAGCGACTCCGGGCCACCGACTTCTGCCGAAGATCCCCACGTAAGTTTTTGCGTCGAGAAGCCCTTGACACCGGAATGAGCAAGAATGCTGGGCAGTGAGGATGGAAAGCCGAAGCAGTCGGGCAGCATATATTCTTCGCTCGACTTGCCGAAGGTCTTTCGGAACCACTCATTGCCATAGAGGATTTGCCGGATGATGGCCTCGGCGTTGGGCGCGTTGACGTCGCCCTCCTCCATCGAGGAACCCGCAGGAAACCAGCGGCCCTGAGCAACGTACTGCTTCACGCGATCGAAGTCTGAGGGGTAGTACTCCTGCATGAGCCGATAGCGGTTGGCTCCGCTGAAATTAAAGATGTAGTGGGGATATTTATCGAAGAGAGTGAAATTGTCGTGCATGGTGCGGTAGAGATACTCGTCGATGACTTGCGGATACTCCCACCGCCACTCTGTGTCCAGATGCGCATAGCCAACGGCGTAGAGGGTGGGCTGCTTTGTGAGGTCTGGCCTGTCCGTTGTCTGAGCAACGGTGGTGACGGCGAAGAAGGCCGAGGCCATCAAGATCGACAACGAGCGCGTGCGTGAAAAATACATCCACTCTCCAGGGGTTTGTGAATCGGTGAGGTAGAGATACGGAGAGCCTGAAATCAGGCTCTCCGCACCGTGATTTTGGATGCTGGTTGGAGTTAGAAGGAAATCTTGCCTTGGACCTGCAACACCCTCGGCGTATTCTGCTGGTCTGGCCCCACTGCTCCGAATCCGCTCCAGCCGGAGCCCACGTTGTATGATGCGGCTCCGTCTCCAGGATTCGTATCAGGTCCGCCGAACAGCACGGAGTTGGTCGCGTTGAAAGCATCCAGCCGCAACGTGAAGTTTACACGATTCCAGATTGGAAGAGTCTTTTCGAGCGAGAGATCCAAGTCAGGCATTGTGGGGTTACGAACTTGCTCTGTTCTGCCTGTAAGGTTCATCAGACCATACGGCGGGATACCCTGCCAGCATGCACTTGGATCGCTCGCGGTCGAGAACCAGTGCCCAAGTGTCGATCCTCCGGTCGGTCGATAGCTATGGTTGCAGGTGTAATACCAGCCGGTATTGACTCCGACCGGAGTTCCGCTCTCAGCGTTGAACACACCGCCAAGAATCCATCCACCGATCAGTGCATCCACAACTCCGGAAGGATGTGTGAAGACCATGCCCCCTCGCCCGAATGGCAGATTGTAGACCGAAGTCACTGCCAGGACATGCGTCCGGTCATTATCAGCAAGTTGGTGAATTTGTACCATGTCCTGGTATGGCCAGCCGTTCTCGTATCCGTCCGCATTGATCGTCTTGGAATAGGTGTACGAGATCTGAAAGCTCAAGCCGCGTCCCCATCCCGTACCAACGCGTTTACTTAACTTCACCTCCAACCCGTTGTAGTAGTTGCCGCCGATCGGGGCGTTGAAGTCTTTCACCAGGCCCGTATTTCCGGGATTGCAATACTGCGGCAGGATCGTGCGCAGTTCAACTGCGGGAATGGTCTGCGACGTGCCGCACTGCCCCGGCCCTGAGATTCCCGGAACGCCATAGTACGGATTCGGGACCTGCTGGTTGAAGTAATTGGGATTGGCAATCGCCTCTTCCTCCTGCGCGAGGCTCACTGTTCCATTGACCCACAGTTGCACGCGAAGACGCTTCGTAAAGTTTCCGGCATACCTTGCATCCAGAACCAGGCCAGGCGCCAACTCGCGCTGGAAGCCAAGGGACAGAATCTGCTCTATGGGGATCTTGCGGTTTGGAAAATCTACCTGCACGCCGCCGTTGCCGAGATCGGTCTCCAGTCCAAGGCTGTTTCCAGTGGGTTTAAGCAGACCGCTAGCAAAAGGGTTGCCGCTGTTAAAGTTTTGGGTCGGGGTATTATTTCCATCGACCGATGCTGTGTAATTTGTGGGCTGAGTCTCACCTACGCTGGAGCCGCCCTCCAGTCCATAGGAGTACATAATCCCATAACCACCCCGTATCACGGTCTTCGGGTCGATTGTGTAGGCGAAGCCGAAGCGAGGACCCACGTCGGAATAGTCCGTGTCATAAGCATCGCGCGATTGGCCATTCACACCCGGAAATTCAATTCCGCCAACGACCGTTGAGAGCGAAGCTGTGTCGATACCTGCTGCGGACCAGGCAGCATTGTTTGCTGCGTTCGCTACGTTTGCCTGGTAGGAGGGCTCGTTTCCAATTGGATTGATGCATGTTAGGCAGATGCCGCGATTGAGGTTGTTGTGCCGCTCCCGCAAGCCGCGTTGTACGTCATACCGGATCCCCAGATTGAGAGTCATTTTCCGTGAAACGCGCCAGTTGTCCTGGAAGTAACCCGAATATACCGGATAGCCTTCCATGATCGATCCAATCCAGTCAATGCCGCCGCCTGCGGGGTAACCAAGGTAGAACGAAGCGAGGGCGGATCCATTTTGATTGTTTGCTAACGTGTTGCAACTGGGATTAGGAGCGCCAGTTGGGCTGTAGCAATTGGCGTTTTGCGGGTCATACTGCGTAAAGCCGGAATCATAGTTAAAGTGACCATTCGGGTTGCCGCCACCATCAGGAAATCCCCCAAATTGAAATTCGTCGATCTCTCCACCGATCTCCATCGTGTGCGACCCATGAGTCTTAGTGAAGTCAATATTGAGCGAATAATTATTCGTGATACTGGGATTGGAGCTGTTGCCAAAGATGGTGGTGTCGCCATTATGGCCCAGGAAGCCAGTACTCCATCGGTCCACCACCGAGAACTGGGGAAGATACTCTGTGCTGGTTGTGGCGGGCAACGGCATCGTCAGGCCAATTGTCGAAGGGTTTGTTTGCTTAGAGAGATCTCCATCCGGTGAAGTCTCATAGAAACGGTCATATGAAACCTTGAAGTCGGCGGTTAAGGTCGGTGAAAAAACGTGCGTCACATCCTGCGTCGCCACGACGCTCTGATGCACCGCATTGACAGTGCCATTCTCGGCAAGTCCTGGTAGCCCATTATTGTTCTGGAATGCAGCACCATTCGAGTAAATGAAGTAGCTGTATAATTTCGTCCGGTCGCTAAGGTTGTAGTCCACACGAACCTGCGGTTGATTGTAATGCAGCAACCCCGGATTCTGCGCGAAGTAGTTATTTCCACTCACTAAGTTCTGCGCGTTCGCAACATTTGGCAACGGGAGAAACTTCAAGATCGCAGCCGCTGTCGGGTTGATCATAGATCCCGGAATGGTGTCATTCGGAAACGGTTGTTGCGCGATATCGTTGCTATTACACGAAGTCACGGGACCGCCGTCAAGGCAAACGCCCGATCCTGGCTGGTAGATCGGAAACCCGTTTGGGAAATCCTTTGGATCCATGGTCTGCGCCAAACCGAAATCTACTCCTGAATTTCCGTTATACCCTGGCCGCAGAAAAGCTGGAGCAACATTTTCAAATAGGGAAGATTGCAGTGATTGATGGAATCCCTCAAAGCCAAAAAACGCGAACAGCTTGTTCTTGATGATCGGGCCGCCCGCCGTAATCCAGAACTGATTCTGTACCTCGCCATTCCTGGGGCTCCCATTGAGGTTGTTCTGGTACGAATTCGCATTCAGGGTCGTGCCTTCGAAGGCATAACGCGCCGTCCCATGGTATTGGTTGGTGCCGCTCTTGCTCACCGAATTTACCGTGCCACCACTGGTGCGACCGTAGCGCGCATCGTAAGTCGTGGTCATTACGTTCAGCTCTTGGATGCTGTCCATGTTCGGAGAAATCGTCCACTCACCAGCACCTTGGTTATCGTAGGAGAACTGGCTCGTGATATTCGAACCGTTGAGCGTGAACTGGTTATTGCCTACAATACCGCCGCCAATGGTGTACCCACTCTGCGCGTTGTACCCATTAAGCTGCGTATTCGCCCCATACGTCACTTGACTGCCGGGAGTAGTGCCGATTAGCGAATAAATCTGGCCGCCATTCAGCGGAATATTCTCAATCTCGCGTGATCCGATCGTCGTGTTGCCAGAGGCGTCCTCGGTTTCCAGTTGAGGCGGAGCCGAGCTCACCACTACTTGATCAGTAACCGCGCCCACTTGCAGAGCGAAGTTCTGATTGAACACTTGCGAAGCGAGCATCAGAACCTTTTCCTGCACAGCCGACTTGAAGTTCCCTGCCTTTACCGTGACGGTATACGTTCCCGGCAGAACATACGGGATGTAATAATTCCCATTGTCTGTTGTGACCGCAGTATAGGTCGTTTTCGTATCGGTATTCACGGCGGCCACGTTTGCGCCCTTGATCACGGCGCCCGACGGATCCGTCACTTGGCCGGTGAGAGTGGCGCGAAAATCTTGGCCCGGGCAGGAAGTCGTTGCGAAAACCAGCGCAACCAGCCAAGCGTATCTCCTAAGAAATTTAGTAAACGGCCTCATCAATGCTCTCCTAAAGAATTCAGATTGTGAAACTGCTGTGATCCGGAATGCAGGAAAGATTCCATGAGCGGATCGGCTGGAAGTGTTCTATACAGTCATGGTAACGATTCCATAGCGTGAGAGAGATTGTTATCCCCAAAGACAACCCTTGTCAATCATCCCTTCGGACTTTATTTTGCAAAATCTGCGGCTTAGCGAAAAGCACGCAATTATTCTGAGGTTGGGTGGGAGATATTCGCACAGAGGGCTCCGACCATTAGGATCTGACAATATCCGGTCTGGAGAATCCGCCGAGTCGGCGGTGCATCACCTCGATACACGCACAGCCCTACCTTCCATACCGAAGATGGTGGGTTAGTAAAGTGGACTTAAAATCGAGGACCGGCGCATTGACTCGTCCGGCCGAGCGCTTAGTTCTACTCTGTAGATTTCCTAACCGTGGAACATGGGGAGTTTGGATCCTTCATCGCGTCGATAGTACCTCGTGTCGACTCAACTGGAAATCTGATTGCTTACCATACGTACGCTTTTGCGATATAGCCGCTACAGTGCGCGCGATGTGTTCGCTGGAGTCGTGCAGAGCGATATCGGCTTGTGCCACAATTCCGACCAATCTCCATTCCGAGTCGACGACTGGAATTCGTCTCACCCGGTATTGCTCCATCAGCGATTCACACAACGTCAACGAATCGCTGGCAGTACAGCTAATGGGCGACTTGCTCATGATTTCTTCGACTGCAATTTCATAGTCCGTGCCAGCAGCGACCATGCGCAGGCAAATATCTCTGTCCGTGACAATGCCAATCAACCTGGGATTGTCGCACAGGTAACATTTTTGTCACAAACAAGAACAGTCCCCATGCGAGATTCCCACCACGCCCCGAACATGATCTGCAGGTGGTGGCTGACTTTGGACATCGCGGCTGGCACTCCCGCCGTGATTCTCAACGAGTCGGTAAGCGCACTCCCGACTTCAGAAAGGACAATGCGCGGGTCACTTAGATTGCTGCTGAAATAGACCCTATTTCAGCGTACTGTGCGACATAGGTCAGCTCCTCACGTATCAACAGGCCTAGATAGGTCTCGGAGCGACCACAAGCTTGACCGCGTTCAATTTTGAAACGTGGGGGACAGGTGGATGAAACTTGGCTGCCGACACCCGAGCAAGCCGGTCAGATTGGCGCAGAGCCTTACCGCCGGCAGAATGCTTTACCTGACTACTCGATTGGCATCAAGAATTTGCCCGCCACCCGAAAATGCTTCACTGTTGCAACTCACGGTTCAGGCAACTAACTCCGCGAGTCTGTCGCGCAATAGTATCTGTACAGATGCTCCATGAATCTGAATCAGTTTATCCCTTTGAAACTTCCCCAATGTACGTGTGACAGTCTCTCTCGAGGTCGAGGAGAACTCTGCCAGATCATCATGGGTGAGTGCGAGGTTGAACTTAGAGTGAGATGGTTCAGCCGGTATCATTCAGCCAGATCCAAGAGCAATCGAGCGACGCGCCCTGCGACCGAAGGAGACAAGGATAGGTTGCGGACGCCGGAGATCGCCGACCTATACTCGACCGCGAGTGAGTTCGTGGCGTTCCACGACGCTTCCCTGTAGCGATGAAGAAAATGAAGGAATTCCTTCTGCAAAATCACCTTGAGAACACTTGGCACGAGTGTTTGACCGGTCATCTCGAAATTGCTGCTGGAAACCGCCGCACTCAATCCAAGCACCTCACCTGGCCGAGCAATCTTCAGACTCAGCGTCTTACCTTCCTTGGAAGAACACGAAAGTTTCACCTGTCCGCGGCAAACGATGTACACCTGATCACACGGATAACCTTCGCGCATGAATAATGTTCCCGCGGGAAGTGAGATCGGCCGGCCGATCCCACTGAAGTCTGCAAGCGTCTTTGGCAGAAAATTGCAAAACATACCGGCGCTACGTTTGCTGCACTCAGCGCAATCCGGCAAATCTGCATATTTCAGAGTTGTTGGCATGGCATCCTCCATTCATGGCGTGCTCAGTAATCTTAAGAGGACGATCGTGGTCTGCTAATTGGCTCAAACGGTCTACTCTAACCGCAGCTAGTCGTACAGAGCATCCCCGACGATGGGATTTCTACAAGACAAGGTAATCATCAGCCTTTCAACCCGGCCCATGTTAGATGCTTCGCTCTGAAAGTAGTGTCGGAAGATTGCCTATGGGTATGTCAGATGATTCCTACGCGAACTCGACTCTAGACACGATCAAGCCGTCTTTCAATGGCATAGCGGATCAAATCGGCGTTGGTCTCGAGGCGAAGCTTTTCGAGGATGCGAGTTCTATAGGCACTTATGGTCTTTATGCTCAGAGACAACATATCAGCGATGGCGGTGGGGCTTTTCCCCGCAGCAAGCATCCGCAGTACTTCAAATTCACGCGGCGATAAGAGCTCATGGGGTTCGACCTGTTGGGCATCCTGCCAGGGATGTATCTCACAGCGGAGCCACTGCACTGTCCCATCCGCGCGCTGGAATCGATCCTCTTCCATGCGAATCACCTCGCCTGCAAGTCCTCGACGGTGGGCCTCCCTCCAGCGTTCGGGTATCTCTGGAAATAAATCGTAGTGTGACATGCCGCGCACATCGCGATCTCCCAAGCCATAGTCAGCTAACCATCGTCGGCTTACCTGGAGATACCGCATCTCATCGTCAAACATTGCCAACGCCGCTGGCGCGGTCAAGGAACAATCGTGTCTGCTCCTTATCTTCAATTTGCGACTGTTCAGCCTCCTTGCGCCTACTGATGTCGCGAACCACACCAAGATAACAGTTGGCAATCCCTTCGTGACCAACGATGCACGAGCCTGACATCTCCACCCAGCAAAGCTTGCCACTTGATTGAAGGATGCGGAACTCGTGATGAAACAGCTTGCCTGTGATTACCGCCCTGATCTGTTTCGCGACTGCGGAGCGGTCTTCCGCATGAATCATGCGAAGTAGATCTCTGAGTGTAGGCTGAGGCCCGCTGCTGTTCAGACCGAAGATAGCGCGGGCTCTTGGACAGCAAATGATCTTCTTAGACGTCAGCTCCACATCGAACGTGCCCATGGCCGCTGCATGATGTGCTAATCGCAGGCGTTCCCGTTGCAGATATTGATCGGTGGTCTCTCGTTGGATCGCAAACAAGTGCGTTACATAACCTTGCTCGTTTTTGACCGGTCCAATTGAAAGCTCCACTGCAAATTCGGAGCCATCTCTTTGGTAATTGACCAATTCCTCTCGGACAGGCTGTCCGGAAAGAAGTGCCGAGCGAATGCGGTCAAGTGCTTTTCGGTCGGTCTTCGGCCCTTGCAACATACGAGGCGACTTGCCAACAACTTCTTCGGCGGAATATCCCGTCTCTCGCTCGAACGCGGGGTTGACGTAAACGATGCGAGGTCCCGGTTCGCTGATTGGCGATGAGTCTGAAATGAGAATGGCGTCGGGTACCTGGTCTATAGCTCTTGCCAAGAACTCCAAAAGGGCAGAACCGGCCTCTGCCATCGGCACGCTCTGCGCAACCTCTGCCTCAGTGTCTATAGATCAGTAGATAGAGCTGTCCCAAAACCGTCCGCACCGACATGCGCTTTGGATGTGCTCAGAGTCATCTCGGCGTTGCTCACGTTTGCCCACGGGCACGCAGCGTTGATCGGGCCGCACGGGTATTACTCTCTAGAGCGTCGATTCTAGGAATGGCCGACCATCCTGTCTGTGAGATGGGACACATGCCTATCAGCAGTTTCGTAGCCGGTAAAAGGGACGGAAACCCGAATTTTCTGCACTGGGGCCTTGACCCAAATCATGAAGGATGCCGGACAATATCCGCCCTGTGATGAATATCACGGGCAACATCATCCGTGCTGCATAGAGTGAGGAACGTGGTTCCAGAGTCGTTGCCCTTCCGCGAACTCTGTCCGCGCTTGCGGGCTCCGTCCGAGCCATGAGGAGGTTTGTATGCTCATTCAGGAAATTGGGAAAGAACAATGTGAAGAGTTGCTTGCCAAAGTAGGATTCTGGCGTCTTGCTTGCACCTTTGAGAATCAACCGTACGTCGTTCCGATCTACCTGGCATTTGAACCGGGAACGCTCTACGGTTTTGCCACTATGGGCCAGAAAGTCGACTGGATGCGCCTGAACCCCTTAGTCTGTGCAGAAACAGACGAGGTGCGCAGCCAAACCGATTGGTGGAGCGTGATTATCCAGGGGCACTACGAAGAATTCCCCGATACCGCCCCGTATGCCCAGCGGAGACATGATGCTCAGGCGTTACTCGAAACATATACCCCTCTATGGTGGAAGGTAGGGGTGGAAGCGGCCCAGACACGCGAGCGATTCGATCGGAATCATGCGGTCTTCTTTGGTATTCACGTCGACGAGGTCACCGGCCGCAAGGCGCTTCCAGACCTTGCATGGGAGCCGGCACGGTAAAGGATTCATTGAACTTGGTTCGGTCCAAACTCTTCCGAGAATCAAGAATCGCGGTCGAAAACGGGCGGCACGGACGCATGCACTGCTTATGAGGAGAACATAAGTAAGACACGAAAACGCCGTCCGCCGAGGCGTTCCATATGCCAATCGAATCCATTTCAGTTGATTTGGGGATTTCAAATAGCTTGACGAACGCGTTCGCAGACTATCAAGGTCCACCTTTTTCAATCCGCCTCTGGGATGGCTGGCAATAGAACTCTAACGGGTCGGGACCGAATCGCTCTGTACAACCCTGTTCCGCACCCTAAGAGGCCTAGAGGCACTCATTCGACATCCGAGCGAGATGATCCTCGGCGAAGCGTTTATTTCGGAGGACATCGATGTAGAAAGCGACTTGTTCTCCGTCTTTAGTGTTGCGGAACATGTTTTCCATCGCTAAAGGGGACAGCAACAACGGATTATCGAAGGAATGATCGGTCTGCTCGCAGCCCGACCGCGGTCAAAGTTTTTCTCCCCCTAACTCAGGAGAATTGATATTCACCCCGCTCGACAGCGCAGAAGTCGCGAGATTGAGGACCTCAACCCACACCTTGGACCGAAGATCATGGAGTGAAACGCACTCTGCAGCGGCCAGCATTGAGCATTGCTGCTAAACTCTTTACCAAGCCACACTTCTGGGACGGAAAAGCTAGAGGTAACCATGTCCGGAATGCTCTTGGCTGGAACATACATAAGGGGTCGCACCGCGAACCGGGAGAGCCCATAGTGCCCCTCCGAAAATCACACGAAGGTGAAGTTCTTAGTCAACGCGGAGTCACCGCCCACTCGCGGCTTTCACTCTAATACCCTATAAGTCTTTTTGTTGGCGTCCCCGACGGGATTCGAACCCGTGTTACCGCCGTGAAAGGGCGGTGTCCTAACCGCTGGACGACGGGGACGCATAGCCTACCGACAACATAGGCGTTCTTCTAACGCTAACAACAGACGGGGCGACTGTCAAAGCATGCCGTATGTGCATCTAGCAGGCGCCGTGTGCACGATGCAGGTTGACGTGGTTTCAGCGATGCTCCGGGAACGGTACGCGCCCGAGCCGCACCCTGCGTCGCACCTCGGCATACTGCAGGAGGATGAAGTTGTCCGTCATACCAGCAATGTAATCCGCTACGACGCGCGCCAGGCCTTCACCTTTCACATCTTCGGCATACGATTCCGGCAGCTCTTCGGGCTCGTTCACCCAAAATTCGAACAGCTCGGTAATGACCTCCTCTGCCTTGTTATGCTCAAGCTCCAGCGCCGGACATGTGTAGAGGGTTTCATATAGATACCGCTTCTCCTGCTGGCGTTGCGCTTCGGCCTCCGCACTGAAGACTGCGACGCGGTGGTCGAGCGTCCGGATATTCGCCAGCGACTTCGCGCCCGATCGTTCGACATTGGCTGCCGTCGTATGGATCAGATCCATAATCAGCGTCTTCTGCATGGCCTGCAACGCATCATGGAAGATGTACTTCTCTTCCGCGTCGGGGTGAACGCGCTCCACCGGCAGGTAGCTCTTTCGAAGAATATCAACGTGTTCGCGGATGTGCCCGATATCCAATAGTCCGGACTCAACCCCATCGTCCAGGTCCGCGGTCAGGTATGCAATTTCGTCGGCGAGGTCGATCACCTGTGCTTCGATGGGCGGGCGCAGACCCAGAAAGTACTCTGCCAGAGCGGGATGTTCCTCGGCCGCGTAATCGCGAGAGTGCTTGATGATCCCCTCGCGCGTGCCGAGGGTCAGATTGAGTCCTCGATGACCCGCATATCGCTGCTCAAAGCGCTCAACGATCCTTAGCGCGTGAAGATTATGGTCAAAGCGCAGACCGTGATGACGAAGACATTCGTCCAGCGCTCGCTCTCCGGCATGGCCAAACGGCGGATGACCAATGTCGTGAACCAGGGCAAGCGTCTCGGTCAGATCCACATTGAGATTGAGCGCGGAGGCGACGTGGCGAGCCACCTGCGCCACCTCCATGGTGTGGGTCAGCCGACTTCGAAAGTGGTCGGAGGCGCGGCTAGTGAAGACCTGTGTCTTGCCAGCCAGGCGACGGAAAGCACGCGCCTGGACCACGCGGTCGCGGTCCCGCTCAAAGGCTGTGCGGTCGTCGCTTGAGGGTGCCGGAAAGGCACGGGCAAAGAGCACACGTTCGTCTTCGCCGAAGACACCTAGGGCATGCAAATCGTGAACCATCGACTAAGTGTAGCGTGAGCGGCCGTGGTGGAAAGACTTCGTGTCTACTGCTTGGAGGGAGCATTGCCAGCAGGAATATTCCCGGCATGGGCAAGGCGCACCCGAGCGTTCTCCAGCTTGTGTTGCACGCGTGCAACGTCTGCCGGATCGGCATCGGGAGCAAGCGAGGTGGAATATGCTCGCAACGACTTGCTCCAGTCTGCGATCGCCTGCTGCAGCTTGCCGTTCTTGGCTTCGATCTCCCCAAGATGATCGAGCAGCGTCGGATCCCCCGTCATGCGCTGCGATGCCCTGCGCTCATAATCCTCTGCCATCGCATACTGGCCTTGCTTGTAATACGCCCAGGCGAGCGAGTCGAGGAACGCGTAATTCTGCGGATCGCTGTTTACGGCCTTCTTAAGCATCGTCACCGCATCATCAAGCTTGATGCCGCGATCGGCATACATATAACCAAGATCGTTTTCGATCGACGCGTTGTCTGGGTCAAGGGCGAGGCCCTTGCGGAAATCAAGCTCGGCTTCATCGTAGAGCTTCTCGCGCAGCGCCGCGTCACCACGGTAGTAGTAGAGGTTGACCTTGTCATCTGGTGAAGTAGCAAGCGCCGCTGCCTGATCGAAGGCGTGCGAGGCGTCCTTCCACCTCTTGGCGCGGACATCCATCTCCGCGAGGTCGAAGTACACTTCGCGATCGTCGGGTGTTCCCGCCAACTGGGCCTGCGCTAGCTTTAGTCCTTCCTCCAGCTTGCCTGCATCCGCAAGCTGAACAGCGTAGGTCAACTGAATGTCATGATTGGAGGGCATCGCCTTGGCGGCTTCGGCGGCCACCTGCAACGCCTTCGGGTACTGATGAGCCTCGCGATAGGTGTCAATCTCGGAGTCAATCGCACGCGTCGTGTAGTCCCCTCCCAATGCGCGCATCTGTTCGTATGCGTCGATCGCCGCATCGCTGTCACCGGACTGGCGGGCAACGGTTCCGAGCAGTTGAAGCAGAGCAGCACGATTGCGCTTGGCGTCGTCGGCATACTTTCCGTCGGCCGACGACGTCAGTGTCAGCAACTGCTTCACCGCTCTAATCGACTCCTCGAATCGCCCCAGACCAGCATAGGTAAGAGCTTCGTTATAGATGAGTTCTGGGTCCTTGTCGTTCGAGAGTTGCGCTTCGGCCTTCTTGAACGTCGTCAGCGCCTGCTCATAATCACCCTTTTGCCGTTGAATCTCGCCTGCGCGAATCAGCGCCTGCGGGTCCTGCGGATCGGTCTGTAGAATCTGCGAGTTCACCTTCGCCGCAGCTTCCATTTGACCAGACGCCGCGAGCGCTGCCGCCAAGCCACGTTTCGCGTCAGTGTTGTCGGGGTCTTGTTGCAGCGCTGCCCGGTAGGCATCCGCCGCATCCTTGGGGCGCTTCAACTGGTCGTACAACGCGGCAAGCGCAAAGTCCATGCGCCCCGAACGATCTCCCTCGGGAACATCCGAAATTACTTTGGCTGCGCGGTTCAGATCGCCCTGCTCCGAATACTCGCGAGCAATGTCGAGCACTACATCTTCATTGTTGGGATCAATCTTCTGGGCAGCCTTGAACTGTTCCTCAGCCTTCGCGGAATCGTGGTCGAGACCGTAGAGCTGCCCAAGCAACAACCGGTTGTCCAGATCCTTCGGCTTCAACTGGACGATCGTCTCGTACTCTTTGATTGCCGCCTGGAGCATCTCGGCGGCCTTCGGTCCTTGGCCGTCGCCGAGCGTACGCAGATAAACATGCCCGAGGAGGAGGTGAGCATCCACGTCGTCGGGATGCTTGGTCACCTGATCTTGTGCAGCCGTGACGGCCTCGCGAATTCTGCCCAGCCGAAAGTACAGATTCGCTACGCCATCCTGCAGGACGCGGGAGTTCGGATCAGCATCGAGCGCCATCTTGTATTGCTCGATAGCCTGCGTGGCCACATCCTGCCGCCCGGACGCAACGGCCTGCTCCTCATAAAGCTTGGCAAGTCCGTAGTGATAATAGGAGGAAGCGTGATCGACGGCGGTCTGAGTCGGCGCGATTGATTGCGCCCTCCCGAGGGTCGGCGCACCAAGGGCGGCGACGGCAAGTGGAACGAGGGCTGCGCGGAAAATTCGGCTCATGAAGGGGTCCTGAAAAACCTGGTGCTGAACAACTTGCTCTTGAACAACATGTTCGCGGCTAGACGTGTTCGGCGCTGCACTAACTACATCTTAGACGGTACATTACAGGGTTTGGATGCGAACGCACCAGCCCCAGCCAACTCTTCGTGGGCAGAATGTCCTATCCGTGCCGAAAATGCCGAATTCCAGTGAACGCCATCGCCAAGCCGAGCCGGTCAGCCGCCGCGATCACCTCTGCGTCGCGGACCGATCCTCCGGGCTGAATGATTGCTGTTGCGCCTGCATTCGCAATGGCTTCAACGCCATCAGGGAAAGGAAAGAACGCGTCCGAGGCAGCAACCGTTCCCCGCAGCGGAAGGCTTGCCTTCATCGCGCCAAACCGAGCCGCATCCACTCGGCTCATCTGCCCGGCGCCTACGCCGACCGTCTGTCCGAAGCCATCCTTCTGCCGTGCATAGACGATTGCATTCGATTTCACATGCTTGCAGACCTTCCATGCGAAAAGCAGAGCGGCGACCTCATCCTCGCTTGGCTTCCGCGCCGTCGGATAGTTAAGCGTGCCGGCGTTCACCGGGGCGCGGTCTTCATCCTGTAGAAGAAAGCCCCCAGAAATCTGCTTGACGACCTGTCCAGGAGACGGCGGGACGATCCGGAGCACCCGAAGATTCTTCTTTGCGCTCAGCGCCGCCAGCGCCTCGGGAGTAAAGTCCGGAGCAACGATCGCCTCCACAAAGAGCTTGGCCATCTCAATCGCGGCTGGCCCGTCCACGGTACGGTTCACGCCGATCACGCCACCAAACGCCGACACAGGGTCGGCCTCCAGAGCGCGCGCGTACGCCTCTGCGACGGTCGCTCCCAGCGCCACTCCGCAAGGATTCGTATGCTTCACGATGATCACTGCCGGCTGCTCGAACTCGCTCGCTAGCGCCCAGCAGGCATCTAGATCGACCAGATTGTTATAGCTCAGCTCTTTCCCTTGCAACTGCTGGGCATTGGCAATACCACGATCTGAGCCATCCGTATAGACGGCAGCTGCCTGGTGAGGATTCTCGCCGTAGCGGAGAGAATTCTTCAGCCTCGCCGAGATGCGCAGTGTGGAAGGCAACACCCCAGCCTCAGATTTCCCGCCATCGAACTCATCCGGCAAAGCCTCCAGCGTGCTCGCAATCGCCGAGTCATACGCAGCCGTCGTAGCGAATGCAGCCCGCGCCAGCCTCCAGCGAGTCTCCAGACTCAGTTTGCCGCCATTCGCCTGCAACTCTTCTGTCAGCGCCAGGTAATCCGCCGCATTCGCAACCACGGCCACATCCGCAAAATTCTTCGCCGCCGAACGCAGCATCGACGGCCCGCCAATATCGATATTTTCGATCAACTCAGGCGTCGTCACGCCATTCTTCGCCGCCGTCTTCTCAAACGCGTACAGATTGACCACCACCATGTCAATCGGCTGAATCCCATGTTCCGCCACCGCAGCCACGTGCTCCGGGATATCCCGCCGGTGCAGAATCCCTCCATGGACCCCTGGATGCAGCGTCTTCACCCGGCCATCCAGCATCTCGGGAAAGCCCGTCAGTTCCGCCACATCCAGGACCTTCAGACCCGCATCACGCAACGCCTTGGCCGTCCCTCCGGTCGAAACCAGTTCAACTCCCAGCCCCGCCAGAACACCTGCAAACTCCACCAGCCCGGTCTTATCGGTTACAGACAAAAGGGCACGCCGAACAGTTTTCAAATCGCTCATATTACCAAGATTTTACGCTGCAGCCCTGTGGACTCCGCGCTCAGCATCGCATCGCTCGCTTGCACCGGCAGAACGAACCTCTTCGCGGTCTAAAATAGAACGGTATGCACGATTTAGCGTTTGTGCGGGCGAATCTCCCGCTGGTCGAAGAAAAACTCCGTCTGCGTGGCGTAGACCCCGCACTCCTCAAGGGATTTTCCTCGCTCGATACCGAACGGCGTTCGGCCATCACCGAAGCTGAGACCCTCAAAGCCCAGCGCAATGCCCTGTCCGCAGAGTTTGGCCGCCTCAAGCGCGAAGGCGCCGACGTCTCTCTCGTCGCCGCTCAGACCACCTCCCTCAAAGAAGATACCGAGATCCTCGAAGCCCGTGCTGCAAGCGCGGACCTCAAGCTCCGCGAACTGCTCGAGTCCCTACCCAACCTTCCTAACGACGACGTCCCCGCCGGCGCCTCCGAGCACGACAACGTCTGCCAGAAGACATGGGGAGAAATTCCCGCCTTTGACTTCCCCGCCAAGCCTCACTGGGAGATTGGCGAAGAGCTCGGCATACTCGACTTCGAGCGTGCCGCCAAGATCTCCGGAGCGCGCTTTGTCCTCCAGGTCGGCTCCGGTGCACGCCTCGAGCGCGCCCTCGCCAACTTCATGCTCGATCTCCATACCCGCGAACACGGCTACGTAGAGGTCCTCCCTCCTTCGCTCGTCAATTCAAAATCCCTCTTCGGCACCGGACAGCTACCAAAATTCGCCGACGACCTCTTCCACGCCGACGATAAGGGCCCCTACGTCCCCGGACAACTCCTGGAGAGTGACCACTGGCTCATTCCAACAGCCGAAGTCTCGGTCACCAACATCTTCCGCGATGAAACCATCGATCTCTCCGCCAGCTCGATCTCCTTCGCCGCCTACACCTCCTGCTACCGCTCCGAGGCCGGCTCCCACGGCAAGGACACCCGCGGTATGATCCGCCAGCATCAGTTTCAGAAGGTTGAGCTCGTAAAGTTCGCCCGCCCCGAAGATTCCACCGCCGAGCATGAAGCTCTCACTCACCACGCCGAAACCATCCTCGAACGCCTCGGACTTCCCTACCGCCGCATGCTGCTGTGTAGCGGAGACATGGGCTTCTCGGCCGCCAAGACCTACGACCTCGAAGTCTGGCTCCCCGGCCAGCAGACCTACCGCGAGATCTCCTCCTGCTCCAACTTCGAGAGCTTCCAGGCACGCCGCGCCAATATCCGCTATAAACCCGAAGGCGCCAAGAAATCCGAGTTCGTCCACACCCTCAACGGCAGCGGCCTCGCCGTGGGCCGCACCTATCTCGCCATCCTCGAAAATTATCAACAGGCGGATGGCTCGGTCCGCATCCCCGACGCGCTCCAACCCTACATGAACGGTGAAACGGTCATACGCAAGCAATCCTTCGGACGTGCACTATGAAGACCTTGCGCAACTACATCTTCTGGACCTACGAGCGCGGCAGCTTTCACTACGATGTGATGGTCACCCTCATCCTGCTCTTCCTCTTCGTCTCGCCTCGCTTCATCGACTTCAAGGACAGACCCGTCCCGGTGGTCCCGCTCCAGCACAGCGAGGTTCTGGTCAAGGCCACGCGCAGTGCCAATGGAGAAGCGCGCTTCGTCTACGAG
>Ga0302319_10009461_pt1 | contig 18723 bp, 16 predicted proteins | sample Bog_T0_2_FD_203319 | JGI IMG/M metagenome (GOLD analysis project Ga0302319, IMG submission 203319) | Peat permafrost microbial communities from Stordalen Mire near Abisko, Sweden - Bog_T0_2 | ecosystem: Environmental > Terrestrial > Soil > Wetlands > Peat | place: Sweden: Abisko, Stordalen Mire... | reverse complement strand
GGTGATGTGCGGGGTCAGGTGCTCCTGCGCTCGCTTCTCGATGAGGTGATCCTGCGGGACGGCCTTCTGAAATTGCGAGTCGGTGATGATGACATTGCGGGCGTCAACATGGACGGCGTCGATTCCGCGCTCGCGAAACGCAGCGGCGACAATGCGGCTGGAGATGCGTTCGCCATAGCTGACGATCAGGTCGGAGATGCGCGGGGTCAGTTCGAGAATAGCGGCAAGGCCGCGCAGTATCTCGTCAAGGGAATCGAATTTCTGATCGATGATGTTTTGCAATGCGGCAATGTCCGCTTGCGTTTTGACCAAGGCACAGGCAGTGTCGCGATGGCGGGATCTGAGCCGCGAACTGATAGCGAGTGCGCCGGTGCGGTCGCCACATGCGGCAGCGGCGGCGGCGCGCAGCAACTGGTCAGTGACCTTGGACATGGCGCTGACCACGACAACCGGTTGCTTGCCCTGTGCGACGCGTCCGGCAACGATGGCCGCCGTGCGACCGATGGCGGCGGGGTCCTCAACCGAAGTGCCACCAAACTTCATAACTACCAGGCTCATGCGAATCTTCCCATGGTTCAAATGGCTAGCTAGTCCCAGTGTCCTGTTTCTAAAGTCCATAACAAAACAAAGGCTGTCATTCTGAGCGAACGGGGCCCCGAACGTTTCTCAGTTCGGGGGTGGTGAGTCGAAGAATCCGCTTCTGTCTTTCGTGCCCCTTAAAAACGAACTTTAGAGACAGGACACTAGAAGCTGGTCACACCGGCAATGATATCGCCAACCAGTTCAACCTTTCTTTCGCGTTCCCGCGAACCGGACTTGTCTGGCGGGGCGACAGGTTCCAACTTGCCCAGGCTCGCGAGCAATTCTGCGTTCAAAATAGCGGCTCCGGCAGCTCCGCGAATTGTGTTGTGCGACAGCACGGTGAACTTCCAATCCAGCAATCCACAGGGTCTCAGGCGGCCAACCGTCACCGCCATTCCATTACCACGATTTCGATCCAGGCGCGGCTGCGGGCGATCGTTCTGCGGAGCCCATTGCACAGGCTGATCGGGCGCGGTCGGCAAATCCTGTCCGGCCAGCGGACGGAACTCCTCCCATGCTGCCAGAATCTGTTCGCGCGTGGCCGGCCTGTCGAGCTTGATGGAGACACTCACCGTATGCCCGTCGACCACAGGGACACGATTGCAACTGGCGCTCATGCGCGCCGCCAGCGGCTTGACCACGTTGCCATCCAGCTTGCCCAGCAGCTTCAGCAGCTCTTCTTCCATCTTCTCTTCTTCGTTGGGGATATACGGAACGACGTTATCCATGATGTCCATGGAGGCAACGCCGGGATAGCCCGCGCCGCTGATGGCCTGCATCGAAGTTGCGAAAATCTGCGAAATTCCAAAGCGCTCTTCGATAGGCTTCAGAGCCAGCACCGGCCCCATCACCGTACAGTTGGAGTTGGTCACGATGTAGCCACCCGACTCCTTGCGCCAGATCTGTTCTTCAATCATCCGCAGGTGATCGGCGTTCACCTCCGGCAGCACCAGCGGCACGTTAGGAGCCATGCGGAAAGCACTGGAGTTTGAAATCACCGCGCAGCCCGCCGCAGCGAATGCAGGCTCCAGTTCGCGGGCATAAGCCGCGTCGATGGAAGCGAAAATGATCTTCGGTGCGCCAAAAGGTTCAGGTGGCCGCACGGTCATCTTTGCGATGCGTTCCGGAAGCGGCGAATCGAGGCGCCACTTGGCCGCTTCGCCATAAGGCTTCCCGCTGGACCGGTCGCTGGCAGCCAGCCACGCAACCTCAAACCAGGGGTGATTTTCGAGCAGCTGAATGAACCGCTGGCCGACCATTCCGGTCGCGCCCAGGATACCGATAGGAAGTCTGGATTTAATGGCCATAAACACTCTAGTGTACAGGAGGACGCGTGCGCGAATCGCAAATTACACGACCGAGGGAACTGGATTGGCACCGGACCCCGGCCTTTCCCGCACTAGAATCTCCCGTGCCCCGTTCTTGCGCCTTTTTCCTGGCGCAAGGGCGGGAAAGCACCGAGGCTTGAGCGCAGCTGCATACAGATCGCCGGTGCACAGGCCGGCCATCCCCCTTATACTGCCAGCCATGCATATCCGCGTGTTGCCTTTAGTCCTGATCCTCTCCGCAGCAGCCGCCATGGCCCAGCCGACCACAACGACGCCCCAGCCAGTGTGGGTGCTGCAGGACTCCGGCTCGACCGCCAGCCTGCGCGGCATCGATTCGGTAGACGGGAAAGTAGCCTGGGCCAGCGGGAGCGAAGGCACAGTGCTCAAGACCACAGACGGCGGCGCGCATTGGCAGAAGTGCGCCGTACCCGACGGAGACAAAGATGGCGCATCGCTGGATTTTCGCGGTGTTCAGGCTTGGGATGCAGACACCGCCATCGTCTTGGCCTCCGGTCCCGGCGATAAAAGTCGCCTCTACAAGACCACCGATGGTTGCAAGACATGGAACTTGCTTTTCAAGAATCCAGATAAAGATGGCTTTTGGGACTCGGTCAGTGTTGCCGACCAACAGAACCTAATGATTCTTGGCGATCCCGTAAATGGGGAATTCTCCATCTTCATTAGCGCAGACGGAGGAAAGACATGGGACAGAACCCACGAGCCAGGTCTTCGCAGCAATCTGAAAGAGGGAGCATTCGCAGCAAGTAATTCATCGCTTGCCGCTGATTGGGTGGATGGGTACGTTGCATTCGGAACGGGTGGCCCGTCAGGAGCGAGGCTATTTAGAGAATGTGAAACCTGCAAAAGCGGTGCGAAGTGGATTCCATCACCCATATCCTCTTTTCCAAAAGTCGAGGCTGCTGGAATCTTCGCAGTAGAGCTTCGCGATTGGCGACGCTGGGCAGCAGTTGGCGGCGACTACACCAAACCCAATGCCCCCACCGGCACCGCCGCCTGGTCCAACGACAGCGGCAAGACCTGGACCGCCTCCACCATCCCGCCCCACGGCTACCGCTCCACCGTCCAATGGTCCCAATCCGAAAAACTCTGGATCACCGCCGGCACCAACGGCTCCGACATTAGCCGCGACGACGGCCGCACCTGGCAGCCCCTTGACAACGGCAACTGGAACGCCCTCTCGCTCCCCTTCATCGTCGGTCCCAAAGGCCGCATCGCCCGCCTCAACCCGTCCGCCATCCCCAAACCCTGACGAGGCCATTCTTTCCCAACCAAAAAAGCACCGTGCCCCGTCCTTGCGCCTTTTTTCTGGCGCAAGGGCGGGAAACCAACGCACCCCGCTGTAAGATTGCGGCAGGATCTTCAAGTCAGGAAGCACAAATGCCGAACGGCCTAAAGCGGCTTCATCATTCCGGGCAATCCCACTTACTCACTTTCAGTTGCTATCACCGGCTCCCGTTTCTCGCGCAAACGCAAATGGGTGACCCATTTCTAAAGGCTCTGGAACAGACCAGACAGCGATTTGGAATGCTCGTCTACGGCTATGTGGTCATGCCGGAACATATTCACTTGCTGGTGAGCGAGCCTGCCGCGGGCGTGCTCCCAACGTTCATGCAAATCCTCAAGAGCAAGGTCACGCTCCTGGCGCGCAAGCGAGGAGCAACGACAGCCGAGATGCCACATTTCTGGCAGGAACGATACTTCGATCACAACGTTCGAAACCACGAAGGGTTCGTTACCCAGCTTCGTTATATTCATCGCAATCCGGTAAAGCGAAGGCTGTGCGCTGAACCTGGACAGTGGCAATGGTCGAACTTCAACGCTTGGGCATTGGGCGAGGATGGTGCGGTCGAGGTAGAGTCGGAGTTACGTGCGGCTCGTCGTGAGGCGAAGCGGTGCGGAATTCCCCCGGCGGACCTGCCCGAGAATTCGGCGGACCAGCGGTAATGAGCTCCCGCCCTCGCGCCAGAAAAAAGGCGCAAGAACGGGGCACGGTGCATGGTTGCAAATCCGGCTTCAGGAGTGCACTCTCCCGAACCCACGCCCTATCGCGTTAAAATAAATACAACAGGATGACGCAAACCCCATCTACGGATGCTGGCCCGTCCGCACCCTCTATGCGGGAACCCGGCCTGCGGTCACAATCTCCTGCTCAAACACAACCCCATGCTAAGCAAAATCAACCGCCCATCATCCAGGTTTCCAACCTGCGAAAATCCTATAAAACCGCCCGCGGCGAGCTAACGCTTTTTCGCGATTTGAGTCTTCAGGTTGAGGCTGGGGAGATGGTCGCCATCGTTGGCCAGTCGGGCGCAGGTAAAAGCACACTTTTGCACATTCTGGGCGCGCTTGATACACCCTCCGCGGGAACTGTATACTGCGCGTCAACCAACGTGGCCCAACTTTCCCCCCGTCAGGCCGCGGCCTTTCGCAATCGAGAGATCGGTTACGTCTGGCAGTTTCATTACCTTCTGCCGGAGTTCACGGCGCTTGAAAACGTGGCAATGCCGCTGCTTGCACGCGGCACAACGAAGAGAGAGGCGCTAACCGTGGCGGCAAACTGGCTCAGGGAAGTTGGCCTCGACGACCGCGCCGATCATCGTCCCGGCGAACTCTCAGGCGGTGAACAGCAGCGTGTGGCGCTGGCCCGCTCGCTGGTTTGCAATCCGCGCCTGCTGCTTGCTGACGAGCCAACCGGCGACCTGGACGAAATTACCGCAAGCCGCGTATTTGAGCTGATTGAACGGCTGCATCGAAGTCACGGCCTCACCTCAATACTGGTGACGCATAACCTTGATTTAGCGGCGCGATGTACGAGAGCATTAAGGCTTGAGGGCGGAAAGCTGGCTCCGCTTGCAACTGCGACCCGAGTTGGAACGGCCGCCAAAAGCCTTTAATAGAAGTAGCACCGCAGAAGCAGATTTTTGAATCTAAAGCAGTAAGCAGTTCGGGTGTGGCAACAGTTTTCCGGACTGAAAAGGCAGGATGGAAGTCTCGAGGCAGTTGATCGCCGACAGACTGTCGAGCAAGTAAATCGCTCGTTACCATTCACAAGAGCTGTTCGGAGGCAGGATTTCTTTTCCGAGGGCCTCCGGCGGCGAAGTTTAAAGAAGGGCACGCGCGGGTTGGGCTGAGGCCGGCACTAAACCGGACAGCCACTCCAGCCGATAGCCTGCATCAAGGGGGATCATCATGTTCGAACGCTATACGGAGAAGGCACGACGCGTGATCTTCTTCGCGCGATATGAGGCCAGCCAGTTCGGTTCGCCCTATATCGAGACCGAGCACCTGCTGCTCGGCCTGCTGCGCGAGGACAAGGCCTTGACCAACCGCTTCTTGCGCTCGCACGCCTCGGTGGAGTCGATTCGCAAGCAGATTGAAGCCCACACCACCATTCGCGAGAAGGTTTCTACCTCAGTCGATCTGCCGCTTTCAAACGAGTGCAAACGCGTGCTGGCCTATGCGGCGGAAGAAGCCGAACGGCTGGGCCACAAGCACATCGGCACTGAACATTTGCTGCTGGGTTTGCTGCGCGAGGAGAAATGCTTCGCTGCGGAAATCCTCCAGGAGCGCGGATTGAAGTTAGCTCAGATTCGCGATGAGCTGGCCCGCGTTACGCAGGAGAAAGCACCTGCCCAAGCGCGTCAGCGTGAGAGCAGCCTGCTGGCCGAGTTCAGCCGCGACCTGACCCAGGCCGCGATGGATGGACAGCTCGATCCTCTCGTTGGCCGCGACGGCGAACTGGAACGCGTGATCCAGATCCTTTGCCGCCGCACCAAAAACAATCCCGTGCTGATTGGCGAACCCGGCGTAGGCAAGACCGCCATTGTCGAGGGTCTAGCTCAGCGCATCGCCGATGGAGAAGTGCCAAGCTTCCTGGCCGACAAACGTGTGCTAGGGCTCGATCTCTCGCTCATCGTTGCAGGAACCAAATACCGCGGCCAGTTTGAAGAGCGCCTCAAGACCATCATGAAAGAGCTGATGGAGAATCAGAACTCCATCGTCTTCATCGATGAGTTGCACACGCTGGTTGGCGCAGGCTCGGCAGAGGGCTCGCTCGATGCTGCCAATATCCTCAAGCCCGCGCTCTCTCGTGGAGAAATTCAGTGCATCGGCGCCACAACGCCGGCTGAGTATCGCAAGTCCATCGAGAAAGATCGCTCGCTTGAACGCCGCTTCCAGGCCGTCAAAGTGCCGCCGCCGAACGAAGCTGACGCAATCAGAATCATCCACGGCATCAAGGACCGCTACGAGAAATTTCATGCGGTCAGCTACACCGATGCCGCTATCGAATTTGCGGTCTCGCACTCCAACCGCTATATCCCCGATCGCTTCCTGCCGGACAAGGCCATCGACCTCATCGACGAAGCCGGCGCGCGCGTAAAGCTGCGCCAGACCTCGCTGCCTGAGGAGATTACCGAAGTCCAGAAGCGCATCAAGTTCATCGTTCATCGCATGGACTCGGCCATCGCCAACCACGAGTTTGAGAAGGCCCGTTTCTATTCCGATGAAGAACGCAAGGAGCGCGAAAATCTGCGTGCTCTGCGCGACAAGTACCACCTCGACGACTCGGCATCCGGCATCGTGGGCCGCGAAGATATCGAGGATGTCGTCAGCCGCTGGACCGGCGTTCCCGTCACCAGCATCAAGGAAGAAGAGACGCAGAAACTGCTCCGCGTGGAGGGCGAGCTGCACAAGCGCGTCATCTCGCAGGAGAAGGCGATCTCCGCGCTGGCTCGGGCAATTCGCCGTTCGCGCGCTGGCCTCAAATCGCCCGCACGGCCCATCGGAAGCTTCCTGTTCCTCGGCCCCACCGGCGTCGGCAAAACGGAAATGGCCCGCACGCTGGCCAACTTCCTCTTTGGCTCAGACAAGGCGCTTATCCGGTTCGATATGTCGGAGTTCATGGAGAAGCATTCGGTCTCCAAGCTGATCGGTTCGCCTCCGGGATATGTTGGCTACGAGGAGGGCGGCCAGCTTACCGAACGCGTCAAGCGGTCTCCTTACTCGGTAGTCCTACTCGACGAAATCGAGAAGGCGCATCCCGATGTGTTCAACATCCTGCTGCAGGTTTTTGAAGATGGCCAATTGACCGACGGCCTGGGCAATACCGTCGACTTCAAAAACGTCATCCTCATCATGACTTCGAACATCGGTGCTCGCCACCTGATGAAGAAGCAGGGCCTCGGCTTCCAGAGCGATCGCGAAGACATCGTCTCCGACAAAATCGAAGAGCTGGTCAAGCAGGAAGTCAAGAAGACCTTCAACCCTGAGTTCCTCAACCGTCTCGACGAGGTTATTCTCTTCCAGGCGCTTTCTGATGCGGATCTGATCCAGATTGTCGAACTGCTTGTGCAGAGTTTGAATGCCAACCTGGCCCAGAAGTCGATCACCATCTCCGTCACCGAGGAAGCCAAGAAGTGGATTCTCGACAAGACTCTCGGGGATCGCAGCTACGGTGCCCGTCCGTTGCGCCGCGCATTGCAGCGCTATGTCGAAGACCCGCTGTCGGAGGCCTTGATTGCCGGAAACATCAACGACCGTCCAGCCTTCCTCGAGGTCTATCTCGACGCCAACCAGCTTTTCTACCGCCCGGTCAGCGCCAGCGAAGTCACGGAAGAAAAGCCCGCAGGCATTCTCCTCTACAGCAACTAAACGGCCCGAATGAATACCAAAACGGCACAACCCCCGGCTACCATTCCCGGGGGTTTTGCATTTTGGTGCCAGCAGTGAGATGGACGTATTCAGCGACAAAATCAGCGGGTATACTGGCTCCACCCATGAACAGAATATCGAAAATCCTGCTCCTTTTAATTTTGATTCCCCTGGTCGGAATGTCTCTTAAAGCGCAATCGCCCTGGAGCCCGATAGGCCCAGCGGGTGGAGATGCGCGGGCTTTTGCGGCGGTCCCGGGAGACACGAGTCACCTGTACCTTGGCACCACCAACAGTTGGGTTTACGAGTCATTGGATCGCGGCGCGACCTGGCACCGCCTTTCAAAGTTAGACGCGTCCGACGACCTTATTCTGGATCACATCATTGTGGACCCGGTAGATCCAACCACGGTTTATGTGGCCGCATGGGTCGTCGACCATCCAGATGGCGGCTTATGGGTCAGCCGCGATAGCGGCAAGACCTGGAGTGTCGTTGATGGCCTCAAAGGGCGCTCGATTCGCGCCTTTACCCTGGCTCCCTCCAATCCGAAAATGATGTTTGCGGGAACTCTCGATGGTGTTTTCCGCTCCACCGATGCCGGCGCCACTTGGACTCAAATGAGCCCGCCCGGCAGCCAGGAGATTCACGAAGTTGAGTCGTTGGCAATCGATCCCGTCGATCCCAACATCGTCTATGCAGGGACATGGCATCTGCCTTGGAAAACGACTGACGGCGGCAAAAACTGGCACAACATCAAGCAGGGCCTCATCGACGATTCCGACGTGTTTTCCATCATTATTGACCCGTCCGCGCCCAGCGTGGTGTACACCAGTGCATGCAGTGGCATTTACAAAAGCGAGAACGCGGGCGAACTCTACCACAAGATTCAGGGCATTCCCACCACCGCCCGCAGAACCCGCGTGCTGAAGCAGGATCCCGTGAACCATAACGTGGTCTACGCCGGAACCACCGAGGGACTTTACAAAAGCGTGGACGCAGGTAAGACATTCGAACGCATGACCGGTCCGGATACGATTGTGAACGATGTCTTCGTAGATCCCAAGGATACGACCCATGTTCTATTGGCCACCGATCGCAGCGGAGTGCTTTACAGCAAGGATTCCTCGGCCAGCTTTATCGCCACAAATGACGGCATTTCCGGCCGCAAGGTAGAGGCTCTGCTGGTAGACAAGGCCCATCCTGAACGAATTTACGCGGGCGTGCTCAACGACAAGACTTACGGCGGCGTTTTTGCTTCCTCGAACGGCGGGACCAGTTGGGAGCACCTGGCCAACGGCTTGGACGGGCGTGACGTTTATGCCCTGGCGCAAGCATCCGACGGAACAATAATGGCCGGTACCAACAAAGGAATATTCGCGCTGGCCGCGGCGGGTGGTAATTGGGTTCCGCACAACACTATCCAAAATTTTGTTTCGAAGAAAACCACCGTCCTCAAGAAAGGCAAGAAGGTCACCACCGAGACGATGGTGCCCGATAAGCCGCATGAACTCGATGGGCGCGTATACGCTCTCGATCTGTCGGGAGACGCATGGCTGGCATCTACTGCGAGCGGCCTTCTGACCAGCAAGGATCACGGCGCCACCTGGCAGGGTGGTCTGGTGTTGGGTTCAAATGAATATGTCACCGCTTCCGCCCACGGAACGGTAATGGCCGCAGCCCGGCGCAATGGCGTGGTCGTGTCCGCCGATGCCGGCCAAACCTGGACGCCGGTCGAGATCCCACCCGCGATTACGCGCATCAACCGCGCCACGTTTTCTACCGACGGGGCTCTGTGGCTCGGCACTAGAGAGGGCGTTTATATTTCGCGGGACGAGGGAAAGACATGGTCGTGGATTGAGCGCCTGCCTATGCGCGACGTGAATGATGTCTACTACGATCCGCAGATGAGCAGGGTGCTTGTCAGCTCACGTGAAAGTGATTGGGTCTTCGCGCTCGATCTCTCAGCGCAAGACTGGACCTGGACCAGAGCCGGATGGAAAGTCTTCCTCATCCGGGCCGCGGGCGGGCGATTGGTTGCAGCCTCGCAATATGACGGTGTGCTGGTCGAACCGCACTCCGCGTGGGGCGGCAGCGGGCAGAAATAATCTTGCGTGCGGTTTCGGCAAAAGCATCTTAACCAGCCAGAGAATGTCTGGGTGCCCCATCCTTTACGCTTTTTTCTGCGGAAAGGGTGGGAAACTTCGACCTCGACTCAGTCGAACACCACCGTTTTATTCCCGTAGCTGAGAATGCGCCGATCCAGGTGCCATCGCACCGCACGAGACAGAACGACACGTTCCAGATCGCGGCCCCGGGCAACCAGATCTTCCACCTGGTCGCGGTGTGAAATGCGCGCCACGTCCTGCTCGATGATCGGTCCATCGTCAAGCACTTCGGTTACGTAGTGGCTCGTCGCTCCAATCAGCTTTACACCACGCGCATGCGCCGCGTGGTAGGGCTTAGCCCCTGTAAAAGCGGGCAGAAACGAGTGATGAACATTGATGATTGAGGCCGGAAAGCGGGCCACAAAACTCGGCGAAAGAACTTGCATGTAACGCGCCAGAACCACCAGGTCAATCCCGTTGGACTCGAGCAACTCAAGCTGCCTCGCTTCACCCTCGGCCCGCGATGCCGCCGCTACTGCAACATGCTCGAACGGTATCCCATAAAACTCGGCGAGCTTTTCCACGTCCCGATGATTCGAAACGATCAACGGTATCTCGCATTCCAGCTCTCCTGACCGCCATCGATGCAGCAGATCCGCCATGCAATGCAAATACTGCGAGCAAAACAGTGCCACCTTGGTCCGCCGCGCTCCGGAAGTCAATTGCCACCGCATGCCGAGCTCAACCGCCAACGGCGCGAAGGCTGTCTTGAACCCCTTTAGATCAAAGGGCGTCAGATGGTCAGCCGACCCGCCCAGCCCCCATTCCACGCGCATGAAAAACAGCCCCAGATCGTGATCCTGGTGCTGATCGGCGTGCAGAATATTGGCGCCCCACTTGTAAAGCAGGCTTGAAACCCGCGCCACCAAACCCTTGCGGTCAGGGCAATCAATAAGCAAAACAGCTGAATCCTTCATGTCCCATTCAGCTTAAGCCATAGGCGCGTTTTTCAGAGGTATGAACACAATGCAAATGAAACGCCGGGACGAATGCGGCCCCGGCGATGTGTGTGACTCCACAAATAGGTGAAGAAAACTCGAAAAGCTAAAGAAACGCCATCAAGGAGCAATACTTCCCGACACCGCACGCGGCGCACTCAACTGCAAGCGCAGGTTGCTGGCCAGATCAGCCACGATTCTGAGTTTGTCGGCGATAAGAGACGGCACTTCGCTGCCGGAAAGGGCCAATTGTGAGTGCAGCAGCAGGCCGGCGACGGTGCTCTTCAATTCGTTTTCAATGGCTGCGGATGCTGCGATGCGGGCCAGGGCCTGTTCCCGCTCGCGGCGATGCAGTGCGGCGCGAATCTCCCGCGTCAGTCGAGCCGCGCCGGAAAGCGCGAAGTTGATTTGCAGGGGAATTGCCAGGGCCGAGCGGTCCCATATTGCTTCAGCCGCCGCCGGATCGCATTCGGCCATCGTTTCATCCAGCACCACGGCGGAAAACTCGCGGCGTCGCAGCGCAGCAAGCGCGGCCTTGCGTCCGTCCGCTACTTCAACTTCCATGCTCAGTTGCGCGCTTACCACGTCGGCACAGTTCCTGGCGCCTTCAATTCCGGTCACTATCAGAATGCTCATATCGATCTCCTCGTTCGGCGGCTGGCCGGTCCACGGCCCGTTTCAGTTCTTTCGTTCTTGCGTTCCGATTCGGCTCTCGCATTCCCCAGGCGTACCTGGGGCGTTCCCGTAGTTGCCCTATCGGCGCGGTTCGTCCCAACTTGAGTGCATGGCAGTCACGATTCCCGAAGCGGGTCCACGATTCCGTATTCCTTCAGCTTGCGATAGAGCGTCGTCTTGCCGATGCCCAGCAGCTTCGCGGCGTGCAGCTTGTCTCCGTTCAGGATCCGGATTGCGTTTAGAATTGCATCTCGCTCCAGATCGGCCAGCGTCTTTACCTCGGTTACGACGCCATCCTCTCCTGCCGCTTCAGACGCCTGGATGGCGATATGCCGTGCGTCCAAACCTTGTTGCTGCAATTGCGTAGGCAGGTCACCCAGGTGCAGTATCGGCCCCGAAGAAAGGGCGCAGGCACGTTCAACAGAGTTTTCGAGTTCGCGTACATTGCCCGGCCAGTCGTGTCGCATCATGGTGCGCAGAGCCTCGTCGCTCAGCGTGAACTTGGTGCCGTGCTCCCGGCTGATGCGGTCTAGAAAGTGCGCCGCCAGCAGCGGTATGTCCTCGCGCCGATCTCGCAATGAAGGCAGACGGAGGTTGACCACATTGAGCCGGTAGAACAGATCCTTGCGGAATGTACCGTTCTCAACCATCACGGCCAGATCGCGGTTGGTGGCGGCCACAATCCGCGCCTTCATCGGTACGCGGTGAGTCGCCCCGACCGGCCGTACTTCCTTCTCCTGCAAGGTTCGGAGCAGCTTGGCCTGCAGATCGAGAGAGAGCTCGCCAATCTCATCCAGAAAAACCGTGCCCCCTTCGGCCGACACCAGCAACCCGTCCTTGGAGCGGTTTGCCCCCGTAAAGGCGCCCTTTACATAGCCGAAGAGTTCGCTCTCGATCAGCGTCGGCACCAGCGATCCGCAGTCGACGGGAAGAAATGGCTTTTGCGAATTGGGTCCGTAAGCATGAATGGTCCGGGCCACCAGCTCTTTGCCCGTTCCGCTCTCGCCAAGCACCAGCACCGGGTGCGTTGACTGGGCAACTTTCGAAAGAATGCGATAGAGCTTCTCCATCTCCCCGGACCGGCCAATCATCGCGCCCAGCCCCTGCGAGATGCGCAGCCGCTCCCGCAACTGGCGCGTAGTGGTATCGGTAAGGTGACTCTGTGCGGCGCGATCCAGCACCGTGGAAAGCTCGTCCATCGCGAACGGCTTGGTCAGGTAGTCCGATGCCCCGCAGCGCATCGCCTCAACCGCCGCATTCACTGACCCCGACGAAGTCATCGCGATCACCGACGTATCCGGGTAAAGCAGTTTGACCTCTGAGACCAGTTCCAGGCCGACGTTACTGCCCGCTGGCAGGTTCACCAGCAGGATGTCTGCCGGGCGGCCACGGAGCAGGCTCCGCGCCTGGCTCAGGTCTCCCGTGCTCTCGACCGCGTAGCCAAGGCTGGCCGCAATCTCGGCGCAGGCGGACCGCATCGCCAGGTCTGCGTCCACTACCAGCAGGTGCAATCGCACCGCCGGCTCCGCTAATTGAGGAATAAACTCCATGGTTCTTGCATTCTCGACCGTAGCGAGCATTCTATTCGCCTCACGCATGACTTGTTGTATCGCTGGTTGATGGAAGGTTCGAAAGATTTCAGTTTCACAGGGGCGATGTCTCTACTCAGCGCGTCCTGACTGGCAGCTCAATGGCTATCCGCGCACCGCCGCGGTCGCAGTTTGAAGCGACGATCCTGCCGCCTGCTGCCTCAACGATTGACCGCGTAATTGAGAGCCCGAGCCCGCGTCGAGACGCCGACAAGGATTCGCCCCCAGCAGGATTCGCACGTGTGCTGAAGCCGGTTTCAAAGACTTTGTCAAGCTTTTCGCCCGGGATCCCAGGTCCGCTGTCGTCAACGGTCAACACCAGGTTTTTGGGTGCTCCAGCTTTCTGAGGCTGCTCCCGCAGGCTCAGCTGGATCTTGCCTCCCGCAGGCATGGCTTCAGCCGCGTTCTTTACCAGGTTCACCAGCACCCTGGTCAGGTCCTCGCCATTTAACCTCACTGGAAACCTGCCCGATTCGGCGTCGACCGTCACAGCAATGGTAGGCCCAGCCAGGGCACACAGCAAGTTCCGGTTTGCCAGCAGCTCTCCAGCCAGACTATCGATCAGCACCGCGGGCATCAGGTCCCACCGGCTCGACCGTATCGACCCTTCGCCCAATTCGGTCTTCGCATCGAGCTTCACCGGGCTGCGCAACCCCGCGCATGAAGAATCGGACTGAGGAATCTGAAGGGTATCCAAAGAGACCAGCTTCTCCACCAGCCGGCGGCTTGCTGCGGCCACCAATCGTAGCTCGTTTCCATAGTGCTTATATGGAGCCGCCAGCACCCCGGGCTCTTCCAGCAGATCGCAATAGAGCCCCAGCGCCATCACCATATTCCTCGCGTCATGCGCCACTTCTGCGAGTTTTTCTCCTTCTGCGTGCGACGTTGAAAGCGTCCCAACCACCGCGTCCACTAGCTTCCGTTCCGCTCCGCCCGATTCCATCGTCTGATTCGTCTGCATGGCCCGCTCCCGTTCTCGTTCAGTAATCCGTTTATGAATTGTCCGCATTCGGAATTGAGGCGCCAGTCCGGCTATTCCCTAATCCCGATTACCTAATCCCTGCTTCGTGTTTCTCGTCCTTCGCCCTTCTCTATTACACGTAGCGTGCCAATCTAGGACTCTCTCTCTAAGTTCCTAATAAGGGAAGGATTTACCGTCCGATTCCCGTACACTCGTCACGACCGACAAGAAAACATTCGACCCAAAATGGGAAGAAACCATCTGCGGCAATCGGTCTAAATGTCCTGTTTTGAGCCGGTTAATAGGCTATTCCCATTTCAGAGCTTAAAAACTCCCATTTCCCGTTCTGGAACCAGCTCCCGCCGGCTTCCCAGACCGTGCTCTCCCGTACAATCTGACTATGAACGCGACCCATCAATTCTTTCGTCCCGGTGGCAGAACTCCTGCCCAGCTCCGCCCGCTTTCCCTGGTTCCCGGCTTCGTACAGACCGCCGAGGGCTCCGTTCTGGTTTCCTTCGGTAATACGCGGGTCCTCACCAACGCCACCATCGAGCAAGGGGTTCCGGGCTGGTTGCGCAACACCGGCCGCGGCTGGGTCACAGCGGAGTACTCCATGCTCCCCCGTTCTACGGTCACGCGGACGCCTCGGGAAAGCGAGCGTGGCAAAATCGGCGGCCGGACCCACGAGATTCAGCGCCTGATCGGCCGCAGTCTCCGTTCCGTTGTGGACATGCTCGCCCTGGGCGAGCGCACGGTCATTCTCGATTGCGACGTGATCCAGGCCGACGGCGGAACGCGCACGGCAGCCATCACCGGCGCGGCAGTTGCGCTGGCCCTGGCGCTCAACGCTCTGGTCGAAGCAGGAACGCTGAAAAAGTCGCCCCTCAAGCAATTAGTGGCCGCAACGTCCGTAGGGATCGTCGGCGGAACCGAACTGCTCGACCTCTGCTATGAAGAAGACTCCGCCGCCGAAGTCGACATGAACGTAGTAATGACCGCCGACGGCGGCCTCATCGAAACCCAGGCCACAGCAGAGAAGGGAAGCTTCTCCCGCGCCCAACTAAACTCCCTGGTAGACTTGGCCGAAGCCGGCCTCAAAGAGATCTTCGCCGCGCAGCGAGCCGTGCTGGGGCTGTAGCGCAGTGACTGTTCTAGCGGCGGTCCTGAGCAGCATGAAGAAAACGCAAGATGTGAATCGAGTGATCGTCCACCGCGTAAATCATCAAGTAGGGGAGCGGCGCGAGAACAAGTTCTCTCGTGCCGCTCCTCATCCCGATGCGGCCCGCATTCGGGAATGATTTTAGGGATTTTGCGGCGTCGTACAGCCTTTGCAATGTAGAAGTGGCGAACGCGGGATGGTTTAGGTAGAGATAGTTGGCGATGCCTTCCAGGTCGTCGGCTGCGGCCATCGACCAACGGAGTCGCTTCAACCCCGCATCATCCGCGCCACGCGCGCGTCCATCTCTTCCTCTTCAAGAAATTCGCCGCGGGCAATCTGATTAATCCCCAACTGAATCTGTGCATCGAACCACTCCTGTTGGGCAATCAGGCGGTCTACGGCCTCCGCAGCCAACTCAGACTCGCTGCGTCCAGTGCGTGTCGAAAGGTTGGCGAGCGCCGCTGCCTGACGTTCGGGAAGCTGAAGGTTCATGAGCCAAGATTAGGAGTAGCCAAGGCTCCTGTCAAGCTCCACCCCACTCGTTTAAGCGGGAAACGTAATTTGCGATGCTGAATCCAAAAATCCTGTTTCCATTACCCCCGTTACGATGCTAGCCTTTCCCTAGCGCACAAGGGCGCATCCGGTCCGCGGAAAGGACAGAGTCCACCTGGCAAGTACAACTCGCTTTGCGAACTGACTTTCTGCCCTCAATATGCGGACCGGGGCATACGAAAGGAAGTTCGTCATGCCGGTTAGAGTTCTCCCGTCCAACCCCAACCTCGATCAACTCAAGCATCAGGCCAAAGACCTGATCAAAGCCCACACAGCCCGGAGCCTTGCCGCAGCGCAACTTATCCGCGAATTCCATCCCCGCTATTCAGGAGCCACAGACGAAGCCATCTTTGCCGCCAGGTTCAAGCTCAGCGATGCACAGCTAGCCATCGCTCGCGAAAGCGGTTTCCCCAGCTGGACCCGTCTCAAACGACGCATTGAGAAGCCAGCCCCCACCGATCGACTTGACCTGCCTCATCATGAACGCATCGAAGACGCCATCTTTCGCCGCGCCGTTGACCTGATCGACACGGGCGATGAAGCGGGCCTCCGTGCCCACCTCAAGCAGCATCCCAAACTGGCCCGCCAGCGCGTGGTCTTCGAGGGTATGAACTACTTCGAAAATCCATCGCTACTCCAGTTCATCGCCGAAAATCCCATTCGCCACAACAAAATGCCGGAAAACATCGTCGCCATCACCGAGGCCATTCTAGAAGCGGGCGTAGACCGGTCGGAGATCGAAATAACGCTCGCGCTGGTTGCATCCGGGAGCGTGCCTGAAGCCTGCGGCAAACAGGTCCCGCTCATCGACGCTCTTTGCGATGCGGGCGCAGACCCAGACAGCGCCATCCGGACGGCAGTTTTGCACGGCAGCCTGCAAGCTGTCCGGGCACTGATTCGTCGCGGAGCAAAGGTCGATCTCCCCGTCGCCGCGCTCGGGTCTGCTGAAAACTTCCGGCGCATGCTTCCCACCGCAACTCCAGCCGAGCGCCATCTTGCCCTGGCCGTTGCCGCGCAGTATTGCCGCGTCGACATCGTCCGCATCTTACTCGATGCCGGCGAGGACCCTAACCGCTTCAACCCCGTCGGCGGCCACTCCCATTGCACGCCGCTCCATCAAGCAGCAGCCTATGGGACGATGGAATTAGTCCAGCTCCTGCTCCAATACGGCGCCCGCCCCGACATCAAGGATGTCCTCTGGAAGGGCACTCCAGCCGGCTGGGCCAACCACATAGGCAGGACCGAATTCGAAGCCTACCTTCGGCCCTTGGAAAAAACCGCAGCAAAGCCAACGTGATCAGATCAATCGCGACCCGGACCGTAAAACACACAAGCCCCGCGCCCCGTCGGGGTACCCTCCGGGTCGGATTTTTTCCTATCGCAAGGGCGGGAAGCCTCAACGCTCATCAAGCCCTTCCTAGGGTGCATGAAGACATACGCGGTCACCCCAACGCCGCCGCCAACAACAGCGTCGTTCCCAACCCGGCAATCGAAAGCACAGTCTCCATTACCGACCACGTAGCCAGCGTGTCCTTCACCTCCAGCTTGAAGAAGGACTGAATCATCCAGAAGCCGGGGTCGTTCACATGCGACAGAATCAACGACCCCGTCCCTGTAGCCAGCACCAGCAATTCAGGCCGCACGCCGGCATGCCCAGCCAACGGCGCCAGCACTGAAGATGCAACCGCCATGGCCACCGTAGCCGATCCCATGGAGACACGCACCACCGCAGCCAGCACCCACGCCAACACAAGCGGCGGCATGTGCGCACCCAACGCGAGGCTGACAGTCGCCTGAGCCGCGCCGGACTCCTTGAGAACCCCACTTAGCCCACCCGCTGCAGCCAGAATTACCAGCACATTGGCAATCGGCTCGAACGACTCCGTAGTCAGGTGCCGCAACAATTCTCGCCCATGATGCTGTCCCGTTTGGATATGTGGGCCAAGCGTCAGCAGTGCCACCAGCACGGCAATGAGCAGTGCGATATCAGGGCTGCCGACGAAATGCAGAATCTGATTCGCAACGCTGGCCGGCGCGGAAATCGAGTCGGCCCAGCTTCCCAGAAAGATCAGCGCAATCGGCAGCAAAACAGCAGCCGCGGCACGAGCAGCCCCCGCCGGCTCAGGCACAGCTTTCACGATTACTTTCTTATGAGCGACCGCAGCTTCTTCCTGCCGTTCAATCTGCAGCTCCTCTTCTGGACTAGCGGCAAACAGAGGCTGTCCTTCCTCAACAGGACCAGACGCGCCCTTGTTTTTTCTCTCCCAGCGCCGCGTCAGAAACCATCCCAACCCCGGCCCTGCCAGCGCAGCCGCGGGCAATCCAGCAGCCAGGCCAAAGAGAATGGTGCGTCCCAGGTCAGCATGATATTGCGCAGCGGCCAGCATCGCAGCAGGATGCGGAGGCAGCGTCCCATGCACAATTGATAATCCAGCCAGCAGCGGCATTCCTGCCAACACAGGAGGCCGTCCCGTTCGCCGCGCTGCCTCAGCCACAATCGGCATCAGCAGCACCAGGCCCACCTCAAAGAACACCGGCATGCCGACGACAATTCCCAACACCAGCAGCGCCCAAGGCAGTCCAAAAGCCCCGCAGCGATCAACAAGCAGCCTGCCTAAGGCAGCGGCGCCGCCTGACCCAGCCAGCAGCCGCCCCAGCACCGCGCCCAGTCCAAGCACAATGGCGATGTGCCCCATCAAGTTCCCAACGCCTGTCGTGAAGGAGAGCGGAACCTGCTTGAGCGGCATGCCTGAAGCCACTCCCAGTCCCAGCGCAGCCACGGCCAGTGCTAACGCCGGATGCAGCCGCACCCGCGCGATCAGAATGAGCAGCACCAGAACCGTTCCCGCAGCGCAAGCTACCAGGTACCAACTACTGGGCGACGTTGCGGCGGCAGAGTTCACCGCCAGATTATTCCACACCGGGGCAAGCAAGAGGCAAAGTCAATCTCCGCACTCAACCGCAAACCGCGCCTCCGCCGTTTAATCCAACGCCCCTAGAGCCGGTTGGCAATCACGCACACACCAAGCATGAATAAGTACACAGTCGCCACTTCACCAACCAGAATCAGTGCGCGCACGCTCCGCGGCCTGTTTTTCAAG
>Ga0302319_10009460_pt1 | contig 18724 bp, 11 predicted proteins | sample Bog_T0_2_FD_203319 | JGI IMG/M metagenome (GOLD analysis project Ga0302319, IMG submission 203319) | Peat permafrost microbial communities from Stordalen Mire near Abisko, Sweden - Bog_T0_2 | ecosystem: Environmental > Terrestrial > Soil > Wetlands > Peat | place: Sweden: Abisko, Stordalen Mire... | reverse complement strand
CCGCAAGCGCGGCCGCCTTGAGCTGGCCGAGGGCGGCACGCTGTTCCTCGACGAGATCGGAAACCTGTCGCCGGGCCTTCAGGCCAAGCTGCTGCGGGTGCTCCAGGAGCGGCGTTTCCGCCGGCTGGGGGCGGGCGAGGACCGCGCGATGGACGTGCGGGTGCTGGCGGCGACCAATGCCGACCTGGACGCGGCGCGCGCCTCAGGGCTCTTCCGCGACGACCTCTACTACCGCCTCGCCGAGCTGCACGTCGTGCTGCCTCCGCTGCGCCAGAGGGGCGAGGACCTGATGCAGCTGTTCCATGTTCTGCTCGAGAGGGAAGCTGCCGGTTTCGGGCGCGATGTCCCTGAGCTGGCCCCCGATGTCGAGCCCGCGCTCAGGGCCCATGCCTGGCCCGGGAACGTCCGCGAACTGCGCCACACCATACGGCGGGCCCTTCTGCTTGCGGGCCGCCGGATCGAGGCTGAGGACCTCGGGTTCGGTAATCTCGGCCCGGGTGCCGGGGAACCCGCCGGCCCCCTTGAGCCCCGCCTCAGGGCGGCCTTGTCCGAGATGGAATCGGTGATGATCCAGCGGGCCCTGAACCAGTGCCACTGGGTGCGGCAGGACGCGGCGGCGGCGCTGGCCGTCGATGTGAAGACCCTCTACAACAAGATGAAAGCCCATGGACTCGCCTGAAGCCGCCCCAAGGGGCCGAGAACTCGCCACAGCAGGGCTGCCGCAGGAGGACCTGCAGCGCCTCGAGGACGCCCTGTGGCGGGAAGACTGGCGTTTGGTCCCCGCCGGGGAGCCAAGCGCGGCCCTGTTCGCCCCCGGCGGGCCCGATGCGGTGCTGGTGGACGGGGCGCTTGCCGAATCCGAGCCCCGTTGGCTGGATCTCGCGGGGCGTCCGGGCGTGACGGTCCCCGCCCTGGCCGTGGTCAGCCGGGGGCAGGCCGGGTTGCTGGCCAGGCTCCTGCGGGGCGGGGCTTCCGACTGCCTGGTGCGACCCCTGCAGGCGGACAAGGTGCTTGCGGCGTTGCGCCAGACCCTGGGCCTGCAGGCCCTGCAGGGCCACGTGGACCGGCGCCTGCAGGCTCTCGCCGCCGAGGACGCCTTTCTGGGCGTGGTGGCCGAGAGCCCGGCCATGCGGCGGACCCTGATGATGGCGGCGCGGGCGGCGGCCCATCCCGTCGACGTGCTGATCCTGGGCGAGACCGGGACCGGCAAGGAGCTTCTGGCCCGCGCGGTGCACGGGGCGTCGAGCCGTAAGCGGCGGCCTTTCGTGGCCGTCGACTGCGGCGCGCTGCCTCCGGACCTGGTCGAAGGGCTGCTCTTCGGCCAGCGCAAGGGGGCCTTCACCGGCGCCACCGACGACAAGGCCGGACTTCTTGAGCAGGCCGACGGCGGCACCGTCTTCCTCGATGAGGTCGGAAACCTGCCGCTGGAGGCCCAGACCAAGCTGCTGCGCGTCCTGCAGACCCGCGAGAACTGGCGCCTCGGAGACACGGCGCCGCGGCCCCTGGACCTGCGCGTGGTCGCCGCCACCAATTCCGATCTCGAAAAGCACGCGCTGGCGGGGCAATTCCGGCTGGACCTGTTCCACCGCCTCTGCGATTTCCCCCTTCGCGTGCCGCCCCTTCGGGAGCGCCCGGGCGACGTGGACCTTCTGGCCCGCATGTTTTTCAACCGCCACCGCGCCCGCTTCAGCCTGCCCGAGCTGCGACTTCCGCGCCCCTTTGTCGAGCGCTTGGAGGCCTATCCCTGGCCCGGCAACGTGCGGCAGCTCGAGAACGCCATGAAGCAGGCCGCCGTGCTCGCCGAGGATCAGGTCGGGGAGGACCAGCTGCCCCGGGAGGTGCTCGCCTGGGTCCGGCCGCCCGAACAGTCCGTCCAGGTTGCCGCTCCCCGCTTCAACCTGCCCGAGGGCGTGATGCCCCTGTGGCAGGCCGAACGGCTGGTCACCGCCGAGGTGGAGACCCGCCTTCTTTCGGAGGCCGTCGCCCAGTGCAAGGGCGATCGTGTGGCGGCTGCGGCCCGCCTGAACCTGCACCCCAAGACCCTGGCACGCAAGCTCAAGGACCTTCGGATCGGCTGAGCCGGGCGCCGGCGCCTTGCCGCCGGGAAATCCGGTTCCAAAATTTGTCAGACACCGATTTCCCCTTCGGCCGCAAGGCCGCCCCCTTGGCACGAAACCTGCACCTGCAGTGGCCGGGAACAGCCAACCCGGAGGACGGCCATGCCAGGGCTTCAGATGGGGCATTCCAAAAGGCAGTTGCACCCCCTGCTCGAACAGCAGCTGAGGGAATGCATCACCGACCCCAGCCGGCGCAGCCTCGCCGGATGCATCGGCGTGCTCTGCACGCAGCCCGGCCTGCTGCTGGGCCTGCTGGAGTCCGTGGACTGCGCCTACCGGGAGCACGACCTGTTCCTGGAGCGCACCCTGGCGGCGCTGGACCGTTCCGGCGAGGAGGCCCGCGAAGCCCAGCGCCAGGAGTCGGCGCGGGTCCGCCGTCTTGAGGCGGAGCTGGCCGGGGGAGGCAGGCCGTGACCGGCGCCGTGCCTGATGCCGAGCCCCGTTTCAGCGCCGAAGGGCGCCCCTGCCCGGGTGCGCGCAGCGCCGAAGCCCTGGTGGCGCTGCTGCGCTGCGCCCGCCCCACGGTGTACCGCCGCTGCCAGCGGGTGCACCACCTGGGCGAACGCGTCCTGGGCGCCCTTGGCCTCGCCGTCGACTGGCAGACCGACGCGGCGCTTTGGCTCGGCCAGAGCGGCTGCGTGTCCCTGCCGGACTGCCTGCTGGAGCGCGTGGAGTCCGGCGCCACCATCGACGCGGAGCTCAACCTGGCCTTCGAGGGCCACCCCGTTCTGGCCATGGACTGGCTGGAGGCGGTTCCCGAATTCCGCGGTCTCGCGGACGCGATCCGGCTGCAGCGCTGCCCCTACGCGGGGCGCCAGGGCCGGCTCTCGGGGGCGGACTTGCCGCTGGCCAGCCGGCTTCTGCGTCTGGCGGGCGACATGGATTGGTTCTCGGCCGGCGGCCTGATGCCGCGGCGCGGCCTGGACTGCCTGCTTGCACGCTCCCCGGACTATGATCCATCGCTGCTCGCCGCCCTCGAATGCCTTCTGCTCGGCCCCGCCCGGCGGCGGGAACCCTTGTTCACCACCGCGGAGGCCCCCGTGCCGCCGCCCAGGCCCTGTGAGGTGCGCCATGTTCCCTGAAGCCGGAATGCAGAGTCCAGCCGGGGTGCGCGCCTCGGATTGCGAGCTGCTCGCCGGCCTCGCGGAAATGGTCCGCGACGCAGTGCTGCTGCTCGACGCAAAGGGTGCCGTGCGCTTCTCCGCCGGAAGGCTGGCCGCCGATCTCGGTCTTGAAGCCGCCTGCCAGGACCGGCGGGACCTCGCCGGGCTTTTCCACGCCGAAGACCAGGCCCTGGTGCGCACCTGCATCGACTCGCTGGCGCCTGGGGGATCCGCCGCCCTGACGGCCCGCATGCAGGCTTCCGGCGCCCCCTGGCGCCTGATCGAGGCCGAGTTTCGGCGGACGGAGGGGGCCTCCGGCGGGGCTCTGCTGGCCACGCTGCGCGACGCCACGGACCGAAGGGAATCCGAGGCGGTGGTGCGGGAGGCCGAGGACTCCCTGCGGCGGAGCGAAGCGTACGCGCGCATGCTCAGCGAGAATTCGAGCGATGGCATCGTGGTGCTCGACCGGCGCCTGAAGACCCTGTACATGAACGCTTCCGGGCGGGGCATGCTCGGCTTCAGCCTCGCGGACGCGGGCGAGGCGCCGCTCGCCCGCCGCCTGCACCCCGACGACCAGGCTTCGGCCGCAGGGGCGGTCGCCCTGATGCGGCGCGGCGAGGTCGTGACCCGGCGCCTGCGCCTGGTGTCCAAGGACGGTGGCTGGCGGCTGCTGGACTGCCGCGGCCGATCCACCGTCGATCCGGACGGTCGCCAGGTCTACATCGTCTCCGCCCGCGACATCACCGAGCAGGCCGCCCGCGACGAGCGGACCCTGCAGGAGACCAAGATGGAGGCCATCGGCCGTCTCGCCGGGGGGGTGGCCCACGACTTCAACAACCTGCTGACGATCATACAGGGCAACGCCGAGCTGGCGCAGACCGCGGCGCCGCAGGGCTCCGCGCTGATGCGCAACCTCACCGAGATCCAGTCAGCCGCCGACCGCGCCGCCGAGCTCACCGGCCAGCTGCTCAGCTTCGGGCGCCGGAAGGCGCCCCGCCCGCAGGTGGTCGACCTCAACGCCGCGATCGAACGCGACCTGCGCATGATCCGCCGCCTGCTGGGAGAGGACATCCAGGTGCGCGCGGAGCTGCAGGACGGCCTGCCGCGTGTGGAGGTCGATCCCGCCCAGCTGTCCCAGGTGCTGGTCAACCTCTGCGGCAACGCCCGCAACGCCATGCAGTCGGGCGGGCACCTCCGGATCGCCACCGGCTCGGTGCGGGTGGAGCCCTCGGACCTGGTGCACAAGCCCGGCTGGCGCACCGGCACCTTCGCCAGGCTCGAGGTCTCGGACACGGGTCCCGGCCTGGCGCCCGACGCGCTCGAGCGCATCTTCGAGCCGTACTTCTGCGCGCGCGGGCTGGGCCTGGCGGCCGTGTTCGGCATGGTGCAGAGCTCCGGGGGCTTCCTGGACGTGTCCTCGCACCCGGGGGAGGGAAGCACCTTCCGCGTGTACTTCCCGCTGGCGGCCCAAGGGCCGAAGGCCGCAGGCGGCGCCGCCTTCGCGGCCACTGCGGGCGCCGCCCCGGCGTCGTCCCAGCCCGCCGCCGACCGCGCCCCGGGCCAGGCCTGGGCCCCGGGCCCGGCGCCGATCAGCAGCACGCCGCCCGTCGGCTGCGTGCTGCTGGTGGAGGACAGCCCTTCGGTGCGCAGTGTGGCGGCCATCTACCTGCGGGCCGCCGGCTTCCAGATCCTCGAGGCCGGGTCGGGGGAGGAGGCCCTCGGCCTGTGGCATGAGTGCCGTTTCCGCGGGCCGCGCCTGGACCTCGTGGTCACCGACGTGATCATGCCGCGCATGAGCGGGCTGCAGCTGGCCGACCAGATCCGCCTCGAGGACCCCACCCAGCGGCTGCTGCTCATGTCCGGCTTCAGCGAGGAGGCCTTCGCCGAGCGCGGCGACACCTCGGCGGCGCAGTACCCGCTGCTGCAGAAGCCCTTCAAGATGAAGTCGCTGCTCGAGACCATACAGACCATGCTGGTATGAGACCAAAGTCCCTCAGGGAGCCGCCATGCGCATCGCCGTCACCGCCGTCCTTATCGCCGCCTCCTCCGGCCTCGCAGCAGCCAGCAGCGTCGCCTGGCTCTCCTACCCGGGCTCGGCCCGCTCCCTGGCCCAGGCCGGCGGCCTGGGGGTCATGACCGAAGGGGCCGAATCCCTGGGCCTCAACCCGGCGGGCCTGGCCGACCTGGACTCCGGCATGGAGGCCCAGGTGTCCTATGCGCAATGGCCGGCCGAGATCGACACGCAGGGCGGGCTGATCGCCTTCCGCTCCGGCGACGCCGGCTTCGGCGCGCGGTTCAACTATGTGGACTACGGCACGGTCCAAGGCTACAACGAGTCTTTGCAGGCGGACGGCTCGCTGCATCCCTCGGATTACGATGCCGTGGTGGGCGCCGCCTGGCGTTTCGGGGACCTCGCCCTGGGGGCCGCAGGCCACTGGCTCGAGGAATCGCTGACGCCCCAGGTCTACGGGTCCTCGCCCGCCTTCGAGGCGGGGGCCAAGCTCGGGCTCAGCCCCCGGGTGGTCACCTCGGTATCCCTGCTGGATGCCGGCTCCACCCTCAACGGCTCGGGCCTGCCCACCAGCGTGCGCGGAGGGATCATGGTCCAATCCCTGGAGAACAACGCCTGGTCCGCCGGGCTGGAAGCCTCGTTTCCCCTCGCTGGGGGGCTGCAGCCCGACGTGTACCTGGCCGGACGCTGGCAGGCGGCCGGCGCCCTGGCGCTCTTTGGCGGGCTGGGCATCCTGGGCAACAATGCCGGAGATTTCGAGACCCTGGGCGCTTCGTTCGAGTTCCGCCAATTGGCACTGGACTATGGTTTCCGCAGCGCCGGTGCTGTAGGAGTGGTCAATGAATTGTCCTTGCGGCTGAACGTCTGAGAGTCCATGGGCTGGCGGCCCCGGCCCGGGAGGGCAAAGATCGCCAACAAAATCCCTGATTTTCTGACAAATAATCAGCAATAATGTTGTGTCCTTGGGCGCTTCTCGGGGGCAAGCCACCCCCGGCGCCCTGGTCTTGCCCTGACTTTCTGGCGTATGAGACCCCTCGATTCCTCGGTTCTGATCGTTGACGACGACGCCGCCATCCTCGAGTCCCTCGAGCTGGTGCTGGGTGAGGACTATCAGGTGGTCACGAGCCCCAGCTCTGAGGACGCCCTGCAGCGGCTGGACCAGCGCGGCTTCGCCGTCGTACTGTGCGACATCACCCTTCCCGGGGCCAGCGGCGAGTCGCTGCTGGCCGCCATCAAGGCCAGCTGGCCCGGCACCGAAGTCGTCATGATCACGGGCGGGGGCGACGTCAACACCGCCGTCCGCTGCATGCGCATGGGCGCCTACGACTACATCACCAAGCCCTGGGACATCGAGGAAATCCGCGCGGTGGTCGCACGGGCGGCCGAAAAGTCGGGCCTGGTGCAGGAGAACACGGTGCTCAAGCAGGCTTCGCAGGCGGCCAAGCCGGACGCGCTGCTGGGGGCCTCCACCGCGATGCAGCAGCTGCGCTCCATGATCACCCGCGTCGCAGCGCACGACGCGGTGGTGCTGATCCAGGGCGAGTCGGGGACCGGCAAGGAGATGGTGGCCCGGGCCATCCATGCGCAGAGCCTGCGCCGCCGGGAACGCTTCGTCGCCATCGGCTGCGGGTCCGTCCCCGGCGAGCTGGTCGAAAGCGAGCTGTTCGGGCACGAACGCGGCGCCTTCAGCTCGGCCTACGCGACCCGGGTGGGGAAATTCGAGTACGCCTCCGGCGGGACCCTGCTGCTGGACGACGTGGCGGCCCTGCCCATGGCCGTGCAGGTCAAGCTGCTGCGCGTCCTGCAGGAGCGCGAGATCTGCCGCCTGGGTTCGAACCGGGTCATTCCCGTGGACGTGCGCGTGATTTCCTCGACCAACGTGGACCTGCACGAGCTGATCCGCCAGGGCCAGTTCCGTGAGGACCTGTACTGGCGCCTGAGCGGGGTCCCGGTGCAGGTGCCGCCTCTGCGCGAACGCGGCGAGGACGCGGTGGAGCTGTTCGTGGCCTTTCTGCAGGAGGTCGCCCGGCGCTACCAGAAGCCGGTGCCCAACCTGACCGAAGGGGTGCTCAAGGCCATACGGACCCACCCCTTTCCCGGCAATGTCCGCGAGCTCAAGCACCTGGTGGAGACGCTGTTCATCCTCAGCGACGGCGAGAACATAGACGTGTCGGCCCTGCCGGTGCAGATGATCCTGCGCAGCGAGGGCCGTCCGCTGGAGCGTCTGCCCCTCAAACTGGCCGTCCGGGAATTTGAGCGCCAGGTGATCCGCCGCACCCTGCGGACCACCCAAGGCAACCAAAGCCGGGCCGCCGACCTGCTGGGGATCCACCGCAACACCCTTTTGGTGAAGATGGTCGAGCTCGGGCTCCAGGGGCGGGTCCCGTCCCGGGGCGCCGGCGAAGACAAGGAATTCAGCGAAAATCCCTGACCCGGCACTGCCCTTGTCCCCTTGCACCTGCACACGATGCAGGGCAGGCTTCCGAAGTCCGGGCTGATCCGCAGCCCTTGGCGCATTGAAGTAATCAGACAAAATCCCCGTTCCCCCCGATGGCCCGCTTTTTGCTTAATACTCGGGCACACCAACCAAGGGGGACGCATGAATCAGCACCAGCAGGAGCCAACAGCGTGCACCATTGCCCAGGCCATGTCCGGCCCCCGGTTCGGGGATTGCCCGGCCCCCTCGGTCGGGTCCTGGCTGCGCGCACGCGCGGAGGCGGAACCAAAGGCCCGCGCCTTCCGCTATCTGAAGCAAGGCGGCGAGGAATCGGCGGATTTCAGCTTCTTGGACCTCGACCTGCAGGCCCGCCGCCTGGCGGCCTGGCTATTGAAGCAGGGCCGCCCCGGGGACCGCGTTCTGTTGGCCCATGCCCCGGGCCCGGACTTCGCCGCCGCCTTTTTCGCCTGCCAGTATGCCGGATTCGTGGCCGTGCCCGCCTTTCCGCCGAAACGCTCCCGGCATGGGGACCGGGTCGCCGCCATCCTGGCGGACGCCCAATGCCGCCTGGCCCTGGCCGACGCCGTCGGCCGCGCTTCGCTGCAGCGGGCCCGCGAAAGCGGGGACCCGGCCTGGGCCACGGTGTCCTGGCCAAAGGACGGCGAGGCCGCTGAAGGATCCGAGGCCCTCGCGCCCGACGCATTGCACCGGCCCGCGCCCGGGGACCTGGCGTTCCTGCAGTACACCTCCGGCTCCACCGGCACGCCCAAGGGCGTGATGGTGAGCCACGCCAACCTGGCCCACAACATCGGCCTGCAGCGGCGGGCCATCGACTTCCGGCCGGGCGACCGCATGGTGTCCTGGGCCCCCTTTTTCCACGACCTCGGGCTCATCCACGGGCTGCTGCTGCCCATCGCCCTGGGGGGCGACGGCGTCTATTTCCCGGCCAACGAGTTCCTGCAGAACCCCGGGCTGTGGCTGCGCACCCTCAGCGACGAGGGCGGGACGCATTCCTGCGCCCCGAATTTCGCCTACGACCTGTGCACCCGCGCCATCGACGCCGGGCTGCGGCCGGGCTACGACCTGCGCCGCTGGCGCTTCTGCACCAACGCGGCAGAGCCGGTGCGGGTGCGCACCGTGCGCGACTTCGAGGACGCGTTCGCGGTGGCGGGCCTGCGCCGGGGCGTGGTGCAGCCCTGCTACGGACTGGCCGAGGCGACGCTTTACGTCTCCGCGGGTATCCCGGGGGAGCCGGTGCAGGAGCACCCCCGAGCCGCCGCGGCCGGCGGCCTGGCGGTCTGCGGCGAGGCGCTGGGCCAGACCGTGCTGGCGGTGGACCCTTCCACGGGCCTCGTCCGCGCTGAAGGCGCCGAAGGCGAGCTGTGGGTGCAGGGCCCCAGCGTGGCCCTCGGCTACTGGAACCGGATCGCCGAAAGCGCCGAGACCTTCGGCGCGCGGGCCGCGGGCCGGGACGGCCGCTTCCTGCGCACCGGCGACCTGGGGATCGTGCAGGGCGGGCGCGTCGTCATCACCGGGCGCCTGAAGGACCTGGTGATCCTGCGGGGAGTGAACCACTACCCGCAGGACCTGGAGGAAACCGCGGCCGGCACTTCCGGCGAGCTCGCGACCGGGGCCGCCTTCGCCGTCGACGGCCCTGGCGGCGAAGGCCTGGTGCTGGTCCAGGAGACCGTGCGCCACCCGCGCACCCCCCTGGCGGACCTGGCGGCGGGCCTGGTGCGGGCCCTGGCCCGCGACCACGGCGTGCGGCCCCTGGAGCTGGTTCTGGTGCCCCTCAACAGCGTGCCCCGGACCAGCAGCGGCAAGGTGATGCGGCGCGCCACCCGCGCGGCCTACCTGGGCGGCGGGCTGAAGGCGGTGCTGCGCTGGAACGGCGGGGAAGCGGGTGCGGCCCCGGGCGCGGACCCGCTGCGCGCGGATTGGCTGCGCAGCGCCGCGCTGTCCCTGGGGGCGCTCGAGCCCCGTGAGGGCCTGGACGCGCCATTGGCGGCCTGGTGCCTGGATTCGCTGCGCAGCGCGGAACTGTGCGCCCGCTACCAGGCACGCTTCGGCGCGGACCTTGGCGCGCTGCGGCAGCCTGAACGCAGCCTGCGCGAACTGCTCGCCCTGCCCCCGGCCGCCGAAGCCCGGCGCCCGGAACCGCGGCCCCTGGACGCCCCGCCCGAAGCGGGGTTCCTGGCGCCCGCGGCGCGCCGGCGCTGGCGCTGCCATGGCGCCATGGAAAGCATGTGGGCGGCGCAGATGGCCGCGCCCGCCTCCACGGCCTACCATATCGCCTGGACCGTGCGGCTCGAAGGCCGCCCGGATCCGGTCCGCCTGCAGGCCGCCCTGGAGCGCATGGCCCAATCCCAGGTCTCGCTGCGCTGCCGCTTCGAAGCAGACGCCGAGTCGCGGCTCTGGCAGGTGGACGCCGGCACGCTGCCGGCGCTCGAACGGCCCACGGACGCGCCGGGCGGCCTCGAGGCGTCCCTGGACTGGGCCCGCCTCTGGAGCAGCCGGCCTTTTGACCCGGCAACGGCGCCGCTTTGGCGGGCGGCCTGGCTGCGCCTGGACGGGGGATCGGTCCTGCTGGCGTTCTGCTTCCATCACCTGATCTTTGACCAGCATTCCTGGCAGGTGTTCCATGAAGGCCTGAACGCGCTCTACCTCAATCCCGGGGCGCCGGACGAACCTCAGTCGGCCGCGCCGCCCCAGTGCCTGGAGCTGGCCGCAGCCAGGGAGGCCTCGCTGGCCTTCTGGCGGGAACGCCTCGCCGGGCTGCGGCCGGAGCGCTGGGCGGGCGCCCTGCCGCTGGGCGACATCCAGGCGCCCCGGACCCTGGCGGCGAGCCTGCCGGCGCGGACCGTGCTGGCCCTGCGGGCCGTGGCGGCCCAGGCGCGCTGCACGCCGTTCACCGTCGCGGCCTTGGCCTGGGCCGAAGCGCTGTCGCAGATCCAGGGCGGCGGGGATGCCTGCTTCGCCACGCCCGTCACGCTTCGCGACCAGCCCCTCAGCGGCAGCCAGATCGGATACTGGGTCCAGCCGATGCCGCTGCGCCTGTCCTGCGGCGCGGACGCCCCGCTCCGGGACCGCCTGTCCGCCGCCTCAAGGACCCTGCGTGAAGCCATGGCCCACCGGGGCCTGTCCCTCGCGGAGACCATGCGCGCCGCGGGCCTGCCCGCGCCCTCCAGCTTCCTGGTCTACCAGGGCGAGGGGCCCTTGACGCAGGACTGGCTCGGCCTGCGGGCCTCCATCCGCGAATTGCCCCCCGCCGGCTGCAAGGCGCCGCTGGCCCTGGTCGTGTCCGGCGAGGAAACCTGGAACCTGAGCCTCGAGCACCACCCCGAGGCGGTCCCCGAGGGGACGGCCCGTCGCTGCCTGCGCGCCTTTCTCGCGGCCTGCGAGCGCATTGCCGGGGAGCGCAGCGTCCCGGAGCGCTCGCTGCTGCGTGGAGAACGGCTGGTCCCCATCGAGCACCGCACCGTGGTCGAGGCCTTCCACGCGCGCGTGCTGGACGACGCCCAGGCAACGGCCCTGGTCTGGGACGGGGGAACCCTGTCCTACGGGACCCTGGCTTCCCAAGCCCGGGCGCTGGCGCAGGCCCTGGACCGCTGCGGGGTGGCCGCCGGCGACCGCGTGGGCGTCTGCGCCCAGGCCGGTCCCGGCTGGGTCGCGGCCATGCTGGGGATCTTCGAAGCCGGGGCGGTGTACGTGCCCCTGGACCCGGCCTATCCGGCCGAACGCCTGAAGGCCATGGCCGAGGACGCGCGCTGCAGGGTCGTGCTGTCGGACCAGGAGCGGCCTGCCTGGGCGGCCCCGCTGGATTGGCGCGATCTGGGGCAGGCCCTGCTCGCCCGCCCGCCCTTCCTGCGCACCCCGGGGACCCCGCGGCCCGAGGATCCCGCCTACATCATCTTCACCTCCGGCTCCTCCGGCAGGCCCAAGGGGGTGCAGGTCAGCCACGGCGCCCTGATGAACAACGCCCGCGGCACCGGATTGCGCCTGGCCGTGCGTCCTTCGGACCGCGCGCTGCAGTTCGTGTCCATCTGCTTTGACCCGTCCATCCAGGACGTGTTCCCGACCCTGGTGGCGGGGGCGAGCATCGCCTTGCCCTGCCGGCGGGGGGCGCCGGGCCCGGCGGAGCTGGCGGGCTGGCTCCGCCGCTTCGGCGTCACCATGTTCATACTGCCCACCGCCTACTGGCACGCATTCATGCAGGCCGGCGGCGCCGAACACCTGGCCCAGGTGGAGAGCCTGCGGCTGCTGCTGGTCGGAGGCGAAGCCCCTTCGCCGCGCATGGTGCGGGAATGGAACCGTGTCCTGGCGGGCAAGGCCGCGTTGTACAACGCCTACGGCCCGACCGAGTCCTGCGTCATGGTCACGCTCTTCGAGTGCCGGCCGGGCCTGGACCAGGACGATCCGGTGCCCCTGGGCCTGCCCATGCCCGGCGTCGAGCTGGCAGTGGTCGGACCGGACGGGGCCCTGGCGCCTGCGGGCGAGAACGGCGAGCTGTGGATCGGCGGGGACAGCCTTGCCGACGGCTACATCGGCCCGGAGCGCCTGGACCGTGAACGCTTCCGCCCGGCAGCGCCGGACGGCGCCGCCCTGCGGGCCTTCTACCGCACCGGCGACCTGGTGAACCTGGACGGCCAGGGAAGGCTGGTCTACCGCGGCCGGCTGGACCGCCAGATCAAGGCCGCGGGCGTGCGCATGGACCTGGAGGAGATCGAGGAGCTGCTGCGCCGCGCCACCGGCGTGTCCGCCGCCGCGGTGGAGGCGGTGGGCACCGGGGAGAGCCTCGCGCTCCGGGCCTGGGTGGCCGCGGACCCGGCCCTGCACCCGGAGCCGGCGGCGCTGGCGGGCTGGCTTGCGGCCCGCCTGCCGCAGGGCTGCGTGCCCGCCGAGATCCGCGTGCTCAGGGCCCTGCCTCTGGGGCCGGGCGGCAAAGTGGACCGCAAAGCCCTGCTGGCCGGATGGGACGCTTCCGTGAGCGGGGCGGGGCCTGCGTCGCACCCGGCCTCCGGCACGGCAGGGACCGTGGCCGAAGCGCCGCGGCTGCGGCTCGAGGCGCTGCTCTGCGCCTCCTTCAGTGAGGTGCTCGGGCGCCCGGTGCAGGCGACCGACGATTTCTTCGCCATGGGCGGCACGTCGCTGCGCGCGGTGCGGCTGGCAGGGGAGGCCAGCCGCAGGCTGGAACGCAACGTGCTTGTCGACCAGATCTACCGGGCTTCCAGCCCGCGGACGCTGGCCGAACTGCTGGAGCCCGGGAGCGCGGCGGGCGGGTCCGGAACTGGGGCGGGAGTGGGGGCAAGGGAAGGGGTGGGAGTGGGGGCAGGAGAAGGGGTGGGAGTGGGGGTAGTGGCCGGGGCGGACAGGGGCGCCCTGCGCCTTCTGGCGGACGGGCCGGGGCCGGACTGGGTCCTGCTGCCGCCCGTGGCGGGCCGCGTCGACTGCTACCGCGGCCTGGCCGGGCAGCTGGCCGGCCGCTGCCGGCTTTGGGGCCTGGACCTGGAGCAGCTGACCCCTCCAGGGGACGCCTGGGGGCCCTGGATCGAATCCTGCGCCGACGCGATCGAGGCGCAGCTGCCCAGCGGGCCCCTGGCCCTGGGCGGCTGGTCCATCGGCGGGCTCATCGCCACGGACCTGGCCCACGTCCTCGCCGGCAGGGGGCGCAGGGTGCTCCGGCTCACCCTCATCGACACCGTGCTCCCGGATCCGGTGCAGGGGGCCCTGGCGCTGGATGACACGCTGGTGTTCGAGGAGCTTGTTGAGCGCGACCTCGCCGGCCCCGCCGCGCTCGGCGACGGCGAAGGGGGCGGGCCCGACCAGGCCCGCGAACGGTACCGGGGGCGGGTCCGCGCCCTGGCCGGCTTCACACCCAGGCCGGTGCTGGCGCCCCTGAGCCTGGTGGTGAGCGAGCGAACTGCCCGTGAGGAACACCGCAACGGATTCATGGCCTGGGCCCTGCTTGCCCGCGCCGGCATGACCACCCAGCTGGTGCCCGGGGACCATTTCTCCCTGCTCAGCGGCGGCGGGCTCCGGCGGCTGGCCCTGCGCCTTGCCGAGGACGTGCTCAGCTCAGGGGCGCCCCCGGCGCCCGGGCCCGGGGATGCCGGAACAGCGCCGCAGCTCAGCCTCGCGGGGCGCCCATGACTCCCCGCCGCCGCCTGCTCGAGCTCCGCGACGGGGAGGTGCAGCTCTGGCTGCTGCGCCCCGAGGAAGTGCTGGCCCTTGCCCCGCTCGCCGAGGGAATGGCGCTCGACCTGCGGCCGACGCCCCGGCCGCTGCCGCGGGACAGCTTCGCCCATCAGTGCTGGCGGGGAAGGCAGGTTGCGCTGCGCATGATCCTGGGCGCCTACCTTGGGTCGGATCCGGACGGGCTGCGCTTCGTCCCCGGCCGACACGGAAAGCCTTTCCTGGACGGGCCGGAACAGCCGCATTTCTCGGCGAGCTCCAGCGAGGGATGGTGGCTGGCCGGCATCAGCCGTGAGGAGGTGGGCGTGGACCTGGAGCGGATACGCCCCTGTCCGGATCTTGACGCCGTGGCCGACGCGTACTTCAGCCCGGGCGAGCGGAACCGCCTGAACGCCTGCCTGGACGCGCAGGAGCGCCTGGGTCTGTTCTACGCCCTGTGGACCCGCAAGGAATCCCTGGTCAAGCTGAGCGGGGAGGGGCTCCGAGGCCTGGCCGGGCTCGGCCGCGAAAGCGCCGGCCGCGGCCCCTGGGCCCAGGACCTTTCCCTGGATCCAGGGCTTGCCGCCAGCCTGGCGGCCCGGCGGGCGCCCCGTTCGTTCCGGCTGCGGACCTGGCCGCCGGAGGCGGCGAATTTCCGCGCGGAGGGCATGCGCCCTTCGGCCCGATCCCTTACACTGTCCCTGACCCATCCCTGATCGGAGCGACGATGCCAGAAGCCAACGCCCAGCCAGGCAGCGCCTACCTGCTGTCCGAGATCGGCATCCGCGACGAGGCCCAGCGCCTGCGCCGCCAGGCGGCCCTCATGCTCGCGCTTGAGCTGCCGGCCCTGCTCGACAGCGTTCCCCGCGGCGGCACCTTCACGGACCTCGGCTGCGGCACGGGGCTGCTCGCGGACACCGTCGCCCACGCCCGGCCCGACGCGACGGTGCGCGGCTTTGACGCCGACGAGGGCGCGGTGGACCTGTCCCGCAGGCGCTTCGGAGACCGTGCCAACGTGGCCTTCGCCTGCCGCCGCGTCGAGCAGGGGCCGCCCGAGGGGCAGCCGCCCGCCGACGCCGTGGCCCTGCGCCTGGTCCTGATGCATCTCCCGGGGCCGGTCGAGGCGCTGCGTTCCGCGGCCGCCTGGGTCCGCCCCGGAGGGGTCCTGCACGTGCTGGAAGGCGACGACCGCGCCTTCCGTTTCCGCCCCGAGCCCGCGGGCATCGCCAGGATCCTGGACCTGATGCAGGCGGTCCAGGAGCGCAAGGGCGGCAGCCGCCGCCTCGGCCAGGACCTCGCGGCCCTCATGACGGCGGCCGGCTGGGCCCAGGTCGGCGTCGAGGAAAGGGCCCCGGAGCCGGCCTTCGCCGCGGCGGCGGCGGGCCAGGTGTTCCTGCCGGTGGCGGACTTCTACCTTGCCGAGGCGCAGCGGCTCGGCGAGGCCGACGCCGACGAGGCCGCGTCCCTGGCGCGGGGCCTGCGGGCGGCGGTTGAGGCCGGGCTGCACGGGGTCCATGCACCGATTTTCCACGCCTGGGGGCGCAACAGCGGGGGCGCCGCGGCATGAACCTGCAGGGCGCCATGACGCTGGCGTGCTGCGGCGGCACGCTGCTCACCGCCGGCTACATCCTTTGGCGTTACTCACGCCAGCGCCTGCACCGTTTGCTGGCCCTGCAGATCGCCGCCGCTTCGGGCTTCACCCTGTTCATGTTCGGACTGGCCCAGGCGCCGAGCGAATCCGCGGCCGCGAACTGGATGCGCTATGGCGTTGCGCTGCCGTACCTGCTCATCTTCACCTTCTTCTGGTTCCTGGCGGTGGTCACCCAGGCCGAACGCAGGGCCTGGACCCGCGTGCTTCTGGCCGTCGCCCTCCTGCCCGCGCTGGCCGACGTGGCGGGGCGCGCCTTCGGCCTGCTTCCCCCGGTGCTGGTCTTCCGTGAACAGATGGGCTGGGTTCCCGGCCGCGACTTCGCCTACCTGTTCCTGTACACGCCCACGATGCTGGCGCTGCTGGGAAGCGGGCTGGCCCTTCTGCTCTCCAGGCTGCGCAGCCTGCCGCCTTCGCTGGAGCGCCAGAACCTGATCGTCCTGCTGGCGGCGATCGGCGGGGCCCTCGCGTTCTCTTGCTTCATACTGTTCCCCGCGACCAGCGCCCTGGGCACCCTCAGCCCCCTCGCCTACACCAGCGTGCTGGCGTTCGGGCTCACCCGCCGGCGCCTGCTCAACCTGACCGTCCTGGTGCGTGAAGGGGCCGCCGCCGGGCTGGCCAGCCTGGTCCTTTCGGCCAGCGTCGCCCTGGTCATCTTCGTCGCGTTGCGGGCGCTCCACACGGAGCTCAGCCTGCCGGCCCTGTTCATCGCCGCCTTCCTCTTCGCCGGGCTCTATCCGCTGCAGTACCGCTGGTCGCGCTCCCTGCTGGGGCGCTGGCTGGGTCGGGAAGCCCGCACCAGCCAGCAGCTGCTGCGTTACTCCCTGCTGGCCAGCGAGGTGCGCGGCGTCGAAGGGCTGATGCAGGCGGCCCTGGACCAGCTGGTGCTCAGCCACGGCCTGGCGCGGGCCTGCCTCATGCTGCCGGACCGGGCCGAGCACCTGGCCGTCTTCGCCGCTTCGCCCCCCGCGGCCGCGCCGGCCGTGGAGCTGGCCGCATCCGGGGCCCTCAGCCAGGCCCTGCTGGCGAACCCGCACGGCTTCGACCTGGACAGCATCGGGTGGACCCGGCGCTATGAGCTGGACGCAGGGCCCGCCGGGGACGACGAAACGGTGCGGGCCTTTCTCGAGGAGTCCCGCTGCCAGGCCTGCTTCGGGCTGATTTCTCGCGGGCGCCTCAGGGGTGTGCTGCTGGTCGGCCCGGCTTCCTCCGGGCGTGCCCTGCTGGGCCAGGAACTTGACTTCTTCAGCGCCCTGTCGGGCCTGCTCGCGGGCCTGGTCGAAAGCGCGGCGCTGGAGGGCCAGGTGCAGCATGCCGACCGCCTGAGCACCCTGGGCGTGCTGGCCGCCAGCATGGCGCACGAGATCCGAAATCCGCTGGCCTCGATCAGCGTGTTCATGCAGATGCTGCCGGAGCGGCGGGGGGACGAGGCCTTCATGGAGAAGTTCCTGCGCCTGGTCCCGGCCGAGGTCAACAAGCTGGTCCACCTCACCGACGAGCTGCTCGACCTGGCGCGGCCGGCCACGCGGGCCCCCCGGGTGGTGGATCTGGGCATGCTCTGCCAGCGTGAACGCCAGCTCATCGGGCACCAGTTCCGCAAGCGACAGGTGCGGCTCACGGTCGATGCGCCGGCGGGCATCCTCGTCCACGGGGTGGAAGCCCAGCTGTCCCAGATGATCCTGAACCTGCTGATCAACGCCCTTGAGGCGAGCCCAGAAGGCGGCCTGGTGGAGCTGTCGATCCAGCGCAGGGAGACCGAGGCCCTGCTGGCGGCCCGCGACCAGGGCCCCGGAATCCGTCCGGAGCGGATGGGACAGCTCTTCGAGCCCTTCTTCACCACCAAGGAGCACGGCAACGGGCTCGGCTTGGCGACCAGCCGGCGCATCGTCGAATCCTTCGGCGGGCAGATCGCCGCGTGCAATCGGAACGGGGGCGGCGCCGAATTCACCGTGCGCCTGCCGCTGGCGCAGGAGTCCGGAACCGCGGCGGCCTGATGCCGCCTCCCTCAGGGGTGCCCATGATGGTGAATGTGCTGGTGGTGGACGACGACCCGGGCCTGCGGGAAGGGCTGTGCCTAGCCCTGGACGGGGAATTCGAAGTCCGCAGCGTCGCCTCGGGAGAGGAAGCCCTGGCTGAACTGAACCGGCTCCCGGCGCTGGCCATGGTGCTGGACCAGAACATGCCGGGCATGAGCGGCCTGGGGCTGCTGCGCCGGCTGCAGGGGCGGTCGGGCCCGGGGACCATTCTGCTGAGCAGCCAGACCGACGACGACCTGACGGACCTGGCCTTCGATGCCGGGGCCGTGGGGGTGCTGGCCAAGCCCTGCGACCTGGGCGTGCTGCGGCGGGAGATCCGCCAGGCCGCGGCCGAATGCCTGCGCGGGCAGCTGCACCTGGCCTGAGCGAAACGTCCAAAGCGCCCTTTTTGCGGTTCAAAGATCTACAAAAATTCCTGACATAAGTGTAGCATCAGGGGTCTCCTGCTCAAGGCCGCCTGATGCCGGTCGTCGACACCTACCTGGAACAAGCCGTCAAGCTCAACGCCTCGGACCTGCACCTCGGAGCCGGTGTGCGGGTCTTCGCCCGGGTTCTCGGGGACCTCAGGCCCATCAGCGAGGAGTCCGTCAGCCCCGAGGATTCCGAATCGATGGTGGCCGGTTTCCTCGGCCCTGATCTGTGGGCCAAGGCCCAGCAGACCCTCGAGGTCGACACCAGCTACACCCTGCCTTCGGGGGACCGCTTCCGCGTCAACGCCTTCAGGGAGCGCACCGGCTGGAACATCGTGGCGCGCCACTTCAGCAGCCGCATCCTTTCGGTCGAGGAGCTGGGCCTGCCGCCCATCCTCAACCGCTTCGCCGACGCCAACCAGGGCCTGATTCTCATCACCGGCCCGGGGCGCTCGGGAAAGTCCACCACGGCGGCCGCGCTGATCGACTACATCAACAGCCGGCGCGAAGACCACATCATCACCATCGAGGACCCCATCGAATTCCTGCACCCGCGCAAGGAATGCCTGGTCAACCAGCGCGGCGTGGGCCCCCACACGGACAGCTTCGCCTCCGCGCTGCGCGGCGCCCTGCGCGAGGATCCGGACATCATCGTGGTGGGCGAGATGCGCGACACCGAGACCATGTCCCTGGCGTTGACGGCGGCCGAGACCGGCCACCTGGTCATCGGCACCCTGTGCACCAATTCGGCGGCGGCCACGATCTCGCGGGTGATCAACATGTTCCCCTCG
>Ga0302319_10009459_pt1 | contig 18724 bp, 17 predicted proteins | sample Bog_T0_2_FD_203319 | JGI IMG/M metagenome (GOLD analysis project Ga0302319, IMG submission 203319) | Peat permafrost microbial communities from Stordalen Mire near Abisko, Sweden - Bog_T0_2 | ecosystem: Environmental > Terrestrial > Soil > Wetlands > Peat | place: Sweden: Abisko, Stordalen Mire... | reverse complement strand
GGTTTGCTGGCGGGACTGCTGGGACTGGCGCTTGGTTTTGCGCTTTCCCTGGTTCTGATCTACGTCGTCAATAAGCAGAGTTTTGGGTGGACGATTCAATTCCATCCGCCGATGCTGCTGCTGGGCGGCGCTCTGCTGCTGGTCTGGATTGTGACGATCCTGGCCGGCGTTTACCCGGCGCGGTTCGCATCGCGGCTGGAACCGGCCGAAGTCGTTCACACAGAATAAATACATCGAAAACATGAGTGAAAACACAAGAAACATAGCCATCATTGCGCACGTTGATCACGGTAAGACGACCCTTGTCGACGCCATGCTGAGACAGAGCGGCATCTTCCGCGCCAACGAAGAACTGCAGGATCGCGTGATGGATTCGAACGATCTGGAGCGGGAGCGCGGTATCACGATTCTGTCTAAGATCACTGGCGTGCGTTATAAGGGCACCAAGATCAATATTGCCGATACTCCCGGCCACAGCGATTTCGGCGGTGAGGTGGAGCGAGCTCTCAAGATAGTGGATGGCGTGATGCTTCTGGTGGACGCGAGCGAAGGCCCGCTGCCGCAGACGCGTTACGTTCTGATGAAGGCGCTCGAGGCGAAGCTCAAGCCGATTGTGGTGATCAATAAGATCGACCGGCCCGACGCGCGTCCTCAGGAAGTGCTCAACGAGGTCTACGATCTCTTCATCGATCTCGATGCGCATGAAGATCAGCTCGATTTTCCGGTGCTCTATGCGATTGCGAAAAACGGCGTTGCGAAAGCATCGCTCGAAGATCCCTCGGAGACGCTGGAGCCGTTGTTCGAAGCGATTATCAAACATATTCCACCGCCTGCCGGCGATCCGGATGCGGTTCTGCAGGCGCAGGTGGCGAACCTCGATTACAGCGAATATCTGGGACGCCTGGCTATTGGCCGCGTCTTCCAGGGAACTTTGAGGCATGGCGACGATGTGGCGATCTGTCATCTTGACGGGTCGATTCAGAAGACGCGCATCACGAAGATGTTTTCGTTCGAAGGTCTGAAGCGGGTAGACGAAACGATTGCGCGGCCTGGCGATATTCTCGCGGTCGCCGGCGTGGAAGGGATCACGATCGGGGAGACGATCACCAGCGCCGAGACGCCCATGCCGATGCCGAAGATCCAGATCGACGAACCGACCATCGCGATGACGTTCACCATTAATACTTCACCGTTTGTGGGGCGTGAAGGAACGTTTGTTACTTCGCGTAATCTCAAAGATCGCCTGGATAAAGAACTGCTGACCAACGTTTCGATTCGTGTGGATTCCACTTCGCCGGAGACTTTCAAGGTGATGGGACGCGGCGAGCTTCAGCTTGCGATCTTAATCGAAATGATGCGGCGCGAAGGCTTCGAACTGACGGTGGGTAAGCCCGAGATTCTGACGAAGAAGGTGGATGGCCAGGTGATGGAGCCAGTCGAGATGCTGGTGATCGATTGCCCGGAACAGTTCATCGGGGTGGTGATTGAAAAGCTTGGCTCGCGCAAGGGCAAGATGAGCAAGATGATCAACAACGGGTCCGGCCGCGTGCGTCTGGAGTTTCATATTCCGTCGCGGGGGCTGATCGGGCTGCGCAGCGAGATTCTTACCGATACGCGTGGGACGGGGATTCTGAATTCGTTGTTTCATGGTTATATCGAATGGCAGGGCGATATCCCGATGCGACCGACAGGTTCGCTGATTTCCGACCGCGCCGGCAAAGCGACGGGCAATGCGATTTGGAACTTGCAGGAGCGCGGCGAGATCTTCATTCATCCCGGTACGGAGGTTTATGAGGGGATGATTGTGGGGGAGAATGCCCGCAATAACGATCTGGACGTGAATATCGTTAAGGAGAAGAAGCTGACGAATATGCGTTCTTCGACGGCTGACGAAGCGATGAGACTGGTTCCGCCGCGTGCGATGAATCTGGAACAGGCGATTGAGTTCGTTCGCGAGGATGAGATGGTTGAGATTACGCCTAAGTCGATCCGGTTACGGAAGAAGATTCTTAAGGCGAATCAGCGGTAGCTTCAATTCAGCGGAATCTAATTTCGCGGTAACACGGAAGTCCAAAGCCGCTCATCCCAGCGAACCGGCAGTGGATCGCCCGCGCCGATCCGTCTGAAGTCGGGATGCTCCTGATTGATCAGAATGTTGTTCTCGACTCGGGTCACCACGGAAGGCACGATCAGGACCGGAGTGCGGCGATCGTCGTACCATCGGTCCCCGAAAGCGCGCGCTGAAACGGAGGTGGGCGAGTCCCATCCCCGAACCTGGCGCAGATCGATTCTCTCTACAGGAAGCGCCGCCGGGATTGCAATTTCGATATAACCCTGCAATTTCGGAATCTGACCCGACGCATGCACCAGGACCTCAAGCAACGCGCCCGCGTATGTTTCACATGCATAGATCACGCGGCGGCCCGGCGAGTTCCAGCGCGCGCCCCAAAGCATAGCGCCGGTTCCGTCGAAAATCTTATGCCGCATATCGGCGATGCGGAACGCGCGAAGCAGGGGGCTTTCAAATTCAGGGCCTCTAGGCGGGGAGGCCATAGAGAATGCGCGCCATGATCTCCTCGGCCTGCCGCGCTCCCAACTCGGTGAGCGCCGCATCGAGGGGCGTCTTTCCGCCGATTTCGGGATGCGGAGTCAACAGGAAGCGGCGGCTCTGCTCAGTGTCCTGCCAAACGTGCTCCGCCATCGCGACCACACGCGCCAGTCGCTCGGTGCGCTCGCTCTCGGCGTGGCTCAGGCGATCCCGCCTTCTCTTGTACGTCGCCTCAGGCACGATCCTGTGCATCATGGCGCGCTGATCGGTCGCGTCGGTATAGATGTGCCGAACCACGTTGCGGAGCGTGATTTTTGGCAGGCCGCGCTCAACGGCTTCGTTCAGATCGAGGAGTGAAGCGACCTGGCGGCCCAGAACGCCTTTGCCTCCGAGGATTTCTCCGATAATGTTAGGTTGCATGTCTGGTATCAGTATATACCGTGGGGGGGATCAGTTGAATGGGAGATGTTGTACGGCTTTGCGATCCGCATCCGAGATGCCCGAATGAGCCGGAATATCGGCCCTTGTCTTCAGCAAACGCCGGTAGCGTTCGAAGTATTCCACGATATCGCCGCCGTAGCGAAAACTGTACATGATATCGGCGAATTCGGCGGTGTGTTCCAGACCCAGGGCGTGGCCGCTTTCGTGCAGGCAGGTGAGGTAAACAATCGCATCTCGCAGCAGATGGTCGGAGCGCGTCGCGTGGTCTATATCGGGCCCGAGCGCTCTCGTATCCGGCAGGACGTAGATCACCGCGCCACGCTTGCCATCCACTAACACCGGCTGCGTTTCGCCGTACAGATTCATCGCACCGTTGGCCCAGTGAATTTGAATGCGCGCGTGGGCTTCGGTCGGGCTTTTCTTAAACACCAGGGCGCCCTTCGATTCCCGCTGCCATGCTTCGAACGCCCACGCGCCCAGTGCTTCGTCGCCGGGCGCGCACGCAGTGGCTGCCGCAACTTCTTTCGTGCACGGTTCCACCCAGTAGGTGTATTCTTCAGCGGCGTGAAGAGCGGAGCAGAGAAGGATCGGCAACACTAGTCGCATGTTGTAGTATTCAGGCAAGCTCGGCAAGCCGGCCCACTAATTGTATGGCTTCCTGCATGCGGCCTTCGCGTTCGGCGGCTTTGATCTGCGCTTTCAATTCTCGTCGGGCGGATTCCTTAGCGGTGCGGCGCAGGGCATCGATGCAGGCGACTCCGTCTTCGAGGGTCAGGCCGCTTCCGTCGGCTTCGAGCACGATGGCGGCCAGGCGATCCTGCTCGGGTTTGTCGAGGCGTTCGTGCAGGCTGTTGAAATCGATGGCGTCTTTAGCATCGTGCATGGCGATGAGGGTGGCGAAGATGGGGCCGTTGTCGGGCAAGTCGCGGAGGCCATCGATGAGTTGTTCGCGGGCTTCCTCGTTGTTGAGAAGTAGCAGCAGCAGGCGCTGATCGGTTGCCTTTGCGGGATCGGCTTGAGGCACAACCTTGCGTTCAGCGGCGCGGTCGGCGGCCATCTTGCGGAAGTGCTCGAGCACGAGGCCCGATTCGACGCCGAGATAGGAAGCAAGGTCGTTGGCAACGGAAACGCGCTCGATCTTGTCGTTGAGGCCCTGAATGGCGGGGAGAAGGAACTTAAACACGTCGTTGCGGCCCTGTGGGTCTCGCATGTTGAAGCGCTCGCGGGCGCGGTCGGCGAGCCAGTAGAAGTAGGGTTTGGCTTTCGCGATGCGCTCGCGGTAGGCCTCGGGGCCGTGTTCTTTGCAGTATTCGTCGGGGTCGAGACCGCCGGGAAGTTCGACGACACGCACCCGGACATTCTCATCGAGCAGGAGTTTGATCGAGCGCTCGGCGGCCTTTGCGCCCGCGGAATCGGGGTCGAAATTCAGATAGAGGTTTTGCGAATGGCGCTTGAGGGCGCGGATTTGCTCGGTGGTAAGAGCGGTGCCGCAGGGCGCGACCACTTCGGCGACTCCGGCCTGGGTGGCGCCGATAGCGTCCATATAGCCTTCGACCATGACGATGCGATCGAGTTGCCCGGCGGGCTGGCGGGCGCGGTTCAGATTGTAGAGGACGTGGGATTTTTTATAGATCTCGGTTTCGGGCGAGTTCAGGTATTTGGCTTTGTCTTCGGGGTCGAGGGCGCGGCCTCCGAAGGCGATGGCTTTGCCGGATTCGTCGTGAATCGGGAACATGAGGCGGTTGCGAAAACGGTCGTAGAGCCCGCCGTTCTCGTTGCGGCCGATGAGACCGGATTCCACCAGTTGCTCGGGTTTGAAATGGCGCTGTTCCAGAAGGCGGAGCAGGGTTCGGCCTGAGGGGTCCGCCAGACCGAGCTGAAATAGCTGGGCCGATTGCTGCGTGACTCCGCGCTCCTTCAGATAAGCGCGCGTTTGGGCGCCGTTGGGATCGGCGAGGTTCGCGCGGAAATGCTCAAGGGCGATTTCATGCATCTCGCGTAAGACGGCGCGGGTTTTAGTTTTGTCGTCGGCGGCCGTGGACTGCTTCGGCAACTCGATGCCATTCTGTTCGGCAAGTTTCTTGAGCGCCTCCCAGAATGTGACGCGCTCGATGTTCATCACGAAGTTGAACACGTCCCCTTTGGCGTCGCAGCCGAAGCACTTGTAGAACTGATGGTCGGCGTAGATGGAGAACGACGGCGTTTTCTCGTTGTGGAAGGGGCAGAGGCAGGAGTAGCGATTGCCGAAGCGGCGCAGGCGCGGAACGTAATCGGAGATGACGCGAACGATATCGAGCTGCGATTTGACGTGCTGGGCTAAGTCCATCTTTGTACCGGCCGGTTTTTACCATTATCGTTTGTGATTGACGATCAGGAAGTTTACGGGCTTATCGGCGAGGAAGACTTCACGCGGCTGACTGCAGCGTTCTATCGGCGTGTGGCGGCGGACGATATTTTGGGGCCGATGTATCGGGCGCCGGATTTGGCGGGGGCTGAACAGCGGTTGCGGTTCAGGTGAGCTCCCGATGTTGTAGTTCGAGGGGGGGAGCAGACCGGGACGGTCGAAATCGGAGCCGAACATGACGAAGATGTCCGTGCTGGTGCCTTCGTCGGGAGGGAGCGTGGACGCCGGGCGTCTGCTGCGCACGGAGCGCAGCAGACCCAGGAGACGACGGCCGATGGTCTTAGAAGAAGAAGATCATGTCGGCAGCGAACATGAGTTGGCCCTTTTTAGTACCGTTGTTGAATGCCGGCGTGTCGTAAGAGTGGTCGTAGCGGAGTTCCGGGCGGAAGACGATAGTCGAGCCAACCCAGTGGTTCCATGAGACCATGTGCTCCGAATAGGTGGTCTTAAAGCCCGTTCGCTGGCCTCTGATGTCGTCCAGATATTCGTTGCGGATCGAAATGAAGTTCTTCGCGTTGATCTGATAGTTCAGGTAGTAAACAGTGGCCCATTCCGGCGCAAAGCAGGTGAGTTCTGTGACGTTGTTGCAGACGGCTCCGTTGGAGTTGGTGATCAGCAGACCGGCCGCGGCGGGATTGTTGACATTGGGCGTGTCTTTCATGTACTGATACCAGGTCTCCCAGGCCATATGCCAGTTTGTATGGCCGAATTTCTGGTAGTACGTCGTGTAGTAAGCGGCCAGGTTATTGTAGTCGTATTTTCCGCTGTTGATGGAATTGACGCAGGTGTACCAGTTGGCGCGGCCCTCGTTCCAGGTGTAAGCCAGGCACGCATTTCCGGTGAGGTGGTGGTCCGGCGCCCAGGGGGAAGCTTCACAACCGCCCGACAGGCCCGCCTGAACTGCCCAATGATTGGATATCTTGACAGTCCCGTTGATACCCGTTTGGGTGTAGCAATCGTAGGTGTAGGTCAGCGAATGGCTGTAGGTATAGTTGTTGGGCGCAAGCTGGGCTTCGATATCGGGCAGCGAAATATAGCGGCCGATTCGGACATCCAGCCCTTCGGCGACATGCGGATAGTAGAGATCGACGTACATCATGACAGGGTCATAGCCGTATTTATTGCCGATCGAACCATCTTTCTTTGGATTGTTCAAAAGCTGCTGGCTGAAATAGCCATCGGCCGTGGTGAAGCGGTAATCGAGGCCATAGAGGTTGGTGAGGCGGAAGCCCCAGTCGAAATGATCGCGCTGGATGGTGTCGGGGGTGCGCTCGACATACAGGGTCAACTGGTCGAGTTGGAAAGTATTGGGTACTTCGGAATAGGCCGCGGGCAGGTTGCCATAGGGGCGGGCGCTGGAGGTGCTGACGTTCATTCCGAGGTCGGCCCAGCCGTAAACCTGAATATTGGCTTTCTTCCACCAGTCGCCGTGGGGCCCGTTCTGGAGGGCGGTAGTGAGGGGATATTGCGTGGCGTTGTTATAGCCAATCCAGACGGTGCCGCCGATGGGCCAGACAGTGAAAGGATACGGAGGATTCGAAACGGGCGGATCGTAGCCGCGATGGTCCGGCGGGGCGCCCGCGACCGGGGCGGGAGGCGGCCCGGGATGCCAGTCGTCCCAGTAGGCTTTGCCGAAGCGTTTCCAGAATCCCGGCATGGCCTTGCCGGAGGGAGTGATAACGGGGGAGGCATTGGCCACCGGGGCAGCGACCGGCGCGGCAGCTGCGGCGAGGGCCTGCTGGTCGGCAGCTGGTTTGGCGGCGGTCGCGATAGCTTGCTGGTCGGGAGCGTCGTCGGAGCCGTCGGCGAGGGTGGAATTCAGTTGTGCGCTGGCGGCGCCGCCGAGAGAGAGAGATGCGGCCAAACATGCGGTGAGCAGGGAATGACCGGGACGGGATTTTTGGATTGCCTGAAGGATTCTCATTTCAATCGAAAGAATACGGGCGTTCACATGAGGAACGCATAACGGCGACGTAGGTGCAGAAAAAGATTCGATTCCATTGTTTCTATGGGATCGATAAGAGGACAGGGGGACGACAGGGCCGTAAAGGCGATTGATATGAGAGTGTTACGCTGTCTTCACGTATTTCGATGCGGCGTTTATGGAGTAAGCGGGATTACGTAGTTTCCTCGTCGGTGAGGATATATAAAGTATTGGCTAATACTTTCGATTATTGAAGCAGTGACGATCGGGAAGAAACTGTTCGGCGTTTTCGCGGCGATGTTCGCGCTGGTAGTGAGTGTCGTTTTGACTTACGCGGCGTCGGCCCGGCAAAGCGGCGCTCTGCTGGATACTTTCGCTATGAAGCTGGATGCAGACGGGCAGCTGGAGCTTGCGACGACCGAGATGCAGGGAGCGCAGCGGGGTCTGATGCTTTCATATGCAATGCAGGATGCGCCTTCAGCAGCCCAGTATGTGAAGCTCTATGAGACTTCGTCGCGGAAGATCGACGATCTGTTGGGAAGGCTGCGTCCGCTGCTCGCGACGGAAACGGAACGGAGCGCGGCAGAGCAGATTGAGCGGAATCATGCTGCGTGGGTTCCGCGATTTGCGGAATTGAAGCGGGTGTGCGAATCGGGCGATATTGCGGCAGCTTATCGGCTCCGCAATGCCAATAAGGCGATCTCGGCGAAAATGCACGGGGGCGCGAGCGCGCTTGCGGAAGAGCAGAAGAGCGCCCGAGCGGCCGCAGCAGCAGCCGCGCACCGACAAAGCAACCGCATTGCAGTGTGGGCAACGCTGCTGGCGGTGGGTCTGGGTGTGCTGGGGGTTCTGGTGGTTCGCACGGTTACGGTGCAGCTCAGACGTTCCGTGGTGGATTTGCTCAGCGAGGCCGATCATTTCCGAGAAGCGGCGGGCAGAATATCGGAGTCCAGCCGGCAGGTGGCCGAGGATGCGGTGGAAGAGGCTGCTTCGCTTGAGCAGACCTCGGCCGCGAGCCACGAAATGGCGGCGATGACGCAAAGAAACAGAGAGAGTTCGCAGCAGGCGGCCGCACTGACCAGCAGCCTGAGTGCGATCGTCTCACGGGCGACCGGCTCACTGAGCGGGATGACGGCGTCGATGGGTGAAATAGCGTCCTCGGGGCACGCGATTTCGAAAATTATTAAGGTGATCAACGAGATCGCATTCCAAACGAATCTGCTGGCGCTGAACGCTTCGGTGGAAGCGGCGCGGGCTGGTACGGCGGGTGCAGGTTTCGCGGTGGTGGCGGACGAGGTCAGGAACCTGGCGCTTCGCAGCTCCCAGGCGGCGAAGGATACGGCGTCGCTGATCGAGGATTCGATTGCGAAATCCCAGGATGGCGGCGCGCGGCTGGCGAAGGTGGCGGCGGCGTTTGCTGAGATTACCGAAGGCACGGTGCAGGTGGGGCAATTGGTGGAACAGGTGGATTCCGCCAGCCAGCAGCAGGCGCTGGGGATCGCGGAAGTCTCGGTGGCGATTTCGCAGATCGATCTGGTGACGCAGCGAACGGCATCGAATGCGCGGGAAACCGCGGAGGCGGCGGGTCAGTTAATCCGTCAGGCTCAGGGGATCATGACGGTGGCCGAGAGTTTGCGTGGTCTGGTGGGGTCCGGCAAGGGTTGAGGAGAAGAACCGGCTCCCCCCATAGTTCACGTTACATTTGAGTAACTTTCGATAACCCCGCGACTCTTGCCAAACGATTGTGTTTAATTGGAATTATGGTCATGGTTGTAGACGACGAGCCGATGATCCGCAGGCTGGTGGCTTCGGCGCTCACAACCCGTGGCTATGAGGTGGTGGATGCGGAATCGCCGGCCCAGGCGATTCGGCTGATGGATTCGCATCCGGCACCGCTCGATCTGCTGGTTACCGACATCGTTATGCCGGAGATCGACGGCTGCGAGCTCGCTGCGGAGATGCGCCGGAAACGCCCCGGTCTTAAGGTGCTGTTCATGTCTGGGTACGCTCCGCCGGACACCGAGAATTGCGCCGACGCCCGTTCGGATTTCCTGCAGAAACCATTCCGCCTACCGGATCTGGTCGACCGGGTTACCCGGATGCTGGCGGCTTAGCCCGTTCAGAACTCGCTTCGCCCGCGAACCGTCGAACTCGCCTTCCCACTTCGCCACGACTATGGTTGCCACGCCGTTGCCGATCAGGTTCGTGACGGACCTCATTTCGGACATGAACCGGTCAACGCCCAGCAGCAGCGTGATGCCCGCGACGGGAACGGATCCGACGGCGGCCAGGGTGGCTGCCAGGGTGATAAAGCCCCCGCCGGTGACCGCTGCCGCTCCCTTGGAAGTCAGCATCAGCACCAGCAGCAGCCAGGCTTCGTCGGCGGCGCTGAGCGGCGTGTTGGTAGCCTGGGCGACGAAGATCGCGGCAATGGTCAGGTAAATGGCGGTTCCGTCCAGGTTGAAGGAATAACCCGACGGAATCACCAGCCCGACTACCGGTTTCGAACAGCCGAGTTCTTCCAGTTTGATCAGCATGCGCGGCAGGGCCGATTCCGAGGAGGAGGTCCCGATCACCAGGAAGATTTCCTCCTGGATATAGCGGAGGAACTTCCACAAGCTGAACCCATGAACCCGCGCGACCAACCCCAGCACGACGAATACAAACAGGGCGCTGGTCAGATAGACGCATCCCAGGAGTTTGAGCAGCGGGAGCAGCGTTCTTAATCCATACCGGCCGATGGTGAACGCCATCGCGCCGAATGCTCCGACAGGCGCGGCCCGCATGATGAGCGCGACTACGCCGAAGCAGGCGTGGCTAACGGCGTCGAGCGCGCGTATGATCGTTTTGCCCTCATTGAGGCGGGCAATTGCGATCCCGAAGAGTATCGCCACCAGGAGGACCTGGAGAATCTCGCCTCGCGCGAAGGCGTCGACGATGGTTTCGGGAATGATGTTGAGCAGGAAATCGACAGTGTGGACGGCCTTGCCCGGGCCGGTGTACTGCTGAATCGACGAGGTATCGAGAGTGGCGGCATTTGCATTAATCCCCGCGCCCGGCTGCACGACCTTTACAGCCAGAAGCCCAATCAGAAGCGCCGCTGTGCTCAGCGCTTCGAAATAGAGCAGGGCTTTGAGGCCCACGCGGCCGAGCTTGCTCAGGTCCCCAATATTCGCTATCCCCACAACCACCGTCAGGAAGATGATCGGAGCGATAATCATCCGGATCAGCTTGATGAAGCCATCGCCCAGCGGCTTCATGTCCGCGCCCAGCGTCGGGTAAAAGGCCCCCAGCGCGACTCCCAGGACGATGCCGGCCAGCACCTGAATATAGAGTGAGTGTCGCTTCATGGGATCTGAACATCATCTCAGAGGCCGCTTTAATATACTCAAACATTCATGAGTAATCCACTGAACCGAGTCAGTTCGCGCATCACCCAGATTCCCGCCCAGGGCGCTTCCCAGGCGATGCTTTACGCCACCGGCCTGGTCGAAGCCGACATGGATAAGGCCCAGGTGGGCATCGCCAGCGTCTGGTATGAAGGCAATCCGTGCAATCAGCACCTGTTGTCGCTTTCCGAAAAGGTCAAAGAAGGCGTCCGCGAGGCCGGTCTGGTGCCGATGCGTTTTAATACCATCGGCGTTTCCGACGGCATCTCGATGGGCACGGAAGGCATGAGCTTCTCGCTGCAGTCCCGCGATCTGATTGCCGATTCCATTGAGACCGTGATGGGCGCGCAATGGTATGACGGCCTGATCACTATCCCGGGCTGCGATAAGAACATGCCCGGTTGCGTGATTGCCATGGGGCGGGTGAATCGCCCCTCCATCATGGTCTACGGCGGCACTATTCATGCCGGCCATTACGATGGGCAGACCCTGGATATCGTCTCTGCTTTCCAGAGCTATGGGGAGTTCATTGCCGGGCGGATCGATAACACCGAACGGCAATGCATTGTACGCCATGCTTGTCCCGGCGCGGGCGCGTGCGGCGGCATGTATACGGCTAACACTATGGCGGCGGCTATCGAGACGCTGGGCATGTCGCTGCCTTACAGCTCAACTGCTCCCGCTGAAAACACGGCGAAGCTGGAGGAATGCGTGCGCGCGGGCATCGCCGTGAAGAAATTGCTTGAGCTCGATCTCAAGCCGCGCGACATTATGACTCGCGCCGCTTTTGAAAACGCGATGGTCGTGGTTACCGTGCTGGGAGGGTCGACGAACGCTGTGCTGCACCTCCTGGCGATGGCGCGCGCGGTTGATATTCCTCTTGAGTTAGCCGACTTCCAGGCGGTGAGCGACCGTACCCCGCTGCTTGCCGATTTCAAACCTTCGGGCAAATACGTGATGGAGGATCTGCACGCTGTCGGCGGCTTGCCGGCGGTGCTGAAGATGTTGCTGGCCGCCGGCATGATCGATGGTTCCTGCATGACTGTTACCGGCCGGACGATCGCGGAGAATCTCAGGGATCTGCCGGGATTAACTGTGGGTCAGTCTATTGTTCACGCGCTCGATAACCCCATCAAACCTACCGGCCACATTCAGATCCTGAAAGGCAATCTTGCGCCTGACGGGGCTGTGGCCAAGATCACCGGTAAAGAAGGGCTGAGGTTCTCCGGCCCCGCGCGCGTTTTCGATTGCGAAGAAGAAATCCTGCATGCGCTCGAACGCAGGGAGATTGGCAAGGGCGATGTGGTGGTGATTCGCTATGAAGGTCCGAAAGGCGGCCCTGGCATGCCTGAAATGCTGACGCCGACTTCCGCCATTATGGGCGCGGGGCTGGGCAAGGACGTGGCGCTGCTGACCGATGGGCGGTTTTCGGGAGGTTCGCACGGTTTCATCGTGGGGCACGTGACGCCTGAGGCGCAGGAGGGCGGACCGATTGCGCTGGTGCAAAACGGCGACATCGTTACCATTGACGCGGAGAAGAATGAGCTCTCTGTCGCCGTCAGCGAAGAAGAAATGAAGAAGCGCAAAGCGGCGTGGAAAATGCCGGAGTATAAGGCTAAGCGAGGGACGCTCGCCAAGTACATCAGGCTGGTAAAAAGCGCCAGTGAAGGCTGTGTGACGGATGAATAGGCTGTTAACCTGTAACAAGGAGCCCGTATGACAATCGAACTGTCTCGCGAAACAGAAGCCCAACTCGAAGAGACCGCTCAGGCCAGGGGGGTTTCGTCGATCAGTACATTCAGACGCTGATCGCCGAGACGAATCTGCGACAAAGGCAGATGTCGGAGTTCAACGCCGCCATTGCTGAACGACTCGCATCGTTAGACGACGGCATGTGTGTTGACGGTGAAGACGTGATGGCGCGTCTGATCTCAGAACTCGGGTAGCGTGGCCCGATATGTTTTTGGCACCTGCGTTGAATCGGATCTCAGGATCATTCGCGATTACATCGCCGCCGACAACCCGGATGCGGCCAGGCGTATGATGGTTCGTCTCGTTAAGGCCTTCTATTCGGATCTGGCCCGTTGGCGCGTATCTCATCCTTTATATAGCTGCCCGAGCCCCGATTGAAATTGTAGCCGTTGTCCATGGCGCCCGGGACGTTCCCGCGGTGGTGAACCGCCGCATCTGACAAACTCTCAATTCGCCTGCGGCAGAAGCGGCCTGAAGCGCTTTGTCAGGGCTAAACACGCGCGCTCGATTGTGCGACGAATCCTATTCTGCGTATCCGAAATCTTAACTGTGGCTGAGGCCATTCTTTCCGGCGTTACCAATCTTATGGCAGCCGAGATCATCGCGATTAAGGCGAAGACTATTGCAAGGCGTTTCATTATCGGCGCTCCTTTCCGGCCTTAAGTTCTTGCAGCATGCGCTCCACTTCATCCTCCTTCTCCAGCTTGAGGAAACGGTCGTCTATGTTCTCGCCCAGCAACTCGGTCTTAGCCTGCGCAAGCGCTTCCGTCTTGCTTACCTTGTGATTCATCCGGTCCCATGCGGAGACCGCGGTGCCATTGCCGATTTGTAACTGAGCCTCAGCGGCACTGCCGGAAGAACGCGCTCTTCTATGTCGCGCCAGCAGCATTTCGCTCTTGGCTTTGGCTTCGACGAGTTTGCCTTCGAGCCGATGGAGCGCCGATTTCAGAGTTTCGACCTGGGCCTTCTGATCGTTGATCTGCTCAGTGAAGCTTTCGGCCAGCTTTTTTGTTTCAAGCGACCGCTCAATGGCGGCGCGCGCAAGATCGTCGTGCTGTTTAGTGACGGCGAGCTCGGCCTTGCGCATCCATTCGTCGCCTTTTTGCGCGGTTTCGGCGGCTTTGCGTTCGAGAAGATGCAGGTCGGCGATACCGATCGCGACCTGCGTCTTCACCTGCATGAGCTGATTCTCCATGTCGAGAATCACCTGTTTCACCATCTTTTCAGGCTCTTCAGCCTTGTCGATCAGGTCGTTCAGGTTAGCTCTGAGAAGGGTTCCGACTCTTTCGAGGAGTGCCATGTGTGTTCCTTTCGTTTACGGTCTGGATTCTGCGGGAGTTTTGTCTCCGATCGCTTTCACTTTGGCGAAGAGTTCGGACATCTGCATTCCCGAGAGCGTTTCAAACAGCGCCGGAATTTGCGCCGCCATCTTCGCCATGTCGCCGGTGATCTTGCTCATGCCCGCGGTGTCGCCCCCGGTCGAGACGATTGTGATCTTGTCTACATTCTGCAGCGGAGCGGCGAGCGCCCGAATGAGTTCGGGCATGCTGGAGATGAGCTTGTCAACCACAGCGGCCTGGTTGTATTCCTGATAAGCCTCGGCTTTCACGTTCATTGCTTTGGCTTCCGCTTCGCCCTTTCGGAAAGTGATCTCAGCTTCGGCTTCGCCCTGGGCACGGATGGCGGAGGCTCGGCCCTCGGCTTCGGAGATTAAGCGCTGGCGTTCGCCCGAAGCGATGGTTTCAACCCGGCGCCGTTCCACTTCGGCGCTCTTGAGCACCGTCGCGATAAGCTCGCGTTCGCGGCGTTGAATTTCAGCGTCCTGCACCAGGATCTCGTGCTCCTTCTCGATCTGCTGGATTTTGACGTGCTCGGCAACCAATTGCTGCTGCATGACGTTGGTCTGGATCTCATAGGCCTTATCCGCGGTAGCCTGCTGGCGTTTGACAGTCTCGAGGTATTCGGCTTTCTTGATATCGAGGTCCCGCTGCGCTTCCGACTGGCGAGTGAGAGAAATGGTTTCGGCGAGGACGCGCTCCTGGTCGGCCTGGGCTTTAGCCACGGCGGCTTCGCGCTGAGCAACGGCGCGGCGGATGGCGGTATCGCGCTCGGCTTCGGCGGCGGCGATCTCCGCATCGCGCTTGATGCGGGCGATATCGGGACGCCCCATGTTGGCGATGTATTCATTCTGGTCGCGAACCTCTTTGATCGTGAACGAGATGACCTCAAGGCCCATCTTGTTCATGTCGGCCGCGCAGGTCGAGCGCATGCGGTCGCCCACCATTTCCGGTTCTTTTACGATCTCTTCGACGGTGAGCTGGCCGATGATGCCGCGCAGATGGCCTTCCATAACAAGCCGGATGAGACCTTCGCGGTCCTGATTGGTCTTAGTGAGGAACTGCTCCGCCGCCGTCTGAATGGACTCAGGGTCTGACTTGACCTTGATTTGCGCAACAGCTTCCACCGAAACGGCTACGCCCTGTTTGGTATAGAGGTCCTGTTTCGGCGCCACATCGAAGGACATGAGTTCCAGCGACAGATCGCGCGAGCTTTCGATCATGGGCAGGATGAAGGTGCCGCGGCCCTTGATGACACGAGTGCCGCGGAGGCCGTAAACGATGACGGCCTGGTGGGGTCCGGCCTTGCGGAACATGCGCGCGAAGGCGGTAATCAGAAACACGATCGACAGCGCCATCAGGGCGGCGATCAGGGGTAGCGTCGGCATAGACATTCTCTTTCTTAATGCTTCTCTCAGGCTGACTTTCAGTCAGGCTGTTAATTCATCCCATTCGCGTACGTAGGCGATGCCGTCTTCGTAGCGAGTCACAACAACTTCTTTTCCGGCGGGTATGGGCGTTCCCTTCTCACTGCGAATGGGAACGCCGGAACGCCGGCCTTGCTGTACGAAAATCATTTCGCCGGTCCCGCTGGCCAACACCGGACAGGAGACACGGCCGAGCGCACCGACGATCCGGTAGTCTTCAGGATCCAGCGGACGGTCGCCAGGCGCGAGTACTTTGGCCGCGAACAGGAAGATGAGCGCTCCGCCCACGACGCCTCCAATGGCCGCTCCGGCGAGGACCAGCGCGAGTCCGACTCCACCCCAGACGGACAGGATGTAGCCAGTTCCGCCGAACCAGGTGAGAAATGCGGCGATGGTTCCAAAGTTAAATTTCGAGACGCCGTCGCCACCGTGCCCATGGCCAGGGCCGGGTCCGTGAACATGGAAGTGGCCGGAGTGCAGATGCAGATGCGAGGAGCCGGCGAGGAAAGCGATCAGGCTTACTACGAAGCCAAATACGAAACAGCCGAGGAAGAACGATTCCAGGGTCATGCGACCTCCTTCTTAGAGGACTCGGGATTGAGAACGTCGAAAAGCCGGTCGAGCAGGCCCGGGTTCTCGAGGATTAGGTTTAAGAGGACGAGGCAGCGTCGCGAGTCGGGGTGCTTGGCCAGCGCGAGGAGGGCCTCGTGGATTTCGGGGTCGTTGATAAAGCGTTCGGCCCCGCTGACAAGCCAGAGGTCGAGTTTGTCTTCGAGCGCTCCGAAGTCGGAGATAAGCTCAGTGGAATAGCCTTCGGGATCGTCCACCAGATAGCCCGGATGGACTTTGAAGAACTTCGCCAGCAGCATGCGGCTGGTGTTGGTGAGGTGGGGACGGGCGCCACTTTCAATTTGCGAGAGATAAGACTGCGAAAGAGGCTTCTTCAGCTCTTTGGCGATGGCGCGGACCATTTCCTTCTGGGTCATGGCGCGATTGAGGCCGCGGAGGGTACCTTCCACTTCGCGCAGATAGCGAATTTTGTCGCCCAGCGTCATATTGCAATCTGCGATTACTATATTGCAATTCGTGATATCTGTCAAGGGGGTTGTATGCTGAATTATTCGCGTGCTGAAAAAGATTCTGAAATTCGGTCTCCTGGGGCTGGCGGGGGTGGGTGCCGTCGCATATGGCATCGATTCGACGATGGTGGCGTGGCCGGGCAGCCGGCAGATGTATGCGGATGTCAAGGTTTACCAGGTCTACACAGATACGAACAAGTGGAATCAGGTGGAGTACAGCCGCGGGAACACGATTACGGAGCGGTGTGTTTATGCTTTATTTCCGCACGGCGGGTATCGGCCGTGCTGGTATGTCACGCGCCACACAATGCAGGTTACGAATACGGATTGAGGGATTAGTTGAGACCATGAGCGGGAGTATGTTCGGGAAACGGTAGACTCGCTGCGGACCCGGGCGAAGCCCGTCTGCTGCAAGAATAGAGAACAGGAATGATCACTCAAATGACCCTGCGCAATTTCAAGAGCGTGGGCGAACAGGTTTATCATTTTTCACAGTTCGACCTCCTGGTTGGGCGCAACAACAGCGGCAAGAGCACGGTGCTCCAGGCGCTTGCCATCTGGCAGTTCTGCGTTGACGAGTTCCATCGATCCAGGCGGAGCGGTTCCAAGGGAATCCAGGTGGTCTTACCAAACTTCACTGCCCTGCCTGTTCCCGAGTTCAACCTGTTGTGGAAGGATCGAACGGATCGCCACTGGCCCCTGGTCAACGGCAGAAAGAAGCAGGAGTACATTCTCATCGGAATCGATGTGGAGTGGAGGCAGCCAACTGGCGAGACCGAGTCATTTGGAGTGGAATTACGGTATCACTCCTCGCAGACAATTTACGCGATACCAAAAGGAGGCTGGGAAACGTTCCGTGCTTCCGAGCAACTGGGAAACCTCCCCCGGATTGCTTATGTGCCACCCTTCTCCGGGCTGGAACCGAGCGAGAAGTGGCTGGATGAGGCGCCAATCCGCCAGCAAGTGGGAAAAGGGCAACCCGGGAGCGTGCTGCGCAATCTGTTATTGAGAGTCTGCCCGCCGCGTCCCAGGGGAGCGGGACGCGCTCCCAGGAATGGCTCTACTCCGGATGCCTGGAAAGAACTGGCCGGGATCGTTACGCGTTGGTTCTCAGTCGACATACATGAGCCTGGATACGAATCCGCAAAAGATGTTTACATCACCGTTGAGTACCGCCAGAACGATAAAGACTTCGATATCATCGCGGGAGGCAGCGGTTTTCACCAAACTCTTACCTTGCTTGCTTTTTTGTACGGCTACCAACCCACAACTATCCTGCTTGACGAGCCGGACGCTCATCTTCACGTCAACCTGCAGCGGGAGATTCTCGATTACTTCAAACGAAAAGGCGTTGAGACCAGCACTCAGTTCCTGATCGCCACGCACGCCGAGGAGTTTGTGCGTGGGGTTGATGTCGGTCAACTTGTTTCCTTCCTGAACCAGGTGCCCCGGCGGGTTCAGTCGGCACCCGAAGTGCTCCGAGCAATGGCGGAAGTCTCCAACGAGGAGATCGTCCGCCTCATGGCGTCGCCCTATATTTTATATGTGGAAGGGGAAAGCGATGAGCGCATCCTGCGCGCCTGGGCCAACCCCTGCGACCCACAGGCCGCCATGGACAAAGTTTGTTTCAAAGCAATGGGTGGAGGTGACAAGCACATCATGAAAAACAGGGCGGACGATCACTTTGCAGCCCTGAAACAGATCATACCTGAGGTGAGGCGGCTAATGCTCCTTGACTATGATGAACGGGCTACCTTTCACCCGGATCCAGACAATCCAGCGCTCGCAGAGTGGAAACGGAGAAATATCGAAAACTACCTTCTTGTCCCCGATGCCTGGAAGCGGGCTGCGCAGTTCCACGCGGGCGAGTTGTTCGCTGGGGATCTCTTCGAACAACCTGTAGTGCAGGCGATCGACGAGTTTTTCGTCGGCCAAAATCTGACATTGCCCCCTGGAAGAACCTGGAGGAATGTCAACGCGAACGTATTCAGTGCCGTGGACGGCAAAAGAATCCTCTTCGAGGATGATCACTCCCTCTTTCAGCAACTGCGAAATCGTCAACCCTCGGTCCAGCTCAATCGAGAGCAAATAGCCGCTACAATGCTTGCCTCGGAGATCCACCAGGATGTACACGATTTCATGAGCAAAGTAATGCTACTGACGACTCAGTCAACCATCTCAATGCACGAGTCGCCTTCGTAACTCCCAGGAAGCGGCGAGAAGATCGCCGTGTCCCTCGCAATGGCAGGCGCCGGCCCGGCCGTGCTACAGCCTCGCGTGTCGTGCGTTCGCGAATGCCCGGTTCGCTTGCGGGGCTTTATCCACACTGGCAGGCAGTCAGGATAGCGGTGTTGTAAACGTGCTCGGCGGTTGAGCCTCTCGATAAATCGTTGGCTGGCTTCGCGAGGCCCTGCAGGATCGGG
>Ga0302319_10009458_pt1 | contig 18725 bp, 3 predicted proteins | sample Bog_T0_2_FD_203319 | JGI IMG/M metagenome (GOLD analysis project Ga0302319, IMG submission 203319) | Peat permafrost microbial communities from Stordalen Mire near Abisko, Sweden - Bog_T0_2 | ecosystem: Environmental > Terrestrial > Soil > Wetlands > Peat | place: Sweden: Abisko, Stordalen Mire... | reverse complement strand
CCTCAAATCCAACCTCGAACTGCGATCAACCTCGCCGCACTTGCCGAACATCTCGCCAAAACGATTTCAAGACGGTTGATGGCCCGTCCCGCAGGCTTGAGACCACCACCCAACATCAAATCGTTCCCCTGTGAGAAATGGCGGTTAGCTTCCTCAGCGAGGCCGTTCGCGAACACGCCGATACCGGCGGGCAAGATCGGCTAAGAGGCCTCCCTGAGGATCTGGTCAGGATATTGGTATGATCTGATAGGACCGATGCGCCAGGTCCGGAGCAATAACGATGGTGTCAGGTGGGGCGTTATCGATCACAGCGTCAAGCGTGCGCCTCTCGCCCATATCGGCCTGTGGGGAAGTTCGGGGATCAATCGTATAACTTAACCTGTAGCCCAGGTCGCTGCGCACGAGCTGCCCTTGAGGGAGACGCGGAACGCCGAGAAAGTTGTGTCCGCCGCAGCCGGTGACCTCCGAGTGAATGTGGATTGAGTGCGTCGATGTCCACTGAGCTGTGACTGCCAGATGGAGCGGCAAATCTCCGCTGTCGGGAAGGATGAAGCAGTCGCGATCCTTGTACAGATCGTTCACGCGTACGACTTTTGTTTCGGGCCCGTAGGCCTTTTGGAGCGCCTCGCTGTTGATCTCGCCGCCGGTGGCGTCGTCGACCACAAAGAGGGGATGGCTCCCAGCGCTCTGAATGGCGCGCAGATAAGCCGCCGTTAGCTGCCACTCGGCGCGAAACACTTCCCTGCCGTGGGTAAAATCGCTGATGCGAAACACTACGCCATAGATGCAAATGGAAACGAGAAGAGACACAGCGACGGTCCTAGCCCAAAACCTCGCGCTCAGCGTAAGCACGATGCCGAGAGACAAGAACAGCAAAGGATAAGCAGGCGCGCCATACCGTGGATCTCCGGCAAAACGGAGCGGAAAGACGAGGCCTCCTGCGGCGACCACGACGGTCGCACTCTCTGCGAAACCGAATTTGTCAAGGAGTTCCCGCACCTTATCGCGCAGATTCCCGACGGAACTGGAGGAGCGCAGCAACCGGTAAGCGGCCAAGCCAGCATAGGAAAACAAGGTGGCCCAGAATACCGCATCGAGTGCAAAGCCCCAATACTTGAATATCGACAGCATCTGCGGGGAGTACTGCTGCGAGTGCGCGAGAACCCCGAACGGCCATTTGCCCAGGCCTTCCGCGAGCTTTTCAATGATCCCCGCAGCAGCTTTGCCCTGCACCGAACTCCCACCGGCGTCGGAGGTAAAGGCCCCTGCCCATCCAAATGCATAAGCCCGCAGCGCAATCATGGCAACCAGCGGAGACAGGAAGGCTGCGCTGATGGCCAGGCGGCGGGGCAGGTTATCCTTGAGCGCGAAGAGGAGAAAGAGCGCCATGGCGATGGGAATTGGCCATGCGGGCTCCTTGGCACCGACGGCAAAGGCGAGGAAAATCCACGCCCCCACGTATCTTCTCCGTAAAAAGAAGGCGGCGGAGGCGGTGGTCAAAAAGCCGGCAAGCGGGTCGACCGCATAGGCGATCACGAACATCTGCTGCTGCCCATACCCCGGCGAGACGAATACCATAAAGGCGAACAAATTAGCAAGCCGGCGATCCAGTTTGAGAATTTCCGCAGCGATGTAATAGGTGATCGCGCAAGTGCCAGCCTGATAGAAGTAGTTCCCGATGAGATAGGCGGAGTATTGATACCGGAAGAGGAGGGACAACAGATAGTAATGGAGACATTCGGTAGGCCTAATGAAGCTTCGATACTGAGTGTTCCACTCCGGATAGTCCATTCTGTAGAGGCTAAAGGGAGCAGTAAACCAATTTATGACGTGCGGGTGGAACATCCATGCGGAAGTTGAGATTTCGGAAAACTGTTCTTCGGCATGAATGCCCCGAATTCTGAAGAACCAGAAAAGTACCAGAGCAATAAATGTCGCTATGAACCATAGGAAGGCCTTCATTAGGTTTTGCTGCCGCGTCATTACACTCCTCTGCCCCAAGGGATTCTTGTTTTCAGCAGCCTGCGTTTGCTATCAGTTTTAACTAAAATGATACAGCATGAATGCGTGGGATTTATTTCAGCCAAAACAAGAACCCTCATTCGGATCAATCCGCCCCAGCACTTCTGACTCCATGGGAGATAACACGCATTGGGGCGGTTTCCAGCGGTGTTTGCATCACGAATAATTCCCGCCGCAGTTGGTTGTTTACGTCGTCGACGCCAGTCAGACTGTATCTGAGACTTGCTGCCGCTTTGCGAAAAGACCGATCAGTTTTCGCGGCCAGTTTTTATCCATGCATGGGCGCTCAATCAGGATAAAGAAACCAGCCCCCACAACAAAGACCAAGGGCAAACCGATGACTTCAGCGGCCAGCATATTGGGCCAGAATGCGCGCAACCACGCCACCCGCGGGACCAGCGTATAGGCAAACTGGACCACAAGCGAATGGGTTAGGTAGATGCTGTAGCACATCCCTCCGGTGGCTGCGATCCACTCTCTCGACATGAGATAGGAAAAGGCTTTGCCCTTGAATGCAGCAATGCCGATCAACAAGAGCATGAGCGGTCCAAATCTGGAGATGGGATGATCGCCAAGCCAGAAAAACGGAAAGAGCATGGGCAGACCGACGAGATCCCAGAGCCAACTCTTGTTCAACTTTGCAAAGCGCATGACGTACAAGTCCGCGAATAGGAATCCCGCGAAAAAAAACTGGTCCCAGAATAGGAGTGAGTGGACGAACAAGAAACCGCGATAGCTTGGCGGCACTGCCAGTTGAACAAATCCTGAACCGACCATGAGGACGAGCAAGATTGTTCTTCGCACCCATGGCTTGCGGGTAAAGATTAATTTGGCGAGGAGCGGCGCGAGGAGGTAGAACTGGATCTCTATTTCGAGCGACCACGCCACTCCAAGGAGAATGGAGTAGTCGCGATAGAAGACGGCATTGAGGTAAACCACGCTGGCAAGGAAGTGCGGGAAAAGCTGAAAGAATCCAATGTTCTTCGCCACCATCACCGGCTTATAGCGAATGATGAGGGCGGCAACGTATGGGGGCTCGAGGCGCGTTACTCTTCGTTTCAAATACGTGCCGTATGTGATTTGAGAAGCGCCTGCAAGAAAGTGGCGAGCGTATGGCAGGCTAAGAACAAATCCGCTGATGAAGAAGAAGAGTTGAACTCCAAAGTAGCCGTGGGATAGAAGCCTCTGTACTCCATCCTGGAATGAAGAGCCGGAAGTTTGGTAGTCTCCGATGTGAATTTCGGTCATTCGCATCAAGTGAAAAACGACGACCGACGCAATCGCAATGAAACGAAGCCCATCGATCTCCGGAAGGTACGCGCCACTGGCGACGACGCGCTTCAGGGAGAAAAAGGAACGCTTCTGACCAGGATTCTTCATCGTTTACCAGCTTGGGCCGGAATTGGCGAATGCTTCCTCATCGTACCGCAATGTCCTCTTTTTTCGAGTTGACGCCAGGTTGCATTGTCGCAGTCTGTATCTTTTGGGGGTCTGTATCAGGTTTGCAGACCACCTGGTTCTATGGCATTTCGAATAGTACATCCCCCGCAAACTACTGATTAGACTATCACCAGGACGGGAACCTGGTTGATGCATCTACGATTCAAGTTTCACTGAGCCCTATCTACGAATACAACTATTTCCAATACCGAATCTTGGAGTGACTGTTACTTTAGTGAGACAGGTTGATCAAGACAGCACTGGTTGGGCTGACTGAGATAGAGAAGACCCCATTCACCGAAGTCACAGTCTGGGTAGATTGAGTTCCCTGAATCGTGCCATTTGTGCTGCCGTCGAATGTTTGTCCGCCGATCTTGACCCCATTAGTTGAAGAGTAACTTGGCGCTGTCAAGGGAATGGCAGTGCCGGAATTATAACCGGGAACCGTGAATTGCAGATTACCGTTTGCGACCTGATCTTTATTGACGATGACCAGATGGACAACCCCGCTGTTGTCCAGAGTTGCCCAAACATCCAGATTGGCATTGGTCAAAGTGGTCACTGGAAGCAGTTGTGCGCCGTTGCCCGCGGCCTGGGCAAACATGAGCATTCCGTAATAGAGAGGATTGACTTTGGTGAGCGAGAAGGTGTTGAGGCCAGTCTTTGCAGTCGTCGCGGTGATGGAAAACGCGTTGTAGTTGGCGTTTCCGGAGGTATGAAAATTGACGCCGTCGACACCGGCATTCGCAAAGGCGAACATCGTATCGATACCCCAAAGCGCAGACGTGAAGTTGTTACTCAAGCCGGCCTGTCCGCCGTTGGCAATCGAGTTCATTTCACCCATTCGGAATTTTTGGCCTGCCTGATGCGCGATGGCAGCATAAGGGCCATAGAGATTAGGTGCCGCGGTGGCTGTGATAGGCTGCAGCAGGTAATTCTGCGGCCAAGGGTTTGCAGTGTTCAGTCCAGCCACATAGCTGTGCTGGGTGACGATGTTTACGGGGAAATTGCCGGAGGAGATGGCCGCTTCGACGGACGTCATCCACTGGGAGGCGGCAAGAGCGGGACCGGCGAATCTTTGCACGTTTGGTACGTCCGCGGAAATGCCCTGGATCCAGGTATTTATCTCACTCAGATTGGCCTGGGCGCTGTAAAGGTCGCCGCGGGCCCCGTTGTTGACATAGTTATCGGGCTCATTGCCGATTTCGAATGCATCGATGCTATTGTTTGGAACACTGGCAGCATACGCGGCGGCCTGACTCTCGGCCAGACCGATGGTGTCGAGGCCCAGATCCACCCCAAGGATGTAGTGGACATTCATGTTTTGCGCAAGCTGCGCGAAAGGCACGACAGTGCTCGAATTGATGGTCCCAGTATCAATGCTGTCGCCGGCGATTCGAACCACAAATGGGCCAGAGTTATAGGCCATCAAGTTGCCGAGCAGCTGTTGGAAGATGGGATCTGTCCCGGTGGTTGAGCTTCCAAACCAGCTCTCAGCGGTATTCCAATCGAATGAAAGGCCGAGGAAGTTTGACGGGATCGTGAGTTTGGGAGCGAGGTTGACCTGGGAGGCAGCGAGGAGATTGCTGGGAAGCACAGCAGGGCCATTGAGTGCTACTGTCTGCGTGCTTCCTGCCACATTCCCGGTGTTATCTGTAATTGTCAGTACGGCATTCTCCAGTGCGACATTCGAGGGAGAGAATGTGACGCTGATGGTGCAACTGGTTCCGGGCGCGAGCGCTGCGGGGAGAGTTCCGCAGAAGTTTGCCTGGGTGAAATCGTTGGCGCCGGTATTAAATGCTGGGGTTATGGAGATACCTGAGATGATCAACGGCGCGGTGGCAGAACCGTTGTTGGTGATGGTGAAGCTCTGCGGAGTGCTGGGAACGTTGATCGCCTGTGCCGGGAAGACCATGCCAGATTGTGACAGTTGTGCCTGGGGAATCTGCATCAGCACTTCAACGCTATTTGAGCCGCCGTCGACGGCCACTATGTCAAGGCGACCGTCGTTGTTGAAGTCTCCTACCCCGAGGAATAGCGGTAAACTTCCCGCACTCTGAGGGCTCTTTGCGGCGAATGCGCCCGTACCGGCACCGATGAGAACCTGAACGGAGTTGGCTGCCTGGTTGGCGACGACAATATCCAAATGCCCGTCGCCGTTGAAGTCGGCAACCACCAAGGCATCGGGGTTGGTACCGACAGGGATTTGAGCGCCCTGAACGAAGAGGCCGTTTCCTGAGCCGGTCCAAACCGAAACAGCGCCGTTTGTACCTACGCCAGCGAGACCAGTATTGACAATCGCCAGGTCGGGGATGCCATCTTCGTTGAAGTCACCGGTAGCCAGGGCTGTGCCGGGCGCACCGGTCTCAAACGAGGTGGCCAGAGAGAAGTTACCAGATCCGTTGCCAAGGAAAATGGATACCGACCCATCCGCATTGCCCACCGCGAGGTCGAGGAATCCGTCCTGATTGAAGTCCGCGACAGCAATTCCGTACGGCGATACACCAGTATTGAGAGTGGACGCGGGGGTGAACGACCCAGTTCCGCTGCCCAGTAAAATGCTCACAGTCTGGGATGCCGAATTCAGGGCGGCAAGATCCAGATGTCCGTCTCCGTTCATGTCCGCCGCGACAACAAAGTTTCCACCTGAGCCGAAGTTCATGGGCGTTCCAGACGAGAAGTTTCCCGACCCGTCACCGAACCACGGAGTGACGTTGCCGGTATTCGACAGGACCGCGAGGTCGAGCTTGCCGTCCTCATTGAAATCACCGATGGTCAGTGCGACAGGGCCAGGCGCCATAAAGAGGGTAGATTTGGGGGTCATAGCCCCGGAGGCGCTGCCCAGATAGATTAGAACCTCCCCATCGCGGCTGTCGGCGATGGCAAAGTCCGGAATTCCGTCGCCATTGAAGTCCGCGACCACAATTCCCTGAGGTGTGGTCACAGGAATTGAAGTGAATGGGCCGATGCCGAGCGCTACACCAATCGTTGGGCTGGTGATAGGCAGGAGGTAAGGATTGGATAACTTCGCTCCTCCTGTGCCGGGATTCAGGGCACTCACGACAACGGTTTCGCTTAAGGTGATGAGCCCGGCTGGGACCTGGGCCTGGAGAGTAGTGACGCCGGCAACTGTGGTCGGCACTGCTTGTCCGTTGATGGAGATCAAAGCACCCGGGACGAAGCCAGTTCCCAGAACATTGAGGGTGAACCCGGCTGCCGCGACGGCGGGTGAAATTGCGCTTGGCGAGACCTTCTCAATAAATGGCGATGCGCTGTAGATTCCATAGCCCGACAAATTTGCGGACTGAGTTATTAATCCCCCATCAATCGAAACCTGGATGGCGGCAACGGCACTTCCAGTTGATGACGGGATGAAAGCCACATCAAAAGTGCAACTGGAGCCACCGGGAAGGAACCCGCCATTCAGGCTCAAGCAGGATGTTGTCGGTGTCGGCACCACAAATTGAAACGGCGATGGGCTCGGTCCATTGACGCTGATTCCGGTAAGGAACACTGGCAGGGGACCGGAATTGACCAACGTGGTGGATTGCGTTGCGCTGGTTGTACCAACGACCTGATTTCCAAACGTTAGAAATGGCAGGGTGAACGTAGTGGCAGAAGAAGGTGAATTGACGTTGATGGTTGTGGATCCGGATGCGCCAGCAAAGTTGACGGTGTCAGTTGGAGTGAAAGCAACGGAAAGACGTTGGCTATTGCCTGCGCCTAAAACCGTGCCACCGGGCGGAGTGTAGACAAAGGACCCGGCAACTGGAGAGGTGGCATTCAATTGCGCAGATGTGAGCGGGGCTCCCTGGTTGATTGCCACGGGAGCAGGCCAGGTAATTGCTGGGGTTGCTTGCTGAACTGTGAGTGTTCCGAACGCCTGGGTTTGCCCGTACCAATACTGAGCGGCATAGTTGGCAATCAGCGGGTACGTTCCGACTGGCAACCCGGATACCTGGAAAGTAGCGGTTCCGGAGGACGAAACTGGCTGTGTCAATGGCGCATTATTGCCAATGGTGAGGGTGATGGAGCCGGTCGGAACAGTCGTGGGAGAAGTGATAGTCACCGTGACGACGCCAGGCGAGCCGTAAACAAGCGTCCCAGGCGACGTGACCGCCATTGAGGTCGGAACCGCTAATCCTGTGCCGGTAAGGTTGATGTAGTGTTCGCTTCCGCCGGTATTGTCGCTGTTATCGGTGATTTGAAAGACTGCCGACTCAACTGCAACCTTGGACGGAGTGTAGGTGAAGGTAGCGGTGCAGGTGGCAAGTGGATTGAGAACCAGCGGAGCATTGCCGCAGGTTGTCGTCATGTTGAAGTCAGCAGAGTCATATCCCGGATGTATTCCGAGGGTGGCAACCTGCAGCGGGGCCGAGCCGGAGTTGGAGATTGTAAGGGTTTGTGAGCCGGTCGTCTCTCCGTAGATTTCGCTGCCGAAGGCGAGGTTGGTAGCGGAAGTCACGGTGTAGGGATTCTGCATTAGAATCGAGACACTATTGGTTCCCAAGCTGGACACTGTGAGGTCAACGCGGCCATCGTTGTTCATGTCAACGGCAGCAAGTGCCTGCGGGGTTGCAGCCACAGGAGTGACAGACTGCAGCGCAAAGGTCGCGTTCCCTGCCCCGTACAGGAGGGAAACGGTGCTGTCTGTTGCGTTCGAGACGGCCAGGTCGAGGTGCCCGTCTCCGTTGAGATCGGCGGTGATCAGGCCAATAGGGCCGTTTCCGACCGCAGACTGGGAAGCCATGGTGAAGAGGCCGGTTCCACTCCCGGTGAGCACAGTTACCGTGTTATTGGTGTTCAACACAGCCAGGTCCGGGATGCCATCTTCATTGAAATCGCCGATAACGAGCGCGTTTGCTGGAGATCCGGTCACAGGGGAGGAAGCAGACAGGAAAGTGCCGTTTCCGGAACCGACGAAAACCGAGACAGATCCGTCTGCGTTGCCAACGGCCAAATCGGGAATTCCATCCAGGTTGAAGTCGGCAATGGCAACTCCATACGGCGAGACGCCAGCTTGAACCGGTGTGACAGCGGTGAAGGTGCCATTCCCTGCTCCGAGTAGCACTGTAGCTGTCCCTGACGCAGGGCTGGCTACTACAAGGTCCCAGTGCCCGTCTCCATTGAGATCGGCGGCAGCGATCGACAGAGCGCTCGAGGCGGCGGAGAACGGTGTTTGGGCGGTAAATGAGCCGGCACCATTGCCAAGCAGCATGGTGAGATTTCCGTTGGCGCTTGCTACCACGAGGTCGAGTTTTCCATCCTCATTGAAGTCGCCTGCTGCAATTGCAACCGAGTTTACTCCAACTTTGATTGTGGAACTCAAGGTCGCGCGTCCGGAACCAGCGCCGACGTAAGTAAGCACCGCACCATCAAGAGCATCGAGTACCACCAGGTCTGGAATGCCGTCATGGTTTACGTCGACCGTGAGAATTGCGATGGGCTGGTTGGCTGTTTCTGCCGAGAACGGCCCTAGGCTGAAGTGCGGAGCGGCCAGTGGATTGGTGAACTCGACGTACTGGGGGTTTGAAATGAGTGCAGTAGGCTTAGAATTTGTGACCGAAATGATTCCTGTCGATTGTGCAGTCACCAGCCCGGCCGGCACAGTTGCGGACAGTAGCTGCGCTCCATTCTTCTTAATGAGCTGAGTTGCCAGAGCCTGGCCACTCATGGTGACGACCGATCCGGAATTAAACCCGGTGCCGTTCAAGAGGAGAGTTGTGCCCGAGCTCACAGTGCCCGGTAAAATAGCGCTCGGAATGAGCGGCTGGAGCATCGGAACCGGATTAGCGAGGCCGTTGCCTGTGAGTGACACCGTTACGCTGTAGACAGCCTTTGCAGTCCCGATGGTGTAAGACACGGTGACAACGCCGGCGTATCCGGCTGCACTCGTTGGCTTGAACGCAATGTTGACTGCGCAACTGGCACCTGCGGCAAGGGTTCCGGTTGAGGAACATGAATTCGACTGCGTGGAAACTGAGAAGGCGGAGTACAACGCATACGAAGTACCGCCAATGCTGATTCCCTTCAGCGTGATCGAAGAGGTGCCGGGATTAAACAGTGTCGCAGCTTGTATGGGGGCGATCTGTCCATCGGTCCCATTACCGAACGTGAGGCTGGCGGGGGCAAAGTAGACTGCGGAGCCCGACGCAACGACATTAATGCTTGCGGCGCCGGAGACTGAAGCATAGTCGGACGTGTCCACCGGCGTGAAGAAAACAGCAAGGCTCTGATTGCTTCCACCTGCCAGGACTGTTCCTGCCGCCGGGCTGTAGGCGAAACTGCCCGCAACGGTCGAAGCCGCATTCAATTGTGTCGAGCTGAGCGGAGTACCAAATGTAATGGCAGCCGGCGCGGGCCAGGTCAGCGTCGGGGTCGCCTTGGTGACTGTGAAGGACGCAGAAGATGTGCTGTTTCCGAAGTTGCCCTGGATTGCGTAGGATGCTGTGAATTGATGAACTCCGGCAGTGAGGCCGGTGAGTTGAAACGCAGCCGTGCCGTTCGAAAGGGGCCTGGTGATCGCGGGGAAGCTATCGACGGCGAGTGTGACACTGCCGGCGGGGGTACCATTCGGGGACGTAACGTTAACTGATGCCGTGGCAAGTCCTCCAAAGACAACGGAGGAGCCCGGCGTCACGGTTGTCTGGGTTGTATAGAAGACCGGGCTGCTATCGAACATCGGGATATTCTGCGTGGCACCGGCTTGAAATCCGGTATTACTTGTAATCGTTAGTGTGGCAACCTCGGCAGAAGCGCTGGACGCGGTGAGTGAGACGGTGATGGTGCAGATGGCGCCAGGGGCAATCACGGCGGGAAGAGTCCCGCAATTGTTGGTTTGCGTGAAGTCATTAGGGCCAGCGTTTGCGCCCGGAGCGATGGAGATTGCGGAAACCGTCAGAGGTCCCGATCCTGCATTCGATACCGTGACGGACTGAGGCGGAGTGGCACTGCCGGCCACCGGAGTCCCGAAGTTCAGACTTGTAGCGGAGAAGACAATGGACGGAATCTGAAACAGCACTGACACGCCGTTGGCCGAGGTATTTGCCATGGCAAGATCTTCGCGACCGTCTGCATTGAAATCAGCGATAGCGACGGCGGCTGGAGAGGTTCCTGCCGCGACCGCGGGTTGGGCCGCGAATGTCGCATTTCCATTTCCGAGCAGGGTAATGACGCCACCCGCTGACTGATTAGATACAGCCAGATCGAGATGCCCGTCGCCGTCGAGGTCTCCAACTACGAGGGCCTGCGTTCCGGTGGCGGTAGCCGTAGTCGATGCGACCGAGAAGGTTCCATTGCCTGCACCTGTCAGCACGGTCACGCTTCCGGTCGTGCCTGCCACAGCAAGGTCGGAGATGCCGTCTTCATTGAAGTCGCCTGTGGCAATTGCGGATGCCGGAGACCCGGTTGCCGGAGAAGACGCTGGCGTGAAAGTACCGCTCGAACTGCCCAAGTAGACCGAAACTGTTCCGTCTCCGTTGCCGATAGCGAGGTCAGGAAAACCGTCCGCATTGAAATCCGTAATCGACAAGCCGTAGGGAGTAACTCCTGTAGCCAGCTGCGCACTCTGCGTAAAAGTCCCGGTCCCGGATCCTAGAAACACGGTGGCCGTCTGTGAAGCGGAGTTAAGAACTACGAGATCGAGGTGGCCGTCGAGGTTCAGATCAGCGGTGGCGAAAAACTGGGCAGACTGGCCGGCCGAGAAACTGTTCGAAACGGAGAAATATCCCTTGCCGTTTCCTTTCAGAATCAGGACAGTGCCGTTCGCGTTCACAACCGCGAGGTCAATGAAGCCGTCTTCATTGAAGTCGCCGCTTATGATGGACACCGGGTTCGATCCAACTCCCACTGTGGTGTAGAGCGTAAAGGCTCCCGCTCCGTTTCCGAGATAAATTTGCACATTGCCATCGAGTGCATCTACGACTGCGAGGTCTTCGTTTCCAGTTGAGTCAAATTGCCCGGCGGCCATCGCAACGGGCTGATTGACAGCGGTTGGGGAACTCGCGATTGGTCCAAATAACAGATTGCTGAAGGGGCCAGTGATTGGCAGTTGAATCGTATTCGAAAGTCCACCATGCCCAACTTCAGGATTCAGGACCTTTACGAGGGAGAGTCCGGCGTTGGAGATGAGCCCGGGAGGCACGGCTGCAGTAAGCGAAGAGCTGGAATTGTAGGCACTGACAAGCGGTGTCCCGTTCAGCTTGACCGTGGACGTTGGAACGAAGCCAGTTCCAGTCACATTGAACGTGAAGCCTGCCAAAGCAGTCGAAGGAGAAACAGCCGAAGGAACGATCGGATTCAGGAGTGGAACAGGATTCGCGGTGACGGTAATTGTCGTCGAGATGGACGCTGTTGTGTAATCCAGCGTGTCTGTCGGAGTGAAAACTGCACTCAGGTTCTGGTTTAAGCCAGGGCCGAGAATCGTGCCGGCTGCCGGAGTGTAGGCAAAGCTGCCGGGCACTGCCGCGGTTGCGTCAAGCTGCGTTGAGCTCAAAGGATCGGCAGTAGGAATAGGAAGCGGCGTATTCCACTGAAGGACGGGCACCGCCGGAGTCACAACAAGTGTTCCCGAAGCGCCGCTCGCCGCGTAGTTACCCTGTTGCGAGTAGTTCGCAGTCAACGCGTAGTTGGCAACCGTAAGGCCGGGCACGGAGAAGACTGCAATCCCGTTGTTGAGTGGCGAAGAGATGGGAGAATTTGCGCCAATCGACAGGCTGACAACTCCTCCCGGGACACCAAACTGGGAATTAACAGACACGGCGACCATTGCCGTGGCCCCGTAGGTGATTGCGGGGGCATTCAACCCAATGGACGTGGCCGCGGCGTTTACGGTAATCGAGGTCGTAGCCGTTGTGGTCGTATAGTCTACCGTGTCCTGAGGGGTAAACGTGGCCAGGAGAGGCTGATTGGCTCCAACGCCAAGAACCGCTCCGGCAGGGGGGCTGTAGGCGAATGTGCCGACAACGGAAGCTGTTGCATTCAACTGCACGGAACTCAAAGGCGTCCCGACACTGATTGGAGCGGGGGCCGACCAGGTGGCTGTAGGAGTTGCCTGCGTTACCGATTGGGATCCGGTGGCAGATGCAGCGGCAAAGTTTCCCTGAGTCGCAAAGGTTGCATTCAATGCATACTGGCCAGCCGTGAGATTCGGCACACTGAAAGTGGCGACTCCCGAGACGAGGGGCTGCGAGAATGGTGCACTGGAGCCGACAGTCAAACTGACCGCTCCGCTCGGTTGGCCGGGGGTGGAGGAGACCGTGACGGCGATTTGCGCGCTCTGCCCATAGGAGATGGGCGCGGCCACAATGCTGGCGGTTGTTGAGGCGGGATTGACAACCAGGGTGCCGGTAGCGCTGCTGGCAGCGTAGTTGCCTTGCGCGGCGTAGGTCAGAGACAGGTTGTAGGTGGAGGGAGTGAGGCCGGGGATCGAGAAAGTGGCGGAACCGCCGCTCAACGTCTGCGTCAACGGTGCATTGCTACCCAGAGTCAAACTGACGGTGCCGCCTGGTTGGCCTGCGGCTGATGAAATCGTTGCTGTGATTTGTGCGTTTTGACCGTAAGAAATTGGAGGGGCCGTGATGCTGGCGGTTGTCGGAGCTGCAGCATTAACGACCAACGTGCCGGTAGCGCTGCTGGCCCCGTAGCTGCCTTGTGCTGCGTAGGTCAGAGACAGGTTGTAGGTGGATGGCGCCAGTCCTGGAATGGTGAATGTTGCGGAACCGCCAGAAAGCGCCTGAGTAATGGGAGCATTGCCGGTAACGGTGAGAGTGACATTGCCTGTTGGAGTCCCGTCGGATCCCGTCACCGTTGCAACCACCTGAGCATTGGCGCCATACGAAATAGCGGGCGCTGAAATTGAGGCCTGCGTTGTATAGACGGAAACACCCGTCCCAGAAAGCATGACTTTCTGAGTGCTGTTCGCGCCCGCGCTGTTGTCGGTGAGGCTCAGGGTGGCATTTTCTCCCGCGATTTTGCTTGGGGTGAAAGTCACAGCCAAAGTGCAGGAAGCTCCAGATGCCAGCGTAACCGGGAGGGTGCCGCAGTTGTTCGTCTGGGCAAAATCGTTTGCCCCCGTGTTGGAACCCGGATTGATCGAAATCGCTGAAATCGTAAGTCCAAGAGAGCCATTGTTCAGTATGGTTACGGAATAGGGCTGGCTATGCGTGGTTGGAATCTGGGGCGGAAATGCGATGCTGGTCGGGCTAGCTGCGGCAATAGGCTCCTGAAACTGAACCTGCACGGAATTCGCGCTTGAGCTTGCAATAGCCAGACTGGGATATCCGGCATTGCTGAAGTCAGCCGCAGCCAAAACAGTCGGCCCGGCGACAGTTGTGAGAATCGGACCAGCGGTGAAAGTTGCCTGGCCGGTTCCGAAGAAAATTGCCGCCTGGTTGGCGCCCGGACCAGCGACCGCGAAGCCGAGGTTGCCGTTGCCGTTGAAGTCGCCGATCGCGATGCTCGATACAGGGGAATTGGTTGCGACCGTGCTCCCAATAGCGAAGTTTCCGCCCCCGGTTCCGGTCAGGATTGTCACCGCGCCGTTTGTTCCTCCAATTGCTAGGTCGGCAAAACCATCGCCATTGAAGTCTGCCGTTGCAATGGCGGCCGCGGATGAGCCAGTTGCTGCAGGTGAAACTGGCGAGAATCCTCCAGCTCCGTTGCCGAGGAGGACTGAGACTGTTCCATCACCGTTTCCCACCGCGAGGTCGAGAAATCCATCGCGATTGAAATCGGCCACAACCATCCCGTATGGAGACACGCCGACCGAAATGGTAGAGGCGAGCGTGAAGGTTCCTGTCCCGCTTCCGAGCAACAAAGAAACCGAAGTCAAGGATGAGTTGAGGACAGCTAGATCCAGGTATCCGTCTCCGTTGAAGTCGCCCGCTACGATCGTCTGTCCCTGGGTTCCGCTCGAAAAAGTATTCGCAACCGTGTAGTTCCCTGTCCCGTCTCCGGTCAGGATCGAGACCGTTCCACTGGTGTTTAGAACCGCGAGATCCAGCTTGCCGTCATCGTTGAAGTCTCCGGCAGCCACAGCTATTGGGCTGGCGCCGACGGTGGTGGTGGATTTCAGAGAAAGGCGTCCGCTTCCTGCATTCGTAAAAGCCTGGACATTTCCATCGAGTGCGTCGAGTACGACAAGGTCCGACTTGGAATCCCCATTGATGTCGATTGCCAACGGGGCGGTCGCCTGGTTGACTGCGAGCGGGGCGAAGAGGTTTGCGCTGAAGCCCAGGGTATTGATGGGTGTGGTAACTGGAATGTAGACCGGATTTGAGATAACGGCGGTGGGCTTTGGATTGACCAAAGTCACGGTGCCATTTCCCGCGGTTGCCAGCAAGCTTGCGGGAACTGTTGCCGTTGCCTTTGTCGCTGAAATCACACTTGTAGTAAGCGAGGTGCCATTCCACTTTGCCACCGCGCCAGAAGCCAGTTGCACACCCTGGAGGTTCAAGGTCAGTGCTGAAGATCCTGGCGCCACAGCCAAAGGAGAAACCTCCTGCGTGAAGGGCACTGGGTATGCGGTGCCAGTGCCGCTCAGGGAAAGCGTCTGCGGGCTGCTGGCAGCATTGTCAGTGATGGTCACAGTCCCGCTTACGGTACCGAGAACGGTTGCGGTGTACTTGACATTGATGGTGCAACTTGCGTTGACGGCCAGTGTGCTGTTCGTGGCGCAGAACCCGGAGGGGGCAGGTGTGACGAAGGCAAACTGCGAAGCATTCGTCCCACCCAATACAGCAGTTGAAAGTGCTAGAGGAGCCGTGCCGTTGTTTGTGAGGGTGGCGGAAAGCGATATCGCCGGACTGCCAACTAAACGATTCCCGAAGGCAAGAGTCGTCGGGTTGAGTGTGGCTTGGGACGAACCAGAGAGGGCTGGGGTTACCGAAGCCTGAGGCGACTGATTGCCGTGAACCGGATACGGGGAAGCAACTGAGTCAACACCGAGGCCGGCCAAAGGAACGGTCAGGTATGGCTGGCCGCCATTGGACTGGATCGAAATAGAGCCGGCTCGATCTCCGACGTCTACGGGCGTAAAGCGAATCGAAATCGCGCAGCTGGCGCCACCGGGCAGCCGCTCGCCACACTTATCGGTTTCCTGGAACTCGTTTGAAGGGCTGACGTCAATGGGCTGCAACGAAACTTCGGCAGATCCCATGTTGCGGAGCAGAATTGTTGTCGTTGCTGGGGTACCGCCGACAATCGCCGGATTGAAACTGACCTTTGCCGGCACAACTACGAGGTGAGATCGATCTGAATTGCCGACTCTGGCTAGAAAGGCCCCGCTTTGCGGGCCGAGAACGGTTACGGGAAAGTCGGTGGCCCCGGCTGCCGAGTCGGCGACCAGGTTTCCCGTGATGTGCGAGAAGCCAATTCCGTCAACGGCTACGGTCGGACCGGCAATGTAATCTGTCCTGTCTTCGCTGCTGGAAGCAACGGCCTTTGAAGTGGCGCCTCCCATAAATGTCGAGTATTCCGCGCTGCTACCGTCGCTTGCAAGCTTCACCGCGAACACCGTTGGAAGCGCCCAAACCTGAGCCTGGAATGGATGGATCAATGGAAAATCCGTGGCTGAGGTCAGTCCGGTCACTTCCGGTGAACAGTTCTCGGGACAACCTGGTTCGATGGCAATGCTTCGCGGTTCAACTGAGCCAGTACCGCCAAGATAGGTGACGAAACTGAACTCGCTTCCCGCCGCATTCAACTTGGCGACGAAGCCGCCGTGCGCCTGGGACTGGTACGCCCCCGGACTCGCAGGTAGGCCATCTTGAAGGGAGATACCCGTCAGATATGCGGCGCCACTGCCATCGACGGCAATCCCGGCTCCGAAGCCCGGGCCGAGATTAGCTGAGTAGACAACCTCGCTGCCGGCCGCATTGATTTTTGTAACTTCAATGCTGTTGGCGCCCTCACGAGGACCGTTGAAATTGAACGCTCCCTGGGTTCCTGCGATTCCACCATCCGAATCACGAACGACGTAGGCGTTCCCAAAGCTGTCTGTAGCAACCCCATGGATTCGCCCACCGGCTCCCAGCAGCGTGGCATAGACAATTGCGCTGGCTCCGGGAATTCCCGGAGCAACCTTGCACAGGAAGTCAATGGAGCCCTGTCTGATCCCAAACCCAGGCTGCAAGGCGTTCGCAGTGGTAGGAAATTCACCTGCGGATACGTCGCCCACGATGTAGGCGGCTCCTGTACTGTCAACGGCAAGTCCAGAAGCGAGCGTCGTGCTCGAGCCTCCGAGATAGGTGAGGTATTTGAGCACCAACGAGCCGGACTTTGGCTCCAATACGGCCAGGAAGGCCTTGGTGCCGCCCTCATTCAATCCCTGGGCGGCATTGTCGCCGGTCGGCAGGCCTGGACCGGCATAGCCAGCCACGTAGACGGCTCCCATTGATGAGACGGCGATGGCTGTCGCTTGTGCCTTCCCCTCGAGATCCTGAAGTGCGATTGTCGCGCTGCGCTCGAGATTTCCGTCGAGCCCAAATTTGCGAATTGTGAAGCTTCCGACGCCGGTCCCGAGCACCACGTACGCAGCCCCGCTGGAGTCTGCTGCTACGCCCGCAACTCGTTCGGAATCGGTACCGACATACCCCGCGTATTCCAAAACTGGGTCAATGACCAAAGGCTTGGCGTGATCGTAGTTTCCGACTGTGAAGGCCACACCGGCCCGAGCCGGGTCCTCACGGTCCATCAATGCGTAACTGACATCGACGAGCTTTCTCGTTGCCCCTTCAACCTGATAGGCAATGGGCTTCCGGAAACGGATTTCCCGGCCTGCCGTCTGCAGGATGAGATTCCCGAGTGGATCGACTTCCATTCGCTCCGCGCCCTTCATTCGCAGGCGAATTGCGGCGGGGTTTATCCCGGCACGAACTAGAAAGTCGTACTCAAGCTGATCTGGATTTCCGTGAAATACCAGGTCTATTCCGCGATAGAGTTCTGGATACCGGACCTGCCCGAAGAGAGGCAGACCAACCTGCCAATTTTGCGATTTGCGAGAAACATAGTAGCTGTCATTCCCAGGCATCCGATTCTCTGCAACCAATCCAGGCTTCTGGCGAGAGTTTGGGAATACAACATGAATCTTCGGCGCGAGGTGGCTTGGACCAGAATATTCAGAATTCGCAGGCGAGCTCAAAGACAAAGCAGCGCTCTGTCGGGAAAGGACTAAATCGAAGCCCCGTCCGCGGGCAGAGTAGGTAACTTGTTTTCCAGGCCCATCGGTACTCGGCTCAAAGGCAAGACTCGTACGCTCATAGCGTAACTGGGAAGCGTGGTCTCTAATGGCTTGGCCAGCATTCGCGGAAAGGGTTCCGGAATGCGGTATGGCAACGAGCAAGACAGCGAGGCGAATAAAGGGTCGCTTTCGCCGCAGCGATGAGTAGAGCGCAGCGATCGTCCGGGGGGAAGAGCACTCTGACTTTGAAGTTGTCATTTTAATCCTCTGCAAATGGAGCAATCCTTTGGCTCTCGGAACTGGCATACCACAGGGGTAACTGAACAAGCGTTACCTTAGCGGTTTAGCATGTTACTTCCGAGAGTATGGCGTTCTACTGATTGAACGTCTCGACAGCACTTAAATAAGAGCCGGGGCAATAGTTGGGTATTTTCTCAAACCTACAAGCACGATAATGTTCCAAATTGAGCGGATTCCAGCAGAATCTTCGATCTTAACCAGGTCCGACCGGCTTCTGGGGTAAGGAGAAATCTCTTTGCGGAATCACCAGAAGTGGACTGTTTACACCCGGAGTAAGCGTAGTATGAAGGGGATCTCAGTGTTAGTCAACACTAATCGATCATGATGGAGCCCGGAGAAGGGTAACAACAGATCAAACCAAAGTTATTGGTCGGGTTACTCCCAGGTGTCCAGTTTCGGGTCGAACGCCCGGCGGAATGCAAGAATTGGTTAGGATGCACTTGCAAATTGAATCCCTAAATCCCACCTGCGAAGAGGTTTGCGGGAGTCAATGCAGTCGGGAGTCGGCGGTGAGCTCAAGGCGTGGGCGGATGCGAGAAGCGATCTGGCGATCCAGAAAGGGCCTTTGGGTGCCCAATCTGGTCGGCACACCCTAAATCACCTGCGCACCATTTCTCAGTTGTAACGCCATCGCGTCAGCGAGAAACATTTGAATTCGCAGAGCTAATCACTGCTGTCCGGTTTAACTTAGTTTCGTCGCCGTCAAGCTCATTTCCATGTATGGTTTATAGCGATTTCAGGGTGTCCACGATTTGAATTGCGTGCGGCTCATTTGCGATGCTTT
>Ga0302319_10009457_pt1 | contig 18725 bp, 15 predicted proteins | sample Bog_T0_2_FD_203319 | JGI IMG/M metagenome (GOLD analysis project Ga0302319, IMG submission 203319) | Peat permafrost microbial communities from Stordalen Mire near Abisko, Sweden - Bog_T0_2 | ecosystem: Environmental > Terrestrial > Soil > Wetlands > Peat | place: Sweden: Abisko, Stordalen Mire... | reverse complement strand
GCCATTGGGCTCCCGTATGTTGCGCGGCGGCAGTTGGGAAAGCGTCGCCAGCTACGCGGCGTGCGCGTATCGCGTTAGCAGCGCCCCATGGAGCGCCGGCGTAAACAACATCGGCTTCCGGTGTGTGTGGGGGGGGTTAGTTTTTGCTCTTTTGTCATCCTTCCCATTTAAACTTTGCACGCGGGATGGGCAGGCCATCCGTTCCGTCCGCGCTGCGCTGACGGGCAGGGGCGTCGCAGCGTGACCGACCCCGCCAATGAAATGACAAAACTGTCATGCGGCGTTCACGCGATATTCATTTTCATTTGGTTTCATCTGGTGTAGTTGTCATTTTTCGACAACGAATAAAACCTGATCAATTCCTCCTTATGAAAAATCTCAAGCGTGTTTCACAGGCCCTGTTCGTGGCCGGTATCGGGATGCTGGCATCCAGCGGCGTTGCCCAGACGATGCCTTACAAAATAGTCAACACCGCGCAGCTTATGGGTGTCGGCGGCACGGATTATGTCTATGCCGACAATGCCGACCGCCAGCTTTACATCCCGCGCGGCAACCAGGTTTTGGTATTCGATCTCGACACGCTCGAGCCGTCGGGTTCGATCACCAACGCCCGGGCGCGGGGCGTTGCGGTTGACCCAAAGTCTGGTCACGGCTTTTGCAGCAGCAGCCCGGTGGTGATGTGGGATACCAAGACACTGGAGCCGGTCAAAACAATTCCCGTCGCCGGCGGGCCTGACGGCATCCTCTTTGAACCGCTGACGGAGCGTATTTATGTTTTCAGCCACCGCTCGCCCAACGTCACGGTGATTGACGGCAAGGACGGTTCGGTGGTGGACACGATTGACCTTGGCGGCGCACCGGAACAGGCCCAAAGCGATGGCGCGGGTCATCTGTATGTGGATCTGGAAGACAAGGATCAGGTTGCCGTGGTGGACGTGAACACGCTCAAGGTGACAGCCCATTTTGACCTGGCCGGCAAAGGCGGCGGTCCCGGCGGCCTCGGTCTCGATGTAACAAATCACATTCTTTTCGTGATGTGCCATGACCCTCAAACCTGTGTCATTCTTAATGCCGACGACGGAAAAATCCTCGACACGCTGCCCATCGGCAATGGCACGGATGGCGGCGGCTTCAATCCCGCCACCATGGAGGCGTTCAGTTCGCAGGGGCGCGACGGCACATTGACCATCATCAAGGAAAACAGTCCGACTGACTTCGCCGTTGAACAGACCTTGAAGACCAGGGTGGGCGCCCGAACCAGCACGTTGGACACCAGGAACAACCATATTGTTTTGATCAACATTGAGCGGCCCGCCACGCTGCCGACAGGTGTCGGAATCACAAATGTCCAAGTTAGCGCAACGCCGCCATTGGCCGCAGCCGGAACCAATCAGCCCAATGGCGCGCGGCGCAATGCCCGCGGCGGCTTCAGCGGGCCGGCCCTGTTGAATATTCTGGTCGTCGGGCGGTAAACTGACGGTCGGTTGTCATCAAGCGTCATGACGAAGCACAAGATTTAATTCTGATTTGCGGAACAGGCGGACAATCCCGACAATCATTTTCCATTTGATTCATGCGCGTGCTCGTTGTTGAAGACGAAAAGAAAACCGCCTCGTTTGTCCGCAAGGCGCTTCAGGCGGAGAACTTCGCGGTGGACAGCCTGGCCAACGGGGCGGACGCCCTGACCGCCGCCGCCGGCACGTCGTTCGACGCCATCATTCTCGACATCATGCTGCCGGGGCGCGACGGCTTGAGCGTGCTGCGCCAGTTGCGCGAACGGAAGGACCCCACGCCCGTGCTGCTCCTTTCCGCGCGCGGCGAAGTGAATGAACGGGTGGAGGGTTTGAACGCGGGCGCGGATGATTATCTGCCCAAGCCGTTTGAACTGGCGGAACTGGTCGCCCGGGTCCGCGCGCTCACGCGGCGCGGCGGCGAAAACAAGTCCACCGTCCTGCGGGTCGCGGATCTGACGCTGGACACGCTGACGCACCGGGCGCAGCGCGGCGGCACCACCATCGAACTGACGGCGCGCGAATACCGGCTGCTGGAATTTCTGATGCGCTCGGCGGGCCGCCTGTGCGGGCGCATGATGATCCTTGAAAAAGTCTGGGACTACGATTTCGACCCGGGCACAAACCTGGTGGATGTTTATGTCCGCCGCCTGCGCGAGAAAATTGACGCGGAGTTTGAACCCAAGCTACTCCAGACCGTCCGTGGCGCGGGCTATGTCCTGAAGGCGGCGCCATGACCCTCCGCAAGCGCCTCACCTTGTGGTATGCGGGCATCCTGATCGCGTCGCTGTTGGTGATCGGCGTGGGGACTTACCGGGAAATCGACGAACAACTGCGTCATGCCCATCGCCGCGCGCCGGAGGAACGCGCCATTTCTGAGACCGGCGAGATGGTTTTTCAAGTGGGCCTGCCGGCCATATTGCTGGGGTTGTTGGGCGGCGGGTGGCTGACCCGGAAGGCACTGGAGCCGGTGAAGGAATTGACGGACGCCATCCGCAAAACCCACGAACACAACCTGCGCGACCCGCTGCCGCGCACCCATAACGGCGATGAGTTGGACCGGCTGGCGAACGTGTTCAATGACACGCTGGCGCGGCTGGACGATTCGTTCAACCGCATCCGCGAATTCACGCTCCATGCCTCGCATGAACTGAAGACGCCGCTTACAATTTTGCGCGGCGAGACGGAAATGGCGCTGCGTGACGAATCCCTTTCGCCGGCCGAACGCGAGCGCGCCGGGAGCCAGCTTGACGAACTGCATCGCCTGACACGCATCGTGGACGGGCTGACGCTGCTGGCCCGGGCCGACGCCGGACAAATTCCGTTGAAGCTGGAGCCGGTGCGCCTGGACGAACAGGTGCGTGACAATTTTGCGGACGCGCAGATTCTTGCCGAACCGCACGGCATCCGGGTTGAATTGGAAAATTGCGAGGAAATCACCGTTCGCGGCGACCGCCACCGCCTGCGCCAGTTGCTGCTGAACCTGGCCGACAATGCGGTGAAATACAACCAGCCGGAGGGCCGTGTGACGACGGACCTGCGGCGCGTTGACGGCATGGCTGAATTCACGATGGTCAACACCGGCGCGGGGATTCCGCTGGAAATTCTGCCGCGCGTCTTTGACCGGTTTTTCCGTGGCGATCCGGCCCATGAAAATAAAATCGAAGGCTGTGGTCTCGGCTTGAGCATCGCCCAATGGATCATTTCCGCGCACGGCGGGACCATTCAAATCCAGTCCACGCCGTCTAAAACCACCACCGTCATCGTCCGCCTGCCGCTTGACCCGGCGGCAAATCAACCCGCATGAAACGCTGGCCGCTCATTTTTGGAATCCTCCTGCTTGCGGGTTGCGCCCATTTCCAGATGCAGCCGCTGGCACCGGAAAAAACGGCGGCGCAACTGGAGTCGCGCCGGCTCGATGACGCCGGCCTGAAAAAATTTCTCGAACAAAATCTCGGGCGGGAGCTGAACCCCTGGCCGAAACAAAACTGGGACCTGCCGGAACTCGCGCTGGTCGCATTTTATTTTCATCCGAGCCTCGAGGTCGCCCGCGCCCAATGGCTTGTCGCGGCGGCGGGCTTGAAGACGGCAGGCGCGCGGCCCAATCCGTCGGTGACGGTTACGCCCGGCTACGATTCGCAAATTCCGGGCAACTACAGCCCGTGGCTCATCCCGGTGACGTTTGACCTGCCAATCGAGACCGCTGGCAAGCGCGGCAAACGCATCGCCGAGGCCAAAAAGATTGCCGAGGCGGCTCGCTGGAATTTTGTGTCCGCCGTGTGGCGGGTCCGTAGCGGCGTCCGTGCCAGCCTGCTTGATTTCAAAATGGCCAGCCGGCGCGCCGGTTTGCTGCAAAAACAATTTGCCGTGCAGCAACAGATCGTGAAATTGTTACAGCAACGTTTTGATTTACGCGACATTTCCCGGCCCGAACTCACCACCGCGCAGATCGCACTGAACCGGACACGGCAGGATTTGAGCGACGCCCGCTCCAAGGCGTCCGATGCGCGTTCGCGGCTCGCCGAGGCGCTCGGCTTGGGCGAGGCCGCCCTGGACGGCGAGAATTTGAACTTTGATTTTTCGCCGCGCAACGTCAGGAAGTTGACCTCGGTGGACGCGCGCCGTGCGGCCTTGCGTTCGCGCGCGGACATTCTCGCCGCGCTAGCCGATTACGCGGCGGCGGAAGCGGACCTGCGCCTGGAAATCGCCAAGCAATATCCCGACCTGCACTTCGGTCCGGGTTACGCGTGGAATTCCGGCAACGCGGGTGACAGCCAATGGAGCCTCGGCCTCACGCTGGAATTGCCGGTGCTCGACCAGAATCAAGGGCCGATTGCCGAGGCAGAAGCGCGGCGCAGGCTGGCCGCCGCGAAATTTGTGGAGCTGCAATCGCAGGTCATCGGCCAAATTGACCGCGCCGTGGCGGGCTTTCGCATGGCCCGCAGCCAATTGGAAACGGGAGACGCCCTGCTCGCCGCCGAACAGCAACAGCAAAAATCTGCGGAGGCACAGCTTGAAGCCGGCGCGGCAGACAGGCTGGATCTGCTCAACGTGCAACTGGAGTTTGACAGTGCATCGCTCGCGCAGCTTGACAACGAAACGCAGTTTCAATCGGCGTTCGGTCAGCTGGAGGACGCCATGCAAAGCCCGTTGAGCATGTCCGATGCGGTCGTTCAGCAGACCCGGCAAAATTCCAGTGAAATCAAACCATCTTCAAATCATGAACCGTGAAAAAATAATCCAAGCCGCGTTGTTTGGTGGAATGCTGTGTCTGAGTGCGAACCGCGTCCTGGCGGACGCCGATGACGCCACGCCTCCCGCAGAGAAAGTCACCACCGAAGTCCCGGTTCAGGTCGGGAAAATCACCTCGGCCACCCTGCACAGCTACATCGGGGGTTTTGGCATGATCCAGCCGGCCACGGCCACGGCGCAACAGCCGGCGGCGGGGGCGGCGCTTGCCGCACCGTCGGGCGGGGTCGCGGCAAAGGTGAATGTCGTCGAAGGCCAGCAGGTTGAGAAGGGGGACGTGCTGATGGAACTGAATTCGTCGTCAGCGCAGGAGACGGTGGCCTACGCGGAACAGGAGGTTGCACGGCAAAAACAACTTTTCGCGGAGCACAACACGTCGCAGCGCAGCCTCGAAGCCGCCGAGTCGCAACTGGCCCTGATGCAGGTCATCGCGCCGTTGTCCGGCACGGTCGTGCGCCTCAACGTCAAGGCCGGCGAGGCGGTGGATGCCAGCATCCCGGTGGTGGGAGGTGGTGGATTTGAAACGGCTGGCGGTGACGGCTGAAATTCCCGCAGCGGAGGCCGCCGCGCTGAAAACCGGCGCGGAAGCGCAGGTGGTGGCCGAGCCGCCGGTGACGGCAACGCTGTCGTTTGTCAGCCCGACGGTGGATGAAAAAAACGGCACGGTGCTGGTACGCGCCTTGTTGCCGGAGAACAACGGATTGCGGCCCGGCCAGTTTGTCCAGTTGCGCGTGGTCACGATGGTTCACTCCAATTGCCTCGCCGCGCCGGCCGAGAGCGTGGTCACGGACGAGGATGGCCAAACCGTCATTGCCATCGTGTCGGGTGGCCGCGCGAAACAGCAGCCGGTGAAAACGGGTTTGCGCGAAGACGGCTTGGTGGAAGTCCAAGGCCAGTATCTTAAAGAGGGCGACACCATTGTGACAATGGGTGCTTATGGCCTGCCCAAGGAAACGAAAATCAAGGTGGTGAGTCCGTGACGGGAACGGGGTTTCAAGCCGCGATGCAATGAAAGCCAACCACACTTTGTCCCTCGGTCATTTTGCCACGCGGCACACGCTGGCCATCACGTTCATCGCGCTGGCCTTGTGTCTGGCGGGGGTTTATTCGGCCTGGCACACGCCATCGTCAGTTTTTCCGCAGACGAATTTTCCGCGCGTGGTCATCCTGGTGGACAACGGCATCATGCCCACGGAAGAAATGATGGCAAATATCACCCGTCCCATCGAGGACGCGATGAAGGAAATTCCCGGCGCGATCAGCGTCCGTACCGCCACCGGGCGGGGCCGGGCGGAAATCAACGTTCTTTTCAACTGGCAGGTGAACATGGTGCAGTCAGAGCTATATGTGCTGGGCAAACTGGCGCAAATCCGGGACCAACTGCCGCCGACCGTGAACACCGAGGTGGCGCGCGTGACGTTTTCAGTTTTTCCCATCATCGGCGTCAGTCTCACCAGCCCCAGGCGCGACATCACCGAGCTGTGGGAGACGGCGCGTTACAAGCTGGAGCCGGTCTTCCTGCAGATTCCCGGCGTCGCGCGGGTGGAGCTTACTGGTGGTCGCGCGCCTGAATATCATGTCATCGTTGACCCGATGCGGTTGCAGGCGGCGGGTTTAGGTCTGGGCGACATCACCGGCGCGCTGACAAAAAACAATCTCATCGCGCCCGCCGGGATGCTGGAGGAAAATTATCATCTTTATCTCACCACCGTGGATGGCCGTGTTCATTCGGCGGAAGACATCAGCAATCTGGTCATTACCGCCAGCAACGGCCACCCGATACGCATCAAGGACGTGGCGCGCGTTGAACGCGGACAGGAACCGGTTTTCAACGCCGTCACCGCCGAAGGCCGCAACGCCGTGCTGCTGAACATCCACAGCCAGCCCGACGGCAGCACCCTCGACATCGCCGCCGCATTACAGGCGAAGCTGAAGGAACTCCAGGGGGAACTGCCGCCGGACATGAAGCTCGCATTTTTTTATGACCAGTCGGTGTTCGTGCGCGATTCCATAAAAAGTGTCTGGGAGGCAATTGTTTTCGGCCTGATCCTGTCGGTGGGCATCCTTTTTTTCTTCCTGAAAAACTGGCGCACAACGCTCACTGCCATCATCGTCATCCCCGTCACGGTTTTGATAACACTGCTGGCCATGCGTCTGATCGGAATGAGTTTCAACATGATGACATTGGGCGGCATCGCGGCGGCCATCGGCCTCGTGATTGACGACGCGATCGTGGTTGTGGAGGCAATTCATGTGAAGATCGCCCAGGGCCGTCCGCGCCTGCAGGGCGTCCAGGAGGCGATCGGCGAGATTTTGAGGCCGCTGGTGGCTTCGACGTTGACGCCGGTGGTTGTGTTCATCCCGCTGGCGTTTTTGATCGGCATTGTCGGCGTTTTTTTTCGCGCGCTGGCGTTTACCATGGTGGTGGCACTTCTGACTTCGCTAGCGCTGGCGCTCACGCTGACGCCGGCCCTGGCCGCCCGGCTGACTCGGGAACCCGGCCACGCCACGGCGGAAGTGGAGGGCGGTTTTTTGCTGCGCCGGCTCATTCGGATTTATGAAACCGCGGTCCACGCCGCGTTGCGGCATCGCTGGTTGACACTGTTGGGTTGTGGTGCAGTTGCAATTTTGGGCGTGCTCGTTTATCAACGGCTGGATTCCGATTTTCTGCCGGATTTTGACGAGGGCGGTTTTGTGATTGATTATTGGTCGCCGCCCGGCACAAGTCTGACCGAAACTTCGCGCCAGCTTGCAATTGCGGAGGATGTCATCCGCAAAAATCCCGACGTGGAAAGCTATTCACGGCGTACCGGCGCGGAATTGGGAATGTTTCTCACCGAACCGAACCGGGGCGATTTTCTCGTCAAGCTCAAGCCGGGGCGCAAACATACTTCGGATGAAGTGATTGCCGAATTTCGCCATCAATTCAACGAGCAGATTCCGGCGCTGCGCTGGGAATTTCCGGGCATCCTCACCGATCTTGTCGGAGACCTCGTGCTGACGCCCGAACCGATTGAAATCAGGCTATACTCACCCGATTTGGAATGGCTCAAGCAGGCCGCCCCGCGTGTGAAGGCCGAAATCCTGACCGTGCCGGGTGTGGTGGACGCCTTTGACGGCCTCGTTCAAACCGGCCCGTCCATCAATCTGCGCGTGCGGCCTGCCGATTCCGCGCGGTTTGGTTTCAGCACCGAAGATGTGGCCACGGCCGTGAACATCGCCATGCTTGGACAGACCGCGTCGTCCGTGCTGGAAGGCGACCGGGTCGTCAACATCCGAGTGCTGGTTGATCCGTCGAAGGTTGACCAACTTGCGAAGCTGAGCGAATTGCCATGGCGCGCGCCCGATGGCGGCATCGTCAAACTTTCGCAGCTGGCGGACATCACCGAAGAACCTGGCCAGTTTGAACTGCACCGCGATGACCTGCGGCAAAACGTGGCGGTCACCGCCCGTCTGGAAGGCCGCGACCTTGGCAGCGTCATGGCGGTCATTCGCGCCAAGTTGGACGCCGACAAATTGCTGCCGCCCGGCACCATCGAATACGGCGGCCTATACCAGCAGCAACAAGAGTCCTTTCAGAATCTGCTGCTGGTGCTGTTGATGGCCGTGTTTCTGGTTTTCACCGTCCTGTTGATCGAATTCCGCTCGCTCCATGAGCCGGTGGCCATCGTGTTTGGGGCTTTGCTGGCGCTGTTTGGGACGGTGGCGGCGTTATGGATCACGGGAATCACCTTGAACATTATTTCGTTCCTCGGCGCGATCATCGGCGTCGGCATTGTGGCCAAGAACGGGATTTTAATGCTGGATTTTGTCGGACACCTGCGCAGCGAAGGCGCAGGCCTTGAGGAGGCGCTCGTGCGTTCCGGCCATCGTCGTCTTCGGCCGGTCCTGATGACCTCGGCGGCGGCGGCGCTGGGCATGTTGCCGCTGGCTTGGGGCATCGGGAGTGGCTCGGAAATGCTCCGGCCGCTGGCCGTCGCCGTGATTGGCGCGCTGTGTATCTCCGTGTTACTGTCGCTCGTCGCCACGCCAACAATGTATTACCTGCTGCTGTGTCTGCGCAAAAAACCAGTTTTGCAAAAAACACATAGCACAAAGACTGCGCGCCTTTTTCCCTGAGTAAACTGAAGTGCTCGTTCCCAGCGATCAATCACTGGAGATACACCGCCCCCGATGTCGAATTTGTTTCGACCTTCACCCCCGAATCGGCCGCCGGCCTCAAGCTCAAGAAGGGCCACGGCCTCGGCAATATCTGCGTGATGGGCAGGGAACTCCAACGGGCTTCCAAGTTTTCAAACCCATTTCGGACCCGTCGGGTGGCGGGCTTTTTTGTTTTGCATTGGCACGCCAACCATTATTCTTCATTCATGCGCTCCGTCATTGTCGAACTGGGAAATCGAAGCTATGCCATCAAGATCGCCAATGGTCTTCTGTCGCGGCTTGGCACGGAATGCGCGCAGCTCAAGCTTGGGCGGCGCTGCGCCATCATCACGGACGAAAACGTTGGTAGACACCTTGCCCGGGCGGCTTTGAAATCACTTGGTGCGTCCGGCTTCGCGCCGGTGTTGATCTCCATTCCCGCCGGTGAAAAATCCAAGCGCATCACCATGGTGGAAGAATGTTACGACCAGCTGGCGGCGCACCGGCTGGAAAGAAATTCCTTCATCATCGCGCTCGGCGGGGGCGTGGTGGGCGACCTCGCGGGCTTTGTGGCGGCGACGTATCTGCGCGGCATCCCGTTCGTGCAGGTGCCGACGACGCTGCTCGCGCAAGTGGACAGCTCCGTCGGCGGCAAAACGGGCGTGAATCTCAAGGCCGGCAAAAACCTTGTCGGCGTGTTTTACCAGCCGCAGCTGGTTCTTTGCGATCTGGACGCGCTGGAAACCCTGCCAAAGCGTGAATATGTTTCCGGGCTCGCCGAGATCATCAAATACGGCATCATTTACGACGCAATTCTTTTTGCGCAGCTCGAGCGCAACCTGCCAAAGCTGCTCCAGCGCGACCCCGCCACGCTTGCCGCCGTCATTGCGCGCTGCTGTGAAATCAAAGCCTACGTCGTCGGCCAGGATGAGACCGATGGCGGCGTGCGCGCGATTTTGAATTTCGGCCACACCATCGGCCACGCGATTGAAAACAGTTCCGGCTACGGAAAATATTTGCATGGCGAGGCGATTGCCATCGGCCAGGTTGCCGCCGCCCGGCTGTCGCAGAAAATCCTCGGCCTGTCGTCCGGTGAGGTGAAGCGGATTGAACAATTATTTGTGCAGGCCGGACTGCCGGTGAAGATCAAATTGAACACGGGGCAACGGAAAAAACTTTTCGCGGCGATGAAGCTCGACAAAAAGGTCGCCGACGGCGAAATCAAATTCGTCCTGGCCGAAAAAATTGGCCGGGTGAAGTTTGGCTGCCCGGTCGCGACCGAAGCTGTGAACGGAATGATTTAATCCCGCGCCAGCCGGCGCGCAATGTCGTCAACCCATCCGCCGTCCAACTGCGCGTAGGGCCGGAAGGTTTCGAGGCTGCCTTCCCGGTCGTTGTAAAACAGCGCGCGGTTCAGGCCGAGCGTGGCGGCGCCGGGCGCGTCAATCAGGCTGGCCGAGTCGCTCGCGCTCATCTGGAACACCACGCGCATTTCAAATTCGCTCAATGTTTTCCGCCCCAGGAAACGGCTCACGTTGTTGTAGGTGTCGCAGGTGACCAGGACGTGAATGCCCCGTGCCGGCCCCTCGGTGATGAGGCTCAGCAACATCGCGGCTGGATTTGGCGCGTCGCTATTGCTCGAAAAACTGAATTCGTCCTCCTGCCGCAGCTTCTTGAAATTCTGCAAGCCCTGGATCAGCACGAAAATTTCCGGGCCGGATGGCTCGTTTTCGGCGCGCCGCTTCAATTCCTCCGCTAGACCGGCTATTGCTTCCGCGAGATTACCATTGCCTGCCGGAATGGTTTTCTGCGGAATCGCGCGAACGATGCGCTCCAGAAATTCCCGCTGCGGAAAACCCGGCGGCGTGCTGTCAAACACCACGAACCGCGCGCCGTCTTTCGGAAACTGTGCGGCGAGTGAAACCAGCGCCACCGCCAGAATCGTCGTGGTGCGTTCCTCGCTCTGGCCGACCACCAGCAGATTGCCGCCGCTCTGCCGCCGGAAAACCGCCTCGGTCGGGCCTTTGATGGAATTCGGCGCGCCGAGCCAAACACCGGCTTGCGCGGGAATTTGTGTTGGGGCGTTTTGCAGCGCCGTGTTTAGTGGCAAATTTTCGCGCACATCGGCGGGCGCGTTCCCTTCAAACACAATCGGGCCGGGATATTGATCCGGATTTTGGTCGGCGCGCGCGCGGATTTTCGCCAGATAACCGTCGCGCACCTTGTCCGACAGCCAGACGGCCTGAAAGGGGCTGTTGCCTTCAATCGCACCGGCCGCATCATTGTAAATGCCCTCACCGGGCCGCGACAACAGGCGTGGTGCGGGGTTGTCCTGATCCATGATCAGGTAAGCGTCGGCTTCGTTGCATTGCAGCGCGATGCGGATGACCATCTGGCCGATGGTCGCGCGGGCCAGCGTGTAGGCGCCGCCGAGCGTCTGCGAGCCGAGCAGCACATGAATGCCAAACGCACGCCCCTGCCGGACAATGCGGTCCAGCAACACCGCCGCGCCCTGCGAGATGCGGTCTTCCTCGGTGAAAAATTCCTGAAACTCATCAATCATCAGCAGCGTGCGCGGCACGGCTTCCTTGCCCCCGGCGCGTTTGTAGCTGGCCAGATCCTGCGCCCCCAGCTTGCGGAACATGTCGCCGCGCCGGCGCAGTTCGTCATCCACGCGCTGCAAGACGCTCAGGCCGAATTCACGGTCGCTCTCTATGGCAACGACCCGCGCATGTGGCAGTCGGCGGCTCGCGTAACATTTGAACTCGACGCCCTTTTTAAAATCCACAAGATAAAACTCCACCTGCTCCGGGCTGCACCGCAGCGCGAGGTTGGTGATCATGACGTGAAATAAAGTTGATTTTCCGGAGCCGGTCTTGCCCGCGATCAACGCGTGCTGCCGCGTGCCGCTGCCAATTTCGAGATATTGCAGCTTGGTCGCGCCGGAACGGCCAATCGGCACGCGCAGCAGTTCCGTGGTCTCGTCCCGCCATATTTCCGATTCCGCTGGCGCAATCTGCTCAAACGGCACCTCGACCCGGTTGGCGTTCTTGCTGCCCTCGCCGACTTGATTCAAAAATTCCGTCGCGAACTCCGGCGGCGGCGGCGGGTCGAAAATCAGCCGCATGCCCGGCGGCTGCCGGCTGGCCAGTTCAAAACCGCGGTCGGTGCGGGTGAAGCACACGCTGCTTTTGCGGAGCTCATCGGGAACAAAATCCTGCGGCAGCGCGTTCCGCTGGTCCCACTGGATGAACGTGAAGACGCCGCAGCGCGCGCCGCTGGCGGCGATGTTGCGGAGCCGGCGTGCGGCGGTCTCGCTGAAATTCACCGGAAACGACGCGATGACGAGGAAATGATATTTCTCGGCAACGCTGCCGGCCCGCGCGTTGTATTCCGCGATGGTGGCGTATTCGTTGCGGAGATACATCTGAATTATTTTTTCCATGTGCTCATTCAGCTCCGCGAGCTTTTCCTCGAACTGCGCCGGCTGCGTCCAGATGCGGCTGTTGATGCTGCTCTCCTCGTAATCCGCAAGGTGCGTCAACGCGGAGAAACTTTGGCCGAGGCCGACCGGGTCGAAAATTGTGAAGCTTAATTTGCCCGGCGGCGTGGTGGACAGCAGCCGGAAAATAATGTTATTAATCGTGCCAAACGCCTCATCGCCGCCGGTCTTGCCGGATTCAAACAGAATGGAACCTTGCGCGGGAAACACGAGCGATAGTGGCGCGGAAATGGTTGCCGGGCCGGGCCATTTCAAGCGTGAATCCTTCGGCAAAGCCTCAAAAAACCTTTCCACGTCCGCCTCCAGCCGCCCAAATTTCACAGCGTTTGGAAATTTTGCCGGTGGCGTCCAATTTTTCCAGGTGGCGTCGTCCCAAGCCGGGAAAATCTTCTCCGCCGTCTCGTTCGCGGCGCGCAATTCTTCGCACCATGGCGTGATGCGGTTTTTCCATTCTGTTTCCAGCTCCTGAAAGCGGCGATCATGTTCCGCATCAATCTGCGTCATTTTGGCTTCGTGCGTCTCGGTGTTTTGCCGGACCTGCGCGCGGTCTTCCTCTTTCAAACGCGCCAGGGTCTCGGTGTGGCGTTGCTGAATCCGGGCGAGCTCCCGGTCGCGCCACACTTCGTTTTTGCGTGTAAGTCGTGATTCTTTTTCGCCGATCACCGTTGAATTGCTGCTGCGCGATTGGCTGATGTCACGGACCGCCTGCCGCCATTCCTGATGGTAGGTTTGCTTGCGGGTTTCAAATTCGGCTTTGATCCGCTCCTGTTCCGCCTGAAGATGCGCGCCGGATTTTTCGATGCAGGCATCAAACAGCCGGCGCATCCTGGCCAGGTCGCTGGCGATCATGGTTGCAGTCGTGGTCGCCGGGCGGCTGCCGAGTAAATAAATGACCGCGACCGCAAAAAATGCCGCCAGCGCGGCGCTGGATTCAAGATGTGAAACCCCATTCCGGCCAAAATGAACCAGTACCGGATCCGCCGCCGCGACACCGAGCAGCAGCGAGGCCACCAGCCACACGGGAATAAATTTGAAAAGCTTCGGCCACGGGAATTTTCCAAACCGTTCCAGGTCGCCGGGGATTTTCGCCTGCAGCTTCTGGAAATCTGCGAACAGGGCATTTTGATCGGCTGGCAAATCCCGCGCCGGCCAGGGACGGTTCCGCATCAGCAGCCGCCGAAATTTACCGTAACCACGGAACGCACGGTGGATTTCGGCCTCCAGCCGTTTCAATTCATCGCCGGCCGCAGTCAGGCTTTGCTGGAAGTTGTTATAAGTTGTCGTGGCGTCGGCCAGTTCCGTTTCCCGGCGAAGTTCCGCCGCCTGCACGCCCTGCTGGGTGCGTTCCTTCCATTCAGCATCGCACCTGGCGATTTCACCCATCACCCGCCGGCTGACGGCGTCATAGGCGTGGTTGATACGGGCCTGGCGCTTTTCAAATTGAAACAGGAGATTTTTATTTTCAGCTTCCAGTGCGGCTTCCGCGTCCATTTCTTTTGACACGGATGCGGCTTCCTGCGCCTGGTTTCGCGCGGCGAAGGCGTTCAAGCTGGTGGCAGAGCGGATGCGAAACTCGCTGTTCAGCTTTTCCTCGCCTGCGACAAAATCACGGACGGCGCCTCTCAACGCATCCAGCAGCGCCAGCATTTCGTTGACACCGGGCTGGCTATTCACAATCGCTCCTTATTTTTTTCAAAAGCTCCTCCATTTGTTCCATGACCAGCAGCGCGCGGTTCACCTGCGCGGAAAGTTCCGTCATGAACCGGCGATCGAATTCCTCGCTCTTCGCGTCATGCCAGTGATTTTTTGTTTCCGCCCATTGCAACGAAAGTTCGCGTGTCAGTCCGATGAGCCGGCCTTTGTTCCCGCTTAAATTCATTTGTTCTCCTCCGGTATTGCCGGTATGGCGGCGGTTTTTTCGCTGCGGGCGGGGGCGACGCTCTGGTAGGCGTCCAGCGCCCGGAGCGCCTGGTCAAGATAGGCGACGGCCCGCATCATATCGGTGGCGAGAAAGCCCTGCAACTGGTCGGTCTGTTTCATCAACGGTGCGGTGCGATCATCCATTTCGTTGTCCCACCGTTTCAAGAGTTTCAGCTTGGCTTCGGCCTCCTGGACCGCACGCTGCATTCGTTGGACCGTCATTTGCAGCAGGGCGGTGGTCCCGGTCGGCAGCGTGGACAGCGTCGCATTGAACAATTCCTGTCTGGCCTCCTCCAGCCGCCGTTGGCGCCGGCGCAATTCCGTTTCCCAGAATATGCGGTGATCGTTCTGCAGCCAGAAGCGTGTGCGGGACATCTCGTTGCCAACCTCCTCCAGCGCGGGACGCACCTGGCTGAGAAACACGATCAGCCGGGCCCGGAAGGACTCAATGGCTTCGACCGATGTGATCCGGGCTTTGTCGGCCATGCGTCAACGCTGGTTGAGATACTCCTCGATGCGCTGCGCCTTCCGCAGCAAGAACGGCGTGTGTTCCTTCGAAAGTTCGACGAACTTCTTCAACGCCTTCATCGTCTGCTTGAACTCCTCGGAAAACTTCTCGTGCTCCTGGTCCGACCAGGTGTCGCCCAGCGCCGCGAAACGCGCATGCAGCAGGACCATCCGGTTCTCGAGCTCGCTGTTGAAGCGTTGCAGCTCCTCGGCGAACCGCCGCACTTTTTCCGGCTCCATGATTGCCTGCGCCATATTTTGCCCTTGTTAAGTTGTTTGATGAACTATCGCAAAACTTCCGCCGTTCCGCAATGAGCGGGTTGTCCTGATTATTCTCGTGGTTTTGATTAAGGCTTCCATTTTCTCCTCTTTGAATTAAATTGTCCGACCGGAAATGATTTTCGTTTTGGACAACTACGATTCGTTCACCTACAACCTCGTCCAGTATTTGGGCGAGCTGGGGGTGAGCCTGCAGGTGCGCCGTAACGACGAGATTTCCCTTGAGCAAATCCGGAAGTTGAAGCCGGAGCGCATTCTGGTCTCGCCCGGGCCGTGCTCGCCGCGCGAAGCCGGCCTGGCCAACGACGTCATCCGCACATTTGCCGGCGAGGGCATTCCAATTTTCGGCGTCTGCCTCGGGCACCAGTGCATCGGACACACATTCGGCGCGGAGGTGGTTGTAAATTACCGCATGATGCACGGCAAGACTTCGCCGATTGTGCATAACGGCAAGGATCTGTTCGCCGGCATGCCCAATCCGTTCGCCGCCACGCGTTATCATTCGCTCGTCATCAAGCGCGACACCTTGCCCGACGTTCTGGAAATCACCGCCGAGACCGACGAACGCGAAATCATGGGCGTGAGGCACCGCACGTTGCCGATCTGGGGCGTGCAGTTCCATCCCGAAAGCATTCTGACCGAGAGCGGCCGGACGATCATCCGCAACTTTTTGAAACTGAAATAAGACATCATGGACGTTTTCCTGCTCAAATCCAAAATTCACCGCGCCACTGTCACCGGTGGCGACGTCAACTACGAGGGCAGCCTCACCATTTCCGCCGATCTCATGGAAAAATGCAGCCTGCAGGAATATGAAAAAATTCTCTGCGGCAACATGGCCAACGGCGAGCGCTTTGAAACCTACGTGATCAAGGGCAAACGCGGGGCCGGCGAAATCATCATGAACGGTGCGGTGGCGCACCTTGGCAAGCAAGGCGATTTGCTGACCATCATGAACTTTGCCGCTTTTGACAAAAAAGAGGCGAAGAAATGGAAGCCGCGCGTCATCGTCCTCGGCAAAGGGAACAAAATTGTGAGCGCGCGGGGGATCTAAAAGAATTCCGATTTTGGATCGAAAATTTACAATTCTTTGGTGGCGTGTAAATTTTGAATCGAGACCGCTTCAAATAATTTCTCGAATGTAGCAGCAGTCTGTGACCGCCGCTGATCTCCTGAAAATCAATGTTCGCTCGGCGTCCCCAGGGGACCGCTACAGTCGGGGCAGCACAAAATTGGTCCGTAAAAATTCAAGCCATTCGGGCAGCTGGGTGGCGATGGTTTTGTAGCCGGTCACTGCAAAGCAACTGACAGCCATCTGCTGATAAAATTGTGGCGAGGGCGCGGCCCGGCGCTGATGCCGGCGCGCCGCCTGTTCGTAAAACAGGCCAAGGCCGATCGTGATCCGGTTGGCGACGGTCGCCGGCGGGTCATATTTGCACCGCTCGCCGTCGCCAGACAAGAGGCGGCACATCTGTCCCAATTGATTCAGTTGGGACAAAAATGCCTGATAAATTCTGAATGTGTCTGTTTCTTCGGCCCCAAAGGTGGAAAGCTTGCAAAGGATCCAGCTGAACGAGGTTTGCGGAACCAGACCGGCGTTATCTTCCGCCAGTTGGCTTAATTGCTGGCGAATCAGGTTCCGCGAACCGGGGTCGTCCAGCAGTAGTTGCGCCTGCGCCTGCTGTTTTGGTGGAACCAAGGTTGTAATCAGTTCATCCATACCTCATTGAGAAGGAAATCAGCAGCTTCATTGCCAACCACCAGTTTTCCTGTCTCAACTTTCAGATTTTTCCCGGACGAGCAGGGGGTGAACCAAGCCTGCCACCGGCTCAACGGGTGAAAGATACGCCAAAAATCCCAGGTTGCCGTCAGTGCCCGGATTCGCCGGGGTTTTCCGGAATGCCCGGGTCGTCCAGGATTTGCACGGCGGTGGCATCACCAAGATCTTTCCAATCTTGCAGCACCCAGACAACCTGTTTGTTCGGGGTGACTTCAATGAGTTGCGGGCCTTTGCCGCTGCCGCCGCGCGAGCAGAAGATGGTGTTGCCGTTGGCCAGGCGCGTGCAGGTCTGCGGTGCCTGCACAAACCGCCAGGCCGCCGGCAGGTCCGTGTTCTTAAATTCCCAGACCGTTTCGCCCTTGGGATTGATCTCACGCGTGAGGCTGTCTTTTTCATCGGTGATCAGCGTATTGCCGTTCTTGAGGCGCAGGGCGGCCCACGGCGAAGCGATTTTATAACTCCAGACTTCGTTGAAATGTTTGTCGTATTCCACAATTTTGCCCAGGCTGAAGAACGGGACGAGGTAGGTGCCCTGCGCGGTGTAGCGGGTACGCCGGAATTCCCCGTGGATATTGCCCGCCCTCGGCGGCTGGGTGAACGGGAGTTCATGATCCACTTCCACCGCGCCGGTCTTGGTGTTGACGACCATCAAGCGGGGCGGCAGGCCATTCACGACAAACATGACCTTGTCCAGCCCGATGGGCTGGCAGGTATGGACTTCTGTGTGATTGGTGCCGGCGCTGTTGTTGCAGTCATAACGCCACACCACTTTTTTGTCCGGCGTGATCTCTGCCACATATTGCATTCGGGAGAAGAGGATGTTTCCGTTGGACAGCATCCACACGTCGTCGTATTCCCAGCCCTTGCCGGTTTGATAAGTCCAGAGCACCTTGCCGTCGTTTACGAGGAACATCTTGGTGTAATTTTCCCCCACATAAAGCATCGGGTGCCGGGCCAGCCCTTGGCCGGGCAGGCCGGCGGGCGTGGGCGCATTTGTCCAAATGGCCGGAGGTGACTCGGTCTCGGCCGGCCCTATCGCAGGTACATTGGCGGCGGTGAAGCGATTGAGCTGGGCCATGCAGGGCGTGGTCGAAGATGTCTGGGTGGCGGGCGGTGTGTGACAACCGGTCAAGGTCACGGCCAGACCAAGGGCTGAAAATATGGCCAGCCCGGAACGAAGTTTCAGATTCATAATATGATTGGGAGGAACCGGGCTGATTTAAACTGATCCGCACTCGCCGGTCAACTGCGGGTCAGAGTAAACCCAACTGGAAGGAACATCGCGCTGCAATTTCCGGTCGGCGCTGCGCACCGATCCTACCTAAACAAAACGCGCCAACGAGGGTCGGCGCATTTTGCTTTTAATTTGGTAACGGCAACGGTGGTCGTCCGCAACGATTCAATAATTCTTGGCGACTTCCGTCCAGTTCACTACGTTCCAGAACGCTTTTAAATAATCGGCGCGCTTGTTCTGGTATTTCAGGTAATAGGCGTGTTCCCAGACATCCGCGCCGATGACCGGCTTGCCTTCGACCCCGGCGATGGCCTTGCCCATGAGCGGATTGTCCTGGTTGGCCGTGGAGACGATCTCCAGCTTGCCGTTGTTGGACACGAGCCAGACCCAGCCGCTGCCGAACCGGCCGATGCCGCCCGCCTCGAATTTGGCCTGAAAATCGGCGAAGCTGCCGAACGTGGCCTTGATGTCGTCCTCGAGCTTGCCGGTGGGCGCGCCGCCGGCGTTCGGGCCGAGAATTTTCCAGAAGAACGAATGGTTCCAATGGCCGCCGCCGTTGTTGCGGACCGGGCCGCGGATGTTTTCCGGGACCGAGGCGATGTC